>Ga0182030_10025319_pt1 | contig 10824 bp, 7 predicted proteins | sample 812S3MmetaG_FD_121299 | JGI IMG/M metagenome (GOLD analysis project Ga0182030, IMG submission 121299) | Permafrost microbial communities from Stordalen Mire, Sweden - 812S3M metaG (Illumina Assembly) | ecosystem: Environmental > Terrestrial > Soil > Wetlands > Permafrost | place: Sweden... | reverse complement strand
TTTGAAGAAGGCATGCAACTTTCCTCGACCTGCCGGAAACAACTGGAGGACGCGGAAGGGAAAGTAGAGATTCTGCTAAAACAGAACGGGAAGCTTCAAGCCGAACCATTTGAGCCCCCGACCGAGAAAGCGTTGCGCAAGTAAACGCTGTTCACGCTCGGATTGAGTATTGACAACGCCAAACGCCTGCGCCGGTTCCTCGCTGTCGCAGCCTAGGTCACCGCGGAACTGCGGTGTAGTCAGGGGGAATGTATGGATCCACTCTCGGTTGTCGTTTATCAGAATGACCTCGGAACGGCACAAAGTCTGGCCGTCACTCTGTCGCAGCATTTCGATACTGTTCAACTGGTACACAAATACGCGGAGATCGGTCCCGCGGTTGCCCTGCATCGTGCCGATGCCGTGGTAATTGATTTGGAAGTTTCTGGAACCGGCGAGGTTGAGCATCTCCATCGTGAGTTTCCCGAACTTTGCATAGTTGGTACCCACCGCTTGGCGGATGACAAACTCTGGGCTGAGGCCATGAGCCTCGGCGCGTCCGACATTTGCGAGCCGCGTAGTGATCAGGTGGTTTACTCCTTGCTGCAAGGCCGCGCACGGCACGCCGCAGCCTGATTCGGTCAGGTGTCAGGTCCAAGGTGTCAGGTCTCAGGAAAACGGAACCGAGCAAAACTTTCCTGAGATCCGACACCTGATTTTGCTGACAGCTGCGACCTGAGACCGAGGCATCGTTACCCTGGCTTTTGGTTTCCAGCCGACCTCGACCTGCGACCAGACTCTGGCTTGTTATACTGCGATGCGATGCTGAAACAAGTTCTAGAGCAGGGACGACAAGCCGCCGACGCGGTGCTTGAACAACTCTTACCGTCAGCCAGCCAGCATCCCAAATCGATTCATCAGGCCATGCGTCACAGCGTTTTCGCCGGCGGCAAGCGTCTGCGACCCATCCTGTGCATGGAAGCGGGCCGCATGATCGCCATCGGATCGTCAAAGCAGGCCACCGCCTCGTCCTCGACGAACGCATGGCCCTCTGGCATCGAACAGGTCGGCGCAGCGCTCGAAATGCTTCATACCTATTCTCTGATTCACGACGATCTGCCCGCGCTCGACAACGACGATCTCCGCCGCGGGCGCCCGACCTGCCATAAGGCCTTCGGAGAAGCCATCGCCATCCTCGCCGGCGACGCGCTGCAGACCCAGGCTTATGAAGTTTTGTCCGAACTTGCCTGCCCTGCCGAGGCGCGAGTCGCCATCATCCGCGAGATTGCCCACGCCACGGGCACCATTGACGGCATGATCGGCGGCCAGGTTGTCGATCTCGAAGCCGAACACACAAAGCCAGACCTCGCCACCCTGGAATATATTCACCGTTCGAAAACCGCCGCGCTCATCACGGCCAGCGTCGTCAGCGGAGGAATCTACGCTGGAGGAACTTCGACGGACATGGCTCGCCTGCGCACCTACGGCCAGTCGATTGGCCTCGCCTTCCAAATCGTTGACGACGTCCTCGATTTGACGCAAACCTCCGAGCAACTGGGAAAAACCGCGGGCAAAGACGCGGCCGCTGAGAAAACGACCTATCCCGCCTTATTCGGAATTGAAGAATCGCTTCTTAAAGCCGATACCCTCGTCGAGCAAGGATGCGCCGAACTTAACGAATACGGAGCCGCTGCGTCTAACTTAAAAGAATTGGCCCGCTTTCTGGTCGAGCGCAAAAAATGAACGATGATGATCGCGTAGAAGCAGGCAGTTTGCCCGCTTTCGTTCGTGCGGAGACGGGCGAGTCGCTCGTCTGGCCTAAGCTCAGGCAATTCTGTCGCGCACATCGGTTCTCAGCAGCTTTCCGGCTGTACTTGCGAACCGCGGCGTGTACGGTGCTCATCTGCACGCCGAGTTACCTCGCCTGCGCCCAGAGCGCGCCTCCTTGGCGCTACGAACTTCGCGCAGGCGACCACCTCGTCTACGGCTACTCATTTCATAGGAAGTTGGAAAGCAAGGACGAACAAACGCAGGTCGAAGCTCGTTTCCGGACTCATGTTCTTGTAGCCGGAGAGATTCCGGGTGGCTTCAGTCTCGGCTTCGAACGCAACCGCGAGGCAGAGGATCTGACGCAATATGTTTCTAAAGGCAAGGACAAACTTGCCCACGAGCAGATCGAGTTTCAGAAACAGATGCAGACGCGCCCGCCGCATTTTTCCGAAGCGCTGGAAGTTTTGCCCTCCGGCGAGCCACGAAGCGCCCTGGAGGTCGCGCGCGAGGTCCACAGCCACATCATTGACGCGCTGCACGAAGTACTCATGCTGCCGCCCGCTTCGCTGCCTCTTGGCGCAACCTGGCACGGTGGCAATTCGTTTGGATTTGATGTGCGCTGGATCGGCGATGAAACGATCCACGGCAAGTCTTGCCATCATCTCCAGGCAACTTCGCCGAAAGGATCTCTGAAACTCGACTACTGGTGGTCGCCCGACTCCGGCATCCTCGAGCAGGTGGCCTTAGAGGGCTCCTATTCGGACTACGACACAATCGTCCACGAGACGGCCCGCATCGAGTTGGAATCCCGCAATCGCGGCGAGTTGCTCGAAACCTGGCTCGCGTCGCCCGATACGCGATTGGGCGCGCTAAAAGCGATCTTGCTCACGCCGGAGATTGCGGTTTCAGCTTCGCAACTGATGCCGCCACTTTCCTCGAACGACGCCGCAACCCAGGCCTTGGCACTGGCGATCGTGGCGCGCCGCAAACTCAACTTGCCGCCCGACGTTCTGGTCCGTCTGAGACAGAGTTCGAGTGAACTGATCCAACAAGAAGTGCGCCAACTCACCGACCTGGCGGCCGCTCCCGCGAATTCCGTCGCCCCGACCGACCAGTGTCATCGCTCCTTACCTGGAAAATTCCCATCCCCAAAACTCGGGACGACCTTCCAAATCGCCGCCGCAACCAAAGACACCCCCGAAGTTCCGTACATTCTCCGGACTCCGGTCTCCTATCGCGAAGATCGCCCCTCGCCGCTGCTCGTCTACTTGAGCGGAGGCGCCGGATTTGCCATGGACGCGATGAACACCGCTGAAGACGTCGTCTCGCAAACCAACTATCTTGTGCTTTACCCGCAAGCGGCTGCCTACTGGTGGACGCCCGAAACCGCGCGCCGCTTCGATATCGTCCTGAACGACGTATTGCAGCGCTACAACGTGGATCGCGACCGCGTTTACATTACGGGCTTCAGCAACGGAGGAACTGGCGCACTCTACTACGCGACTCTGTGGCCGCAGCGGTTTGCGGCGGTCGTCACTCAGATGGGCGCGGGCCAATGCAACGAGCAAGTGAAAGCCGGACTCGCCAACGTACGCAATATCCCGTTGCTGTTGATCCACGGCGCGAACGATCGCGTCATCACTCCGGACTGCTCGACGGCTACGCAGCAGGCTCTGATCGATTTGCATCCGGCGACTGAGCCAGTATTGAAAATCTTACCGGATCACGCTCACGACATCACACTCGACTCCGACGACGGCCTGACCCTCCCGTTCTTCAAAGACAAGGTCCGCAATCCACTTCCCAGAATCGTTGACTTGACCGAGACCGATGCGCTCGCCTCGCGGGCGTACTGGGTGGAAATCGTAGATGGCAAACCGGGGAAGTCCGATCTAGACGCACGCGTCAAGGGCGACAACACCATTGATATCCACAGCCACGAGATCAAGCGCATTCGCCTTCACCTTCGGCCCGAACTGTTCTCAAAGCCCGGCGACATTCGCATCGTGTGGAACGGCAAGAAACTGTTCAGCGGCCCGCTGCGCGACGCTTGCTCCGTGCCATCGCCGGTCTCTGCAGCTGACCCGAAGCTTGCCCTCACCGATGTCCGCGATTTGGCACTGCAGTAAAGTTCATGGGGTAGGCCGAATTCCGCCCCGTTAATGGCCAAAGACCTTCCTGGGCGCGCCTTTCGCCACGGAAGCAATCTCTGATCGACAGATCAATCGGCACCTTCGGGCCTTGAAACTACATTCCCCCGGATGTACAGTTTGTAAGCTCTCGCCTTTCTTCCGCCTACTCCTTCCTCACCGGCAATTTACGCGTAATAGCTGCAGTATGTGTGCAACTAAAGGCGTGACCGGGATCGGCACCACAATATGTGGTGTTTTATTACTTGACCCGTCCCCGTATTCGCCGTTAGAGTTGGTCAAAAGCATGGGTGTCGTTCTTGGTTCATGGGCGCGGCATCCAATTATGCGACCAGCGAGGAACCATCGAAGTTAACAGCGCGGAAATCGCGAACGTTAGCTTGCGAGTCCCCGCAATTTGCAGCGCACCCCAGCCAGCGCAAACCGAGTCTGCCGGATCACCGATGGTGGATCACCACGTCCCCCGCGAAGGAGTCATTTTTGCTCAAACTCAAGAAGCTGCAAATTCTGGGATTCAAGTCTTTCTGTGATCGCACGGAGCTGAAATTTCACGGTGAGGGCATCGCTGCCATCATCGGCCCCAACGGCTGCGGCAAGTCGAACATTGCCGATGCCATCTCGTGGGTACTCGGTGAGCAATCGGCCAAGTCGCTGCGCGGTTCGCGCATGGAAGACGTGATCTTCTCCGGCACACGCGACCGCAATCCCACGGGCATGGCCGAAGTGTCACTCACTCTCATCGATCCGGAAGTTTACGGCGGACCTGATACCCACGCTCCTACCGAGATCGAGATCCAAGATGATTTGCCCGGCGGTGACGAAAATTGGGACGAAGCCGAAATTCGTGCCCAAGCCGCCTCTGAAACCGAGCGGGCGGTCGAAGAAGCGCAACCTGGAAGAACCGAAGAAGTCGAAGGCGAATTGTCTGCTGATGGCAAGGCGGGTGAACCAACGCTTGGCGAAGGTCAGGCCGCCGAGACAGAGACTGGCGAGGCTCAATCCGGAGAAGCGCAACTCTCTGCAGTCCCCGCCGGAAATACCGCGGTCGCCGTCGTCGCCCCACAGGTGGTGCTCAAGATTCGCCGCCGCAAATTCAATCAGCAGCAACATCGTACGGGAGAAATTGCCGTCACCCGCCGGCTGTTCCGCAGCGGCGACAGCGAATACCTGCTGAACGGAAAATTGTGCCGCCTGCGTGACATCCAGGAATTGTTCATGGGCACGGGCCTCGGGCCCGAGTCTTACGCGCTGATCGAGCAAGGACGCATCGGCCAGATTCTCAGCAGCCGCCCGACCGATCGCCGCAACATTATCGAAGAAGCCGCGGGCATCACGAAATTCAAGACCAAGAAGCGTCTCGCGGAAGCGCGCCTTGAAGACGCCAAGACGAACCTGAACCGCGTCAACGATATCTTCGAAGAAGTGACGCGCCAGATGAATTCGCTTAAGCGCCAGGCCAGCAAGGCCGAACGCTATGCCCGGTTGCGCGAAGAAATGCGCGCTAAATTGCGCGTCGTGCTGGCCAGCAAGTTCACGCAGATGGATGAGGAAGCCGTCGCCCTCGAGGCCCAGATCACTCAACTGGCCGAGGAGATTCGCCTGCAATCCGACAGCGTGCAGCAGTCTGAGGCTGAACATACAGAGCGCACGCAGCGCGGATACGCGATTGAAACCGAGACGCGGCAGAATCGCGAGCGGCTGAACCAAATCGCCATCGAAGGCGATCGCGGCAAGGCTCGCATCCGGACCAATGAAGAGCGATGCGCCGAACTAATCGCGCGCGCCGCCTCGGCTGAGGCCGAACTCGTTCATGCCCAGGCTCGTCTTGCCGCCCTCGAAGAAGAGCGCAACGGTCATCAGCAGACGCTCGACTCCGCCGCCGCCGACCTCGCCGCGGCTCAGCAGGAGTACAACCTGAGCCAGCAGGAAACCGCGACCGCTGCCATTCATCTCGCTCTGCTGGAAAGCGAGCAAGAAGCGCATCGGACAGCGATTCTGCAGGCTGTAGGCGGAGCATCGAATCTCCGCAACCAACTCACCCAGTCGCAAGAGCGCCTCTCGGGCATCGCTCGGGAAGAGCAGCGCCTGCAATCTGAAATTGCGACCGCCTCGACACAATCCGAAGCCTTCGGCGGGCAACGCGGACAGATCGCTCTTGAGTTCGAGAGCGTCTCGCAGCGCGCTAGCGGCTTGTCTGAAGAGATTGCGCACCTCCGCACCACCATCGAGACCAAGCGGAACGCGGAGAACGAGACCAAAAAGCGTCTGGACTCCCTGCGCTCCGAATACGCCACTGCGCTCGGCAAGAAGGGATCGCTTGAAGCAGTCATTGCGGAGCATGGGTATTCCACGGAATCGGTTCGCCGCCTGTTTCAATCGGGAGCAATGCAGGGCGGCAACACTCCCGCCGGAGTGCTCGCCGATTTCCTCGAAGTCGAGCCGCGCTATGAACGCGTCGTCGAAGATTTTTTACGCGACGAATTGAACTATGTCGTCGTGAAATCGTGGGGAGCGGCTGACGAAGGTCTGCGCCTGTTGCGCTCCGACGTCAATGGGCGAGCCACTTTCCTCGTGCATCCGGAGGATTCGCAGGCGAAGTTTTCCTTCCTTGCCGATGCGACCCAGCACTACGCTCCGCTGAACGATTCGGTCATTCCGCTGAAGAATTCGATTCGCGTGCTCAATGGATTCGGCAAGTCGCTCGAAGTCATCCTGCCGAAACTGGGCAACGGTTACATCGTTCCGGATCCTGCCGTGGCCCGTGAACTGGCGCTTTCCAGCCCGGATGCGTTCTTTCTTTCTGAAAACGGCGAGTGCTTCCACAACGTCACCGTCACCGGAGGCAAGCAACGCAGCGAAGGTCCCCTGTCAATGAAGCGCGAGTTGCGCGACGTGTTGCGCCTGCTTGAAGAGTTAGAGCGAGCCCTGCAGGAAAAGGAAGTGCTGGCACTCACCCTGAGTCGTGAGATTAAGGACCACAGTTCCCTGCTCGATCGGCTCGAAGAAGAAAAGCGCGAGGCCGAGAAACAGGCGATGACCTCCGGGCATTTGCTCAAGCAACTGGATGGCGAAATGACGCGCGTTCGCGAGAGAATTGCCGTCTGCGAGCGCGAGTTGCAACGGCTCTCGTCTGAACGCCAGGAGCAGGAAGCGCTGACCGAATCGCGGCAAGCCGAACTAGCAACAATCGAGCAGACGCGCGCGGACTTCGAAACGAAGCTTGCTTCCGGCCAAGACCGGCTGACCGCTTTGCGCGGCCAGCGCGACACATCAGCCGAGACCAGCGCGCAACGAGCGGCTCGCGTCGCCACACTGGAAGAGCGGCATCGTTCTGCAACGGCTCTGCTCCAGCGCATCGAGACCGTCGTCGCCGAGATGCGCGAGCGTGCCGGTGCCCTGCAAACTCAAATGGAATCGGCCACCGCGGAAATCGCGCAGCGACAAAGCGAGAATATCCAACTCGCTGAACATTTCGTTGAACTCGAAGCCGAGCGCAATGCGGGAGAAGCCCGGGAAGGACTGCTGCAACTCGAATCGGAGCAGGTGCGGGCGCGCTTGGCCGAGATTGAAGAGTTGCTTCGCGCGACGCGGCAGCAACTCGATCTCGCTCGCGATCATCGCGGAGAACTCTCGGCCACCGCAGCCAAGCTGCAGTCCGATCTGCAACATTTGGCCGACACCTGCCTCAACGATTTAGGGATGGAACGCCCGGTACTGATGGCGGATACGACGATTCCATTGGTGACGGGCGATGAACTTGCCGCGGAAGATCAGGCGCAGCGCGAAATGCGCGCGCGCCTCGACGCCATGGGCCCCGTCAATATGATGGCTCTCGAGGAGTACAAAGAAACGGCCGAGCGTCACGAATTCCTCGCGACGCAACGGAAAGACCTGCTCGACGCGATCGAGAACACTGCGGCGACGATTAAGGAAATCGATCTGGTCTCGCGGCAGAAATTCGAAGAGGCGTTCAACAAGATCAACGAAAACTTCCAGGCCACTTTCCGCAAGCTGTTCGGTGGAGGTCACGGCTTCATGCGCCTCACCGACCTCGAAAATAGCGCGGAGAGCGGCATCGACGTGGTCGCCTCGCCTCCGGGGAAGAAACTGCAAAATGTCTTGTTGCTTTCTGGCGGGGAGAAGGCGCTCACGGCCTTGGCGCTACTGGTCGGAATCTTCCAGTACACGCCGAGCCCGTTCTGCATTCTCGACGAGGTCGACGCGCCGCTCGACGAAGCCAACATCGCCCGCTTCACCGAGTTGGTGCGCGAGATGAGCGTACAGACCCAGTTCATCCTGATTACCCACAGCAAGCGGACGATGAGCATCGCCCCTGTGCTCTACGGCGTGACCATGCAGGAACCGGGTGTGTCGAAGTTGGTATCGGTGCGGTTTGGAGCGGCATAACGCCAAGCCTCTGATCGGCGTTGTGTCAATCTGATTTCCACAGCTTCCCGTAGTGTCTTCGGTGAGTGCGCCAAAGCCAAACTGTCATCGCGATTGCGGTGAAAGAGTATAACGCCCAAATCCTGAATGAATGCTCCAAATCTCTGTACTCAACATGATTGAAGATCTGATCGAATGGACCAGCCAGAAAAAGACCCGCCAGAACGTGAATAAGTCCGGCCAAGGCGATGGCGGAGACGATTCCCGCAAGAAGAATCAACATTCTAAGCGCCCGCTTCATATTTGATGCTTTCTCCTAGAAGTCAGCCTAAGCCTTTGTCAAATGTAAAAGCGGTTACAACTGATGTACAATGTATACATTATGCCTGAATCCGCTATTCTCACGCTCCGCCTCGACGCCAAACTGAAGAAACGGCTCGACCGTATATCGAAATCCATGAATCGCAGCCGTTCTTTCGTCGCCGCCGAGGCGATTCAAGAGTATGTTTCGGTGAATGAGTGGCAGATTGCCGAGATCAAGAAAGGCTTGGCGGAGGCCGACGCGGGCGACTTCGCTACTGACGAGGAAGTGAACCAGACAATCCGGCGCTTGACACGACGTGCACGTTAAATGGCTGCAAGCGGCGCGCGCGAACCTGATCGCCGTGTCCGAGTACATCACCCAAGACAATCCCGATGTTGCCGCCACGACAGTGTCCACGATTGTAAAAGCAGTCGAGACTTTGGAGCGATTTCCAACTCTGGGTCGTCCCGGCCGGATATCCGGCACCCGCGAACTGGTGGTGTCGGGCACGCCGTACATCGTTCCTTATCGCGTGCGCGGCGATGTAGTGCAGCTGATTCGCGTCTTCCACGCTTCCCGCAAATGGCCCAGCCAGCTTTGAGTTTTGGCCTTTGTTCGCCGACATCTGGAGTCTTAATGCCCATACAGTCGACCATCCGCCCGGTAGTACGAGAAGACTTCCCCCAATGGCTCCCTCTCTGGGAGGGCTACAACAAGTTCTACGGCCGCTTCGGCCCGACGGCCTTGCCCGATACGATCACTCAGATGACTTGGGCTCGCTTCTTCGATGCCTGCGAACCTCTCCATGCCTTCGTGGCCGAAGACGCGGGACAACTGGTTGGGTTGGTCCATTCCGTTTTTCATCGCAGCACGATTTCCATCGCACCCACCTGTTATCTGCAGGACCTGTTCACAAAGGAATCTGTTCGCGGCCAGGGGATTGGAAAACTGTTGATCAATGCGGTTTACAAGCAGGCTCGACTCGCTGGAATCCACCGCGTTTATTGGCACACCCACGAATCCAACAGCACTGCGATGAAGCTCTACGATCAGGTGGCTGAGCGCTCAGGATTCGTCGTCTATCGCAAGAATCTCGAATCGTGACTACAATCCGACCTTGACGCACCGACCTCTTTCTTGCTTGCGAATCGCAGAAAACCTCGATCTCTTTTTCCAGAGCCTTCCTCAGTTTTTCCACATCGTCGTTCCCTGAGAGCCTGCGTCAGACAGGCCTTCTGGCTTAAACTGAAACTGTCAACTCTTTTTGCAACACAAGTCGTCGAGCTTGAACCACAGCGGTTAAGAAAGCGTTGACAAATCTTTAGCGATAGCTAGAATACGCAAAGTTTTTTGCCGGTCAATTTTGCGCGAGTACAAAAAAATGAGCCCCGAAATTCTAGATTCCGTTCTGCTCCGAACCGACTATCCCGAACTCGAATTGCACGCCAGCGGAAAAGTCCGCGACGTGTATAACCTTGATGGCGACCACCTCCTGTTCGTCGCTACCGACCGCATCTCAGCCTTCGACTACGTGCTCGCGACGGGCATCCCGCACAAGGGCCGGGTACTGACCCAGATTTCGCTTTTCTGGTTCGACTTCCTTAAAGACATCGTCCCCAACCATTTCGTCACGGCGGACGTGGAGCGCTATCCTGCAGCCGTTCGCGCCCATGCCGACGAACTCCGGGGCCGTTCCATGATGGTGATGCGCGCCGAGATGTTCCCGGTGGAATGTGTCGCCCGCGGCTACCTCTCCGGCTCCGGCTGGAAGGAATACAAGGCGACCGGCAAGGTGTGCGGCATCGAGCTTCCCAAGGGATTGAAGGAGTCGGACCAGCTTCCCGAGCCAATCTTCACGCCTGCCACCAAGGCCACCACCGGTCACGACGTTAACATTTCGTTTGAAGAAATGTGCAAGCTGGTGGATCCAGAATTGAGCCGCCAGTTGCGCGATCTCACCTTGCACATCTATAAGAAAGCTTCCGATTACGCGCGCGAGCGCGGCATCATTATCGCCGACACGAAGTTTGAATTTGGACAAACCGCCAAAGGCATTACCCTGGCGGATGAAGTACTCACACCGGATTCCTCGCGTTTCTGGCCGGCCGACAGTTATCAACCGGGCAAAGCGCAGGATTCCTATGACAAGCAATACGTTCGGGATTACCTCGAAGAAATTCGCTGGAACAAACAGCCCCCCGCGCCCGCCCTTCCCCACGACGTTGCGCTGCGGAC
>Ga0182030_10025318_pt1 | contig 10824 bp, 10 predicted proteins | sample 812S3MmetaG_FD_121299 | JGI IMG/M metagenome (GOLD analysis project Ga0182030, IMG submission 121299) | Permafrost microbial communities from Stordalen Mire, Sweden - 812S3M metaG (Illumina Assembly) | ecosystem: Environmental > Terrestrial > Soil > Wetlands > Permafrost | place: Sweden... | reverse complement strand
GTGGAGTACTACGCGAGTCCGGGCTTTCTCGGCGAATCCATGAAGGTTTTTCTGGCCGATGGACTGGTGGCGGGCGACGCGCATCCTGAAGACGATGAGCAGATCGAATTTCGCCTGGTGCGGCTCTCGGACGTGCTGAAGATGATCGACATGGGTGCCATTTTGGACGGTAAGACATTGACCAGCGTGCTTTTGTACGCACGCAAGATGGCCAAAAAACACAAGAAGTAGCACTGTGTTCTTCCTGTGAAAAATAAAAGTTCTTTCTGATGGGCCGATCTATCAAGATCGGCCCATCTCATTTTGTGAACCACATATAAAAAACCTGCGCCTTTCTCGCGTTTTTATCGTCTTATCCAGTATCGGTGCGCGACTCCCCTCGTTCACCGGATTCTCGCTAGAACAGAAAGAAGGAACCTGTGGCTCAGTACAAAGGGAAGGTCAAGTGGTTCAACAACGCCAAAGGCTTCGGATTTATCGGACGTGATGACGGGCCAGATGTATTCGTTCATTACTCGTCCATCCAACTGGATGGGTACAAGACGCTGAAAGAGGGCGATGATGTCGAATTCGACATCGTGCAGGGCCAGAAAGGTCCCCAAGCAGACGCAGTGGTTCGCATCAAGGACGCTGCCGCCCACAACGCAGCCTAACGGCGGTAAATTCCGGGCATGATCGAAAGACCACCTTCAGGTGGAGTAGTGGGATTGCGTCTTTTTTTCCCCTGTTTTGTAGTCAATTCGCTGAGGTAAGGCATTCCGCCTTGCGTGTGCGGTGCTCTGCTCGAAATTCGAAGCTATGCTTTGAGCAGAGATGCACGTTCGCACGGCACTACCTTCATCCGCGTGCGAGGCAAGTGGCAATTTTTTGCGCCTGGCAAACTAAAAAATATGCGCTTTAAGCGAAAAGATTGCACTTTAGGATCCAGATTGCACTAAATCAGTTGCAAAACAGAGAACATCCATTGAAAAGATATGCAGAATTATTCGCTGTTTTGGCACGGATCGAGATAAGATTAGGGCGCGATGAGCTTACTACAGCAAGATTCCCCCGAACAGATCGACGACGCCGCCCGAGGTGAAGAGTTCACCAAAGGCACCAGCCATGTGATCTGGGCCAGCATTGTTGCGGCCATTCTGGTTACCGCCGCAATCGTCATCTTTATGTTTGCCAACGAAAAGCCGCCCGCCGCCAGCGGAGAGATTCTCCAGGTCTGGGTGCGCCCGGTGCATACAGAAACATCTGGATTCGACGCCAACGGTGAACCGATGGCCAAAGATAGCTTCGATCAGATTTTGGTTTTTGCTCACGTCAAGTTGCACAACCAGAGCCAGCATCCGATGCTGTTGCATCAGATATTGGCCAACATCAAGATGGGCGATGGCATTCTTTCCAGCTATGCGGCCAGCGCACCAGACTACGGACGCGTCTTCATCGCTTACCCGCAACTGGCCGAGTTGCGCGGCACGCCATTGCCGCCAGAGACGACGCTCGACCCTGGGCAAACCCAGGAGGGATTCATCGTCTCTGCGTTTCGACTGACCAAACAGCAGTGGGATACGAGCAAGAACCTGAACTTTACCTTTGCCTTCAGTTACCAGCCCAGTCTGGTGCTCACGCCCAAGGCTGAGGTCATTGCACCGTAGGCGGAGCGGGCGCGCTCTTGGGGGTTGCAAGATAGCCGGTTATCGTATTCTTGGCGCTGACGCTGTTCACCACGATCTCGTACAGCATCGGATCTTTGCCGCTATAGAACTGCATCGGCTCGTTCAGATTCCGGTCCTTCTTTTCGTACTGCTTGTCGTCGGCGTACACGGTCAGCGTAAAGCGGCTCTTCTTGGCGTCGGTCTTCTTCAGTTCAAGACTTACCGTGCCCACCGGCTTCTTTTGACCCTTGACCAGCGTGAACTCATAGTAGTTGCGGTCGCCACGGTGTTTGAGCAGTTCCAACTCAGACTGGTTGCGGGCAATCAGGCTACTGTGGCCATCCACGTCGCCCTTGATCGACTGCAACTGGCTGATGGTAGTGGCCAGGTCGGTTTGCGTTTTGCCAAGATCGGTCTTGACGCCGCCGACGTCAGTCTTGACGTTGGAAACTTCAGTTGAAACGGCACTGACTTGCTGTGCAGTCTGATTTTGCGCGTTCTCCAACCGCTTGCTGTCGGCCTGTTCGCGTTGAATGATCTCCTGGGCGCGGGCATCCAACTGCTTCTGCGTCAAGCCGAGCGAGTTGCCCAGTTCCTCTGTATCCACTTTCAACTTGGCGTCGGTCTCGCGCAACTGGGCTGACAGTTTCTTGTTCTGCTCCTGGGTCTCGGCCACTATCGCTCCCTGGTCAGAGAGCTTGTTGTTGAGAACGGCGCACCAGATCAGGCCGCCTATCGCGGCCAACAGAGTCGCTCCGATTACGCCCAATAATGCGCCGGAATGGCTGCGGGGGGGATTGTTGAAATCATTCATGATTTACCTTTCTTCTCCATGGTCGCTCGCGGGCGAACCACTCTTTTGACGCCTGTGATGCTTGCAGGCACATCGCTACATTCTCGATCTCCGTCAGGTTCCGATCAGGGTATCCACTTGCTGGAATCATCCCCGACGGCGCGGAAATTCAACACGGAAGATCAAATATCGCAGCACTTGCCCGCAGCTTCCGCGAGCAAGATTAAAGAATATAGAAAGAAACCACTCTGTGCAGCAAATTCTGTGCGAATTCCGTGCAGATGCTCCGTTGAATGCTTGTTATGAGCACTTTCTAGCCGCGATGCATGGCCGAAGAGCCTTCGCGAGGATGTCAAACAATCTTTTTCGCGTATGGTTGTCCCGCAATCCGTGACAACTATCGAACCGCTACGATATAAACATCTTTACACCTCAAATTCAGGCGCCAGGTCTGTTGTCTGGGCCGGGACGTTCGCCACATACATCAAAAATCATTGCAAGGAGATCGGAAAGCTATGGCTGCTGCCGGTGGGAAAGGTCTGGAAGGTATTGTTGCGGCAAACTCCGGGATTTGTTGGATCGACGGAGATGCCGGTGTGCTGTCCTATCGTGGAATCGATATTCACGAACTTGCCGTGCATTCGAACTTCGAGGAGACAACGTACCTGTTGTGGAACGGCATTTTGCCCAACGAGCTTGCCCTGCGCGAATTCCATAACAGACTGGCTCTCTCCCGTTCCCTCGATGCGCGCATTGTCGATATGCTGCGCTCGTTTCCCACAACAGCTACGCCAATGGAAGTGCTGCGCACCGCCGTGAGCGCTCTGAGCTTTTACGATGCCGACGAGAAAGACAACAGCCACGATGCCAACGTGCGCAAGAGTTACAACATCACCTCACAGATTGCAATGATCGTGGCCATCTACGACCGGCTGCGCAAGGGATTGGAAGTGGTGCCGCCGGATCGAACCATCAGCCACGCCGCCAATTTCCTTTGGATGCTGAATGGCGTGATGCCGTCAGAGACTGCTACGCGAACGATGGACATGGCGCTGGTCTTGCATGCCGAGCATGAGTTGAACGCTTCGACCTTTGCCGCCCGCGTCATCGCCGCCACGCTCTCCGATGTGCACTCAGCAGTGACGGGAGCCATTGGCGCGCTGAAGGGACCGCTGCATGGAGGTGCCAACGAGGGCGTCATGCGCCTGCTTCACGTCATCGACAAGGCGGGAGCAGATCCGGTGGAATACGTAAAAAATATGCTGGCCGCCAAGCAGAAGATCAGCGGATTCGGCCATCGCGTTTACAAGACAGAAGACCCCCGCGCCACACACCTGCGCAAGATGAGTGAGAAGCTGGGCAAGGATGCTGGTCTGTCCAAGTGGTACGATATGTCCCGCGCCATCGAACTGTATATCAACGCCGATAAAAAGCTCAACGCCAATGTGGACTTCTACTCTGCTTCGACCTATGCCACACTGGGCATCGACATCGATCTCTACACGCCAATCTTTGCCATAAGCCGCATCTCAGGATGGGCCGCGCACATCATCGAGCAACTTGATGACAATCGCCTCATTCGTCCTCGCGCCGAGTATATTGGGCCGGAATACCCGGCACCATATATTCCGATGGTGGAACGCGGATAGGAAATTTGCACAGCAACTTCCTCTGCCTCTCTGGTTTCTTACTGAGAGAGGATCACCAAATGAAGAAGAATCTCGCACTTGCATTGTTGTGTTTTTGTCTCATTGCCGCTGCGGCTCCCGCCTTCGCAATCAATCTTTATCCCGTTCAAGGGCCGGCGGCAACGCTGGCTGAACCACCGCCATTTACCGGTAAACTGACGGGTAGCAAGGTTATATTGTCCCAAGCAGGCGGAGAGTCTTTTCAGGGAAAATACAAGTTGGTGATGATGTCGTTTGCGTACGACAAGGGGCCGGGATCTCCCGCGAGTTTTCCGCCCCAGCCTAATCTGGCCTATGCCTGGGATGCAGTTTATGGGCAAGGATATTTTGTCGCCAAACTTCTAGGTCTGCGCATCGAGCAAGCGGTGCTCACAGGCGATCGGGGATCTATTCTTCAGGTGGAGTTTTTAAATCAAGGAAAGGCCGTGGCAGTTGACAGCAAAGGCAATATTTACAAAGTGGTTTGGTAAATATGGCGCACGAGGCTGGACTAACCGGTCCCGCGCCCTTCACCCCTGCCGCGCCTTCCACATCAAATAAAGCCCCCAGGCTGAGACGGTGCAGTTATCGCGGATGGTGCCATCCAGCATCATCGCTTCAAACTCGGCGATAGGCACGGAACGGACGATCAAGTCGTGCTCCTCGACATCGGGTTCCCGGTCTGTCTCAGTCAAGCCGGTGGCCACAAAGACGTGCTGCCGCTGCCTGGTGTACCCGTAGGCGATCCACAAGAACCCAAGGTAGGTCATCTGTGCGGCATCGAGTCCCATCTCTTCACGCAACTCACCGCGTGCCAGTTCTTCGGGATTCTCGACCTCCATCTCCCAACCGCCTTGCGGCAACTCCAGCGCACGTGCCTGAATTGTGTAGCGAAACTGCTCGACCAGCCAAACCTGGTCGCCGTCAATCGGCAGAATAATCGCCGAGTCGTCCTTGTCCACCACGCCATAAATGCCCTTCTTGCCATTCGAGCGCAGAATCTCGTCTTCGCGCACCCGCATCCAGTGGTTGCGATAGACCTCACGGGTGGAGAGGGTGGTGATGGAGGGGGCGATGGTGGCGAGAACGGGGTTCATGAGGTCTCCTTGGGATGCTGGGGAAACACAGAGAATGGCGCGTATCCAGTTTGACTCAAAAAACCGGCTGCAATACAAAAATCTCGCTAATCCTGCCGTAGCCGGAACTTACGCAGCCGTCCCACCAGCGAGGCCGGACCGCTGACTGTGAGCCGGACGAGATTGCCTTCATATTCGCGGCTGTGCACAATCATCCCTGCCTCAATGGCGGCAAGTGCGGCTCCCTCCTGCTGCGGAACGCGCAGTTCGGCCTCGATCACCGGGTCAGAGTGCAGGGCGCGGTCAATCGCGGCCAGTAGTGCGTCCATGCCTTCACCGCTGCGCGCTGAGACTGCAACCTCTGCCCCGGCCTGAGAGCGAGAGCACAACCCCTCGCGCTCGTGTTCGCCCAGAAGGTCTATCTTGTTCAAAACCTCAATGCGCGGCTTGGTAAGGCAATCAAGTTCGCCCAAAACCTTTTCCACCTGTGACTTCTGTTCTTCGCCGTAAGTGGAGGCCGCATCGCGCACATGGAGCAGGACTTCAGCCTGATTGACCTCTTCAAGTGTGGCGCGGAAGCTGGTGACCAGTGTATGCGGCAGATTTCGGATGAATCCGACAGTGTCAGAGAGGAGAATTTTGCGGCGGCTGGGTAACTCGATGGCCCTCAGCTTGGGGTCGAGCGTGGCGAACATACGCGACGATTCCAAAACCGTGGCACCAGTCAACTGATTGAAAAGAGTGCTTTTGCCCGCGTTGGTATAGCCCACCAGCGCAACCGTTGGCACGGGGACAGCCTCGCGTCGTTGGCGCTGCTGCTTGCGCACGCGGCGAACGGTCTCCAACTCCTCCTTTACGTGGTCAATGCGGCTCTGAATCCGCCGTCGGTCGGTCTCCAGCTTGGTTTCGCCGGGGCCACGCGTGCCGATGCCGCCGCCCAGTTGCGACATTGCCTTACCCTTGCCCGTCAGTCGCGGCAACATATATTCAAGCTGCGCCAGCTCCACTTGCAACTTGCCCTCGCTTGTATGGGCGTGGCGGGCAAAGATGTCCAGAATCAATTGCGTACGGTCCAGAACACGGCAGGGAAGCGCCGCCTCAAGATTGCGCAGTTGGGTGGGCGAGAGATTGTGGTCAAAGAGCACCAGATCGGCCTCAGTGGAAGCCGCAATTCCGGCAATCTCTTCCACTTTGCCTGCTCCGATGAGCGTGGCTGGCTCGGGTCGAGAACGGCGCTGAAAGACCTCGGCAACCACTTCTCCGCCTGCGCTTGTGACCAGTTCGCGAAATTCGGCAATGGACTCTTCGACGTCCAACTCAGTCGAGTGCACAGTTTTTCTGGCCATAGCCTCGGAGTTGGGAGTGATGCCATCTGCCTGATCCAGTTGTTCTTGGTTTGAAAGCGGCAAATCGGGCGTTTCTGGGCACACTACCGCAGCTCTCGCACCTGCTGTGGAGGTGCGGCTGCTCTGGGCGCGGCCAGAAAGGTCAACGCCCACCAATACTGCCCGTTCCGGACGAACTCCCGTGCTGCTCATCCGGCTTGGCTCAACTGCCAATCTTGGCCGCTTCCCGCACCCTAGCGCAGTTCCCCTGCCGCCATCGACGGCACAGCCACCGGAGCCATTCCGGTGCTGACGGCCATCGGGCGATGCTCGGTATGCATCACGCCGCGGTTGCTCACTACGGTAGAGATGGCGTGCTTGAAGATCAACTGCTCCTGGCTATTGTTTTCCAGCAGCACAGAGTACTTATCAAATGAGCGGATCTTTCCGGTGAGCTTGACGCCGCTGACCAGATAAATCGTAATGGGGGTTTTGTCCTTGCGGACCGTGTTCAGGAAAGTATCCTGAATATTTTGTGCCGGCTTGTTTTCCATGTGCCGATCTCCTACTTTCTCATCGAGTGGTTAGTTTCAATTGCTCTGCAGGTTCTAAAAAAACAGCGGGTGCTTCGCTAGAAAACCCAGGAAAGACCAATCCCGCAATGCAACAACAATATAGCGGTTCCGCGAGCTTTTCAAGTCTAACTCGAAACAAACTTTGAGTATGGATGAATTGGTAGCTTGCGGCGTGATTTTCATAACTTGGCAAGATGGCTGCGGAAGCATTCTGTTTTACTGGAGGAAGTTATGCTCGACGTTCATTTACCCCATGGAAAACTGGAAGCGCGGCAGGCGATGAACTGGACAAGGTCTACCTAAAATTTAAGGCTGAACACAAATAGTGTTTGAGCGGGAACCGGTCAGAAAGGATTGACGCGGCAAAGGCTTTTGCCGCGTCGCTACTTTGGGACCAGCAGCCGCAGGTGGCTGATAACATAATCTGGTGAAAAGTACTGAAGCGCCGAAGAATTCCGCTGCAACACCCGTGCCCATGCTGGACCTGAAGCGCCAGTACAAACCGCTGCACAAAGAGTTGCTTGAGGCCGTGGGGCACGTGCTTGAGACGCAGCAGTTCATTTTGGGTGAGCCGGTGGCCGCCTTTGAGCGGGCTGCCGCAGCGCAATTGGGCGTGGCTCATGCTCTGGGCTGTTCCTCAGGCACAGATGCATTGTGGCTGGCTCTGGCCGCAGCGGGAATCGGACAGGGCGATGCCGTTGTGACGACGCCGTTCAGCTTTTTTGCCTCGGTCAGCGCGATTCTGCGTGCCGGAGCAACTGCGGTACTGGCCGACATTGATCCAACGACCTTCAATCTGAGTGTGACAGCCGTCGAGGCTGTATTGAAAGCGCCACAAACCACGCCGATTCGTGCCATTCTGCCGGTGCATCTCTTTGGGCAATGTGCAGATTGGACAGCGTTTGCACGACTCGGAAATATACATGGGATGAAGCTGATTGAAGACGCCGCGCAGGCCTGGGGTGCGGAGTGGAATGGCGTGAAGGCCGGAGCTCTTGGCGATGCTGCTGCTTTCAGCTTTTATCCCACCAAGAACCTGAGCGCGGCGGGCGATGCTGGCATGGTTTCAACAAAATCAGACGATCTGGCCGAGCGAGCACGGATGCTACGACAGCATGGAATGCGCCGCCGCTACCATCACGACGAAGTGGGCTGGAACACGCGTATGGATGGTTTTCAGGGCGCGATTCTTTCCGTAAAGTTGAAGTATATCGACGGCTGGAATCATGCGCGCCGTACCGTTGCCCGTCGTTATCACGCACTGTTTCATGCGGCGGGACTGGTCGAGTCTGGCGTTTATCCGAGACACGGCATCGTGCTGCCGCATGAGGTTCCGGGCAGTCATCACGTATGGCATCAATATGTGATTCGCACGCCGCGTCGCGATGAGTTGCGCGCGTTCCTAACCAGCCGCCAAATAGGCTCGGATATTTATTATCCTGTGCCACTGCATTTGCAGGCCGCGCTCAAGAAATTGGGTTATGCCGAAGGCGGTTTTCCTGAAGCAGAGCGTGCGGCACGCGAGGTTCTGGCGCTGCCTATCTTTCCTGAACTGCGAGAAGATGAGCAGCAGATAGTTGTTGCGGCGATTACCGAGTTTTTGAGCTGAGTCTTTCGGCTCACGCTTTTATGGTTACCATCCATGCCCAGTCTCCGTTTTCTTTACCGGGCAGATTATGTTATTAATGATAACGATACCATCAGCGAGGATTGAGTGACCACCTGTACGCAAAACGCCGTGCTCGTCTATGACGTTGGGGGCAGTCACGTTACCGCCGCGATTTGCCAATTGGATTCGGGTTGCTATCGGCTCGCTTCTGTCGTTAGTGCCCCGCACCCAACCGAGCAGACCAGCGATGCTTTCATCCAATTTCTTCACTCTCTCGGTGCCGAGGCTGCTCCCGGTGCTGACGGTATCGTAGGCGCTGGTTTGGCTTTTCCTGGACCCTTTGATTACAACGCTGGCATTAGTCTGGCGAAACACAAGCTGCCATTTCTTTTTGAAGTGGACCTGCGCTCGGCTCTGGCTGCGCGGTTTGGATGGCAAACTGGTCAGATTCGATTTATCAACGATGCCGCAGCGTTTTTGTTAGGTGAGATTGGGGCCGGAGCAGCCCACGGCATTGCACGTTCAGTAGGCATCACGCTCGGAACCGGCATCGGCTCGGCCTTTGCGCTTGATGGCCACATCGTCAGTGAGGGCTCCGGTGTTCCTTCTGGCGGGGAGATTTGGAATCTTCCCTATGAGAGCGGAATCGTTGAAGATTACCTCTCAACACGCGCCATTCAAGGCAACTACAAAAACCGCACGGGGAAACTGTTGCAAGTCCGCGAGATTGCGGATTTGGCGGCAAAGGACCAAATTGCCGTTGAAGTCTTTGCTGAGTTTGGCCGCCATCTCGGTGTGGCACTGCGCAAGTTGCTCACTCCATTTGCGCCACAAGTGATCGTCATTGGCGGAGGCATCGCTCGTTCGCCCCATCTTTTCCTGCCCGCAGCCCAGCGCGAGTTAGAAGGCCTGTCGTTGGATCTGAAAATCTCAGAACTCTTCGATCGTGCCGCGCTGGTCGGCGCTGGCGTAGCGTGGTTCGACGCGGCCAACTGTACGGTCTGAAATAAAAAAACACCCCGACTCATCACCGGGGCGTTCGAATTTGCAGAGTGCGACTATTCATCAAACAAGCGAGCCTCTTACAAAATTCCCGCTCAACTTCAGATTTTGTGTAAAAGCACGGCGGGTGGCCCTGATCTCACACAGCATGTTATCAAGTTGAGTGTGCCCCCGGTCGCTCGCGAGCGACCGGGGGCACACTCATTATGGTCTGGAAAGGTCAATGGGACCGGGCCCATCCGCCTGTGGATCCGGGACTTGTGAGGAGTTTCGCTAGTCGAATGAAGTTATCCGACGTGCCAACTAAAAATTCAGGAATCTAATGCTCTTCATGAATTTGGCGATTCCAGAGCGTCTATGTCAAACTTGGAAAGCAACCGGCACCAAAACCGGCACCCGCCGTGGAATTGCGTACCGAGGCGAGCAAGATTGAACGCTTAACGATTTTGTTTACAATTAGATATTGCATACAAGGGCCTGTAGCTCAACGGTTAGAGCAGGGGACTCATAATCCCTTGGTTCGGGGTTCGAATCCCTGCAGGCCCACCAATTTTTCGCTCTATAGTGAATGAGTTACAAGTTATACGGCGTCCATGATCGGGAGGCCGTTTTCATCTCGTGCCTCGACTTGCAAGTTTGGCGAATTCAGACATAACTTCATCACTAATGGATGGCGGAACTTTCTCTGCTGCCACGATCTGTGTGCGCCACACGAGCGGAGGCAAGGTTAAGACAGAGGTCCGCACCTTCGCCACCATGGCCGGCGCACTGTTGGACCTGTCCGCATGGCTGGCCGAAGACGATTTTGGTTTAATGTGCCTGGGCAGCGGCGCATACCAAGGGGAGCTACTTCCAGGCCCAGTACCACCGCCTGCGCTCACGGCGCTGTTCGAAGAAAGCTATCTGCGCCGTAGCCGCCTCGCTACTGACGACCGTCTATCACATGCTCAGGAATGGAACCTGCTACCAGGACCTCGAAGCAAACCACTTCAATCAGCAAGACAAAGCAAGACATATCAAGCGGCTGGTCGGCCGTATGGAAAACCTCGGCTTCGAGGTCAAATCCTTCCGTAGGCGGCTTGAGACAAAATCAGTTTCTCTTTAGCGAAGGATGGGAGACCTCAATCCTCG
>Ga0182030_10025317_pt1 | contig 10825 bp, 7 predicted proteins | sample 812S3MmetaG_FD_121299 | JGI IMG/M metagenome (GOLD analysis project Ga0182030, IMG submission 121299) | Permafrost microbial communities from Stordalen Mire, Sweden - 812S3M metaG (Illumina Assembly) | ecosystem: Environmental > Terrestrial > Soil > Wetlands > Permafrost | place: Sweden... | reverse complement strand
TCCATGTCGTACTTGATGGCGCGGATGGCGGATAACTGGTCGTCGGTCTCGGTGTAATCGAATGAGTCTTCAAACTCTTTCTGAAACTCGTTGTCTTTGGAGAAAGCCGTACCCTTCGCAGTGGTGCGCTCGGCGTATAACTTCAATAACTCGCCGGTCATGTCCTGCATGGCCTTGCGCACACGGGCCTTGGTCTTGGCCCATTGCTGCGAGCCGAGTTTGTTCAACACCGGCGCGGGGCCGGCATCGGTGGAGCGGTACTTCTGAATCAAGTCGAGTCGAGTGAGCGGGACATATAACTTGGCTGCCTCTGCAAACTCAAGAATCATGAACTCGACGGCCAGGCCATCCTGCACAATCTCCCGCAGGCCCTGATACTGCGCGATGCCGTGCTCGACGTGGACCACATAATCGCCAACAGTAAGGTCGCGGAAGTCGGAGACGAAGGCAGCGGTCTTCGATCGCTTAGGTTCCGGACGCGCTGCCACATCGGCTTCGTCAGAGAGATCGTTGGCGCCGAAGACAACCAGGTTGGCGTCGGCAAAGCTGACGCCCGCGGCCAGCGGCGTTCGCACAATCACCGGCACGCGCAGGTCGCCGGCCAGATAGCTGCCCTCATCGAGCATGGTCTCGCCGGGGCGGGGATTGCGGCTGCCCAGCCGATAGGGAATCTGATACTCCCGCAAGACTGTGGCCAGGCGCTCAACGTCGCCCTGATGCGGGGCGGCCAGCACGATCCGCGTTTCCGCAGTCATCAGGGTTTTCAACTGCTCGGTGAGCGCGGGAAGCGAGCCGTGAAAGCGCGTGGTGGGACGCGTGTTCAGCTCAATCTCGCCCAGCGTCAAGTCTTCGTCGAGCACATCCACCACACCGAGCTGATCGAGATCGAGGCCCATGTGCGCGTTGAGCGCGCCTTGCAGCACCTCCGGTCGCAGATAGATGTCCTCGGGGCGAATCAGCGACCCCATGGCCGAGCGCTCATGGCGCTGCTCCACCTTGTTCCACCAGCGATCGATCTGGTTGCGCACCATGGCCGGCTCTTCAACAAAGAGCGCGCACTTGGGGCAAAGCGAGAGCAGCGATTTCTCCGCCCCGGCGGCCGCGGAGAAAAACTCCCAGCCGGGAAAGACGCTGACTCCGCCGGCCGCGGCCATCTCGACCGCCATCTCCGCTTCGTCTCCATCCTCGGCTACATCCACGCGCTGGCGGCTCAGGCGCGCATGGACGGCGGCCAGCAGGTGCTCGGTTACCGGCGTTTCGGTAAGCGGTAGTAGCTGTGCTTCATCCAAGCCCGCCTGCGAGCGCTGCGTCTCGGGATCGAACTTGCGGATGGTTTCAATCTCGTCGCCGAAGAACTCGATGCGCACGGGCCGGTCGGACTCAGGCGAATAGACATCCAGAATGCCGCCGCGCCGCGTGAACTGGCCCGGCATCTCCACCAGGTCCATCTGCGTGTAGCCCACGCTGGCCAGATGGCCAGTGAGCACTTCCACGTCTACCTCTTCGCCGCGCTTGAGCGTCACCGCGAGGCCTGCATAGTAGTCGCGGTCAAAGAGTTTCAGCGCCGCCGCTTCCACCGGCGCAATCAATATGGACACCGCGCCGGTGGCCAGCTTCCACAGCGCCGCTGCTCGTTGTTCCTGCACGTCCGGATGCGGAGAGAGATTTTCGAAGGGAAGCACATCGTGAGCAGGCAGCCGCACCACGGCCGCGGGGTCGATGGCTCCGGTCAGTTCGCAACCGGCGCGCAGCATCGGCTCCAGCGCCTCGGCGGCCTTGTTGTCGGCCACTACGACAATCACCGGCTGGCAGGCCGCGCGGGCCATCAGCGGCACATAGAGCGCCCGCGCCGTGGCGGTCAGCCCGGACACACGCCTCCGCCCCGCACCCAGGCTCAAATGCCTTCGTACGCGCTCAAACCCCGAAGAGTGCTCCAGTTCCGCAAAGATTTCGCGGACAAACGGGAGGATCATGTGGTCTTAGTTTAGCAGCGGGGTGCGGCATGTTGGAATCATCGCCAGATCAACGCAACAACGCTTAGGAATATTATTGATTGTAGGTTTGTTACACCATGCCCCACTCATACTATTCACAGCGCGCGGGACTGAACCCTCATCCGGATGGCCTGCCCCTCCGCGACGTCGTAGACCTTTTTGTCCGAGTTTTCGACCAGATGCGTGAGGACGGCTATTTCCACCAGGCGTTCGGCTACGAGTGCGTAGACGCTGGATTTATCCCAGGTGATGTTCGAGACCCAGATCTTGAAATCCTGCTTGCCGTCCGAAAGAGGAATCTCTGGCCTGTTGCAGAAAGATCTGCTCAATATAGCGAGGACGATTTCTTCGACATTATCGAGTTCCTCTTTCAACATGTATCAAAGCCAGTTAAGGGAAACCTTCACAGCTGGAATAATTGCGGCATGCACTGGGAGAAATTCGACCGCGTGCAGGGGCGCACGAAATTCTGCGAGAAGATCAATGTAGCGCTTTCCCACTATGAGGGCTCTTTCGAGCTGTCTCCAACCGGCGAAGTGCTCCGCAAGGCAGAGTTTGGCTTTGAACCGATCTTCGCCGCCGAGTTGCCAATGAGCGATGACAACGTTGTGGGCAGGGTAAACGCGGCGGTTCTGCGCTTCAGGAGGCACGGAGCAACTATTGACGATCGCAGGCAAGCCGTGAGAGACCTGGCCGACGTTCTGGAGTACCTCAGGCCAAAAATTCAGGGGCTCTTAGTCTCGAAAGACGAAGGCGATCTTTTTAACATCGCAAACAACTTCGGGATTCGACACCACAATGATCGCCAGAAGACAAATTACGACGCTAGCCTCTGGCTTAATTGGATGTTCTACTTCTACTTGTCGACGATGCACGTCGTCATTCGCAAGTTAGCTAAGGCGGACGGGCGAGCGACCCAGCCGTCGCCAACACCATGAGCGTCCTCTACCCAGCATAGATGGTTCACCGGACACCGCATCGCCTCGTAACCAACCCGGTTCGCCCGTCCGCTAAACTAGATAATTATGCGACTCGGAATCGATTTCGGAACAACTCGTGTCGTTGTCGCGCTGGTAGACCGCGGCAACTTTCCTCTCGTCAGTTTCGAAGCACCGGACGGCCAGGCGCACGATTGGTTTCCGCCCGTGGCCGCGGTTAACGGCGAGGCGCGCCTGTACGGGTGGGAGGCGATTGCGGCGCAGGAGGATGAGAACTGGACAGTTCTGCGATCGCTCAAGCGGTCTCTGCGTTCGGCCAACCCGCATACGCTGGTCGCGGTGGCCGGCCAGCAGATTCCGCTGCGGCAGCTGATGGCGGAGATGATGATGGCGCTGAAGGCGCAGTTGCTGGAGCACTCCAACCTTGGCGCGGAGAGCGGCGGCGCGGATGGCGGCGCAGCGGAAGAAAAGCTCGAAGTGATGCTCGGCGTTCCGGCCAACGCCAACAGCAACCAGCGCTTCCTGACCGAAGAGGCCGCGCAGGCCGCCGGCTTCACCGTGCTTGGGCTGCTCAACGAGCCCTCAGCCGCGGCCATTGAGTTTGCCCACCGCAACAGCGCCGAGCGCAAGAGCCGCGTAGGCAGCGGGCTGGTGGTCTATGACCTGGGCGGCGGCACCTTCGACGTTTCCCTGGTGACGCTGGGCGAGACCGAACACACGGTCGAAGCGTCGGATGGGATTCCGAGCCTGGGCGGCGACGACTTTGACGAGATCCTGGCCGCACTGGTGCTCGAATCCCTGTCCGCATCGCTCGGCGAAGATGTCCGGCTCAAGCCCCAAGAGCGCTACCGGCTGCTGGAAGAGTGCCGCGAAAAGAAGGAGTCGCTCAACCCCAACACACGCAGGGTGACCCTCGACCTGGACCGGGTGCGCGCCGGCTGGGAGCAGGTGACTATCCCTGTCGATGATTACTACGAGCGCTGCCGGCCGCTGATCGAGCGCACCCGCGCCGTGGTCGACAACCTGCTGGCCGCGCACGCCGAGCGCACCCTGGACACGCTCTATGTCACCGGCGGCGCGGCAGAGCTGCCACCGGTGGCGCGCATCCTGCGCGAGAGCTTCGGGCGCAAGGTGCGCCGGTCGGCGTACATGCGCTCAGCCAGCGCCATCGGCCTGGCCATTCGCGCCGCCGTGCTCTCCGGCGACCTGCCCGGCCAATCGACCGGCGACGTGCAGGACCAGTTCAACCGCAACTTCGGCATCTGGCGCGAGACCGACAGCGGCGGCACCATCTACTTCGACCTGATCTTTCCCCGCGGCGTGCAACTGCCCGCGCCGGGCGAGGAACCGCTGCGCATCGAGCGCATCTACACGCCAGCGCACAACATCGGCCACTTCCGCTACCTCGAGTCATCGCAGCTGGACGAGCACGGCCAGCCCAAAGGCGAGATCGCCAACTGGGATCAGATTTTGTTTCCCTTCGATCCCGCGCTGCAGCAGGTTGCTGACCTGAGCGCTGTACCGGTAACGCTGTTGGCCGATCCGGATAATCTGGGCGACCTGCGCATCCGCGAGGAGTATACCTGCGACTCAGCCGGAAGCCTACGCGTGAAGATCCACGCCGAGCCCTCCGGCTACATGCGCGAGTACACCATCGCTCAATCGGCGTGAACGAGCCGTATCGCTGGGCGCCCCATCCTTGCCATGCATTTGTTGATAGTGAATTTCCAGTTAGCTCAGGCGCTTCATCTGACGCGTGGGTCATGCTGCTGCCTTGTAACAGGGCATGGCTTTAGCCGTGCCGAAACGGCCGTGCAGTTACCTCGAGCGGGCTTCAGCCCCTGCAAAATTGCGTGTTCCTGAGGGCAAGAATGGCAGGGGCTAAAGCCCAGCTCCTTTTTGCGGTCTTTCCGGTACGCCTGAAGTCGTACCCTGTTACAGAACCTTGCCCGATCGCCCCGTGGACCCGTGTGCCGAAGCTTGCTTGACATTCATCTTGTTGTTACGCCAAGGGTGGGATACCACCAAAGCCCGCGCAACACATCAGGCGATGTATCTACTGCGGCGCCGCGGCGGAGACTAACACCTGTCCCGGCGCGGTCACTTGCAGGCCCAGACCCTCCACCTTCAACTTGAGCATTTCAACAGCCGGCTTGCGCTCGGGCCGCGCCGTGAACTCGAGCTCATACTGGTTGGCGAAGCGCCGCAGCAGATCGTCGAAGAAGGGCTGGAACGAGACTGGATTCTCCGTCCCCATCTGGTAGCTGTAGCCGCCTGTCGCATCGGTTACCTCGTTCATGAGGCTCTGCCCGCCGTTCACGATGAGCCCATTCCGGTCCACGGGCGATTGGGTGTGCCAGTAGATGGTGTAGACCACCAGCCGCGCGCGCGCCGCGTCTTCAATCGCCGACTTGACGTACGGATCGTCCGCATCAAAGCGCAGGTTGCCGGGGTCCACGCCGTCACTGAGCAGAATGACCTCGCGGCGCGCGTTGGGATCGTTCGACGGCCAGCGTTTCGCCAGATCCGACAGGCTGAAGTAGGGGCCGGTGCTGGCGCCGATGGGCAGGTGCAGCTCGTTCACCACTTGCTTGTGATCCGCGGAGAGCGGGCTCGCCATGACTGCAGCGCCATTCTGCATGTAGCCGACGGCAACCCTGGTGCCCGGGCCCAGCCCCTGAATAAAGTGCGTGATCTCGTCAAACTGGCGGCCCAGGTTGCGGGCGTTCCCGTCGATGAGCAGGATCAGCTCCATCCGATCGTCCGCGCTCTTGAACGGCGCCCACGCGGTGACGGTCGACTCCTTGCCGTTGACCTTGATGCTGACATCCTGCTGCGCAACCGTCGGAACCAGCTCAGTGTGTTTGGCCAGGATGGTCACCACAGCCCGTCCCTGCCCGCCCTGCGCCAACGCCTGCCCCGCCAGCGGCAGCACCGCGGCAACCATCACGGCCGCCCATCCAGCTTTTCTCATGCGAAGTGTCCCTTCGAGCGCCCGATCGTGAACGAGCCTCTACTTGCTTAGACGCGCCGAAGCGGGAACGAGCCGTATGCCGCATACCGGGTGCCCCAGGTCTTCTGCGCGGCGGAAGACCTGGGAAAGCAACCAACCCTCTTTTCTATTCCCTAATCCCTATTCCCTATCCCCTGCTCCCCGTTCCCTGATCCCTAATCCCTGCTCTTCGTCACTCCCCGCCCACCGCCTTGGTAAACGAGTAGAAGAAATCCAGAGACTTCCAGTAAGAGTCAACCGGGAGACGCTCGTCCTGGCCGTGGGCGCGGTCGTCGTCGCGCTCCAGAGCAATGGCCGAGTAGCCGTAGCAGGGAATGCCCGCCTGCGCAAAGTAGATCGAGTCGCTGGCGCCGTTTTCCATCACCGGCGTCACCGGCGTGCCCGGCCACAGAGCCTGGGTGAGGCGCGTGAGCGGCTCAAAGACCTCCTTGATGGGCGCCGGCGGGACCATCGCTTTGCGCTCCGGCGCAGCGTCAGAGACCACGCCCGCATCGGAGACGTATTTGACTTGCAGTTTGCTGTCGCCGAACACGCCGATCAACTGCTGGCGAATCTCCTCCGGCGAGTGGCCGGGAAAGATGCGGCAGTTCACGTTGGCCTGCGCCGTCTGCGCCAGCGCGTTGTTGGCGTGGCCGGCGGCCAGGCGCGTGGCCACGCAGGTGGTGCGGAAGTTGGAGTTGAAGCTGGGCTCGCTCGAGCTCAGCCGCGCGGCTGCCGTGAGATCTGGCGGCGCGGCAAGAATGGCCCGCATGTCGACCGCCATCTGCCCCGTCTCCTGACCGGCCAGGTTCTTGAAGTAGGTGCGCGTCACCTCGTTCATCTCAAAAGGAAACGCGTAGGCAGAGAGCTTGTTGAGCGCGGTGGTCAGCTCGTAGATGGCGTTGTCCGGCCGGGGAATGGAGCTGTGCCCGCCGCGATTGGTGGCCGTGACCTGGTAGTCGGCGTAGACCTTCTCCGTCGCTTCCACATCGGCCACCACCGCGCGGCCGTGATCGAGCTCGACGCCGCCCGAGTCGGGATTGATGACAAACGCCGCGTCCACCAGGTCGCGATGCTCGCGCACCAGCCAGTCCGCGCCGTTGAACTTGCCGCCCTCCTCATCTGCGGTAAGCGCCAGAATCAGGTCGCGCTTGGGCTTGTAGCCCTCGCGGTGCAGGCGCAGAAAGGTAAACACCAGCGCGGCATCGGAGTCCTTCATATCCTGCGTGCCGCGGCCGTAGTAGTAGCCATCCTTCTCCACAAATTGAAACGGATCGGTCGACCAGTCGCCGCGCAGCGCCTCGACCACGTCCATGTGGCAAAGAAACAGGACCGGCTTCTCGCTCGGCGTTCCCGCAGCACGGATGCGCACCACGAGGTTCTTCTTGCGCGCATCGGGGCCCAGCAGGTGCACGTCGTCGGGCGCAAATCCGGCATCGAGGAACCGCTTCTCCATGGCCGCGGTGGCCGTGGTCACGTTGCCCTTGGGCGTATCCGTGGTGTTGGTCTCGATCAACTGCTTGAAAATCTCCCGAGCCAGCACGCGGTCTTCAGCAGACGTGGTGGGCAGCGGGCTCTGGGCATGGGCAGGGCTGGTGGAGACGGCTGCAACGCAACCAGACAGGGCAAGGGCGGCAAGGGAAGAGGCGAATCCGAATCGACGCATGAGCGCATTGTATCGCCGCCCGGGGCAACTCGCGCCAGTAAAGCGGTCCACCCGGCGTTTGCGCCATCCCCCCAATCGATTTATCGTGGAGCCAACGCACAGTCCCATCGCACAGTCGAGGTGCAGTATGCCGTTCCGGTCCGTGATTGCCATTTCGCTCCTTGCCCTTTCGCTCACTGCCGCGGCGCAGTTGCCTGACATACCCATCGCGCGCCCCCGCATCACCGGCATCTCGCACATCGCGCTCTATACCTCAAACCCCGCCGCCACCGAGCACTTTTACGTGGACATGGTCGGCCTAGAAAAGCAGCCCGACCCGGAGAGCCCCAAGGGCATTCGCTATGCGCTGAGCACAACGCAGTTTATTGAGGTGCTGCCCCTGCCGGAGGGCGCCGGCATCAACCGTCTGGACCACACCGCATGGAACACCGTGGACGCCGAAGCCCTGCGCCGCTATCTCGGATCGAAGGCCTGGAAGGTGCCCGGCCAGGTGGAGCGCGGCGCCGACGGGAGCCGCTGGTTCACCGTGAAGGACCCTGAAGGCAACAAGGTGGAGTTCGTGCAGTCGCCGGAGCATCCCACGCCTGTGATCGCTCCCAACGCCATTGGCCATCACATCATCCACGTGGGCTACCTGGTGCACAACCGCGCCGTGGAAGACACCTTCTACCGCGACCTGCTTGGCTTCAAGCCCTACTGGTTCGGTGGCATGGTCGAGGGCCGGATCGACTGGATCAGCCAGCAGTCGCCCGACTCGCATGACTGGATGGAGTACATGCTCACCCACGGCCCCTCGGGCGCGGACTCCGCGGATTCCATCACGCAGCACACGCTCGGCGTGCTCGATCATCTTTCGATAGGCGTAGATTCCGTGGACGCGGCCTTCCGCACGCTCAAAGACGGCAATCGACTCGCCGGCGTGGTGGCCGACAGCCACACCCAGATCGGCAAAGACGGCAAGGGCCAGTACAATCTCTACGACCCGGATGGAATAAGGCTAGAGCTGATGAACTTCCACGCCAGCGAAAAGCCATGCTGCTCACCGTTCACTGCGGATGATCCGGCTGACTAAGCGGAGCCGGTGAATCTATTTACCTACCAGGAACTTCCGAGTTGCCGACAGTCCGCCCGGAATCATCTCTCGCTCCTCGGATTACTGAAAGCGGCGTATACTTCGGGACAATGGTGCTGACCTGAAACCGAGGTGCTGCGATGCGAATGACGATTCTCGCTTTGTTTTTCTGTACCTGCGTCGCAGCCATGTGCCAATCGATGGCACCCGCTCCCAAGGCATCTGAAAATTCGGGAGAAGACCCGCAACACACCAAGCTAAAGACAGACTGCAATACAACTAGACCGGACTTTTCAATGTTGAGCTCTGCAACGCTGAGAGGAGATCGTCAGTCCGATGTGCCAGCGACATGGCAATGGAACGACGGGCAGGTTGATTCTAAGAATCCATTCCATTCTCTGTTTGCTGACGGGCAGATCTCTCTGTTTGCTGACGGGCAGATCACCTCAAAGAATACTTCCCCTTCTTCGCCCTCAAACTCGGCGGTGCAGTCTTGCACGTTGGTGGCGCAGTGGGGGCAGCCCAACTTTTATGAAATGCGGTTCACGCGGTGGCCCAATGCGAAATTGGAGCCAATTCCGACTCAATGGCCTAAAGTGAAATTGGAGCCAATTCCTACCGTGTGGCCGCGTTTTGAGATGGTCCCCATAATGTCCCGAGTCAGCACGGAGCCAACGCCGCGGGTACCGTAAGAACAGGCCGGATTAAGCTTCCTTTCGACCAAAAGCGGACATGCACAATGCGAAAGTGTGCTGAAACCTGAGTTGCGCCAGTTTCGGACAATTGCCCTGCAGCTCAACGACGGACAGGCAAGGGATCTAATAGCTTGCCCCGAATCTTCCGTGTTCCGGATGTATTACCGGCAATCCGGACAGAACTGGCGCCAAGGGGAGCGATGTCCGACTTGGCGACCACGCGGACAGAGCTCCAGATGAATCAGATATGCGTAAAGGTGATCTTGCCGGTCAATTGATTTTCAGCGATGCGCTTCCAGCCGAAATCATGCGCGCCGGACGAGCCACACAATCACCACGATCACAATGATTGTTCCTACCAAACCCAAACCTAACATCTCGCCTCCTAGCGGACACATAGGGCATCAAGGTTACCCATGCAGACACGATAGGCCTGATTCCGGCAGTCGTCTGATCAAAACAAGCCAATATCACGGATCATCGATATGGGATCTGTGATCTGTGCGCTCTCCCACCTGTTGTGCCTGCATGACCGGCAAATCGGAAGTTACTGGTTGATTGGCACCCCTTGCTTCCCAGGTGTGGCACGGAGCATCGCAGCGGGAACGCTTTACGCCGCGCTAAAATCTTCCTATGCCCGCCGCCGCACTCGACCCTGCAATCCTGGCCAAGTATGAGCCCGTCATCGGACTCGAAGTTCACGTGCAGTTGCTCACCGCCACCAAGGCCTTCTGCGGCTGCGCCAACCACTTTGGCTCGGCGCCCAACACCAACATCTGCCCGGTATGCCTGGGTCTGCCCGGCGCGCTGCCCGTGCTCAACGCCAAGGCCGTCGAGTTCGCCGCCCTGGCCGCCCTGGCCATCAACTGCCAGGTCCGCGAGCGCTCCATCTTCGCCCGCAAGAACTACTTCTATCCCGACCTGCCCAAGGGCTACCAAATCTCGCAGTACGACAAGCCCATCGCCGAGCATGGATGGATCGACGTGCCCACGGCTGAGGGCGGCACTAAACGCATCGGCATCACCCGCCTGCACATGGAAGAGGACGCCGGCAAAAGCCTGCACGATGGCTTTCCGGACTCTGCAACGCGCACGTATCTCGATCTGAACCGCTGCGGCACGCCGCTGGTCGAGATCGTCTCCGAGCCCGACATCCGCACGCCGGACGAGGCCTTCGAATACCTCACGCGCCTGAAGGAGATTCTGCTCTACACCGCCGTCTCCGACTGCAACATGGAAGAAGGCTCGCTGCGCTGCGATGCGAACGTGAGCGTGCGCCTCAAAGGCGCGGAGCGCTTTGGCACCAAGGCCGAAGTGAAAAACGTGAACAGCTTCCGCTTTGTCCGCGCCGCCCTGGAATACGAGATCGAGCGGCAGATCGAGGTGATCGAAGCCGGTGGTCGCGTGACCCAGGAGAGCCGCCTGTGGAACGCCGCCGAGGGCCGCACCCACTCCATGCGCTCCAAGG
>Ga0182030_10025316_pt1 | contig 10826 bp, 12 predicted proteins | sample 812S3MmetaG_FD_121299 | JGI IMG/M metagenome (GOLD analysis project Ga0182030, IMG submission 121299) | Permafrost microbial communities from Stordalen Mire, Sweden - 812S3M metaG (Illumina Assembly) | ecosystem: Environmental > Terrestrial > Soil > Wetlands > Permafrost | place: Sweden... | reverse complement strand
GTTCTCAGCAAAGGCGGTTTCCAGCCCGCTGGCGAGCGAGGCGCCTTCGGAAACCTGCGCGCGAATCGTGTAGGTCTGGTAGGCCGGAATGGCGATGGCCGCCAGGATGCCGATGATCGCGACAACGATCATCAACTCGATGAGGGTAAAACCTTTCTGCATGGTCTTCATTGACAACTGACTCCAGGAGATTGAATTAAGAATTCATTTGCCGCGCAAACGCAGCCGGATGAACCGGATAGAGCAAGGCATGTGCCATACAAGTGCTATATCCAATTACAATTTGGAAGAATCTAATAACTATGGCTTTTATGTTGACACGGCTGAAATCCGCTGAAGGCCGGGTCGAGGCCGGTTAATGGCAGTATGTGCCGCGGTGAGTCATGAAGTGACCGAAGTGAGTCGTGCCTGTCAGGCATGATCGCTCGCAAAGCGGCGAGCGGATGACCGCGAGCTCACCAGCGAAAATGAAGCCGTGCGCGCCGCGTTTTCATGGACCTGATGCTGCCACAGCTCAGCGGAATGGAATTCGATGCCCACACCGGCTGTCATACTCTCCCGACTGCATTTCGGCCCGTGACCGACTAAGATTGCGCGCAGCAAGCACGCCCCAACGCCGGACTGCGCCACATTGAGAACCCATGCCTTCAGAATCGCTTTTGAGCTTCGCGGCGAGTGAAGTGATCAACGCCGCCAGCTCGATCAGTAGATTGCACAGGGGCCCGGTTCAGCCCTGCCACGTGCTGCTCGTAGACGACGAAGGAGGGATGCTAAGCCAAATCTCGGCTCTGCTTGAGCGCAGCGGGTATCAGGTTTCCGTTGCGAATTCGGGCAGGGAAGCGTTGCGTGTCGTGAACACAACCGGCTGCCAGATCGTGCTGACGGCCTGGCACATGACCGGCATGGACGGACTGGACCTTTGCCGCAAAATACACCTGAGAGCCGACGAACCCTATACCTATGTTCTTATATCGACGGCGCGCAACAGCTGCGGCGAGCGCTTGGCTGGGCTCTCCGCGGGAATCGACGACTTCGTTGTGAAGGGCGCCCCCGCCGAGGAGATCCTGGCACGCCTCGAGGTGGGCCGGTGCATCACCCACCTCGAACGATCGCTGCGCAAGCGCAAACTTGAGAACCGGCGACCGTCCATCACCGATGCATTGACCGGCTCCCGCAATTACCGCTTCCTGATGAAATACCTGCCGCGTGAAATTGAGCGCTCACGTCGAGGCCGATACCCTCTCACCATTTTGAGTTGCGATATTGACTTCATCAAGCGAATCAACGACAGCTTCGGACATGCGATTGGGGATGAGGTTCTGCAAGGCTTCGTTACGCGGGCGAGCACATGCCTGCGCAAACCAATTGACTGGATTGCGCGCACGGGCGGCCAGGAATTCATACTCGTACTGCCCAAGGCCACGCTTCAGAACGGGAGGCGCATCGCGGCCCGGCTGCGCCTGGCGCTCAACGATCCGCCGATTGCCACCTCATCCGGCCCGATCAGCCTGACGGTCAGTATCGGTGTGACGGCCCTTGAAACCAACCACGAACGTGGAACCATAACGGCCGCCGCACTACTTCGGGCGGCCGATCTATGCCTATGCGAAAGCAAGAATCAAGGAAGAGATTGCGCCACCGTCGCATCCATATCCCACGCAGCCGCGCTATCCGCGGCACGACTCTAGATCCCACGTGACGGATCCCCCGCGATCCCTAAGCGGGTGAGCCGCCGGCTCTGCATCAGCGCTGCCGTGTGCAGCATGAGGAACAGCGGTACCATGAATGCCGGGATCAGCAGCAGCGGCAGACTCGCCATCGCAGCGGTACTGATCTCTCGGGGGGCGCCGGTCGCGAACAGGGCACTCATGGTGCCGATGCTGATGGCAATGACAAGGTCCAATATCCCGAGAAGGTTCCAACGGATGAATGCGCGACTGGCTGCGAAGCCAGGCTGACGCATCAGTCTAAGAGCAATCCACGGGGCCGTGATCCCAATGGCCATGTCGCCGAGGCCCGCCGGTAGGGCGAACACGGCCGGGAGCACCTTGTGGGCGTATAGGGAGAGGAAGTCCAAACCGGCCCATCGCCAGGCCTGAATCGCCGCAATGAGCCGAAGATCCAGCGAGAGCACGAATTCGCGGAAGGGTTGCGAGAGTCGCAGCCCTGCGAAAAAGAGCATGAGTGGCGCCGCGACGCCGATCGCAATGGGCAAGGGAGGTGTCCCCGGCCGACCAACGAATGCGCCGGCGGCGCCGAATGTCACGACGAGCAGGAGCCACGCTGCCAGTACGATCGGGACCGCAAGGGGAATATTGCTGGGTCTGCTGGGCTCAGATTTGGCAGGCTGGGGAAAGACCATCGCCGTCATGTTGCTCGCCTTTCGTTACTTGCATTTTGCAAGTGTGTAGGAACCGTAGCACAATGACTTGCGATCTGCAAGTTACTGGGTTTCGGCCGGGAGAGTCGGACAACATGAATTCCGCAAAGCCCTTCGCGCGCTCCGCCTGCGCGGTGGCCAACTCGCTCGACATCCTGGGCGATAAGTGGTCGCTGCTGGTGGTGCGCGACCTGCTGCACGGCAAACGCACCTATGGGGAACTCGCGCATTCACCGGAGCGCATTCCGACCAACATTCTTGCCGACCGGCTCAAGCGCCTGGAAAGTACCGGCATCATCACCAGTACCCCCTACCAGGAGCGACCGGTACGCTACGCCTACTCTCTTACCCCAAAGGGCGGCGCGCTGGGCGAGGTGTTGCTCGCCTTTGTGCGTTGGGGCAGGCAGCACATACCGGGCACGGTCGCATTGAAACAAGGACCGGCGGGCGCGCAGATTGCCGCGCCCACAACGAGCTCGTACCGCAAGGGCCGAAAACGCGCTGGGTGAGGGGCGTGGCGAAGGCGCCCATCGGACGCCTCCCGGCCGAAATGCAGTCGTTGGCGGCGTGGATTAAGCTGCCACTTAGCCCATTCACATATCAGCTCGGGATGGCCCGGAAAGCTACGCAGGGTTCCGGCTTCCCCCATGGTCTGGTTGAAGCTCAAAAGGGGGTTTTCATGCTGCAAGCTGATGAGATCAATGACGACGGCAGCCGGCAGGTCATACGCCGACACTTCCTGCAACTGACAGCGGCGCTCGCGGCCGCCGGGATCGCTACCCAAACGCTGAGCGGCGCCGCAGACGCATCCGTTTCGCAGGGGGCGCCGCAGCGAACGATCGTCGTTTTGGGCGCCACGGGCCACGTCGGCGGCGCAATCGCCAATGCGTTACTGTCCGCGGGGCACCACGTGGTCGCGATTTCCCGAAGCCCGACCAAACTGCAGAAACTCGAATCAGAACATGCTGGGACAAAGGGATTAGACACCCTTTTGGGCGATGTGGGCTCGGATACCGCTGCCGACCAATTGCGAGCGGAAATCATTCGTCGGTTCAGTAAGCCGTATGGGGTCGTTTCGTCCCTCAGTTCCCCTGCTGCGGATGCTCCCACGCGGATACTGGACACTTCGACCGACACGCTGCGCGAGGCCTTCAATACTAACTTTTTCTCCCACGTGACCGCCGCCATAGCGCTGATTCCGGCATTGCAACCGCGTGGCGTTTATATTGGCATCAGCGGAGGATTGTCCGACTTTGTGCTGCCGAAGATGGGGGCGCTCTCAATGACCCAAAGCGCGCTACGGTCGTTGTACAGCGTGCTAGCGAAGGAAGTACAGGATGCCAAGACTAAGGAATCGCAGGCGGAGGTACGCATGCTGGCGTTGTACGGAATAGTCGCCACCAGTGACAACGGGGGTAGCGACGACAACCGGATCGACGCTCGCGAGATCGGGATTCGTGTTAGCGAAATCGTCGCACGTCCGGCGGCATTTCCCGGACCACTATTGTCGCTGAAGGCGCGGCGATACGTGTGAAGCCGTACTTAGGATGTTGACATTTTTGATTCGATGGCCATTGAGTACGGACTGAACCACCACCGAGTTCTCATACTCGAGGAGTTGCCCGGGTGCGGACGGTCCTGACTGGCCGCTGTGGGTCAGGAAGAGAATTAACCTTCAGGCTCCGCCGCGATGCAGGACAGCGCGCGCTCCGATCGCAGCAAGAGTCGGCGTCCCGGCCTGACGCATGATCGCCTCCAGCTCACGGGCATAGATATCGAGTACGGCCTCGGCTCCTTCCTGTCCGAAGGCGGCAAGGCCCCAACCCTGAGGTCGCCCGATACCAACGCCAGAAGCGCCTAGCGCTAGTGCCTTGAACACGTCGGTGCCTCGTCGTACGCCGCCATCCATCAAGACGGGCACACGGCCTTTGACGGCGGTGACAACTTCAGCAATACAATCGATCGTCGCGCGCTGGGTTTCCTCGTTATGGCCACCATGGTTGGACACGATGATCCCATCGGCACCGTGCGCGACCGCCGCTTGTGCATCCTCTTCAGTCACAATGCCTTTGATGAGAAGCTTCCCACGGACCGGTCCGCGCAACCGATCGAGCCACTCGAGAGTCAATCCGGGAGGCGCAAGGCCTTTCACCTGCGATACATCGATTCCAGCAAAAAGTGGTGCACGCAGCCACATGTCGTGGCGGTTTCCGACATGGCAGGCCGTGCACTCGCGTTTATCGAGACGCGTGGCACGTCGCAGCGTTTCGGAATTTCGGACTCCCGCGGTGGCCGTCGAATCCACTGACAGCACGATGGCATCGGCACCCGCCGATTCTGCTCGACGAACAAGGCCCTGGGTGACGGTCCAGTCATCCGTCGGATAAAGCTGTTGCCAGACTGGGGCGCCACGTTGTGCCAGTATTTGTTCGAGCGGAACAGAGGCCCCGGTAGACACCATTAGCTGGGTCGATCGGCTCGCGGCAGCGCGTGCTACCGCTGCTTCCCCGTCGGGGTGAAAAGCACGCATCGCCGAGAGGGCGGAGAAATACACCGGAGTGCGCCAGTGAGTGCCGAAAAGCTTGGTGCCAATATCGATCCGCGACAGGTCGACAAAGCGCCGCGCGCGGATTTCGTAGTCGCCGAATGCCTCTTCATTTCGTCGCAGTGTGCGATCGTCGTCGATGCCAGTCGCGAGATAGCCGAAGTGAGCTGGTGGCAGTGCTGAACGGGCGAGCGGTTCGAAACCCCGGACGTTCAAAACGTCCGATACCTTAGGCAGTGCGACCTCGGTACCGCCAGAAATGCCCGATGTCGCGGTCACCCCGCCACCCAGTCCCGCAGCCCAGGTAGCGAACGGTAGCATCGATGTGCTGAGCATGAATCGGCGACGGGTGACCGAAGAAAGCGATCACGGTCGTTCATTATCTTGCATCATGGATCCATTCTGCCCCGGGAAGTCACTCGACTGCCACACCGCCGTCTCGAGCTCACCAAATCAGGGCTGCCAAAACGGCCTCGGAAAGCTCAGGCTCAGGCGGCTATTTCTCGCCACGCGACAGCCGCGGGTCACGACCGGCTATCAGTGCGGCGGAGGCACGCCCGTGCCTCGCGAAAAACGCTAGAAAAGCGACAACTAGGATCATCTCTTATATCCTTCCGGGCGCACTTCATCCCGCGCTTCCATCATTTCGTAACAAGCATCGACAAGCGTGATCTTGCGGACCTAGTGTGCCTCCTCAACAGGAGGTCAGTCATGATCCGCAGTTTCATGCTGATGGCACTTTCGAGTGGCATAACGTTGACTTGTGACGCAGAACAGCCGCGTACGTCGGACCCGGCACCGCGCATATTCACCATCGCGCAGGCCCGTGCCGGCAAGGTCGCCTACGAATCCAGCTGCGGCTTATGCCACCAGTTCAATATGCAGGGCCGTACCGGAGCGCCCGGCGAACTTCCCGACGTCAACTCCCTGCCCGAGAACATGATCAAGACCATCGATCAGAACGGCGAGCAGGTGCCGCCGCTCGTTGGCCCACGCTTCATGGCCCACTGGGGGGCCAAGTCCACCAAGGAGTACGTGGCTCGCGTCGCCACTGCGATCGAGGGATTTCCGCCAAAGAACGCGGGCAACGATACCGCCCTGCAACTGACTGCTTATTTCCTGCAGATGAATGGCGCCAAGCCCGGAAAAGTCCCCTTAAGCGCCGCCATCAGTGTCTCGCTGTTCGCGGCCACGGGACTGGGTCCCCTCTAGTATAAAGCTCTTCTCTGATATCTTGGGTTGTCAGGCTGCCGCCAGTATGAGTTGGGCTTGACGCGCACCGCGGCCCAGGCAGAGGTAGAAACGGTGGTGCGGATAGTCCGGATGCCTGTATGCGATCCTGCTCAGCGCCACAGATTCCAGTCGCCTACACATTAAGGTCACAAATGATCATAAGGCGCACTTGCTGGATCCGCTCAGCCCGTTGGTACCTCTGGCAGCCATCTCTGTCCCAGCCTCATGGGCTTCGGCAGTGAAATTCCTACCGCTTGCTCTCGCCGGAATCGCACGCAATCGGACGGCCTTCGCCCTCGTCTTACTGCAGGTGATCTTCATATTCATGCTCTTCGGCATGCTACAAGGACTGAATGCGAGCATGCAGCTTGCGATGGCCCACGCGCATGCCGACCGCCTGTTCGTCAGTAGCCGGGGTGGCCCGCTTCCCGTGGCGCTCACCGCTCGCCTCGAACAGTTTCCGGGCGTTGCACAGGTCGCCTTCGAGTCGCAGTTGCCCTGTACGTATCGGCAGCCGAAGGACCTCGTCTTTGGCCTAGGCATCGATCCGGCGAGCTATTTTGCCGCTTACGGCGAATACAAAGCTCCACTTGGACAGCTCAAGGCCTTCGAGCAGACCCGAACCGGGGTGCTCGTCGGCACGGTACTCGAGCAGCGTTTTCATTGGAAGGTCGGCGACCGTATATCGCTACGATGCTTCGTTCCGCATACGGACGGGTCGAAGACATGGACGTTCGATGTGGTCGGTTTCTTCACTCAGACCGAGCAACCAGAGTTCTCCAACGTTTTTTTGGTCAACTACCCATACCTGAATGACTCTAGTCGATCGATCGCGACCAGGTGAATATCTTCGGCGTCAAGGTTATGCAACCGTCGGAAGCCGCTGATATCGCGCGTAGTATCGACGCAACGTTGGAGAATTCAGCCACTCCAACGCATACACAAACCGACTCGCAGGTCGCACAGGACTCTTTTAAACGTATCGGTGACATCGGTCTTCTTGCGCGTGCGATCAGCACTATTGGACTCCTGTCGCTGCTCGTTGCGACAGGGATGCTGATGATGCAATCTGTGCGCGAGCGCCGCGGTGAGTTTGCCGTTATGAAGGCGATTGGGTTTTCGCCCCCACGTATTCTGTGCCTGGTACTCACGCAATCTGCGGTCACTTGGATCTGCGGCGCGCTTATGGGAATTTCACTCGCGGCAATTGTGCTGCCCCACGCTCGCCGCCTCGTCAACGCCGAAGACCTGCCACTATCGGTTCCGCCATCCCTAGGGGTGATCGCGTGCCTCGTCGCGGCTGCGCTGGCGCTCGTGAGCGGCGCCATACCGGCCTGGCAGGCATCGCGCCTGAAAGTCGCAGAGCTGCTGGCTGTGCAGTAGGGAGCAATGCATGGTTGCGATCCGGCAGGCCGCTGTCCTTTCCGCATGGGCCTTGCGCTCCCTGCCCGCACGCTTCGGTGCGCCGCTGACGACTATCGTCAGTATGACCTGCGCGGTAATGGTGCTCGTCGCACTTCTGTCGATGGGCGAAGGACTGCACATCTGGGCAACCCAAGGCACGCGCGCGGATCGGGTCGTGCTGCTGAGCCGCGGTGCGCCAGTTCCCGACCTAAGCGTTGTGTCACACGAGGCGTTTGCCACTGTCGCTGGCGATCCAGATATCAAGAAGGACCAGCAAGGACACCCTCTTGTTGCGGCCATCACCACGACTTCGCTGTACGTGCAGACACGTGCGAATAAGGGAGGATCCGTTGAGGTTCTTGGAACAACCAACCCCCGCGTGTATCCCGAAATTCACGTTCTCCATGGCCGTTGGCCGCGCGCAGGTCTGCATGAGCTCCTGGCGAGTTCCGAAAGCGGGCGGCTCGATAAGGGACTGGATCTCGGCGATCGGGTGTTCATTCGGGGCGCGCCCTGGATCATAGTCGGGACATTCGCCAACACCGGGTCCTACTATGATCAGGTACTGTTCGCTGACGCTAATACGCTGCTCTCGGCGATTGGGCTCAGCGCGTACGAGCAGATTGTGGCTATTCTGAAGTCAGCGGCGCAATTCAGTCCGTTTGCGGACAGGATTCAGCATGAGCCGACACTCATGCTGGATGTTTATCGGGAAGCGCGGCTTCGCGAGGAAACCTTTAGCGCAACACGCCGCTTCCTTGATTTTGTGAGCTACTTCATTGGAGCGATTCTGGCGGCCGCGGCCGCCTGTGCTGCCGTTAACAGCTGCTACGCCGCGGTCGACGCGCGCCGGAGGGAGCTCGGCACACTGAAGGCGATCGGCTTTGGCACCCCTTCGATCGCTGCGTCCATCGTTGTCGAAGGGGTCCTGATATCATTGCTTGGGGCCTGCCTCGGGTACCTTGTTACTTGGGAATTACTCAACGGCAGGCTGATCACAACCTGGAGCTTGACATTTCCGCTCGCGATTGGGCTTCGGGAATTCGCGATCGGCGCGACTTGGGCCATCTGCATCGCCGTGCTTGCTTCTGCACCGCCAGTTGCACGCGCTAGCAGGTTCCTGGGGAGCGGGTCGGTTGCCTGACTCTCGGATGCTTCAAAACCCAGCTGATCTCAAAGACCAGGCCTCGCCTTAGACGCGTCATTGATCATTGTTGGCAAAGATACTGGCGCTCGGAATTGTCCGCATGATTCGCCGGCATTCCCGGGAGCAGCGCCTCGCCAGTAACTGGTTTGGGTGCAAGACCAGCAGGAATGGGATTGAAGACTCCCTTCGCGCTGTAGTGCGGCCATTCGCGACCGGCCGATATGGTTCACCAGCCGAAGCTTTATGGGCGCATCGCGCTGAATCGCGAGGCTGTTCTTGCTCGTGCTCGTTCGGCCTCTATTTCACGGTCCCGAGGTTCCGCCGCGGTCACTAACGCGCCAATGAGCGCATGGGCCGAGGCGGCAACTTCATCGACAGCGCGATCAAAGGCAGCGCGATTGGCCTGTGACGGACTGTTATACCCGCTAAGTTTCCTAACGAATTGAAGTGACGCCGCTCGAATCTCTTGGTCTGTTGCCGGTGGCTTGAAATTAAATAGTGTCTTGATGCTCCTGCACATGTCCGTCCCCTCCATCCTAGTGTCGAGACCCTTTTGTAGCTCGCCTAATATCCACACGCAACATCCCAAAATCTGCCGGTCGCCAATGTCTCTGAGGGGTCAAAAATACCCGTCGGTGGGCACCGCAACAACTGAGACTGTAAAATCCGGTGGAACGGCAGCTTCCGCACGCCGTGAATGTTGTTCAATCTCGCTCCCGACCAGAAGCGAACGTAGCGACTGATGATGGGATTGCCAGAAAGCTGCCGTTGCTGCTGCCGCAAACCTCATGTGTTGATGGCCGTGGCAACATCCGGGATGATGGCTGATGGTCGAATCTATTCAGGAGATGGCGGAAGGCGCGGGCCCTGAATTGGGGCCACCAGAGTCCCCGGCGGACGCCCAGGTGGGGTCTGTCGCCCCATCTAACTCTTTGGAAGCAACCCCGCCATCCGGGAAGTCGGCTGCCATTCAGGAGTCCGAGAACCCTATGCTCGACGTCCACGCACTCCACGGAACCGTTCACACGTGGAAGGACTTCTTCATCCATCTCGGAACAATCGCAATAGGACTACTCATTGCGATCGGCCTGGAGCAATCTGTTGAGGCGCTGCACCACCGTCAACAGGTGCGCGAGATGGCGTTGAAGCTCCATCAAGAGACCAGCGATAACCTGACAGTAATCGCCTATGATCTCAAGGCCTGCGACGCACTGTTGTCCGCCATCGCGGCGAACGTCGAATCCCTGAAGCTGCTTGGAACCCAGCATTCCAGTGCAAACTGGTCGCCCATGGCCCTGACTGCGAATAGATTTTTTATTCCTGCTGAGACTGCTTGGCTGATGATGCGCGACGGTGCGCTGCTGTCACTCGTGCCTGATTCGCTGGCCGACAATTACTGGAAGTTGGATGCCACCGAGAACGGACTGGTCAGCCGTCGCACTGCAATGGGTGATAGCCGGGTCCGCTTGAATGCGGCAATTGACGTCTACAACAATGCGGGCCCTCTGACGCCACAGGATATTGGCGTCCTGCGAGTCGCGTACAGTGACTACGCAGCCAACGTAGAAGCTTTTCGCAGTTCTCTGGTCAGTTACGACCTGCAGATCAGACGGGTACTAGCAGGCAAGTCATTAAACTATAAGCTCGTGGAAGACGAACTGGAGGTTGCCGGACCCCAATAGTTGCCAGTTCTTCCGGCAACAATTGGGACTGTAAAGTCCGGTGGCATGGCAGCTTCCGCTTGCTGTAACTGTCGTTCGATGTCACTCCCGGCCGCAAGCGGGCATGGCGATTGATAATGTGGGTGCAAGAAAGCTGCCATTCCCGCAGTAGCAAATCCTCATTTGTTGATACCCATGGCAAGATCCGGGAAGATGCCTGCTGGTCGAATCTCACCAAGAGAATTCGGAAGATGCGCGCTCTGAGTCTGCGCCGATGAATGACCGCGAACTGGAGCCCGATCCAGCGCTTCCGACCGATTTACGACCTTCGAGCGCGCGCGAACTCGCAGGGGGAAAGCGGCCACCCATTGCTTAGGGTAGGCTATGGGAGCATTAACAAAGAGGCTTTAATTGCCGGACCGCGCCGAACCAGAGAAACCGCAGCGACCCGCCGAT
>Ga0182030_10025313_pt1 | contig 10827 bp, 9 predicted proteins | sample 812S3MmetaG_FD_121299 | JGI IMG/M metagenome (GOLD analysis project Ga0182030, IMG submission 121299) | Permafrost microbial communities from Stordalen Mire, Sweden - 812S3M metaG (Illumina Assembly) | ecosystem: Environmental > Terrestrial > Soil > Wetlands > Permafrost | place: Sweden... | reverse complement strand
TTCATTATGGTTGATTTCAGTACTTCCTTTACCCCCGGTATTGGTTCTTTATCCAAGTATTTTTCCATCAGGATGGGATCAGTCAATTCCTGTTCAGTTTTCATAGCTAAAAGCGTTTGTTTGCTGTGAATAATAAGAGCCTGAAACAATATGCAATGACTCCGCCATATGAATAAAAATAGTGTGCCTGGGCCTGAGGTTTTATGCAACTAATTGTTAAACTCTTCTTATAACACAACTTAGCTAATCTACAACCCTTAATTTTACTTCATCTTTACATCTTAATTTCATCATTGTGAAACAGTTTCGTAACGTCCTGATAACATGCCTTCTTGCAATTGGGGCTTTTAGTTTAGTGCTCCATAGCAGTTGTAAAACTAAATGCGGCAGCACCACTTGCCAAAACGGGGGTTCCTGCTCTGATAATATTTGTGTGTGCCCAACAGGATTTTCGGGCAATGCCTGCCAAACCGGCTGGAGTACTTTAGCAATTGGCACCTATAAGTGCAGCAGGTCAGACTGTTCGCCGGCAGTTTCCGGAATAAATTCATGGCAAAGCGCAATAACAAGTGACGCTACGAATGGTGGGTATACTATTGATATATCAAATTTTGACAACTCCGGCCTAACGATAGTTGCCATAATTGATAGCAGTATCGGAGGTGTTAGTGCGGTGAGGGTTAGCCAGGTGGCAGGCACCTATGGTGTTGAAGCAACAGGTACCTATGATTCTGCCGCTAGTATCATGAATCTACAGTACACATCATCTGGTGCAGGCGGTGTTAGCGGGTACAAGTGTAATATGATTCTGACTAAGGAAAAATAGCAGACGAAAAGTGTTATTTCCCTTTAAAGACCGGTTTTCTTTTTTCTAAGAAAGCCTGTACACCTTCTCTGAAGTCAGCTGTACTGCCCGCATGTACCTGTACTTCTTTTTCCATATCTAATTGTTGCTGCAAACTATTGTTAAATGACTCGTTCAGCAACCGTTTGGTTAGGCCTATTCCTTTAGTCGGCATTTGCGCAAGCGTTATTGCTATTTTTTTACTTTCATTTTCAAATACTTCTTCGGCAAAGTATTTATAGATCATGCCCATTGATGCCGCCTGAGGACCAGCTATTTTGTCGCCGGTCATCATTAGCGCCGCGGCGCGCTGCATACCCACTAACCGCGGCAAAAAATACGTGCCTCCACTATCCGGTATAAGACCTATTTTGCTAAAAGCCTGTATAAATGAAGCACTTTCTGCAGCCACAACAATATCGCAGGCCAAAGCTATATTGGCGCCAGCACCTGCAGCTACTCCGTTTACGGCAGCAACAATCGGTTTTTCAATTTTACGAATTCGGAGTATAGTGGCATTATAATGTTCCTGAACCATGCGCTCAAATTCTGCAGGAGTGGGATTAATGGCTTCTGCGAGATCCTGCCCGGAACAAAATCCTTTCCCCGCCCCGGTTATGTAAATAGATCTTACCCCATCGTCCGTTTCACAATCATCTAAATATCCTTGCAATGCAAGGGCCATATCCCGGTTATAGCTGTTATATTTATCAGGGCGATTGAGAGTAATGAAGCCCACGCCATTTTCTTTATTTAACAGTACAGTGCTCATATATCAAAGGTAAGGGATACCGCTAAAATTGAAATGGCATTTAAATGATACTTTTGCAGTTTATCTCTTATCAACCTATTTTTATTATCTTTCTTTATTTTGAAAGACATTTTTATAAGTCATACAGACAGACGTTTATTATGAGGTTATTTGCAGGAAAAATACCGGGCATCAAAAGGCGGTCGCTGCTAGTTGCCGGCACCTTATTTGTTGTCCATAGCGCCCTCCTGGCGCAGGCTAAGCAAGTGACGCTGACCGGCTATATTGATGTAAATAGTGGAGAGTCGTTTCAGTATAAGATAGTGCTTACAGAATCCGAAGGAAAAATAAAGGGATACTCCCTTACCTACAAAGAGCCGGATGAAACTAAGGCGGAGATACAGGGTGAATTAGACAGACGGAATCACAGGTTTAGCTTTAAAGAAAAAGACATTATTTATTCACACGGTTTTCATACGAAGGCGTATATGTGCCTGATAGACGCAACACTAGGTTATGTGCAAAGCGCCAAAGGGCTTGTACTGAAGGGGTCAATAACGAGTGCGGAAGCAGACAATACAGTTTGTACCGGAGGTACAATAACTTTTAGCAACCAGGACGAGATACAAAACCTTTTTGGGTACCATGAGCAGTATGATACAGTTATTACCATGAAAAAAAAGGGGACTGAAGAAAGTAATAAGCCCGCTTCATCTGCAACGGACGGAACAAAAATAAACGATGGAAATGGAATGAGCAACGAACAAAGAGTGGTTGCCCAGCCTATGGTAGGAACGGATAAGATAACTACAGGGATAGAAAAAACGTATGACTGGTATAGCGATTCGGCTGTGATAGATGTATATGATGGCGGTATTGTGGATGGGGACCGGATCACACTATTATTTAATGATAAGCCTTACCTAACAAATTACTACCTGGTAAAAGAAAAAAGACAGTTACGCATCCCCCTGGATCATATCCCTATAAATACGATTACCATTATTGCGAATACTGAAGGATCAGATCCTCCTAATACTGCTAGTATTTTGCTTAGTGATGGCCCGAGAACATATAGTGTACTCGCTTACAACCTGAAAGGCCAGCGGTCTGTGATTAAATTAAGACGAGCGAAATAGCATAAATGGATTTTCTGGTAAACGGCTACTTCTTATTTTTCTCAATCATATCGCTTACCGCAAGGATAAGCTGATAAGGAATGTTAACCCCTTCGTTATTTACCACATCAAAGCGGCCTAATGGAGACCATGTCATGAAAAAACGCGGGTATCCTTTTATGTTGACTTCATAATACACGCCATCTTTGCGGAGTTGGGGCACAATTACTGTCAGTAAAGGCTTCTTATCAAAGATTACGGGTTTTGAAAAGCTGTTTGACACAGAAACAAAGGTATAGTAAAGGGCACACTTGCCATATTCTCCCGGCGGCTAAATGAAAATTTAAGTAAAACCAACGTTTTTTACTTTATACCCGTCTTAATAGGTAACACCAGTAATAAATGAATTTGGGGTAAATTATTAATTCTCAAATCATTTATCTGAAAACACTAAAAACCTACAAATGAACATCGGATTAGCTATTAAGTCGATCAGGAAGAAACTTTCCATCACGCAGTATGAGCTCGCGGAAAAATGTGAGTTGTCGCAAACATCGCTGTCACAAATAGAGACCGGGGTGAAACGACCGAGCCAGAGAACTATTTCGAAGGTATGTACCGTACTGGATATCCCGGAATCAATTATTTATATAGTAGCTATGCAGGAAGCAGATGTGCCACCGAGTAAAAAAGGGGTTTATGAGTTGGTATATCCTTCGATAAAAAGCCTGGCGTTACAAATGGTAAGCTCGGAGCATATGGGGCTGGTAGCAGAAATAGCATAGGATTGTGGTGCCTTTGTTAATAATATCTTAGTAAATGATTTACCGGAGATAATTAATTGAGAATAAAATTACTTCGCGTACCGATTTTTTAATAGTAAATTAATGTGTAGCGATAGCATGGTCTAAAACTATGCCCGTGATTTTTGTAGGAGGAATTTATTGTAGCAAGCCATACCCACCCTATCCTTTTAATAAAGAGTCATTGTACTCTAAATGAAGCATCAAAGTTTACGATTGTAAAAATATTTTAATTATGAGAATAGTTAAGCAGTTATACTATGCCCAAATTTTAAAGGACCATCACGCACAAATTTTTTTAAAACAAACTAAAATCTAAACTTATGAGAAAAAACCTTGACAAACTTTTGGTATGCGCTTTACTTATAATTGCCATAAGGACGAGCGCACAGGTAGAGCTGATCACAACAGTTGCCGGTAATGGTGTCTCAACACCCTTTACAGATAATGTTGCAGCCACAGCAGCAACAATGTTTTCTCCGGTAGCTGTTGCGGTTGATAAGGCCGGGAATTTTTATATTGCAGATAAAAGCAACAACCGGATCCGTAAGGTGACCAAATCGACAGGCCACATTACGACAGTGGCGGGAAATGGCACAGCAGGTTATAGTGGAGACGGGTTTGCTGCAACTGCAGCAGAGTTATCAGGCCCTACAGGTGTTGCCGTTGACACACTTGGTAATTTGTATATAGCTGATTATTCTAATAATTCTGTTCGTAAAATAACTGCAGCAGGTATAATCTCTACGATTGCCGGCCAGGGACCTGCTACAGCAGGTGTTGGCTTTGGTGGGGATGGTGGGCCCGCCACTGCAGCTCTTTTCAAAAATCCTGTGGATGTAGCTGTTGATGCGGCCGGTAACATTTACGTCGCTGATCAAAATAATGCTATTGTTCGCAAAATTGACCCATCGGGGAATATTAACGCATTTGCAGGTACTGGTACATATGTGGTGGGTGTAACCAGTGGCCCGGCCACTGCGGCCGGTTTAGGGATTCCTGTAGCTATTCGTCTCGATGCATCCGCAAATCTATACATCGCAGATCAGGGTAATAATGTGGTATATAAGGTTAGTTCAGGAATGATGGCTGCGGTGGCAGGCACAGGTACTGCGGGCTATTCCGGTGATGGCGGAACGGCTTTGGGGGCTGAAGTAAGAAATCCGTCTGGTGTTGAAGTTGATTGCAGCGGGAATATTTATATTTCAGATGCCGGCAACCAGGTCGTAAGGAAGGTAACTGCCGCAACCGGTGATATGTCTACGTATGTTAGCAGTGATACTGCTATCGCTGGTTTCCGTGGCGATGGCGGCCCTGCTACCGGCGCCGAACTTCGCACTCCGCAAGGCCTGGGAATAGATACTGCCGGCAATCTGTATATAGCAGATGAGTCAAATCAGCGTATTCGCAAGGTATACGTAAAAAATACTACTGGGCTACCGCAGATTGTTTCTCAAAACAGCAACATAACCCTGTTTCCTAACCCTAACAACGGCACATTTACAATAAAAGGATCTCTCAACATAATCAATGATGAAAAGGTATCCCTCTCAGTTATCAATATGCTCGGCAAGGTCGTGTATGAAAACAGCCTTATGGTGCATAATGGGACAATTAATAACCAGGTATCGTTGCAAAATAATTTACCTGAAGGAGAGTACCTGCTAGATATACGATCGGGAACAAAAAGTGAATTGGCTAAAATTGTGTTACAGCGGTAAGGTGCATTTTTTGGCCAGGTCTTAAAAAACAAAATTCAATTAATTCATCCGGGCATTTTCAACAGACATTCTCTGTTAAAATGCCCATTTTTTTAGGAGAAGGCAAATATTTTATTTATGGATAAATTCATTTTGTTTTTTATTATTTTGTAACAAAATAGATTTATGAAATACTTTAAGGCTTCTTCTGTGTTTCTTTTGCTGCTCTTAGCCGCTTGCGGCTATGCGCAGCAAAACGATTTTGACATGAGTAATCCTATTGAATTTAAGGAAACTGGCTGGAATAAAGTTTTATGCATGAAAAACGGCAATACCATGCTATTCCATTTTTCGCCTGAAAAACCAATATTAGTGAAAGTGTTTGATAGCACGCATAAGCGCGTTGCAAACCAGGAGCATCTATGCCGGATAATGGATATAAATGTATTGAGGACTTCTGTCTTTAAAGGGCTATTTGAAATTAACAATGAAGCGGTTCTATTTATTGAGCAGGAACACTTGGGCAAACAATGTTTGGTGAGGCTTTGTTTTAACAGCAATAATGGTAAATTGGTTGATGAAAAACTGGTTTACACTTCCAGGAGCCTTAGCAAACGCACTCGCTTTTATGTTATTAAGAATAAAGAGCAGGACGATAATTACGCCATACTTTTTTGTACCGATGAGCCGCAATTTTATGCCTGCGATATTCACGTAGTTTACTACAATAAAATTCATGAATCTATAAAAGAACGCCCCATCGAGGTAGACAGGAAAAAATACGACTACGTAAGTGTAGTTGGTGCAGAATCCAAGTCAAGAGGGATATTAATATCATTAAATTTGATGAAAATGGAAACGAATGCTACCGTTTCCAGGGAGAGTCCGCAGAGAGCCATTTATGACCATCAATTAGCCACTTATTATATTCCCGAAGATAGCAATAAAGTTAACCGTCAAATAGTGGATTTGTCCACCGATGTTTTCCCATACTATTCTGACTACACTTATAATCCTTTCGCACAAGCTTTAAATTTATTGATGTTCAGCTATAAAGAGTTATATTATCGGTTTGGAATAGATGTCAGAAGGGGGACGCTAACCGGAGATTTATTTTTTAAAATTGCCGAAGACAATAGTGATATTACGTTCAACTGGATAAAAAATGATTCCGTCACGTCCGCTTTGCAGCGAAAGACCGATACTACCAAAATTTTTTATGGCGTGCCATTAGGGATGTTTACAAATGAAAATGGTCTTACAACCTTGGTCACTCAGGGCTATGAGCGATATGATGAACCCGAGACAGCGGCTCGTTATAATTTTGATAGTTATTATGGCAATATTGGTATAACCCAACTGGACGATGACGGTAACGAGCTATGGGGTACGATGCTTCCGCTTTCTGAATATTATAAAAGTTACAGGCATTACTATCATCCAAAAGAAATAGCCAAGAAGAATCAAACCCACATAATGTTTGACGACTTGCCTGAACAGATCGCCGACAGGCAATTTGTTTCGCTGAATACATATACTTATCAGAAGAACCTGTACATTATTTTTAACGACGACAACAGAAATTTTAATAAAACAACCAGCGATGCAATGGGCGATACGATATTTTCTTTTGAAAACACTAACGCCTGCTACTACAAACAGTATCAATTTTTTTTCACAAAACAAAAGCCCCGGCACAACGCCAGGGCTTTCTTTTGTTTCTTTTGAATTTTAATAATCCATTCCCATTCCGCCTGGCATTCCGCCACCTGCTGGAGCAGAAGATTTTGGTTCCGGCTTGTCGGCAATAACACACTCAGTAGTGAGGAACATGCTCGCTATAGAAGCTGCATTTTCCAAAGCTATTCTGCTCACCTTAGTTGGGTCAATAACTCCGGCAGCAAGCAGGTTTTCATAAACCTCTGTGCGGGCATTGAAACCATAGTCAGCCTTTCCTTCACGTACTTTTTGAACTATAATAGAAGCCTCAAGGCCAGCATTAGCAACTATCTGGCGAAGCGGCTCTTCGAGGGCCCGGCGAACAATAGCAACACCTGTCTTTTCATCAGGGTTTTCTGTCTTCACTTTTTCTAATGATTCTATTGCACGTATATAAGCAACACCACCGCCGGGAACAATGCCTTCTTCTACCGCTGCGCGTGTAGCATGAAGCGCATCATCAACACGGTCTTTCTTCTCCTTCATTTCCATTTCAGAAGCAGCGCCAATGTACAATACGGCAACACCACCACTCAGTTTTGCAAGGCGCTCCTGTAGTTTTTCACGGTCATAATCACTGGTAGTTGATTCTATCTGTGATTTGATCTGGTTTACACGGCCGGTGATAGCTTCTTTTTGACCTTTACCACCTACTACCGTAGTATTGTCTTTATCAATCGTGATGCTTTCAGCCTGTCCTAAATTGGCAAGCGTAGTGTTCTCCAGCTTGTGTCCCTGGTCTTCGCTGATCACAGTACCACCGGTCAGTGCAGCTATATCCTGCAGCATTTCCTTGCGGCGGTCGCCAAAGCCCGGAGCCTTAACAGCTGCGATTTTTAATGAACCGCGGAGTTTATTTACAACGAGCGTAGACAATGCTTCTCCATCTACATCTTCTGCTATGATCAGCAGCGGACGCCCGCTCTGTACCACAGATTCCAGTATAGGAAGAATATCTTTCAGCGTGCTTACTTTTTTCTCATATATGAGAATATATGGATTCTGCAGTTCTACCTGCATTTTTTCCGTATTTGTGATGAAGTACGCGCTCAGGTAACCACGATCGAATTGCATGCCTTCTACCACTTCTACAGTGGTTTCAGTGCCTTTTGCTTCTTCAACTGTAATCACACCTTCATTGCCTACCTTAGCCATAGCCTGGGCTATTAACGCACCAATTGCATTATCGTTGTTGGCCGAGATAGAAGCAACTTGCTCTATTTTCTTGTTATCATTCCCTACATCCTGTTTTTGGGATTTCAGGTGCTTTACCACTTCTGTTACGGCTTTATCTATACCGCGTTTCAGGTCCATTGGGTTAGCGCCGGCAGCCACATTTTTAAGGCCTTCGCCTATTATAGATTGTGCCAGTACGGTTGCCGTAGTAGTGCCGTCACCTGCAAGGTCAGCAGTTTTTGAGGCTACTTCCTTCACCATTTGCGCACCCATGTTCTCAATAGAGTCTTCCAGTTCTATTTCTTTAGCAACGGTCACGCCGTCCTTGGTAACGCTCGGCGCGCCGAATTTCTTTTCAATAACCACATTACGTCCTTTTGGGCCGAGTGTTACTTTTACTGCGTCTGCTAAAACGTCCACGCCACGTTTCATCCTGTTACGTGCGTCTATATTAAAGAAAAGTTGTTTTGACATATTTGTTTTAATTTTTAACTCCCAGCCTTATTGCTGGCTATGAGAGCATGTTAATAATGGTTTTCTATTTAGAATTAAGAGAAAGCCCCTTTAGGGGTTTGGGGTTTTAGATAACAGCCAGTATATCACTTTCGCGCATGATCAGGTAATCTTCGCCTTCAAAAGCCACCTCGGTGCCGGCATACTTTCCATAAAGTATGGTATCACCTGATTTTACTGTCATAGGTTCATCTTTTTTACCGGGACCTGCTGCTATTACAGTGCCGCGCTGCGGTTTTTCTTTTGCAGTGTCAGGTATAATGATGCCTCCGGCAGTTTTTTCTTCAGCAGCGGCGGGTTTCACTATTACCCGGTCGTGCAGAGGGGTAATGTTTACGTTTTTAGCCATAATTGTATATTTTAAGTTTTATTGTAAATACTTATTGTCACATTTTGTGCCACAGTAGGGCGGGGAGCAAATGTCGGTCAATTTTGCAGAATGGCAGCCTTGCTTTTTAAATTTCTGTCTATTCTGACAGATAAATTTTATTAACGATAATAATATATTTCATTTTGACAGTAGGATTTCTTCGGTTACTTTTACCAAAAAAACATGGCTATTCAGGTAGGGCTGCAAGCCCCGGACTTTACGCTCCGTGATAATGAAAAGAATAAAGTAACTCTTAGTGAGCAAAGGGGTAAAAATGTAGTATTGATATTTTTCCCGCTGGCATTTACCGGCACCTGTACAAAAGAATTGTGTTCAATAAGGGATACATATAATGTGTATGATACGCTCAATGCCCAGGTATATGGCATATCTGTAGATTCGCTGCATGCACTGGATAAATATAAAAAAGAACAAAATCTTAATTTTCCCCTGTTAAGTGATTTTAATAAGGTGGTTTCAACGGCATATGATGCCATTTACGAGCATTTTTATAACGATATGGATGGCGTTTCCAAGCGTTCTGCCTTTGTAATTGATAAAGAAGGGATAGTCCGTTATGCCGAAGTGCTGGAAAATGCTCTGGAATTACCAAATTTTGATGCCATTCAGGCGTGTTTGAAAGAGATTAATTAGTAATATTGCATAAGAATAATTATCTAAACAAAGATTTATGAAAAAAGTTTATTTCCTTTTTTGCGCATTAATGGCAGCAACAGTGGCTATTGCACAAACCGTACCTAACGCAGGTATGGAAAGCTGGAGAACCAGCACCTCAGGGCCAATAGCAGCAAAGACCGTTCAGGCGCCTGATGATTGGTTTGGGACTGATTCCTTGACTATTGCAGTAGGAGAAGAATTTCTTATGGACCCAACGTTGGTAGCACAATTGTTTGAGGAAAATACGATTATTCATGGTGGCTCTCATTCTGCAAAAATAATGACACTATACCAGGATTCAACGATTGGAATATTACCAGGCACGCTTACCAATTCGCAAGTGTCACTTGATGTTGCTGCCCTTCTTGGCGGCGGAAGTCTTGCTAGTGCGCTTTCATTTAGCGGCGGTACGCCGGTAACGCTAAAAATAACAACTGTAAGTGCTTATGTCGAATACTTTCCCGGCATAGATTCAGGTACCCATACCCGCGGCGCTGATACCGGCCTGCTTAACGTAGAGGCCTATGCAATTATAGGTGGTGTTGACTCCCTTATAGGTACAGGTATTGCCTTTATTCCATCTACTCCTACATTTACGCAAATAACTGCGACTCTGGCTTATACTGACACAGTTGACTCGGTTGGATTAGTGAGAATATTTTTTACCAGCGGAGGTGGCGCGCGTACTAATTTAGACAGCAGTACCCTATACGTAGACGACGTCAGCATGACTGGTGAAGCAGAACCTATTCCCCCGGTTAGTCGTGTCGTGAATGCGGTAAATGTAAATGCCATTCTAAATGTATATCCTAATCCTGCATCTGGCGCCATATACATTGATGGCCCGCAGAATGCAGGCTTGACCTGTTCATTATTATCCGTTTCCGGCCAGGTTGTTGCCACAAAAACATTAATGGGTAATGATGTACTTGATGTATCTGGTCTGCCGGCTGGAATCTATATCTATACCATAAGCGATCGTGGCGGCAATACGGTGCAAAAAGGAAAAGTGACTCTCGTTAAGTAATATTACAAGTGTTGGCTAACTATACTCCGCAAGGGATAAAAAAGTGATTTGTTGACACATTAAAAAAGTGGCAATTTTGTAAGTGCGAAATCACAAAATATGTCCACTTTTTCTATCAACATCAGTCA
>Ga0182030_10025312_pt1 | contig 10827 bp, 6 predicted proteins | sample 812S3MmetaG_FD_121299 | JGI IMG/M metagenome (GOLD analysis project Ga0182030, IMG submission 121299) | Permafrost microbial communities from Stordalen Mire, Sweden - 812S3M metaG (Illumina Assembly) | ecosystem: Environmental > Terrestrial > Soil > Wetlands > Permafrost | place: Sweden... | reverse complement strand
TCCAATGGCCGACAAAATGCTGATCGACGCGACGCACCCCGAGGAGACCCGGGTGGTCGTGCTACGCGGCAACCGCGTCGAAGAATTCGACTTCGAGTCCGCTAACCGCAAGCAGCTTCGCGGCAATATCTATCTCGCCAAGGTCACGCGCGTTGAGCCGTCGTTGCAGGCGGCCTTCGTCGATTACGGCGGCAACCGCCACGGTTTCCTGGCGTTCTCCGAAATCCATCCCGATTACTATCAAATCCCGGTCGCCGACCGGCAGGCGTTGATAGCTCAAGAAGAAAGCGACGCGCGCGCTGCCGACGCCGATGCCGATCACCGCGCCAGCAGCCGTGGCGGCGGTCGCAACCGGCACCGCAGCCAGCGCTCAGATCGCCCGCGCGATCCGGTGCGCACCGAGCCGGTCGCCGGTGAAGAACACGAACATCGCGAACACGCGGCCGACACGGCCGAGCATCACGCTGGCGAACCCGCATCTGAAGCCGCGCACGAGCCTGCACACGAGATTGGGCCTGAGACCGCCGAGCAGATCGCCGAGACCGCGGCTGCAATGCCGACGCTTGAGCCGTCCGAGGCAGAGCTTGAAGCACAGGACGCCAAGGACGAGGCGCGCGAGGCCTATGAGGCGCCCGCCGGCGATATCGAAAACACCCCGGTCGCCGAGCGAGACAGCCAAATGACGCCGCTGCCGGAAGGCGGCGATGACCACGGCGAGAGCGGCGATCATCTGCCCGCCGACGCCAGCGTCTTGGAAGCAGAATCTGCCGTCACCGAAAACCACGCCACCGAGCCCGTTCAAAACGGCAATGGCCATGCAGATGCGGGCGAGGATCACCACGAGGATGAAGCGGTGGAATCCGTCGGCGGCGCCGACGCGCTGGAGGAGGCGCAGGAGCGCGCGCCGCGCTTCCGCCGCAACTACAAGATCCAGGAAGTCATCAAGCGCCGCCAGGTCATGTTGGTGCAGGTGGTCAAGGAAGAGCGCGGCTCCAAGGGCGCGGCGCTTACGACCTATCTCTCGCTTGCCGGGCGCTATTCGGTGCTCATGCCCAATACCGCGCGCGGCGGCGGCATCTCGCGTAAGATCACCTCAGGCGAGGACCGTTCGCGGCTCAAGGAAATCGCGCAGGAACTGGAAGTGCCGGAAGGCATGGGCGTCATTTTGCGCACCGCCGGCGCCAGCCGCACCAAACTCGAAGTCAAACGCGACTTCGAATATCTGCTGCGGCAATGGGAGACCGTGCGCGATCTCACGCTCAAATCCATGGCGCCCAAGCTGGTCTACGAAGAGGGCTCGCTTACCAAGCGCTCGATCCGCGATCTCTATTCGAAGGAAATCGACGAAATCATCGTCGCCGGCGAAGCGGGCTACAAGGAAGCGCGCGAATTCATGCGCATGCTGATGCCGAGCCACGCCAAGCATGTGAAATTCTACAAGGACTCGACGCCGCTGTTCACCCGCTACGGCATCGAGAGCCAGCTTGACGCCATGTTCTCGCCCACGGTGCAGTTGCGCTCGGGCGGCTACATCGTGATCAACCAGGCCGAGGCGCTGGTTGCCATCGACGTCAATTCGGGGCGCGCCACGCGCGAGCACCATATCGAGGACACCGCGCTCAAGACCAATTGCGAGGCGGCCGATGAGGTCGCGCGCCAATTGCGCTTGCGCGATCTCGCGGGCCTCATCGTCATCGACTTCATTGACATGGACGAAGGCCGCAACAACCGCGCGGTCGAGCGGCGCATGAAGGACGCACTCAAGCATGACCGCGCCCGCATCCAGGTCGGCCGCATATCGCATTTCGGCCTGTTGGAAATGTCGCGCCAGCGCATCCGCACCTCGGTGCTGGAGTCTTCGACCGAGAAATGTCCGGTCTGCGGCGGCTCCGGCCATGTGCGCTCGGTGTCGTCGGTAGCGCTGCAATTGCTTCGCGCGGTCGAGGAAATGCTCAACAAGGGCGCTACCCATAATCTGATCGTGCGCACGCGCTCGGAAGTGGCGCTCTACGTGCTCAACCACAAACGCGCCCATTTGCGCGCGCTCGAAGAGCGCTTCCGTATCATCATCACGATTTCCGCCGATGCGACGGTCAATGCGCAAGTGTCCTACATCGTCGACCGCGGCGAACTAATGCACACGGTGGAAGCCGCCAAGGCGATCGCTGCCACCGCGCCGCAAATGATTTCGACGCTCGATGCGGATGAAGACATTCTCGACGCCGCCGCCGAGTCGGAAGTCGAAGAGGACCCCGAAGCCGGTGAAACCTTCGAAGGCAGCAATGAGGGTAATATCGAAGAGATCGGCGGCCACGAAGACGCGCCCGACGATATGCATGCCGGCGAGGCGGTCGAACATGCCGGCGCAGGCTCCTCCCCGCGCGATAGCGAACGCGATGGCGGCCGCCGGCGCAGGCGGCGCGGCCGTGGACGCGGCCGTGGCGGCGAACCGCGCGAAGGCGGTGAGCGCGAGAACGGCGGCCCGCGTGACAGCGCGCAACCTTACGAGCCGGCCCCGGTTCAATCGATCGCAGACGGCGAACTTAACGGCGCTGCGCCGGACTCGGAACCGGCGCCGCACCATGAAGGCGCGCCAACCAACGGTGAAGGCGGCGATACGCCGGAAGGCCGCCGCCGCCGCAGGCGCGGCCGCCGCGGCGGACGCCGCAACCGGCAGCGCAATGGCGAGGCCCCTCCCCCGTTCAATCCCAATGAAGCGGCGCCCGATGACGTGGGCTTCCCGCCGGTGAGCGAGCAGGACGCTTCTGGCTTTGCCCCGCCCTTTGACAATGGCGCGAACGCGCCGGCGCCAGCGGCACCATCGTCTTACGTAGCCACGCCCGAAGCCAAACCGGCATACGCACCAGTTGAACCAGCGCCATCACAAGAGCCGCCGCGCCGGCGCTCGACCATTCGCGAACCGGCTCCCATCGGCGCTTCCGCATCGGTGGCGGCGCCTGCCGCGCCGCCACCGGCGCCAGTGATCTCGGTCACCGCCACCAGTGAACCGGCAACGCCCAAGCGCGGCTGGTGGGGCAAGCGCCTGCTCGGCGACAAGGACTGACGCGAGGCCTCATGAAATCCGCCTGGTCCGATCGCGACGCCAAAGACGCGGTCGACCGTTATGGCAACGCCGGCGTCAGTGCCGACCTGGCGCTGCGGGTCTATTCGACACGGCTGTTGGGCGCGGATCCCAAACTTGTGCTGCATGGCGGCGGCAACACATCCGTGAAAACTACGGCGCGCGATCTCACCGGCGCCGATGCAGCGGTGCTCCATATCAAGGGCTCCGGCTGGGACATGGGCAAGATCGAGCCGCCCGGCATGCCGGCAGTGCGGCTTGAGGCGCTCGGCCGCCTGCGCGCGCGTGAAGCGCTTTCCGACGACGAGATGGCGCGCGTGCTGCGCTCGACTTTGCTCGACCCGCAAGCGCCCTCGCCGTCGGTCGAGACGCTGCTGCACGCTTTCGTGCCGGCGAAATTCATCGACCACACCCACGCCACTGCCGTGCTCAGTCTCATCGACCAGCCGGATGCCGCGCGTTTATGCGCCGAAGTCTATGGCGAACGTCTGGGCTTCGTACCCTACATCATGCCCGGCTTTGTGCTGGCCAAGGCCGCCGCCGCGGCGTTCGACAAAAACCCCAAGGTCGAAGGCCTCATCCTCGATAAGCACGGCATTTTTACCTTCGGCGCGACTGCGCGCGAAGCCTATGAGCGCATGATCGAATGTGTGACGCTGGCCGAGGCGCGGGTCGCAAAAACCTCCAAGGCATTTGCGAGCATCGCACTGCCGCAGCAGATCGCGCCGGCTCCAGAGATCGCGCCGATTATACGCGGCGCCTGCACGCTAAAGGATTTTGGCGGTCAAGGCGCGCATCGGCGCATGATCCTTGAATTCCGCGCCAGCGACGCGATCCAAAATTACGTCAACGGCAAGGATTTAGCGCGTTACGCGCGCGCCGGCGTGCTCACGCCCGACCACGCCATCCGCACCAAGAATTGGCCGCTGATCTTGCCCGCGCCGGAAACGGGCAAACTCGACATGTTCAAAACCGCCGTGCATGCGGCCGCGCAAGCCTTCATCAGCGACTACAAGGCCTGTTTCGAGCGCAACAAAAAACGCTCGCCGGGCGCCGCCATGCACGATCCGCTGCCGCGCGTCGTACTGGTGCCGGGCTTAGGCCTGTTCGGGCTGGGCACCAGCGCAAAGGAGGCCCGCATTGCCGCCGACATCGCGGAGGCCGCCATCGAAGGCATTACCGGCGCCGAAGACATCGGTCGTTTCACGTCGATTACCGAAGCCGATATGTTCGACATAGAATATTGGTCGCTCGAATTGGCCAAGCTCGGGCAGCGCAAGGTGCTGCCGCTCGAAGGCCAAGTCGCGGTCATCACCGGCGCCGGCGGCGCCATCGGCGCGGCCACCGCAAAGCTGTTTGCGCAGGCGGGCGCGGAAGTGGCGCTGCTCGATCTCGATTCCACCGCCGCACATGAAAAGGCCAAGGCCATCGGCGGCGCGGCCATCGCGCTTTCGTGCGACGTCACGAATGCAACGTCGGTGCAGGCGGCATTCCATCAGGTGGTCGCCGCTTTCGGCGGCGTCGATATCGTGGTGTCGAATGCCGGTGCTGCGTGGCAGGGCAAGATCGGCGAAGTCGACGAAGCGATTTTACGCGAGAGTTTCGAATTGAATTTCTTCGCGCACCAGAAAGTCGCGCAAGCCGCGGTCAAGATCATGCTGGTGCAAGGCTGCGGCGGCTGTCTGCTGTTCAACGTGTCGAAACAGGCGGTCAATCCCGGCGCCAATTTCGGCCCCTATGGTCTGCCCAAGGCGGCGACGCTGTTTCTGCTGCGCCAATATGCGCTCGATTACGGCGCCGACGGCATCCGCGCCAATGGCGTGAATGCCGACCGCATCCGTTCCGGCATTCTGACCGGCGATTTCATCAAACAGCGCGCCAAGGCGCGCGGCATCACCGAACAGGACTATATGGCCGGCAATCTGCTGGAGCGCGAAGTCACCGCCGCCGACGTGGCGCAAGCCTTCCTGGCGCAGGCCTTGGCGCTCAAGACCACCGCCGATATCACCACCGTCGATGGCGGTAATATCGCCGCCGCGTTACGCTAGATTATCGGACGCGAAAGCGTGCTAATCTCGACCCTATCTTGAGAAACGCCAAAGGAGCGACGCCGATGCGAGCGACCATAGCCATCATGAGCCTGCTGCCCGTCCTGTTGCTGGCGACGCCAGTATCGGCGGCGACTAAAGAACAAAAGATGGAAACCTGCAAATTCGGCGCCGACAACGACAAGCTCGAAGGCAAGAAGCGCGACGCATTCATCACGCGCTGCATGGCCAACGCCAATTATGAGCCGGCGGCCCGCAAGGACGCTATGAAGAAAAAGCCGGCGATGGCGAAACCCGCAGCGCCTATGGCACCGGCGGACGACAAGAAGTAGCCGTTACGCTGCCTTGGCGGACTTGCGCTCCAGCGGCGTCACCTCAAAGCTGCGCAGCGTTCCGCGCCGCAGCACGTCGATCGCGATGTCGCGCCCAATGCGCTCGCCATTCAGCAGCCGGATCAGATCGTCAACGCCGGTCACGGCTTGGCCATCCGCCCGCACGATGGTGTCGAGCGTCATCAGGCCGGCAAGCGCGGCGGGCCCGTTAGGCTCCAGCGCCGTGATCATCGCGCCCGACGCGTTCTCGATATCGGCATTGCGCGCATAGCGGCGCGGCACGGCGGAGGTCTGCCCCGACACGCCGATATACCCTCGGCGCACGCGGCCATGCTGGATGAGCTCGCTCAGCACGAACTGCGCGGTATTGCTGGCGACCGCGAAGCAGATGCCCTGCGCGCCCATGATGACGGCCGTGTTGATGCCGATCACCTCGCCGCGCGACGACACCAGCGGTCCGCCCGAATTGCCGGGATTGAGCGCGGCATCGGTCTGGATGACGTCCTCGATCAGCCGGCCATTGCGCGCGCGCAAACTTCGCCCGAGCGCCGAGATGACGCCGGCAGTGACGGTCGATTCAAAACCGAGCGGATTGCCGATGGCCACCACCAACTGCCCGCGCCGCAGTTTCTTGGAATCACCCAGCAAAGCGTGCGGCAGATCGCGCGCCGAGCCCGCGCGCAACAGCGCGAGGTCGGTATCGGGATCGACGCCAAGCGTGTGCGCTTCCGTGACGCGGCCTTCGGCGTCTTGCAGCCGCACTTCCTTGGCGCCCTCGACCACATGGCAGTTCGTAAGCACCAAGCCGTCCGGCGCGATCACCACGCCGGAACCGACGCCGCCGGCCCCTTTGGCGCCGCGCGTTGCCACGCGCAAAACCGCCGGGCCGACCGCGTCGGCCACGGAAGTCACTGCGTTGGAATAGGCGTCCAGGATTTCGGTGTCGGACGCGGCAGGCGCCGCGCCGGCACCGTCATCCTCGCCAGGGGGAGAGGCTGTAAAGTCGAACATGGGAGGCAGATGTAGGTACGGTCCGACAAAATGGAAGTGCAGCGGACCAACCGCCCGAACAGCAGGCCACACAGACGCGACAAAGGCGGCCAAGCATATCAGCCGGCCGCCTCTGCGGTTTAAGTGCGCCGAAATCAGTGATGCATGAACAATGCGAGAAGTAGAACGATCGGCAGCGGGACACCCAGCAGCCACAATAATGCGCCTCGTCCAAAGCCCATGACAGTCTCCTCTGTTGTGCTGAGAAAAGCCCGCACCGGCAAATTTGTTCCAACGGTATTTTCTTACTCGGCCCGGAACCTTGTTCAGCGCTCCGTGTTGTGACCGCGCCAAGGCGCGGAATTTTTCCGCCCGTGAGGAGGCTGGGACATCATGGCGACAATTTCCAGAAATCATACGATCGACGACGCGCCGACCGCGGTCAGTTGGGGGGCCATTTTGGCCGGCAGCACAGCATCGGTCGCTGTTACTTTATTGCTGCTGGCGTTCGGCGTCGGCGTGGGTTTTTCGGTGGTATCGCCGTGGTCCGACCAAGGCGTCTCAGGGACAACCTTCACCATCGCCGGCGGCATTTACCTCATTGTCGTCGCGATGATCCCCGCCACCATCGGCGGCTACCTCGCCGGCCGGCTTCGTTCGCAATGGTCGGGCGTGCACGAGCACGAGCGTTACTTCCGCGATTCCGCCCACGGCTTTGTGGTTTGGGCCTTCGCAACGGCGGTGACGGCGGCGGTACTCGGCGGCGCGGCCTCGCACCTCATTGGCGGCGTCGGATCGAGCGCCGCGACCGTAGCGGGTGCGGCTTCGCAGTCCTCGCCGGTCGATCTCGCCATCGACAAGCTGCTGCGCACCGATCCGACTCCGGGCGTCCCGGCCGAACGTGTCAATCAGGCAACCTCCCCTACCACGCAAGCCGAGCAGACCGCGGCTCCTTTGCAGGGCGGTCAGATTGCCGCGCCGCCACCGAGCCCGCGCAACGCGCAAGGGTTAAACGGCGCTAACCGTGGCGAGCTGTCGCGCATTCTCGTGCCCGCGCTCGCCCAGGGCGGCAGCGTCTCGGCGCCCGACAAGGCCTATCTCGCCAAGCTGGTTTCGGCCCGCACCGGCCTGTCGCAGGCCGACGCCGAACAGCGCGTCAATGAAGTTACCACGCAAGCCAAGTCGGCGGCGGATGCCACGCGTAAATCGGCTGCCACCTTCTCGCTTTGGCTGGTGGTGTCGATGTTCGCCGGCGCTTTGGCCGCCAGTCTCGCGGCCATCGAAGGCGGTAACCTGCGCAACCGCGATTGGTATGTCACCGACACCGTCCGCAACCGCAATCTTGGCATCGCCGCCGAATAGCCCAGCCCATCAAACCGACAGGAGTCTGCAATGCCAATTCTGCTCTGGTTACTCGGCGTCCCCGTCAGCCTCATCATTGTCTTGATGCTGCTCGGTCACGCTTGAACCAAAACGTCAAAATAAAACCCGCCGGTGGAAACACCGGCGGGTTTCTTGTTGCCGCGAAAGCCCGTTCAATCGCTCTGCAAGATGACGTTCTTGACCATCGGATAGATCTGGTTTTGCCAGATGCGCCCCGAAAACACGCCGTAATGGCCCACGCCCGCCTGCATGTGGTGGCGTTTGCGGTAGGGCCGCAGGCTCGTGCACAGGTCATGTGCGGCCAGCGTCTGGCCGACCGCGCAGATATCGTCCTTCTCGCCTTCCACCGTAAATAGCATGGTGCGCTTGATGGCGGCAGGATCGACCTTGTCGTTTTCATAGGTCAGTTGGCCAAGCGGCAGCGCGTGGTCCTGGAACACCAGTTTCACGGTTTCGAGATAAAATTCCGAAGCAAGATCGAGCACGGCGAAATATTCGTCATAGAACGCCTTGGTCGTCGCGGCCTTGGCCACTTCGCCATTGGCGATGTGCTCGTAGAGTTCGCGATGCGCCTTCAAATGGCGTTCCATGTTCATGCTCATGAAGGCGGCGAGCTGCACAAAACCTGGATAGACCCTGCGCCCGGCGCCGGGATAACGCGGCGGCACCTTGGCGATCAGTTTCTTCTCGAACCATTCCATCGGCTTGCCCTTGGCAAGCGCATTGACCTTGGTCGGGTTGACGCGGGTGTCGATCGGGCCGGCCATCAGCGTCATCGAGCGTGGCTGCGCCGGATTGTCGCGTTGCGCCATTACGCTCGCCGCCACCAGCGCGCTCACGCAGGGCTGGCACACCGCCACCATATGCGCGCCGGGGCCGATCTTTTCCAGGAAGCGGATGATGTGGCCGGTGTAGTCGTTGAAGGTGAAGGCGCCGTGGCTAAGCGGCACGTCGCGCGCATTGTGCCAATCGGTGATGTAGACGTCATGTTCGGCGAGCATGGTCCTGACCGTCGCGCGCAGAAGCGTGGCGAAATGCCCCGACAACGGAGCGATCAGCAAGACGCGCGGCTGATCTTGGTCGATGTCTTTCTTGAAATGCAAAAGCGTGGCGAACGGCGTCACCTCGGCCGCTTCCTCGGTTACCGCGACCTCGCGGTTTCCCACCATGACGCTGTGGATGTCGTAAGGCGGGCGCGTATGGGTGAGCCCGGCGCGAGCGATCAGTTCGTAAGCCGCGGTGAGATTGCTCAGCGCCGATGGCCGCACCGAGCCATTGAGCTTGGCGCCGACATTTTTAAGCGCCGCACCGGCAAAGGCCCGCACCGGCACCATGATGTCCGATTGTGCTTGATACGCTTGATAAAGCATTCGGTCCCCGGCGGTCCTGGTGAACCGCACCGGGACGCTAGATCATTTCATGTTGCAGTGCGAGATAAAACTACGGGCTCTCCCGTCTGGGGACAAGACCCAGCCATGCCGTTTCGGGCCACGGGAAGGTATTGATTGGGCAGAACTTTCGTCTAAGGTGAGTTTGCCGGGCCGTGTCAAACAGGGATAAGTGCGCCCCATGGCCAAGGCTGCCCTCACGATCGCCAGTAAGAATTACGGCTCCTGGTCGCTGCGCGGCTGGTTGCTGTGCAAGCTTGCTGGACTTGAATTCGACGAGCAGACGGTGGCCAGCGACGACCCTTCCGCGCGTGCCGAGCTCTTGCTGCTCTCGCCCTCGTTCCTGGTGCCCTGCCTGACGCATGACGGCGTCAAGATCTGGGACACGCTGGCGATCGGCGAATATCTCAACGAGACCTTGCCCGAAGCCGGCCTGTTGCCGACGCACAAAGCGGCGCGCGCGCACTGCCGTTCGATCTGCGGCGAAATGCATTCCGGATTTTCCAATATGCGTTCGGCGCTGCCGATGAATCTCAAGGCGTTCCACCCCGGCTTCAAGGTCTGGGCCGGCGCGCAAGCCGACATCGACCGCATCCTGAGCATCTGGCGGGAATGTCTGGCGAGTACCAAGGGACCGTTCCTGTTCGGCGTACGGCCCGGCATGGCCGACGCCATGTTCGCGCCGGTGGTGACGCGCTTTATCACCTATGACGTGAAGCTCGATTCTGATTGCGCCGCCTACTGCAAGGAAATCATGGCGCTGCCGGCGATGCAGGAATGGCTGGAAGCCGCCAAGGCCGAGCCGGACGAGGTTGTCGAGCTCGACGTGGAGTTTTAATTTTATCCGGTCATCCCCGCGAAAGCGGGGATCCAGCACTTCTGAAAATGTGACAACTGTAATCCCGCTTTCGCGGGAATGAGCGGTTAGCGTTTCAGCCATCCCCCAATCCGCTCCACTGCCTCATGCATCTCAGCCGCCGAGGCGGCATAGCAAAATCGCAGAAAATTATGGCCGTTGACCGGATCGAAATCGATGCCCGGCGTTGCCGCCACGCCCGCCTCGTTCAACAGGCGCTTGGCGAAATCCAGGCTGTCGTTCGAGAAGCGCGAAATGTCGGCGTATAAATAAAACGCGCCGTCGACCGGCAGAAATTTATCCAGCCCCGCTTTCGGCAGGCCTTGCGTGAGAATGCGCCGGTTTTCCTCATAGCCGAGCTTCACCGCCTCCATCTGCGCGCGGCCGTCGAAGGCGGCTTGCGCTGCGATCTGCGCCAGCGTCGGTACCGAGATGGCCAGGTTTTGTTGCAAGCGCTCGACCGCGCGCGTAAGACTTTCCGGCACCACCATCCAGCCGACGCGCCAGCCCGTCATGCAGAAATATTTCGAGAAGGAATTGATCACCAGCGCTTGCTGCGAAATATTCGCCGCGGTCTCGGCGGCGAAGGCATAGTCGAGCCCGTGATAGATCTCGTCGGAGATCACGCGAATGCCCTCGGCTTCCGCCACCGCGATCAGTTGCGACAAAGCGTCGGCGTCCATCATGGTGCCGGTCGGATTGGCCGGACTTGCGATCACCACGCCCTTGAGCGGGCCGGCCCGGTGGG
>Ga0182030_10025310_pt1 | contig 10828 bp, 8 predicted proteins | sample 812S3MmetaG_FD_121299 | JGI IMG/M metagenome (GOLD analysis project Ga0182030, IMG submission 121299) | Permafrost microbial communities from Stordalen Mire, Sweden - 812S3M metaG (Illumina Assembly) | ecosystem: Environmental > Terrestrial > Soil > Wetlands > Permafrost | place: Sweden... | reverse complement strand
GCCGCAGCTAAGGCCGGGATCAAAGCCCCGCCGAAAACCGACCTCTTCGCCTTCTTCATCTACCACGCCGTGCGCTTCATGAAGCCGGGTTCCCGACTCGGCTTCGTGACCCCCGCGAGCTGGCTTACCGCCGACTATGCCGCATCCCTTCAAGAGGCGTTGGTTGGCTCGATACGCCTTGTCGCGGTTATCGCGTCGAACGCGGAATCGTTCTTTCCGCAGGTCGATGTCAACGCCGTTCTCCTCGTCGCCGAAAAGGTCGAAGAGGAAGCCGAGGACGACGAAAGCGAACTTATCCGTTTCGTGACCCTGAAACGCCCCCTCGCGCAGCTCACTGTTGGCAAAGAAGACTACTGGACTCGCGTCATCAAGCTTGCCCGCGAAATCGAAGCGGTTGCGTCTTCAGTCGAAAATGATCGCTATCGCATCAAACTGGTCGATCCGGTTTCCGAGCGGGCCGCCTTGTCGGCGGATCGCACCAAGCCCCGCAACTGGTCTAAGTACATGCGCGCGCCCCTATCCTATTACGCCATTTTCGAGGGGGCCGTTTGATGTTCGTCGAGCTATCTTCAATCGCGAGAGCCAGCCTCGGCTATAAATCGCTTCAGAATAATTTTTTCTACCTGAATCAACCAACCATAGATACTTACGGCGTCGAGAAGAAATACCTTACCCCGATCCTTATGCTGCGGGATCTGAACGGGCGCGCCTACAGTCAGAGTCCACCCCCTTCACTATGGCTTTTCAACTGCAAGGACACCAAGGCCGATCTACGAGGAACGGGTGCGTTACGCTACATCGACGCAATGGCCGACCGTTCGGCGGCCGACAAGAAGCAGACCGGCAAAAACCTGACCATTCGCGAAGCGCTTGAAGCGCAAGGCGGCAGCGTATGGTACGCGCCAAAGGCGCGCCCTGTCGCTCACAATGTATGGCTTCGCAAGGCGTTTGACGGCGTTTTTTCGCCGTTGCTGTTCACCAAGCCCGCGCTTGTCGATCAGCGGTGCAATAGCCTCGCGCCCGTGGCGGGCATCGACTGGCAGGAGGTGGCCGCCGTCCTCACATGTTCGTTGTTCGCCTACAGCCTTGAGATTAACGGTTCGGCGAGTATGGGAGCCGGTGCCTTGGAGGCGCCGACCACCAAGCTCCGCGATTATCCCGTCCTCAACGTCGCAAAGCTGAAAGCGGCTGAACGCGCCAAGCTTGTCGCGCTTGCTCAGGACGTGTGGAGTAGCGAACAGCCGCTGGACTGGTCGAAACCGGAGGCGACGCCGGGGCCGAAGCTTCGCGCGCTCGACGACTGGATCATGAAACGGACCGGCCGCAACATCACCGTTGCGACCCTCTATCGCGACATTCAGGAAGTGTGTCTGTCGCGTATCGCCGTCGCGGCCGACAAAGGCAAAAAGACGAAGAAGAAACACAGCGAGAACATCGGCGGCGTCGCCGAATCCATCGCCAAGGCGATCCGGCCGAAAATTCAGCTCCGGAATTTCCCCGAGGATTTCGTGCGCGGCGAAATCCTCGATATGAATTTCAACATCGACCGGCGCAAAGTTCGAACGATCAACGTTTCGCAGTTGCTCGGCACATATGACATCGCCATCATCGACGATGCCGGCACGAAGATTTTCGAGGCTACCCTTCCGAGCCCCGTGGCGGAATCGATTGCCCGTTCGGTGCTTTGGGGGCGCTCCGATTTTTCGCTGTCCTCGGACGCCAAGATCATGAACCGGGCTCTTTCCGAGTTTTTGAAATGGGCCGTTCAGATCGAAAAGAATGTTTCGACAGCAATCGCCGAATCCGCCCTCGGAACAGGCTACGAAGACGCGCTACGGCGGGAAATCTACGCGCGCCTCGGCATACATCCCTTGGCAAGCGTCGCGACCTTGCCAAACCAGATCAGCTTGGCCGCTCCGTCGCTTGCAGGATAGAGCCCGACCTGGCGTTTTTTCTGTTCCGTCCCCGCGCTTCGCGCAGGCCGTCCAGACATGCCCCAAGACCGGGTCATCGTGGAATCTTCCCCAAATCGTACGCTAAGGGCTGGCGCATAAAGCTGTTGCCATTCAAGCGAATTGGATAACCGAGTTACGCAACGAAAAAGCCCTGATTTTTTCAGTTCGAGTAGACACGATTGGAATAGCGGTCCAGCGCGGTTATTCTGGTTACCCTCAGCTCAACATCGCGCTTATAGATTTCCTGCCGAAGGTAATCGAGTTCCCCCGCGCGTTTCGTCTCATCGACGTCGATATACCAGGAGCGCGGCTTGCCATTGTCTTCGCCGTTCCAACGATAACCGCGAGATTTTAGGGTATCCTTGAACTCAAAAGCCGCGCCTTCAGCCCATATGCGCCATGTCGTGGAGCGCGCTTTGTCCAGTAGCTTCGACAGGGCAGGCACTTTGGAATTTGGCAGCATTCTCGCAAGGATCTCGATCGCCGCGAGGCAGTCATGTGCGGCGCGGTGCCTATCGTAGAAAAACCCGTTTGCCATGGCGAGATAGGCCAGCTTGGTTCCCTCGAACCCTTCAGCTGCCCAATCAACTTCGCCCATGGAGCATGCCCAGGCTTTCGTTGCAAAAACCGGGTACAGCCGTTCCACAAACCCTCGGTCAAATGCTGCATTATGAGCGATCACCAGAGATACAGGAGCAACGAACTTCGCTACCTCATCCGGATCGATCGCCTGACCCGCTACCATGGCGGGGGTGATCCCCGTGAGTGCCGTGATTTCGGGGGAAATAGGTTTGGACGGCTCGCGTAGTCCCTCGAACGGCTTAGAAACGCTCAGAATTGTTCCGTCGAGCGCGTAGACGAAGGGGACCATCGCCAGCTCAATGATTTCGTCCGTCAGTGGATCAAGGCCCGTCGTTTCGACATCGACAAACAGCGCTGTACGGGTGGCGGCCCCCTCCGCTATGGCGACCCGAGCCCTTGGCTTGAGCCGGCGCAACACGCGATAGTCGTCACTCTCTTCGAGCAGCAAAGCTAGGCGCTGAAGCTCGGCGTCGTCGATCATAGGGCTTCCACAGCAGAGGCATCCGGCCCCCCGGACGTTTGCGAAGCGCCAAGACGAAGCTGGGCTATGCGCCCCTCTTCATGAAACCAAAGCTCACGGATGCGGGCATCGTCGCTCGCCGGCAGCGGCGCTGCATCCCTCACCCGGAACGTCGTCGGAAGGTTGACTGACGTGCCGAACACCAGCGCATGTTGCTTTGGCAAAGACGGCAACCGCTTCAACACCGCGTCGGAGATGAAGGGGGTCATCTGGCGAATGTGCAACAGGTCATCCGGATTCTGGATGCGGTGGACGACGAAATTCGAGCATTGCGAAAGGACCGTTTTTGATAGTTCACTCGGCCTTTGCGACGCGACCAGCAGGAACAGCCCATATTTGCGGCCTTCTTTCGCAATTCGCTCGAAAATGTGGCTCGCCTCTACCGAATATCGGGAGGGCCGCTCGGCGATATAACGGTGCGCTTCTTCTAAAATAAGGTGGACTGGAAAAACATTGCGGGGAGAAGATCGTCTCAATACACGAAATATCATCCTAGAAAGAACTGACGCAACTAATTCAACGATTTCATCGTCTACTGAATTCATATCAATGATGATAATTTGATTATTTTTGTGAAAATTATTAACATTCTGACGAAGACCGAGGATGCTCATTAGGAAGTCAACTTCCGTCATATGCGAACCGACGGGCTCGCCTTCGACGAAGCGATATTTTAAAAACTCATAATCAATACGGTCTCGCAGTGACTTAAATCTAGTTATCATCTGCGAACAATAATCGCGTATTTGCCTGTTCCCGTGTGCCTCTTCGTATAATATTGCAAAGTCAAGACACTCTTCGAGGATGTCAAATGAGAAAGGCGTTCTTTGATAGGCAGGAAGGGTGACGTTCTCCCGCAGATGCGTCTTTATTTCGTCTAGGAAAGCCTTCTGAGTTCCAGGAAGGTCGAAATTGCCAAATTTCTCGTTGCATCTGTGTTTTGCGAGAATGCTACGGTTCAGAGTGGGCGTGGCGTATTTTTCCAGAAGCGCGGAAACTCTCTGAATCTTGGAAACCGGCGAGTCCCCGTCAGCACCCCGGAAGCATTCCACGATACAGGTAGCCACAAAGTGCCGACGAATCTCCTGCTGCTTTTCGCCGCCCCCGCTCATCAGTCCGGTCAGCCCTAATGCAGTTCGCAGCACGGGCACTTGTGTTCGTTCGCTAGCCTGTAGCAACAGCTCCCACTCCGACGGCTCCAGGAACCAGTGGGGAAACCGAAATTTTCCTACCTCCGCCGAACCGTCCAGCACGAGAGTATTGACGCCTATGCCGTTGGTGCCGTCGAGGTGCCCAAACGCCTGCTTATACTCGCCGTTCACGTCAAAAAGGACGAATGTTGCCCCACGAGCGCGATGCTCATCGGGCTTTTCAAACAGCGATTGCAGTACGGACGCGACGGTGCATGATTTCCCGCTGCCGGTATTGCCCAGAACGGCCGCGTGTCCACCGAAGAAATCGTCGATGCGCACTTTGACCTGATAGCCCTCGAAGACCACGGACTTGCCGATCGTAAGCGCTCGATACCGGGTTGCGTCCTCGGGTGTCGGAGGCATTCCGCCGATCGGCGGAGAGGGCTCGCTAGGCGCGTCGGTTTCAAAAACCCTGTCTAGTTCGCCATCGAGGGCATACAGAGCGTCGGCATAAAGCGACGGAAATACGGAGACGCCGAAGCGGAATTTTTCTGCGCGGTTTTGCGGGAGCATTCCGACCGGAACGACGTCGAGAAACTTCGCGGACGACGCCTTGTCCATCTCCTTGTCGCCGCGAGGCTGAGCAATGTCTTTTTCCCTCAGCCCAATGATTTCGGCGACGACGTAATCGGTCTGCACGGGGATCATGAGGAACGAGCCGAGCCGCGCCACGTAGTGGACGTCATCGAATCCGACGACCGTGAAATTGTCGGTGCCGGCATGCATTTCGACGACGAAGCGATCGGCCGCGACGGAGACGACCGTGCCAATCGCACGCTTGCGATCGTCCCGGTTCATTCGGCATCCTCTTTCTTGGGCGACATCGCTTCGAGCACCTTGCGAACCGCGTCATCGATGCGTTCGCTCGGGCGCTGCGGAAGGAAGTGTTCGATGATAGTATCGAAATAGTGCGCTTTGCGGCCGGATACTGGCCCCTCGCCGCCAATTATCCAGATGCGGGGATCTCCCAATTCACGGAGCTTCGCAATCTCGTTGGGGAGCGTGGGGTCAACAAATATGACAAGCCTGAACGTCGGAATCGTGAGGGCCTGGTAGATGATATTGTTGATGTGCTCATCACCAAACGCGTAGCCCATCGTAAACAGGACGCTTTGCTCCCGGACGATGCGCGACTGGAATTCCCTGAACAGGTCCGCATACGGAGAACCAAGGCTCGCATTCTGCTTCGCCGGGGTCGGATAAATCATCACCTTTCCGGGCTCTTCCCGAGGTGCAGCCTCCCTTATGGGGAACAGGCCGTGATTGTCTTCCGTCCAGCTGATGGAACCGTGCAGTTTGCAGAGGTATACAAAGCCATCAACCGCCGACCATTTTCGGCTTGTGACGTCCAGTTGCTCGGCAAGCGCGTAGCGATAAGTTGCCGGATTGAACCGGCGCTGCACCACGCCGGAAAAGCCGTTTGCATAGGGTAGGCCAAGCCTATCCATCGCCGTTTCATTGAAAAGGTCGTAGTTCGTCGTAAATATCCATGGTCGCGGAAGCGACCTGTCCCGAAAAATTAGCTTACGGTAGAAACTTTCATATAAAAGCAAAACGGCATTATCATTTTTAGACAGCTCACTCCTGGTGCATTTCTGCCAGAGAAATGCCTGCACTTTCTTGATAAGCACTTCAACGGCGGCAAGCTCGGCAGCTGCGCCGGCCCGCGTGCTTCTGGAGAGCGAAAAGCGAAGGCTGTAAAACAGCTCCATCAACCGTTCGAGATTACGGGCATACTCGTCGGCAGCTACATTGATTCCCAGCTGATCGACCAAAAATGTGCGTTCCGCAGCAGTTGGAAACAGCGGATCGTCTTCCTCGCGCGACTTGGTGAATTCCGTAGCGAGAGGGGCCATGGTGGGGATGCCGACCTCGGCACCACCCACACGGTGAGACGAGCACCCTGCCCCGAGCAGAAAGGCGACATTTCTCGCATTCAGCGACTCGGCGAGAGCTTTGCGAACGACGTCGGCGCCTTCGGGCCAATGTTGTTCCTGTTTGTCGGCGGCTTCGGGGCCGCGAATGAAACTGAACGCCGGCAATGTCGTTCCCTTGTGATCTTTTCCGGTCAAGCGCTCCCCCTAGTGGTGTTCTGGCGTTAAAATGGGGGCTGCCGGTACGTCCCGTGATGCGTTCTGATTACGCCGCAGGCGGCCCCTCGCCAAGGTTGGTAAGCACCACACTCGCGTCCGGAAGCCGCGCCGTGATTTCAAGGCTGCCGCCGAGCGTACGATTTGGGGAAGATTCCACGATGACCCATCATTAGACCGTTAGCTTGGATGTGAACCGTTTGGGCGTCCCCTGTCACTCACAAGTGAGTTACAGGTAGGGCTGTCGTGAACCGAACCCGCGAGCGGTTTCGGCCTTGCGGCTTCCATCCCTGGCGCCTTCCTGCCCTGCCCTGCCCTGCGATGCCCGCTTAATCGAAAAGCGGCATGTCACCCTCTGGACGATGAACAATGCGCTTTCGGGCGCGCACTATGCCGCTGGAGCGCACATAATCGAGCGCATCAGCGATCAAAGTGAGCCGATCAGCGAGCCGTGTATCTGACCATAGTTTCAGCGATTCAAGAGAATATCGGCGTAATTCTCTCTCTTTCGTGTTCGGGTCGGCGCTCACATCGACGTATTCAACATCGGTGCTTTGACCGAAGAACTCTGTATCAAGAAGGTATTTTTTGTGGATGGTCGCGACCATACAGAGCTGGTCATAGGTGAGATTGCTTCCCTTCCGTGGCTGAAGGAAATACAGTTTCACGGTCTTGTTTTCGACGAAGAAAAAGGGGATGCGATACCCCGCATGGAGGTCTCGACCGAACTGAAACTGGCGACGCGGCAGATCGAAAACCTGCGTTCCTCGACCGAAGGAAACGGGCGCAGCCAATTGCACGATTTCGGAATTCGATTTCCGACCTTGTGCGGTTTTTTCTCTGGCGCAAGAATCGACCAACGGCGCGAGGCTATGAAGCCCTTTGTATCCGATCTTGATGGCTCGTGTACCGGAACGGTAGTTGAACGGAGCGCCGCTAGTCTCATAATACGCAAGAAACCACGATATTAGCTCATCACGCGTTTCACCGCTTGCTCTCGCCAGATCAGGAACCGCAGGTATCGGCAACTGTGTCATATGAGGTGACCTTTCCGGTTAGCCCATTCATGTTCGCCCCCTCCCTCTCCGAACCATTTTTTTATTAGCGTATCAGGAATGACCATTCCCGGAACCGCTCGTTTTTCTGCCTCACTCCACACAATGTCCCAAGGCGAGCCTTTTTCATGAGTTAATTGAGACAAGTTAAAAGGGTGGAATTGAGCATAATAGTCGAAAATATCAGCTAGGAATTTTGTAAGCTCATCATTGAATTTGTATTTTGTTTCACCGAACGCGCAATTCTCGGCATCGAATGATGTCAACTTGTTTTCAATTGGGCGGGAGCCCATCGCCTTCATTTGCTCATATACTACGCGGTTAACCGGGCCATATCGCCATGCCTCAAACGGTTGTCCCACTAGTGGCTTATCGTATTTGGCGAGATGCCACGCGTGCGCGAAGTATAGCACTTTTAGTAGCGTCATAACCGTAATAGGCCGCGATTTTTGGGAGGCGCGGTCGATAATGAAGTTGGCTACTGCGCGGGCATCGTGCATACAAGGGTTATTGGACATATCGCGAACAAAATCAAGTCGCCGTCCACTTGCGGCTTCCATCCCTGACGCGCCCCGCCGTGGGTGACAAGACGGGGTCATCAAGATTCTAGTGGTGAAAATCCAACACTTGATACCCGTGAAGTGGGATGTCGCGAGCGGTTGCCTTTGGACCGGTTTCGACCCCTTCCCGACATTGGGAACGTCAGCTTTCAGGCAGCGGAGGTTGCCCCGGCGACGAATGTAACGATCTGGCTCAAAGGCCTCCCGAAGGGCTGCTCTTAGCGAGTCGGGCGAGGCAGAATCGTATGCGGCCGGACTCTGTGCCAATATTGCCGCGTGCAAATCAAAACCGCTCCATGCACAGTCTCCGACGACTTTGCCCGTCGTTTTTCAACGCGGCCCGGGCTAATCGCGGGGCCTGAAGCGCCGACGATGAGATCCCATCCTAAAAGGGATGGGTGCTCAGGGTGACTGGAACATTCACGTGACAACCGGTAGAAGTCTCTGGCGGGGTCTCCCTTCGCATACGGGCTGTGTAACTGCGGCCTAAGAGCAAATGTCTATACACAACATGCGCGCCGCCTGACCTCGGGCGACTGCGTGATTGGAAGGGAGATCCCGTGCCGTCGTTTGGGCGCCGTTTCGGCAAACATATCCCTTTTCCGATTCCCCCAGAGCTCGCTGATGAAGGCGCATTGCTGGCCTATCTCAAGTTAGGCCCGAGAGAACTTAAAAAAATCTGGTGGTATAGGCACCTGATGTACAAGCGGTTCTCGATCTCAAAAGGATCGGGAAAATCCCGCTTAATCACAGCGCCTGATCGCCGGTTGAAGATCCTACAGAGCAAATTGGCTCCGTTACTCGACCAGATTTATCGCGTTCGAAACCCAGTGCACGGTTTCGTGCCGAATCGCTCTGTGAAAACCAATGCGTTGGCGCATGGAAAGCGGCGTTTTGTCATCAATCTTGATGTCCGAAACTTCTTCCCGACCATCACAGAAATCAGGGTGATCGGCCTGCTTCGTTCGCTGGGCCTTAAGGAAAGGGTCGCACGTATAGTTGCGAGACTGACCTGTTGTTTCGGGCATCTGCCACAGGGCGCCCCGACGAGCCCCGTGCTTTCGAACATGATTTGCTATCGTCTCGATAGCGAATTGTTACAGTTGGCGAAGAAAGTACGCGTGATCTACACGCGGTATGCCGATGACATCACTTTCTCAAGCTATCAACCGCCTGGTGGCCTGTTCGAGGGCGCTCTACCAGTAGCAGGACGCTTTCCTCCGGACATGTTCTCGCCCGCGCTGAAAGCCATATTCACGACCAATGGGCTCGAAATTCATCCGGACAAGACGCATTACGCGGACCGCAACTCTCGCCGCATCATCACCGGCGTCAAGATCAACGCCGGGCTCAATGTCGATAGGCGCTACATTCGAAACATTCGTGCGATCATGCATTCGGTCCACACCGTTGGTTTGGCGGCAGCACAAGTGAAGCACGCAACGGGGGGTGGAAAAGGCGAACTGGGTGCGCACCTGCAAGGCAAGATTTCTTACGTCGCGCATCTAAAAGGGCAGCAGGATCCTGTCGTCCGTGCATTGGCCATTCGTTACAACAAGTGCTTCCCCGACAAACCCATGAGGTTGACACCTACGGACGAAGAGAAACGTGACCGATCGGTTTGGGTTGTCGAAATGCCGGAAGATGCCGGAACCGCTTTCTTTCTTAAGGGGGTCGGACTAGTCACCGCCGCCCATTGTGTCGAGGGTCTGACTGAGGTGGACATATTGCATCCGTCGAAGCATACGAAGACCTTCAAGGTGAAGGTCCTCAAGCGGCATGAGCATCGAGACTTGGCGCTGCTCGATCACGCGGCGATTCCCGAGACCGAGTATTTCGAACTTGAGTCCGCATCGACCGCAGTGGCTGCGCACCAAGCCGTGACGGCATTCGGTTATCCCCATTGGGCACCGGGCGATCGGCTTAATACTCGCCCAGGTTACGTGAGTCTTCTGACTCCTAAAGCCGGTGTCGAGATGATTGAGGTCACACAACAGCTGACCCAAGGCATGTCGGGTGGACCGATCTTGGACGCGAACGGCATGGTCGTCGGCGTCATTAAAAAGGGAGGACCTGATGAAGGCCGGCAGCTAGCTGTGAACCTAAGCGTATTGCATCAATGGCTGGCGGAATGATCCTTCAGCGGACCGGTGACGTCCGATGTTGCGGGCATACCGACTCCGCCTTCTTACGGATATTCATCGTCGCGAAATCGGGCGTGTACAGCGCGTCCGCGCGAGGCCATGTCTGGCCTCCGCTGTTTAGCGCGCGAATGTCTGTTGCCGGGCGGAGGCGCAACGTCGGCTCCTGGCGCATTGCTGACCCTGGCATCCTCCCCGCTCAAAGCCAAAGCAGGGTTCTAAGTGTCAGATTTCAACCACTAGCGGAAACGGATCGCATCATGAAAACGATTGAACTGACTATCGAGTCGTGAAGCCTGTACATCGAGAATTACAAAAGGCAGAGGTTTTGCAGGGCGTTCCATAATTGGTCGCTTCCCCGAATCCACACGACACGGCGGCCAAGGCGGGTTGTTGTGAACCAACTCGATGCGCCGCCATCAGTCACATCGAGCTGGAGAAATTGGAAGGCCGCTACGCGCTCGCTAGCTTGCGCGGTCGTCCGCCCTTGCGACCGTTCTCACGCGCGGCGGCGACTTTGGCGCCCGAGCGCGCCCTACCCCCAGCAGCGCCTAGATGGCGAGCCATCCAGCTCTTGGATCCGAACACGCCCTGTAGCAGCCCTGGCACATACAAATCCGCGTCGATCGCGGGCCAGTGCAGGCCATCCCCCAAGGGGCTGATCTCGATGATGGCAAGATCGGCTGGCGTGGCGTGCTCTAATCCTTGTGCCAAGCGCGGCGGAAAGGCCAG
>Ga0182030_10025306_pt1 | contig 10828 bp, 5 predicted proteins | sample 812S3MmetaG_FD_121299 | JGI IMG/M metagenome (GOLD analysis project Ga0182030, IMG submission 121299) | Permafrost microbial communities from Stordalen Mire, Sweden - 812S3M metaG (Illumina Assembly) | ecosystem: Environmental > Terrestrial > Soil > Wetlands > Permafrost | place: Sweden... | reverse complement strand
TCTCTTCGGCAACACCGTTGCGGAAGATATCGTCAACGCGGCCCAGGGTGCGAACACCTACACAGTCATCGTTCGCGCCCACGACTTCAACACCGTGCTGAACTTCCTGGGACGCCAGGACTATGCGTTTTCGTTCTTGACCGACGTCAGCGTGACACCCGTACTGTAACGAAGGAGAGATCCGGCAGGCCGGCGGCTGAGTCTTTGCGGCATGGTTTGCCGGGCTCATTTCTTCGTTGCGGGTGAAACAACTTCAGATGCAATGCTTACGGAAAGAGTGAAATCGGTTCAGTCCTCCCCCGCCGATGTCGCCTCCATTCCTGAGAAGTCATGCGAAACAGCATGGCTTCTTGGTATTTTCAGAGATTTACAGTAACCACGGGCCGCTGTTTACCCTTGTGCTGATTACCCTTGTGCAAGCGCTGGAGATCAAATGAGATTCTTAGTAGTGTGTGTATGTGCCACGTTGGCGATCTACACGAATGCCTGCATTGCGCAGAGCGAATCGCCTTCAACCAACGCCATCCAAGAGACCGGGAAAGCCAACTCAGTTCCTTCCTTGACGGCTCAATCTCACGGAGAAAACTGGACCGAACTGGATGCCTCGAAGGCCGGACTCGATAAGTCCCAGATACAATTTACGATTCTCGGAACGTCTGATTTTCCCGAGTACACCAGCGAGCTGGTTCGCGTCCAATGGCGTAGAGGCGATCCCATCGACCTGTATGTGTTGCGGCCTCATGGCGTAGCAAAACCGCCTGTGATCCTCTATCTGTACAGTTTCCCCGCCGATACCGATCGTTTCAGGCTGGAAGCATGGGGAAGTCGCGTAACCAAGGGGGGATATGCGGCAGTAGGGTTCGTTTCCGCGCTAACCGGGCAGCGATATCAAATGCGGCCGATGCGGGAGTGGTTCATCAGCGAACTGCAGGAGTCTTTAGCAACATCGACGCACGATGTGCAGATGATACTCAATTATCTTGCCGGCCGCGGGGATGTGGACACAACCAAGGTCGGTATGCTGGGCGACGGCTCAGGAGGAACCATCGCCATTCTTGCCGCAGTCGCAGACCCCAGAATTGCATTCGTCGATGCCAATAATCCGTGGGGTGATTGGCCCGATTGGCTGAAAGAATCCCGCGTCGTTCCCGAAAGCGAGCGCGCAGCCTATCTCAAGCCTGAGTTCCTTCAAAAGGTGGAAATGTTGGATCCGACGAAATACTTGCCGCATTTCAGTCCGGGCAGAATTCGTATCGAACAGGTGGTCGGCGATCCGACGACACCGAAGGATGTGCAGGCAAAGATCGCCGCGAGCGCGCCCTCATCGGGCAACGTAGTGCAATATCCAGATGCGCGCGCAGAGGTTCATGTATGGATGACGCAAAACTGGTGGCTCAAGGAGCAGTTGCAACCTTCACCCGCTCCGCCTGCAACAGCGCGAGTCAGTCATGACAGTGAAACTCCGGAACATTGAGAATCTATCAAGACAAGACACAGTTGTTGTGAATACGCCCCGGCCGGACTCTCGCTATTACGGCGCACTTGAATCCCCGATGTTACTCCTCTATGCATTAACTGTTGATGATTATCCATTTTTGCTCAGGCGGCAGACTCGACCATCGGCGATTGTTTATCAGTTTTGAAGGGTGCGGGCTGGTAGGCCGGGGTTTCAACCCCGGCGCAAGCCGGGCAAGAGCTCGATTGGACGGAGGGTACGGGCTTTATCCCGTACATAAACTCCGCAGAATCAGCGGGGCTTTAGCCCCTGAGGGAACGCCAGTCGGCCCGCCTCAACCCTTGAAACCGCTGAAATTGGCCCCTTCATGCCGACGCTACACTGAATCACAACCTTGGAGACTGGCCTGAGCACAATGAATAATCAACTAACTTTTTCCGGGATTTAACCGCATTCCATTTGTAGTTAGATCCCGGACTGATGTACTTATGTCCAGGAAGAACCGGCAGTTGAAGGAGTCAAAGGACAATGCCATGAAGATCGGTATGGCTGCCATCAGAGGCGCTAACCAACTTGTAGGTTCGGCGATTCTTCTTGTCGCGGCGGCAATCGCAGTCATACCACTGCTGATCGACGGCCCATCGTGCGGACACGATTACGGTTTTCATTTAGCCTCCTGGTTCGATGCGCTGGAAAGCTGGCGTCATGGAATCGTATATCCCCATTGGGCGACGGACCCTAACTACGGAGCAGGAGAACCGCGATTTGTCTTTTATCCGCCACTCAGTTGGATGCTGGGCGCGGCGTTGGGTGCGGTTCTGCCATGGCACATAGTACCGGCGGCGATGTCCTTTCTAATGCTTGCAGCCTGCGGATTGGGAACGCGCGCTTTGGCCCGCTCCCTTCTTTCGGAAGCTCAGGCCACTCTGGCAGGATGCCTCGCGATTTTCTCCGGCTACGCCCCGTATTGCGTTTATGCTCGAACCGCTTACGGAGAATTGCTTGGCGGATTCTGGATAGCGGCCATTTTGCTTCTGGCTTTGCGAAGTCGAAAGCAAGAAGGAAATGCCTGGCAGCGCGCTCTGGATGGTTCCACGGCGCTGCTTTCCCTTGCAATCGCCGGCGCGTGGCTCTCGAATGGCCCAGTGGGGGTCATCGCTTGCTATCTGCTGGTCTCGGTGGCGACACTGGCCGCTATCTTGGAGCGGTCCTGGGCCAAGGTGATTCGAGCCACGGTGGCAACCGCACTTGGTATGGCGCTGGCCGGGTTTTACTTGGTTCCTGTCGCCCAGGAGAGGTCCTGGGTAGATATGCGCAAGGCAACGGATGAACCCTGGACCCAGATTGAAAACAATTTCATCTTTGCCGAAAACAGTTCTTTCTATAACCCAGATCCCGCAGTGAAGGAGCATGATCGTGTTAACCATCAGATCTCGCTGATCGGCGTAATCATGTTGTCGCTGGCAGCGGGAGCGCTTGTCATCGCTTGGACGCAAGACCGCCTCCCAAATCGCCAGCAGTGGATGCCGTTGGCTGTCATTCCACTGGGAGTGCTATTCCTGCTATTACCTATTTCTCAGCCGCTTTGGGAACTGCTACCTCTTATGAGAATGCTTCAATTCCCATGGCGTTTGCTATTGATCTTGGAAGCGCCGACAGCTATCTTCGTGACGCTGGCGATCTGGCCGAATATCACGGTTCGGAAAAGCCGGCGGCGCAAGCCTGCTGCAAAAACCTGGCTCAACTCCTGGCAACTGACAGCCGCTGTAATTCTATGCGGAACGCTGTTGGTGGCCGAAACTGTTATAGAATTCGATTCCTTCCCAACCTGCACCGCGGAAAACAGTTTCGCAACATTGTTGAGCAGCTTTACAAGCGGCTCAGGCATGAGTGGCCAGCTTGAGTATGCTCCAGACGGCGCGGACAATAGCCTGGTGCCGTGGAGATTGCCTGGAGCGTGCGTGACGAGCCAACCGCTGACTGCGCTGGGGGTTATGGCGCATCCGGTTGGCAGCAACGCAATTGTTTACGTATGGGATGCCCAACAGAGCACATGCGAGACAATCTACGAGATTGAGAAAGGCACCACGCGCAGAGGAATGGAGCACTATGGCGTCAAGGCAGTGCTCTGGCATCCGGGTTACCTGATTCTGCGGCTCCGGCGGTATCCTGCGTGGCAAGTAAGTGTGAACGGGCGGAGAGTAGAGACGATGCCAGAGCGCGTAGACGGCCTGATGGCGGTTCCGGTACCGACGGGGATGGTGAATGTGGACGTGGACTGGACCGCGACGCCCGATGTAATAGCTGGAAGATGGATCAGCGTGATGGGTGCACTGGCGCTCACAGGGCTTTGGCTGCTGGAAAGGAAGGGAGCTCCGCGCAAGTTATATGAGAGTCGCGCAAGCGGATTTGAATCTCCTGCAAGATTGGGCCGGGAGGCAAACCGCCCGCGCGCTGGATGAGCTAACTCTCAGCTAGGCATTCGTTAGCACAGTTCCGCGCGCCCAAGCCCGCGTCATTTCAATCGACAGCGATCTAGGAGCCGTAACAATCTCTTGTTCTGTCTGGCGCAACAAGTGGTGGCCGTCGATCCTGTAACCCTGGAGCAAGGTGGAAAAGAACTATGCCTCACGCCGTCCAAAAACAAAAGACCAAGAAGCCCCGGCGCGATGTGCGAAGACCATCGCAGGCTGAGTACAACCAGCCGCCGGCCAGACGCTGGGGACTGTTTGGACTTACGCAGCGCAAGGCGACCGTGACCTTGATAACCCTGGCCATGGTGTACGCATTGATTGCTGGATTGCGCACGATCAACGATTTCGACATGGGATTTCACCTGGCGACCGGTCGTTACGTGGTGCAGCACCATGTGGTTCCCAGCACGGATGTACTTTCGTACACAGCGGCAGGAGCTGAGTGGATCTACCCACCCTTCGCCGGGGTACTGCTCTATGGCATATTTTGCTTTGCGGGCTACTCGGGCCTGAGTTGGTTTTGTGCTTTCGTATTGCTGGCAACGGTGGCATATCTTCTGCGCAACCCCGGTCACCTTGAGAACGGCATTGCCGCAGCATTGACCATCCTGGCCATGCAGTCGTTAGCATGGAGGGCCAGTCCGCGCCCCGATCTTTTTACCCAGTTGTTCTTCGCCGTCTTCCTTGTCAGGCTCTGGAGCTTTCACCGTTGCGACGCCACCGTTTTGGACGGCAAGAAAGCTGCGCAGTTGCGACGGGAGCGGATGTATCTGTGGATGCTGCCTCCAGTGATGCTGCTCTGGGTCAACTTTCACCCCGGCTTCGCAGCCGGCCTCGCTCTCCTTTTCGCTTATCTCATGATCGAGGGCATAGACCTCGCTTTCCCGAAGCGACGAAGCGCAGCGTTGCTCCGCTTACAGCAAGCATGGCCGGTGTTGGCAATAACCGTCCTCACCACCCTGGTCAATCCTTATGGGTTCAGAATATTCAAAGCATCGCTCCTGATCGGCGGTCTTCAGCATACGTCTATGCCAAGTAGCGGGGTGGTTCTGGAATGGCAACCCCAGCAGCTATCATCCACCATCTTCTCTCAAGCCTGGAATTGGCGTAATCCAGACAGCAGTTATTGGTGGTTGGGGCTGGTCGCTCTAGCCATTATTGTTTTGGCCTTGCGCCGGCGCGAATTCGGAACTGCTTTGCTAATGAGTGCGGCCCTGTACGCTTCCCTCGAACATAAACGCCTGCAAGCCTTGTTCTCGATCGTTGTCGTCGTCGTTGGCAGCACCGTCCTGGCCGAAGCATTGGCGAACAGAGAATACCGAGACGTGAAGGCGACCCCAAAACGATGGGGACTGCGGAATTCATTGCCTCTCTTAGCGACCGGCGCTTTGTGCCTGCTCACTTGCGTGCGTATCGCCGACCTCATATCCAGTCGCCCTTACGTCGAAGGATCTACAACAACGCATTTTGGGTATGGAGAGTCCTGGTGGTTCCCCGAACGCGCAGCTGCCTTTATCCAGCGCGAGCATCTTCCGGGAAATATTTTTCAGGGTTACATCATGGGCGGATTTACCGCTTGGCGACTGGGGCCGGCTTATCCCAATTTTGTTGACGGGCGTTTCGATCACCTCGCGCCCGCAGTGGTCACAGAGGAGCAAGAATTAGTTTCTTCTCCTGTTGACTCTTCGTTGTGGAAGTCGGAGGCCGACCGCCGGGGGATTGACATTCTGTTTTTCTCTCTGGCTCGAGTCTTCAACGAGGAGACCCCGCAACTAATGTCCTTGTGCCAGAGCCAGGAGTGGCGGCCCGTCTACATGGACGACGTGTCCATTGTCCTGCTGCGCAATCGCCCTGAAAATCGCATCTGGATCGATCGGGACGCGGTCGATTGCCAAACGCACAGTTTCATGCCACCACCGCACGCATCGCGTATAGAACTGTCCAACTTCTATGCCAACGTCGGCTATATCCTGATGCAACTCGGGCGTCATGGCGAGGCAGTGGAGGCGCTTGATCGCTCCGAAGCACTGACGCCTGACGATCCGAGCACTCATCTCGCTCTTGCCGGTTTCTACGAGTCACAACAACAGCTTCAGGATGCAGAACGGGAATTCAAGGCCGCTCTGTCGATCCAGGGCGACAATGAAATGATTTTGTACACGATTGGCCGATTCTATCTTACGCACGGTCGCTATGCTGAGGCTCGGCCGTTGCTGGTGACCGCAGCCGATCTCTCCCCGATGCCTGCGAACGAGTATTGTCTCCTTGGCGTTGTCGATGTGGATGAGCGGCAACCTCAGCAGGCATTGAAGAATTTGGCCAAAGCCGAAGAACTGGGTGCATCCTATTGGCGCGACCGGAAGGATGCGAACCCTGGGTTATTTGTGCAAATTGCAGAAGGACGTGCTCAGGCCTACGCTCAATTGAGACAGTGGCAACGAGCCATCGAATTCCAGCAGGATGCGATACAAAAAACGCCCGACAATGCGAGCATGTGGGAAGTATTGGCGGAGTTGTACGAACAAGCGGGGCAGGCGCAATTGGCGGAGCAAACGCGCCTGCGAGTGCGCACCTTGTCCAAATAGAGCAATGAGCCTATTGATCCGGCCCAGTTCTACACGGCCAACGGAACCTATCCCATCTGGTCGTTTCTTCGCCTGGTGAACGCCGGCACAATCGCAAACACCTACGCCACCGATCTGGCTGATGCAGCCCAAACCTATGTCGCCGCTCCTCACAGAGACTTCGTTTTCTTGGACGGAATGTTCTGCCCTCAAGTAAATATCCCCCGGCAGAGCTGGGGGCTCCCGATTGGAATAGGCCGGCCTGGATTCGTTTTACGTGGCGTCCTTACGGTTGGGCGGGGTCTTACGGGAGGCCAGTAGCTCCTGATAGAAATCGGCTGCCAGGCCCAGAACCCTCTCTCGTGTGTATCGCTCCAACACCCAGGCGCGGCCTGCGGCCCCCAACCGTTTTCGTTTCCCCACGTCCCGCGAGAGTTCCAACACCGATTCGTGAATGGCACGGGGATTCCCCGGCGGAATCAGTAGGCCAGTCACTTCGGGCAGCACGGTATCCCGCGCCCCTGTCGAATGAGTGGTTATCACTGGCAGCCCACAGGAAGAAGCTTCCAGCGCCGCATTGGGAAAACCTTCCCTATGGGTCGGCAGGACAAAGAGATCCATTGCCCGGTAATACGGGACCGTGTCGACGACAAAGCCGGTACAGCGAATCCTTGGATGACTGAGAATACGCCGCCTCATCCCGGCATCGAGCGCGTCCTCAGCTTCATCGAACCATCCCACCAGCAACAGCCAGTGCCGTGGCTCAATTCGCAAAATCGTCTCAAAAGCGGCGATCAGCTCTGGAATACCTTTATCTTTCGTCAGCCTTCCCACAAATCCCACGACGAGATCGTCGGCGGCGATACCCAATTCTTCCCGTATGGTGCTCCGTCCGGGGGAAAATCGCACTGTATCCACACCGTTGCTACTGCCGTCGCCAAGCAATCTCGTCTTGCTCGCAGGAGCGATTCGCAATTGCCTCGCCACCGACGCTAGACTGGTGCTGTTGCAGAGCACCACGTCCGCGCACCAGGCAGCCACCCGTTCAGACCAAAGCAGGAGACTGCGCTTGACGCCCTGCGAACCTTCCAGCTTGAGTCCTCTCAGCGTGTAGACGCGGCATGGAACGCGCAACAGCCAGGCAGCCACGTTACCCAGAAGACCGGCCTTAGGCGTACTGAAATCGGTGATAGCAGGACGCAAGCGCCACAGGAAGCGGCAGAGAGCGAGGAAAGAGACAATATCGGCGATCGGCGCCATGCCACGTTGCATAGGCAGGGGCCAAGCCGTCACGCCCTCTTCCGCCGCAATTCGGTGCAATGATTCTCCGGGAGCCGCAACCAGAAAAACTTCAAAGCCTGCCATACGCAGCGCTCTCAAGCGTCCCCTGAGCACCAGACAGGTCTGGTCGCTCGTGACGCCAATGACCAGTCGAGGCCTCGGAACCTCCGCAAGCGCGGGCGCGAGACGCGAAGAATCGTGGGCTTGGGAATCAACTGCCGGTAAAATTGTGGCCATCGCGACCCTTCCATGAATACGCGACGCAGCCGAGGGAAGGGATTAAGAATCCAAAAAGGTTATAACTTAGGAATGAATCATTGGGTCAGTTTGGCAATAGTACCAAAACGGGACTAACTCGTCTAGCTACTTTGGCCGAATCATAGTAATCTCGGATGAAGTTCCCATCGGCATGACATCGGCGCCCCCCACGAAGCAACCCATCCGTTTACTGCTGCTCATTCCGCACCTCGGCGGAGGCGGCGCGGAGCGCGTCGTGGCCCAGTTGGCGCGACACCTTGACCCGCGGCGATTCGAGGTACATCTCGGCCTGGTGGCGCAGGATTTCCCTGGAGCCGAAGCTCTGCCGCTCTCCGTGCAAGTCCATCGGTTGGACTGCGAAAAGGTCCGCCGAGCCGCGCCGGAGTTGCTGCGCCTGGTGCGCACAATCCAGCCGGATGTGATTCTCAGCGGCATGGCTCACCTGAACTTCCTCGTTTTGCTGCTCAAGCCGCTGCTGCCCCGGCACATCCCCATCCTGGTGCGTCAGAATACAACCGCCTCTTCATCTGCAAACTCCTGGCTTAAGCGCCTTCCCTACCGCTATCTCTACCCGCTGGCCGACAAAGTCATTTGTCAATCCGAGGCCATGGCCGACGACCTGACAGATCGATTCGCCACCCCTCGCACAAAGCTCACTGTCTTGGCGAATCCGATCGATATCCCAACGAGTCCCGCTGAATCAATCCATCATCCTTCCGTCTGGCCGGAAGACGCATGGCCGCGGCTTCTGGTGGTGGGGCGGCTTTCCCCCGAAAAGGGCATCGACCTGTTGTTATGCGCAATGCCCTCGATCCTGAGTCGATTTCCCAAGGCGCGCGCCGCCGTTCTTGGCTCCGGACCGGAGGAATCCGGTTTGCGAAAATTGTGCGATGAACTGCACCTGGGAGAAGCAGTCACCCTCCCCGGACACAGGCTGGACCTGGCGGAGTACTACTCGGGAGCGACTCTCTTCATCCAGCCTTCCCGCTATGAAGGAATGCCCAATGCCCTGCTCGAAGCCGCTGCCGCGGGTCTGCCGATCGTTGCCACGCCCAGCTCCAGAGGGCTCTGCGACCTGATCGAAGGTGCATTGGGAACCTGGCTTTGCTCCTCTGTCTCCGTGGAGTCTCTGGCCGAAACGATGCTCCAGGCGCTCGCCACGCTTTCCCTGCAAATTACTTCGCCACTCCGCTTTGACCACGCCTTTTTAAAGCCCTTTGCAACCGAAACTGCGGTCGCTTCGTACGCTTCGCTCATCGAAAGCATTGTCGCTCCGGCAAAACCAAAGCACATCGCCATGGTGATCCCAACGGTGGACGCGATTGGCGGAGCTGAGCGCCAGGTGATCCTCCTGGCAAGGGAGCTGGCGAAACGCGGCAACCGGGTCACCATCGTCGCGCTCTCGGGATCTGGAACAGAAGTGCAGGAAGAGATCTCGCCGGATGGCGTCGCATATTTGTCGCTCGGAATGCGCAAAGCCTGGATCGATCCGCGAGGATGGCTTCGCTACCTGGCGTGGAGCCGCCAAAATCGGCCGGATGTCGTTCACACCCACCTCCCTCACGCCACCTGGTTTGCGCGGTGGATACGCCTCCTGGCGGCGGTTCGCATCCAGATCGACACCATTCATACCAGCCACACCGGCGGAAGGGCGCGCCAGATCGGCTACCGCCTGAGCGGCTTTCTCAGCAACCGGGTCACCTGCGTCAGCTCATCGGTTGCGGACGCCGCTGCCCAGGTGAGGATGGCCTCCCGGCGAAACCTGAGCGTTCTGCCCAATGGAGTCGAGCTTCCCAATTTGATTTCGATCTCCAAAGGTCCCCAGGCAGTCCGGCCCTTTCGATGGATTGCGGTGGGCCGCCTCGCTCCTGTCAAGGATTACCCGACTTTGCTGCGCGCATTCGCGATGCTGGGCGGCGAGCCACAGCTCGAAATCGTCGGCTCGGGACCTGAGGAAGCTCACCTTCGCGTACTCGCCGAGGAACTCGGCATAGCCAACCGCGTCTGTTTTGCGGGATTCCAGCGCGAGATTCAACCACGGCTCGCTGCCGCCGACGCTTTCGTACTGGCGTCGCTCTGGGAAGGCCTGCCGGTGGGAGTCCTGGAAGCTTCCGCAGCCGCTCTGCCGGTCGTTGCCACGGACGGCCCAGGGACTCGCGAAACGATGCTTCCCGGCGAGACTGGCATTCTTGTCCCGGTGGGAGACACTGCAGCTCTGGCGCAAGCGATGGCGGCCATCATGGCTCTGACCCTGGACCAGCGCCGAGCCATGGGCAGGCGCGGCAGGCTGTTTGTCGAGGAGCGTTTTTCCCTTCCGGCGGTAGTCGATCGCTGGGAAGATCTTTATGCCGATCTCCTGCAATCGCACCCAAGGCCCACCCGCTGGGGCTAGCGAAGAGCCCACTTGCGCCGTAATCTCGCTAAACGAATCCGCATTACCAACTGCTGGTGAAAGAGCCGATCCGCAACAGTGCGCGAACGCTCTGGCCACTCCGCGAGTACGCGGTCGACGGAGGTGAATTGCGGTGCGAAGCGCTCCAGGAATATCTCCAGAGCGCGCACCTGTTGGTCGCTGGCAGAATTCGCGTGCAGGCAGATGGTCCAGACGCCGGACTTCTTTGAGACCGGCGCCCACAGTTGTTGCGGAATCCACGTAACTCCGTGCTCCTGAAACGGCTTGGCAGCAAACCCGTCCGAGAGCACATTCATCCCCTCGCCGCGCAAGACTCGCAACGTCGCCAGGTCGAATCCGTGCCGAGGCGCAACCCAGATCTTGGGCTGCAAACCTTCGGCAC
>Ga0182030_10025304_pt1 | contig 10829 bp, 8 predicted proteins | sample 812S3MmetaG_FD_121299 | JGI IMG/M metagenome (GOLD analysis project Ga0182030, IMG submission 121299) | Permafrost microbial communities from Stordalen Mire, Sweden - 812S3M metaG (Illumina Assembly) | ecosystem: Environmental > Terrestrial > Soil > Wetlands > Permafrost | place: Sweden... | reverse complement strand
CGGCTACAAATTTCCGATGGGCAAGACCACCATCAACCTCGCGCCCGCCGACGTGAAAAAAGAGGGGCCGAGCTTTGATCTCCCCATCGCCGTCGGGATGCTCGCCGCCAGCGAACAGATCGAAACCGACCAGCTTGATCATTTTGTTATCATCGGCGAACTTGCGCTCACCGGCGCGGTGCGTTCGTACAAAGGCGTTCTGCCGATTGCCCTTCGCGCCAAAGCCGATGGCAAGACCGGCCTGCTCGAGCCGGAAAATGCGGCGGAGGCGGCGGTGGTCCAAGGTCTGCAAGTCATCCCGGTTCAGAATCTCCGCGAGGCCGCGCAATTTCTCGAAGGCGAAATAAAGATTGCGCCGGTAAAGGTGGGCTTTGCAAAACTGTTTGAACACAAACCCGAGGACGACTGCGACTTCGCCGAGGTGAAAGGCCAGGAATCCGTGAAGCGCGCGTTGGAGATCGCGGCGGCGGACGGTCACAATGTTCTGCTCATCAGGCCGCCCGGCACAGGCAAATCCATGCTGGCGAAACGGCTCGCCACGGTCTTGCCACCATTGTCCTTGAACGAAGCGCTTGAGACGACGAAGATCCATAGCATCGTCGGCCTGTTGAAACCGGGCCACGCGCTCGTGACGCAGCGGCCATTTCGCGCACCGCATCACACAGCGAACGATGCCGGACTTCTGGGCGGTAACATCAATCCGACGCCGGGCGAAATCTCCCTCGCGCACCACGGCGTTCTGTTTCTGGACGAACTACCCGAGTTCAAGCGCAATGTTTTGGAGACAATGTGCCAGCAGCTTGAAGAAGGCATCGTGACGATCTCGCGCGCGGCGGGCACGATGACGTTTCCATCGCAATTTATGCTGGTGGCCGCGATGAACCCGACGCCGGACGGAAAAATGCCCCGCGAAAGCAAAAATTCACCGCGCGAAATTCAAAATTATCTTGGAAGAATTTCCGGCCCACTGCTGGACCGGATTGATCTGCACGTCGAAGTGCCGCAGGTGAAATTCCGTGAAATTTCCGGCGACAAGACCGGCGAGACTTCGGCGGAAATCCGGGCGCGTGTCATCGCCGCCCGTCAGCGGCAGCAGGCACGGTTCGCGCACAAACCGAAGATCACCCGCAATGCACGCATCGGGCTAAAGGAACTGAAAGAATTTTGTACGCCCGATGACGCGACGAAAGAGATGTTGATAATGGCGATGACAGAATTGAATTTCAGCGCGCGAGCCTACGACCACATCGTGAAGGTGGCGCGGACGATTGCGGACCTGGCCGGCGCAGAAAATATTTCCAGCGAACACATTTCCGAGGCGATCCGATACCGTTCGCTTGACCGGCAGTTGTGGACATGAACCCGGTTATGTGCCGGCTTTCCAGCACAAGCTTAATTGGCAAGCAGTCGGAATGGATGGCAAGTGGCCGCGTGAACCCGGCGATTTTTATTCCACAAAGCGGCATGAAGGACTACCATAAAAAAACCATGAAAAATAAACCACGTTGGATTTGCCTGGCGGTTATGCCGTTAATGCTGGCAGCGATACTTTTCACCGGCTGCCAATCCTCGAAGACCTCCGGCCTCAATAAAAACGAGGCTCCGCCCGCGCCCGCGCCTGAGGCTGCTGCCACGGCGGCACCCATGGCCGCCGTCACACCAATGGTCGCAGCTGCTCCATCTGCGCCAGCAACCGTGCCGCCTCCCGTGCATATCAAGGCCGGCCTTTCAACTACGCTCACGGATGCGGACGGCGTCGTCTGGATCGCGGAACAGGGTTTTACGGGTGGCGATACGATTGATCGCGGCGATGACATGCAGATTGCCAACACGAAAAGTCCCGCGCTTTATCGCACAGAACATTACGGCATGACGGCATTTTCCTATCCCGTGCCCAATGGCAAATACATTGTGAAACTTCATTTTGCCGAAACCTTCGATGGCATTACTGCCGCAGGCGAACGCGTTTTTTCGTTTAATGTCGAAGGCAAGGATTTCAAGGATTTTGACGTGTTCGTCAAGGCCGGGGGCCCGCAGCGCGCATACATCGAAACCGTTCCCGTGGAAGTCACCGACGGCAAGCTCGAGATCATTTTCACGCCGAACATTGAAAATCCCGAGATCAACGGCATTGAAATTCTTCCGGCACCCTGATTTGCAATGGCCCGTTTGAGCCGGCCGGCTGTTCGTTGGGTTCAGGTTAAAACTGACAGGTTTGCCGGCAACCAACCAATCCACATGAATGTAAAAACCGACCGCCGGTTTCTAGCAACGTTGTTGGTTTTAACCTTCATCAACGGACTGCGCGCCGTCGAACTGCCGATTACCCCGGGACCATTCCAGCCGACGATGGATTCGCTGACAAACTATTCCTGCCCGAACTGGTTTCGCGATGCGAAGTTCGGCATCTGGGCGCACTGGGGGCCGCAGGCCGTGCCGATGGAAGGCGACTGGTATGCGCGCAAGATGTATCAGCAAGGCACGCCGGACTACAAAGACCACCTCGCGCGCTTCGGCCATCCGTCCACGAATGGCTGGAAGGACATCATCCCGTTGTGGAAGGCCGAGAAATGGGAGCCGGATAAATTGATGGCGCTCTACAAAGAGGCGGGCGCAAAATACTTCGTCAGCATGGGCACGCATCACGATGATTTTTTCCTGTGGAATTCGGCGTTGCACCAATGGAACGCCGTGAACTACGGCCCGCATCGCGACGTGGTGGGCGACTGGCAGAAGGCCGCGAAGAAAAATGGCCTACCCTTCGGCGTGTCCGAACATCTGGGCGCGAGCTTCACCTGGTTTCAGGATGCACACAAATCCGATCACAGCGGCCCGCTGGCCGGCGTGCCCTACGATGGCGCGAACTCCAACAACTGGGAGCTCTACCATTTTCCGGCCGAACCGGGCGACGTTAAATGGTATTCCAACAATCCGCGCTGGCAGCAGCAATGGTATGATGAAATCAGGGAACTCGTGGATAATTATCATCCCGACCTGCTTTACAGCGACGGGCCCGTGCCCTTCGGCAACGCAGTCGGCTTGAGCCAGATTGCCAATCTTTACAACGACAACCTTCAGCACAATCACGGCAAGTTGACGGCGGTCTATAATTGCAAGCAACCTTCTGAAGGGCGCTGGGTGCAGGATTACGAACGCGGCGTGAATGGCGGCATCAATCCGCACCCGTGGCAGACCGACACCTCCATCGGCGACTGGTTTTACAACCGGCACTGGAAATACCAGCCGTTGAGCTGGACGGTTCACATGCTGGTGGACATCACGAGCAAAAACGGCAATCTACTGCTCAACGTCGTGCTGCGTCCGGACGGCTCGCTTGATCCTGAAGTGGAGACGATGCTGCATCAGCTCGCGGACTGGACGGCGGTGAACGGCGAGGCGATTTACGGCACACGGCCGTGGCTGGTTTATGGCGAGGGTCCGGTGCAGGTCAAAGGTGGCGCGTTCAAAGAAAATTTCACCTACAGCGCCAAGGACATCCGCTTCACGACCAAAGGCAAAACGCTTTACGCGATTGCACTGGGCTGGCCGGATGACGGCAAATTTGTCATCAAGTCCCTCGCCCGAACGGATGACGCCAGCGTGAATCAAATCAAACGCGTCGAACTGCTCGGCTACAAAGGCAAATTGAGATTCACGCAGACGGCCGATGGGTTGACGGTGGAATTGCCTGACAAAAAATTGAGCGACCTGACCTGCTCGTTGAAAATCACCGGCAGCAACTTCAAGCCGGTGCAGACCGCACAGAAGTGAACGCTGATCTCAATTGTGGGCAAGGAGTTTACAGACTGCGTGACCGGGCGGACTTTATCACAATCAAACATACGACAAATAAAATGGGTGAAACTTTCACAGCGGAAGGAGCCTCCTCCCACAAATGGTTCCCAAGATTCGGAACGTTGAGCATTTCAAAAATTAAATCCCAAACCAGCCGAACGTGAAGCGCAAATCCCTTACTACTGAGTCTCGCATAATAGAATGACATTAACGCCACAATTGCGCTTGGGTGCGGCGCAGAGCGGCAGTAGCTTCAGACGCCGGAAGCGGGTAGTAAAATTTTCCGTGGCACCATGGGCGGACCGTGCTAAAATAGCCAGTGACTGGTCATTTTCCTGAAACAAAACTATGGAAAGTGTCACTGCATTGGAAGCCAAGACCCGGTTTGGTCAACTCCTTGAACGGGTTGCCCAAGGCGAAGAGGTCATCATCACCCGCCACGAAAAGCCGGTTGCACGACTGGTGCCCGAAGGCCGCCGCAATCTGGAATCCGTGCGCGCGGCGGTCGCCGGAATTTTCAAGTTGCGCCAACAAATCTTTGACCGGAACCAGAGAAAACCAAAACTCGCCGCTGCGGAAATCAAAGCCTGGATTGGACAGGGTCGGCGTTGAGCGCAAGTTTCATTGTGGATGCGTCCGTCGGATTTGCCTGGGTTTATCAAGGTCAGGCAACGCCCGAAACCGATCATTTGCTGAATGAAGTCGCCGCCGGCGCCACGGTGATCGTGCCCGCCCTGTGGTTTTTAGAAAAGTCGAATGTTCTCTGATTGCACAACGCCGCCACCGGCTGACGGCTGGACAGCGCAAGGCGGCAATGGAAAAATTGAGCGCCATGCAATTAACGGTGGACGAAGAAGGGACTCGGAACGCCTTCGGCAAAACCAGTGAACTGGCCGAAAAATATGGCCTCACCATCTATGATGCCACCTATCTCGAATTGGAGTCGCGCCGGTCACTGCCGCTCGCGTCGCGCGACGAAGCCTTAAGAAATGCCGCAAAGCAATGCGGCCTTAAAGTCCTCTAAATTTGCGTTGCCGTGCCCAAAAAAATTGGGGGACTCTTGCGGGTGTAGCAAGCAACGCGATGTTTTGTTTGCGATTCAGTCAACCAACTTTGCCATTCAAACAGTTAGGGCGGCCTTCACAGCACGTCCTTTTTCCTATCGCGCGAGTGGCGTGGGAACATTTTGACTTTCAGATCCAAACGACGCGGATGGCACCCTGGTCAGTGGTCCATCACAACCCCTGCATTTAATAATGAGGTGATTTTTGCAAACCTCGCCATTGATCGGCTTGCCGCTTTTTTCATGCATAAAAAGTTGTTCGATGACGTTCCCTTTGACTACCGCTCCAGACTTGCGTCTTTTTTTATTCAAAGGGGAAAAAGTCACGAGCGTTGCTACACCACATCCAACATATGATTTAGTGCGCCAAAGGACGGGTCAGTGGCACGTAACGCGTCAATCTTAATTAGAACTGCTATGCAATTGTCCAGCCATTGTTGGCCGCGGCAATCGAGTAGAAAAGTATGCTGCTGACAATTTCCGCAGGAATATTTGGCGGCAGCAAATAGTTCATGCCCCCGAGAAGCAGCGCCGAATTGCGGGCTTGCTCGTGGGGTGACTGCAATCGTTCGGCGAGCTGGCAGGCCAGGGTCATGCCGGCCTTTGAGTCAATGGTGATAAGCGAAGGAAGTTGTGTTTTCATGGTCAATAAATCAAACGGTGGTGGCGGCTTGAGCTGCTTTTCTGTCAAAGATCAAGTTGATCGGCTGTGCCAGATGCGTCATAAAGCGCGCGGAAATGCCCAGACGGTTACGGCGGGCGAGCGACGCGTAATAAGCACGAAGCCCAACGAATCCTCCAAGTGCACAATGAATCGGAGTGCCAGCCTCATTTCAATTCGTCACTGGCGCGTGTTTATATTAATGGCTGGCAACTGACCAAGACTGGCTCCATAAGGCTAGGAAGGAAATCGCCAAGTTCTGGCGAAACAAGCGAGAACGGCAGGCTGCTTCACCATTCACGTCACGCTTAGTCTGAAAATGATCAGCGGTGGCGATTCCAAGCCAGCGCTAACGGGGCAATCGCCAAATCAGGTAGCGGGAGCAGGAGAAATCCGCCCAGCGTGACGGGAAACAACCAGTCAGACTTGTGTAACGCGTGACACACCAAGCACGCATAGCCAGCCACAAACAGGCCACACAGGAGCCAGCCGCCGATGATCAAACCGATGCAACCCGGCGTGATTACATTCCTTCGCATCCCTAGGACAAACAAGGCAACGGCGACGGCAATCTTGGCCGCCAATGTGAGAATTAACAGTCCCGGCAGCCAATGCAACAGCGCGGTCATGAAATCACCATTGAATTTGGCAGCCATTAAGAGCGCGATCATAGCGATCATGACTGCCCCTTTCCAATACGTGAACAGGATGATGACCCAGCGTCGTCCGGTCAAACCAGCGCCGATCCCGGATAGCAGATTTTTCCAGGTATAAAGGATCAGCAACAGCAACGGCGGCACGCCGCCAATCACGCAGGCTACGATCCCAAAAGGCGAGATCGTGGAGACCAATGAAATCAACGTGTGAGATTCCAGAACTATGATCCAAAAGCAGGCGCTGGCCAGCATGACGAGCCAGGTCAGAATGCTGGACGCCAGAGCCATCGCGAGTTTTGCGATCACCAATCCGCCGTTGGTCATCGGACGCACTGCGATGTAAACCGGCAGTTCATTGGAGGGTTGCAGTTGATCAAACCGCGCGATCTGGGATCCCATGATGCCGGAGAGCACAATCGGGAGACTTAGACTCAGGCTGAAGATGATTTTTATTAAGTTCGCCCCCTCCACGGGCTCGCCCACCTGTTTTTGAACCACAAAAACGATCGGAATAATCGCGGAAAGAATCCCGACTACAATACCAGGAAGCAACAATCCCTGCCGACGCCATTCGAGCCAGAATTGTGCTCCGAACGCGGAACCAAACTTCCTGCGCGCTTTCCGTGTCATAGCTGGGTGCCGGCGGCTCCAGAAGCGCGCAATTCTGGACGGACCGTCCCAATTTCCCTGACGCATCAATCCAAGGCCGATCCACGCGGTCATCACCGCCGATATGAGCAATACGGCTAGCATCGGCCATTGCCAGCCCGATAGACGACTCACAGGCATCAGAGGCAGGCAACAAACCAGGAGATGAATCAGTGCTACGATGAGCATGATCAGCGACCGACCCGGCATTAGAGGCATGGCCCAGGCAAGGGCCTGCATCCACCAGAAGACGGAAAGCATCACAGCTCCAAGCCAACACGGGCTCAGGATGCCGCCATGAACCAAGGGTTGCATAATCCAGTGGCTCCAGATTAGGAGTACGGATATCACGGCCGCGCCGCCAAAAAACATCGGCACGAGGATAAGCCGGAGGGTGCTGACCGGTTTCAAAAGCAACCTTGCGGGATAGCCAAGCTTGACATTCCGAGCATCGGCTTCGATGTAACCGAAACAGGTCAGCAGATCTAAGTAAGCGCCCAGAAAAAAACTGATTAAGACCAGGATCAAAACCCCTCGAAGCCATTCTGGTGGACCGTGCTGCAGCCGAGGGATACAGAACAAGCTCGCCAGCAGAGCGGCGGTATGAAACGCAAAATTCACTTTACGCCGGGCCCAGATTTCCCAGAGCATCGCGCCCGTGGGATTTCGCCACTCCAAAATACGGATGCGTCGCATCAATTTCCTTTTCTGGCGGCGCGCGCCACTAAGATTTCGTCCAAGGTGGGGGTCAGTTCCTCAACTACTCGGGCACCGATCTGAGTCGCTGCCGTTTCCAGTTCGAGGCGTGAGCCGCTAAACAATACCCGCCATTCGGAACCGTGGCCACTTATCGCATGGGCTCCGGCCAACACGGGTGCCTTAGCCGGTGGTTCCGCAAACACCAGCACTGCCGAAATATGATCGCGTCGCACCTCTTCGGTCCTTCCATTCAATACCACGCGACCACGTTGAAGCATAACGACGTAATCGGCCACCCGTTCGACCTCGTCGAGCAGATGGGAGGAGAACAGCACTGTGCGGCCTTCATCGGCCACCGTGCGGATGATCGCCTCCAGAATGTCGCGGCGAACCACAGGATCCAAACCCGAACTGGGTTCGTCCAAAATCAGCAGCTCGGGCCGGTAAGCCAACGAAGTCAACAGGCCGGCCTTGGCTTGTTGCCCTTGGGACAGAGTTTTGATCTTTTGGGTAGGATCAAGTTGGAATTGTTCCAATAGCTGCGCGGCATAGGCCTCATTCCATCCCGGATAAAAGGCTTGGGAATAGCGAATGAACTCGCTCACCCGCATCCACCCCGGAAGATCCCGCCGCTCCGACAAATAACCCACCCGACCCAGCACGCCCACCGGATCCAGCACCGGATCCAAACCAAAAACCCGAACGTTGCCCGTCTGGGCTTTAAGGGAGCCGAGCAGATGTTTGATCAAAGTTGTCTTGCCTGCACCATTTTCGCCCACCAGTCCCAATACGCTGCCGCGCGGGACAAAAACTGACACGTCCTCCAGCGCCGCCTTTGCCCCGAAATGACGCGAAAGGTTGCTGATAGCCACAACGGCTTCAGCGGATGAAGGAGAGGGGAATTTCATTTGGATGATTCCGGCTGCATAACAGCATCCCGATCGCGCAGCAGGGTGATGACTTCGTCCAACTCGACGTTTAGGTGGTGTGCGTGAGTCAATAACATGTCGGCGGGCTCGGCCAGGAGCCGGAGCTTTTCACGTCGAGAAAGGAGCGTCTTCACCTGCACCACCTTAGTGCCGAAACCCTGCCGCATCGTGACGACCCCCTCTCGTTCGAGTTCGAGATAGGCGCGCGCCACGGTATTGGGATTAATCCGCAGTTGTTCAGCCAGCACGCGGATGGGCGGGACATCCTCCCCGGGTTTGAGCCGTCCGGCGGCCACCAGATACTTTACCTGTTCGACAATCTGTTGGTAGATCGGCGCGCCGTCTTGGATTGAAATTCGGAGTTGCATTGCGTTTGAATCGCCGGACCAGCCAATCGGGGCCATCCAATTAATGTATTAATTGTTTAATACAATACTATAAAAAGTCAAGTCAGATATTTCACCTGTCCTTGAGTTCGCATGCTCGTCGATAAAAATGAAATTCGAGGTCGAGAAGTATCACCAAATTCTTCACCTAAAGTTTCACCTGTCGGGCAATGAACGTGCGGTAAAGGGGCAATGAATGGGCAATGAACGTGCGATCAAAAAATGGTCTAGAACCCTTATAAAATCAAGATAGAATAAGCCTTGAAACAGAGTGTGATAGGCTCGGAACGGTAAAGTGTCCCGGTTCGATTCCGACCTCCGCCTGGCATCTGGCTGACCGATGGTGCCATTGATGGAATACTGCTCGTAAGTGCACGTGCTGCCGCCGGAGATTTTATATTACGGTGCCCGGATTATGAAAAACTGTTGGGTCGTGGCAGGGTTGATTTCGTTCGTGAAACGAAAGCCCCCGCCGCCATCGAAACTGTTTGTTGACAGAACCGTCCAGTTGGTCAAAGATTGCGCAACATTGGTGCTGGTAAGGACGACATAATTGCCGTTGGCCATTCCGTCTGTTCCCGTAAAGACCGCGTTGGTGCCTGAGACGGAAGCCCCGACAAAGATCGGTCCTGTCACTACCCGCAGGGCGTAGTTCGTGTTTCCGTAGATTTGCTGCCAGAACAGACCCAAGGGCAGTTGCTCAGCGGTGAATGCGCCAGTGGCCGAGGGATAGGAAATCAAGTTGTAGATCGTGCCATTCGTCGGAGCATATCCATTGGTTAAGCTGGCGCTGAGTAAACCGCCGAACGTGGCTGCGGATGAAAGGCTCAACTTCGTATAATTATTGGCACTGCTGATGACAAACTGGAGCGTCCCACTGCCAAAGATAAAGGGCGCACCCATGGCAACGGAGCCGGTCTGGATGTCCAGTATGCCGTTGGCTTGATTTTGGAAGGCGGTATCTATGGCCGAAGTGCCCGTACCACTCGATTTGCGGACGATACCGGCATTGGACAAGCCAGGGCTGCAACTATCGCCGCTGATGGAAACGTCCCCGGCTAGGTCCACCAAAGCTCCAGTCAGGTTAATTAACTGGCCGTAATTACCGCCACCACAATAAGTGAGAGACAAATTCCCGCTCAAGACGCGAATGACACCCGCATTCGTCATCACCTGCGCAATCGTATAGTTGGTACCGTTGAGTCCTTCCAGCAATAACGTTCCATCGGACGCAAGAGTGATGTGATTATTCCCTGGTCCGATCAAGCCGCCGGTCCAGGTGATCAATCCGTGAATGGTTCCGTTCCCCAACAGATTTCCACCGGCCAGTAGGATATTGGAACTGGTGAGGGCCGCATTTACGGCAAGTGTTGTGTTGGTAATGAGAGTAGTTCCTGCACCGGTATAGCTTCCGCCGTTGTCGGTGACCGGCGCATTCAAAACAACCGTTCCGCTCTGCACATTGAGTGTGCCGTTGGCTTGATTTTGGAAGGCGGTATCAATGGCCGAAGTGCCCGTGCCGCTCGATTTGCGGACGGTTCCGAAGTTGGACAAGCCGGGGCTGCAACCATCGCCGCTGATGGAAACGTCCCCGGCCAGATCCACCAAAGCTCCAGGCAGGTTAATAAACTGGCCGTAATCACCACTACCACACCAGTTGATATACAAATTCCCGCTGAGCACGCGAAAGACACCCGCATTCGTCATCACCTGCGCAATCGTATAGTTGGCACCGTTGAGTCCTTCCAGCAATAACGTTCCATCGGACGCAAGAGTGATGTGATTATTCCCCGGTCCGATCAAGCCGCCGGTCCAAGTGATCAATCCGTGAATGGTTCCGTTCCCCAACAGATTTCCACCGGCCAACACCAAATTGGAAACGGAGAGGGTTCCATTCTCAGTAAAACTTCCGTTCGTGATGACGGTGGTTCCGGGGCCATTGTAGGTTCCATTCGCATCGCTCGAAGGCCCATACAAGAACAGGCTTCCTGT
>Ga0182030_10025303_pt1 | contig 10829 bp, 13 predicted proteins | sample 812S3MmetaG_FD_121299 | JGI IMG/M metagenome (GOLD analysis project Ga0182030, IMG submission 121299) | Permafrost microbial communities from Stordalen Mire, Sweden - 812S3M metaG (Illumina Assembly) | ecosystem: Environmental > Terrestrial > Soil > Wetlands > Permafrost | place: Sweden... | reverse complement strand
TTTAATAATAATAATTCTAAGTAAGTAGACTAAGACGAATTCTATAGATTAATAATTATTAAAATAGACTTTAATATTCTTGATTAATAATATATTAATAAAGCTATATCTAATATATCTATTTTAATATATTTATCTAATAAAAATAAAACCTTAGAGGTATTGAGTTTTTGATATACAATACCAAATCTGAATAGATACTATATTCCTTTAAAGACCTGTATTATATTACTAAAATAAATATAGATAAAATAAAGAAAAAACTCTTTTACTAATAAGTTACAAATATATAGAATTCTTATAGTAAAAGAGTAATAGTAATTATATACTAAAGTATAGTAGTTATATAATCAATAATAACAAAGAATTAATCTTTAAATTAATAGATCTTTATAATTGTAAGTAAGTTTTTATACTGATAACTTTTAAATTTCTTGAAATAGTTAGAGAAAAGGCTTTTAATAACTATTATCTTAATTAGGACTATTTGTATATAAGCTACTATAACTTTACTACCTTGCTAAAAAAAATAAAAAAGTATATATAAATCCTATAAACTTTTTATTTAAAGGTAAAAAGATTGCTCTTGCTATAGTATAATCTTCCTTACTTTTGATAATAGTCTTATTAATATTATATTAGATAAATTAATTTTTAAAAATATTAGAAAGATAATTTGACTTAAACTTACTATAATTAGTGGCTTAGTTTTTTCTAAGATCAAGAATTTCTATAAATCTAGGTCTACAAAAAATCTAATATAGCAACTACTATTAATATTCTTTTCACAAACCACAAGACTTACAAATATATCTAGGCTTAGAAACTTAGTTTTTGATCTTATTACTATAGTTAAGTATAAGTTTTCTAGATAAAAATATTAATAGTAATAAAAATAATTTAATATACAAATTAATTGATTTCTTGTAATTGTCTTTAAGACTATTCAAAAAGCAAGGCAATTATCAAAATATAATTTTTGATATTATTCTAATAAAGATCATTTAACAAAATAATCTGACTAATCAAATTCATTTGATTATTACACAATATCCAGTATATACAAACCACCTAGATTATACACACCATTTGGTTCGTGCGAAATATTTAGTAGACGAATTCGTTAATTGACTCGCTTCATGATCGAATGTGTTTTTGAGTAATTGCGTGACAAAACCTGGCCTCTCTCCAGTGAATAAAAGCATCGAAAACACGGCCTCATGTCCCGCGAATAGGAGAGTATCACGATTGGGACAGAAGTATATTCTTCTCCCGTCTTTGACGAAACTCCGGTAAACCGATAAAGCTATCTTGCGAGATTCTCCAGAAGTCTTCAGTGCCACTATAGGATTATTGTCTTCGTAAGAAAATTCAATGAGGAGCCTTTGAGGTTTGTTGCCGCGGACAAGCAAGGACAAATGACCATCTTTTGGTGCCATAGGACGTACTCGAATCGAGCGGCCGTCGGGGAAAGAGAGTTTCCAGATCTTCTCTCGAATTTTGGGAGGGAGCTCTGAGAACAGGTGAAAATTCTGAGGCCCTTGAGGTTCATGGACTTGGAGAGGAGGGGGTCGGATGTCGAGCTTAATTAAAAGGCTGTTTAAATCGTCCATCTCGAGTTCGTAAATGTTCGAGAAATCGGGATGAGTTTGAGGAGTACGACGAGAGCTAAGTCGCAGAAGGCGAGCGTTAGGGGAGTAAAAAAAAATTGTGAACGAAGAGCGCAGGTCGATGCGCGGAGCAGCCTTGTTATAGAGATCAAGCGGCCGCTAGGGCCATACGCAGCTTCACCTCAATCATGCCATCCGGTCCGAATGCTTGTCGGCACTACATCCTGGGACCCATATATTGTCCGGAAAGCTGCTCATGTGGCGGGGCATCGTTCTCCAAGAGATTCTGGATTTGAGGATGCTAGGGATAGGTGAGTTGAATTTCAAGGTATGGAGAGACCACTCTGCTCCACTAGAACTTGATTGAGAGCCATTCAATCTCGATGATGCCCAGAATGAGTTCCAGATACGCTGTTTTAACACTTGAAAAGAATACACATTGCCTCCAGGATTGAGGAAGAACTTTTCGAGATTCTCGTTGGCGTCAAACATCTACCTATATCAAGTAGAAGGAAAATTCTAGTTATAGTGTTTAAATACAGGACCAGTGAAAAGCATTCTTAACTAACGCTGGGAAAACCCAAAATCTTTTTACTGGACTGCACGTGGCTAGGCCAACCCACTTCACGCGCCCTCTGCCTATCAACAACGAAGCCGGTCCGTCCCTATTCCACCCCCACCCAATGCTGAAATACTCCTAGCTTTGATCTTGTCACATATAGGTTCCGGAAGCGGCGCAGCCCAAGCCGGGCTCGTTAGGCACCCTACTTCCAGCGGGATGCAATATCCACCATTACCGCAGCAAGTATTCACAGCACATGCTTCACTGGCACCACACTCAGCATTGTTGTTACACTCAGCCAAATCCGTACAAAGCTTGTCCTGGAAACAAGTTGGGATATGGTTAACGTCTTGGCCACAGGCGCACACTCCGCTGGGGCATGTGAGGAGCCTGTAGTTATCGCAAGTGCCCCCAGCAACGCAAGAACCAGATACGGAAGGCTCGGCGTTAGACATTGTAGATGACGCAGGCGCCTGGGATGGGTTTATTGAGCTTGAAATGGTCGTTGAAGAGGCTGCTCCAGATTGAGAGGGGCTGGTAGAGGACGAGAGGTTGGAAGAGGATGAAGCTTGGACTGGAATGGACTCGCTAGTCGAGCTGTTTTGAGCAACAGGGCTCTGGGAGATTGTAGATGCAGCTGCAGGTTGCAAATAACTGGCGGACGAGATCGAGCTGTTTTGGAAAACAGGGCTCTGCGAGGTTGTAGAACTGGAGATCTCTGGGCTAAAGGCACTTTGGAGACACGGGCTAGACTCGCACTGTTAGCTAGAATCTCACAAAAGTGAGGTACATACCAGTTGACATAATCTACAGAGCGGTCGTCAAGACATGAGGCTATCTTGAACGCTGCCAGGAAGAAAACAATCATGCGCGTCGAATGCATTGTGGATTGGAGATTGAAAGGAAGAACTACGTATTCGTCCTATTGTTTATGGAAATCCGCTACTTGATATAAACGAGCTTAGTAGATCGTTCGCGGGATCAATCCCTATCGGTTCTTGCTGGCCTGCACCATCTTGATCTCTTCTACTCCGAGAATCCCAACGCCACCATCAGGTGCAAAAAACCTCATGAGATAAATTTCGTAATATGTTTAGCCTCTCGGTTGAAGGATGGGTGCTGTGCGACCGATTAGTAGGGCTTGTGAGCTGCTAGCGTGGTAAGTTACCCCTGATTCAGTAGGGGGTCGATATTCTGATGGCATCACCACTAACTGACAAAAATAATAAGACGGACAGTAAGCCTCGGTTACATGCTATTCTCCGCCGTTTGAAACTTGATGATGGGGTAAATGATGCCATCACAGGTCAGAGGGTTGAGAGATAACCTTCTCTAACTTTATATATGTATAACATGGCGAGGCATCCCGTTTTCCGGAGTATCCACCGGTAACACGATGACAAAAGGGAAAAAATCGTATAAGAAGGCCTCAGGGAGGAAAAATACTATGATTAAGAAAGCTTACGAACTGGGGGAGATTCCTGGGTTCGAGGTAGCTCTGTTCGTCCGACGACGGGGTCAAATCACTACATTCAGATCAATCAATGACGAATCTTGGTGGCCACTAAAGGTCGAAATCGTAAGTTAAGTTGGAATTAGATCCGATACGTAATTGATACATGTAATACAGGATTTCGCGTTCCCTCCATCGACGAATCTTCTACCGCACCACTTCGAGAAGTAGAGTTGTTGTTGGCTCCACGGGGTGGGTGGGATGGTTTGAGTTGCTTCGTTTCCAGGTAGAAGATGCAAATATGGTAAACTACAAATAAAGCAATTCACTCCAATATTCCATTGCTAGTATTATTTCCGTGAATTCGAACTGTGAGCATACCGAAGATGAGTAGGAGAGAGTTAAACCAGAATATGTGTTGCGTCGTGAAGTGACAAGAAATTCGGAAGGGAACGTCTCGGCTCCTCCCTTCCGCCAGAGCCCTGATCGGTGAACGCCGACGGAACACTCGTGTAAGCGATAATATCATCATCTATTTATCACAGCATCATAAATTTGAGTGAGCTATATCTCAGAATCCCATTGCTAAGTTGACGTAGCAAAATTGAAGTCAAAGGCTTGCTCTTCTTCGCCACCAGAAACCCGAGACCCACGTTTGGCTTCGTGGACAAAGCGAATGCGTGGTCTTAATACCCTTGGTGATACAGCCAGCTTCAAAAAGCAATGCTATTCTTATCAGCGTCTGTTTGACACGATGTAGGATCAAAAGCTGCTCCTTACATTCATCAAACTCTCAAACGATCCCTCCACAGTACAAGAGAGGAAATCAAGCGCATCTTTAGACCATCTCTCATCGTCCGAGTTGAGATGAGAGCCAGAAAGCATCATTTCTTCTATGATTTCAGCTAAAATGGGGAAGTCCAATAGAACTTGTGAAACCTTAGGGCTTTCGTACAAGTCATCATACTTAAGCTTTCGAAGATCTAAGACTTTGACAAACAGATGAGCCCTAATTACGTCTTGGGCTTGGGAAGGACCAACCAAGCTTTATCTCCCCATCCAAAGACAACCAAACGTTTTTTGTGAGAGATCTTTACAGGAAAGTCTCAGCGAAGAGATATAAGCAACCCCTTTCAGGACCTGTCTTTGTAAGCCATGGCCTGGTTAATATTGGGGATATCTGGGTACCTCTGCAAGTATCGTCGCTATCTCCCGCTCCTCTAGCTCATATTCCTGGAACTTTAATTGACCGAAAGAGACTTCAAGATGTTCCGTGATAAGAAATATTCTATCATCATGGCAATAGATATCGTAGAGGATTGCAATGTTAGGGTGTTGGACATGGGGAAGAATTGGGGGATCACCCAGGACGTCGAAACTAGAAACCTCTCGAATTTCAGCAAGCTGGAAGGACGACGCTTTGCGCAGTGCCAACATGGTCTGATCGAGATGCCGAATGTAGCTATAGTCATCCCACGGACTCTTGAGCAATATCCTAAGCATCCTTCGAACCTTCTCAGGCGCTCCTGAATCTGTGGGTGTTAAAGGAACGTCATTAGTATCATTAGATTGACGACCTAGAAAGGCTTTGGCTTTCTTTAAACGACGGTGTACCGGTTGACTCATCGTTTTGTTGTTTCCAATGGTAGAGAATCTCAAGGGGACAACTCCGAAAATATGAATGCTGAGGAAGTAAGAAAGAAATGCGAGTACCCGTTAAACGGCAATATTGGATTTGGTGGATATTATGGCGGCTGTTCGGTGATGGCGTGTGATTATTTAATCTGTATGGTCGTTGCAGTTGTATGTGGGTCAGTAATACCGTAGACTTGGGTTCTGTTCTAAGCGAGGTGGTAACTTTTGGCCATCAAGATTTGGATGATTGCTCTTCTCAGTGACTTACCAAATCAAAGGTGATAATAACGAAAATTAGCCCCTTCAAAGTTTGCACGAAGCTTAGCGTATATACGTCGTCTTTCTCAACACGTACCAAGTCTTCATCTCCTTTTGCGCCACCGTCGCCACACTCAAAAGTCACCCTACGCTCCACCAAAATGACTTGGAAAAGTATCCCCACTGAAGTACAGGAAATTATCGTTGACCAGGTAAGAACGAGTTCTTCTTTATTCAGCAGATATCTAATCTAGGCAGCTCTCTAATAAATTAGACCTAGCAAGACTATGTAGGGTCTCGAAACATTTCCAGCATACCGCTCTCCGATCGTTGTACAAAACGATTGAGGTTAAAGCAGAAGACGAGTGGCATCTCGTAGACTTGAGTCTTGATCCACTCCTACGAACCCTATCTGAGCGTCCGGAGTACCTCAAATATATAAAGAATGTTTATATTTCCGCTCCGATCCATCGAAATGTCAAATACCGGTGCCTTCACCTGTACGAAAGAGAGAACGAGGATACGGAAGCATATAAGGAAGCATATGAAGAGGGGTATGAGGAGGAATACGAGGAATATGACGAAGAGGAGGGGGAACATGATGAGCCAAACCTGGAAGTGACTTTAAGTGCCATCGGTTCCAGTCTTCTAGCCCTCTTTCACCAACTACGACATAATAGTTTACGCAGCTTCTCGTAAGTGCCTCCCTTACACGTATTCACCTCTTGTAATACTAATACCCCGCAGTTGGCAGCTCGGGACATGTGTACCCTCAGAATTACTCGGCGCTTCTGGGTACTTGTTAATGACACAGAGCCAACTCGAATCTCTATCGCTTATCACGGACTCATCGTGCCAACTGAACAATGGAATCAAACAGACCAACCGAACTTGCTAACTTCACGTCTCTTCGATCCATTTCTTGGCGAGGGATACAGCTGAGGAGCGATTTTTTGGCTCTGCGAGATGCGCTTGAGGCAAATTCGAAGCATCTTAAAACTCTAGAGCTGGACCTGATCAGATGGACCTCCGCTGAGCTCTACTACCACTATAAAGAATGGAGCCAGGACAAACCTCTGCACTTTCTGGCCCATGATATATTACACCTGGGCTCCAAAGGTCAGAAAGCGTCATTCCCATCATTGAAGACCTTGTCTCTCTCCGGGGTTTCATACCATATTGCAGCATCTGAGATAGCATTGGCCTTCAACTTCAGCGGGCTTCGTTCACTAAAGCTGAATAAATGCCCGCACGTACGAAACCTATTTGAAGCAGTTGTGCAAGCAAACCAGCCTATTCAACTCACTTCGCTGGAACTAGTCATCGAGGCGGGCAACCTTGGCCCTTCCGATCCTTTGATCAGGTTCCTGGCATCGTTTAGGGGCCTCGAAGCTTTTCATCTCCTCACCTATGATTATCGAATCAGCGGAGAACTATGGGAGACGATCTTTCTTCACCAACCAACCCTGAAACAACTTGTCTATCACGAAAGGCCGCCTGAGGATGAAGGAAAATACGATAGGTTGATGCTTCCTTGGAATAGGGCACTTCCAAGCTCTGGTACTAGTAGCCTCAACATCGGACTAGAGCTCAAGTATGCCGGTCTATGTTGCTCGCTCTCTGAACTGGTAGGATTCCCTCTTGTGCTGATGGTGAGATGTAACTGACATTGCGCTTTATGTTAGAAAGTGGGTCTCGACGCTCTTGCATCGAAGGAAACACTCACGCTTCTTCACATCAGGAGAACTGGATTTGACAAGTACAAAACACACATGAATCACATAAGATCCTCGTTTGACAACAAGAAGTTCGCTAATGAACGCTCAACCGAAGCCAGAGATCTGCGTAGCTTTGCTACATGGGCCTTTGGACCGCAGGGACTTCCGCGCCTTCAATTATTGGCGCACGGTGACTTCTCTTATGGAAACCGCTATGCTCAGCAGAATACATTGCTTTGTAGAAGGCCGGATCCATTCTTAGAACCACCGAATTGTACTACCCAGGCACCAAATGCGACGGGCTTTAAAGTGATGACAAGGGACGATTGGAGTCGTATAGATAACATTGATGTATTTATAGAGGTGTTGGAGGCTTGCCCTGTAGATTACTTATATAGCTAGGGAACTATCTTGATTATGGTCAGGTGAGGTTTAGCCTGCGCCGCCGCGGAAGGACAAGACAGCAAATAAACGGTACAAATTCAAACCAAATGCCATCTAATGCTGTCAACCATACTTCAACATGCCAACGCTGCCTCTAAACTATCTTCACTTCCTTACCCCTTTCCCAAATTTCCGAAAGCTGTTCTGTCCAGTGAACCTCCATATCTCTCTCCTTGTCTTCCAGGGCTTCGGTGACCACGGCCTAGTTTCTAGAAAATCTGACTTTTTCTGGAAACTTGAAATCGTCTAACGGATGAGAGTGGCGTCTAACGACAACCATGATTTCCTCAAGATCTTGAGGGCGAAGTCAAACGAATGCGCTAATGCCTCGCTTCTTCACGCAAATCACGAAAATCTGCTCATGACAGCCTTCGTGGAACGCAGCTGCAGATAGTGTTTATCTGAGATCTTCTCTCCACGCCGAAGTCAGCCAATAAATGACTACACACTGCCTTCCCCCATCTCGACAACAATCGTGCCTTCATTAATTTCCTCCGAAGCTCCCTCCTTCCTTCTAGCCTTGCGGTTTCGCTTCTGCACATCCATATCTCGTCCACTCTCGGATCTCGGCCGTTTTCTTGAAATTGGCGCCGAAGTGATTTTGGGGGAGCTTGCGAGAGAGATTTGAACAAACTCCCTAGTCTGAGGCATTTGGCGCCCCTCATCAAGTCCTTGGCTCCTTTGTTCGCGAGAACTAATTAGCGAATCCCGATGATCCTGTACCTGGTTTGAATTTTCGTTCTCTGGCGCAGCCATCCCCCCCAACACAACTGGGGCTATCACTCCACGATGCTCCCATGATTTCTCCTTCAGATTAAATAGCTTTTTCTCGGCAATCTCTGCACGATCTTCAGCGTTTTTAAGTGCGACTCGAGCAATCTCGAGTTGCCGATTCAAGGCGTGGTTGTCCTCTTTGAGCTTGGCTGTGGCTGCCTCGTGCTGGGCTTTTAGATCTTCATATGATTGATACCATGCACGTAGCTTTTGTTCATACCCCTCCGCTGAAGTAGCAATCTTGCTGCGACTAGCGTGCACTGTCCCTCGGGCTTCGGAGATAATGGAGCTCATGCTATAGAGTTTTTGGTCGAGACAGAGTAGGTCATAGTCCACAGGATCCGACTGTGGCCTGGCATTGTTATAGGAAGTTGGTTTCTCTCTCCATGAGTCAAAATGAACAGCCTAAATATAGATTAGGATGCATCTTGAAGAGGATGTTCTTTGCACTGACTGTCCGGCCTTGGCCTTGCATAACCTGACCCTGAGGATGCCGAGAGGACATGATTTAAGTTGATTTGATGATACTGTTGTGCTGTTGGCTAAGAATTGTGGAGGACGGATGGAATGGAGGAGGAGAATAAGAAGAGAGTCTTGGCTGATCTAGCGGTCGTTTTCTGAGCAATGTTCAGCTTGTGCTGAAGTCCTGCTAGTGGAGACGGCGCTCATTTATATTCATGGCACAGGTTGTCCCAAATCCAGAGCCCGAGAGGCCAGGCAAGCAGCGGAACCACGCAATGTGGCTCGTACAGTGTGGATCAAAAGGCTGAACCTGCAGCTCGGATTGCATGGTCTGCCCTCTGGCATCTCTAGGGGGCATGACGCAAGGTAATGTGTGACAGATCTAAATTTGGATAAAAGTCAAGGGTACTGCTCGTATCAAGGTTCTATGAGAAGCTCAGCCGATACCGAACCTCCTGAAAAGCGTCATTCTAGAGAGCATATGCTGAGGCTGAGCACCAGGATCGTCCTCTTAGTGAGATTTGAGCTTCTCATAAGGGGCTCTCCGTAAGTCTCAACCGACACACCCGACTAGTCACCTCCTCCCCTTCCGCCTTGCCATTTCAAGAAGGTCCAAAGGTAAAATTGGCTATGGCTCGAAGACTCGAGTCTACCCTGCTGACAGCCGCCATCTAAGCCCCTTTTATCCACAATTAGAGGCAAAGTATACCTCTCTTTACTCCTCTGGGTAGTTGCTAGCGAGGCGTTACGCATCACCTACCCACATGATCGGTGCAGTTGTGGGTAGTGATGCCGTGCGATGGGGTTCTGTTCCTAAGCGAGGTGGTAACTTTTGGCCATCAAAATTCGAATGGTCTCGTTCCACCTTACCAAATCAAAGAACGAAGATTGGTCATACTAAGCGATCACGTGAGGAACTGCTCCTTTTCGGCTTGTTATCCTTTGTTCCTGCGCCAAAATACATCTACAGTCCAAAATAGCTCTTCTGTCACATTTAGCTGGCAGAAAGCTCGACGCACGATGAAAGAGCAATTAGAAATGGGTACTCTCTCCAAGAAGCCCACCCTAGTCAGAAACAGTTCCTTCCCTTCACCATGGCACCAATCGATCCCGAAATACAACATTAGAGCTTCGTCCAGTCCACTATCATCTAAAGCACGCTAAGCAAGAGAATGGTTGGCCAAGCCACACGGCATTAGCTAGCTTAGCTAGGTGTTTACGGTTACCTATAGTAGCAGATATCACTTGCTCGTATATAGGCACAAATCCCCTCTTCTCAATCATATTTCTTGTCCTTCTTTTCAAGTCATTCATTGCTTCCCATACAGCCAAGATCAGAAACATCAAAGCAAAATCGACAAAGACAAGAAGTCTTTCACAATTCTTACCCTCCCGTTTCGAAGATGGCTCCTTTGACTCGAAAGAGAAAGGCTGCCGACGACGCCGCTCAAATCCAGCAGAAGAAGCCGGCCAGCAAGGGCAAGGCTGTTGATCATTTTTGCTATAACGGTAGTCATAATTCAATCATTCAAACCATCTGTGTAATATCCTTCTAATTTCACTTGCAGACGTTACGCATACAAAGCGAGTCGATCGAGAGAATGTTACGCCGGCAAAAGCAAATCCACCCACTCTCGAAAAAGACAAAGACACCCAGAACACAAACCAGATCAGGAGAGACAATTTGTTCCGTAATGAAAATTCTTTCATAGATGTCAATGTGGACAAATGCAATATGTGCTCCCGATTGGAAGTGCAGGCGAAATCAGACAAGGAGCTGAATCGAGTATGCCAAGCTACCGTGGACTTTATCGACCAAACGGCCAATTAAGAATTTAAATATTTTGAATTAAGAATTAAAAATTAAGAATTTAAAATTTAAAGTATAATATAATCTTAGATATTACTTTTTG
>Ga0182030_10025300_pt1 | contig 10830 bp, 13 predicted proteins | sample 812S3MmetaG_FD_121299 | JGI IMG/M metagenome (GOLD analysis project Ga0182030, IMG submission 121299) | Permafrost microbial communities from Stordalen Mire, Sweden - 812S3M metaG (Illumina Assembly) | ecosystem: Environmental > Terrestrial > Soil > Wetlands > Permafrost | place: Sweden... | reverse complement strand
TCTTTGGGAGAACTCAGCCAGCTCGAAGATGCCCTGAAAGCGACGGCAAACCGGGATCGGCGCGGCAGGCGGCTGCTGGACGCGAGTGCCCACACCGGCGAGCTGTCGGACCGGGTTTCAGGATTGGAAGAGTCGCGCACGGCCGCACGGATCACAGCCGTCCTGGCCCCGCGAATCAAAGCGAAAGAACTGGACGTGCATATCCGGCGGCAGGAGTTCCAGGCCATGCGCGTGGCTCGAAAACAAGCCGAGTCGCTGATCGCCGACCAGGAATCCGCCGATGCCGTCGAAGCCGGCCGGCGCAGCCAGCAGTCCTTCGACGACCTGTACAGTTCCCGGCTCCAGCGTGCCCGAGGCCAGCAGACGCCCGGAAATGAACCTGAAAAGGGGGGCGAGGTTGAAGGAGGCTCGGGCGCGAGCGGAGAAACTTGAGGAGATTCTGACGGATAGGGCGAGAGCTTTCCCGAAGCGAGATCAACCCTCCCATTCCTGACAATGCTCTAACCCGTTTCTCCTTCTTTTGGCACGGCGTCTGCTCCAACCCAGTCCATGACCGTTGCAGCCGGGATCGAGATTATGCCGGGAGGGGGCAGCCCGAAGGGCCTGTTCCAGGTTCCTTCCGGAACGCACAGGTCGGCATGGGGCGAGAGCCTTGCGGGGAGAACGAGCGCCGGAACAAGCTTGGCCGGTGGTCCGGCATCCGCGAGGGCAGTCTGGCAATCGGTTTTGACTTCCATGGGCGTTAGTGCTCCCGAACAAGGCTCCCAGGAGCCCGTTGTCGATGAAAGTCTGGATTCGGACCTTGAGCCTCTGCAGGAAAGGGCGGCAGGAAGCGATGCAACTGTGCCGTCCATTTCCGGGCCGGTGAGTTCTCCGGGAGAAGCCACGCTTCCCGCGGTTCAGTCGAAATCGCGCCAGGAATCGACGGAACAGGAATTGGCGGGACACGTTGGAATGCAGCAACGAGCCGGCGCTGCGCTGGGGATCGCTCTGGAAACAGCTTGCCCGCAGAAATCGGACCTGGCGGAACCCAGTCGCGAGATGGGGAATTCGAAAGACCCCGGAGTGAGCGATTCAGACAGCGCCGAGTCGACGCGCAAGAGAAAGAGTTCACCGGTAATCGAGGAAGCTGCTGCGGCTCTACCGCAGATTGCGCCCCTCCCCTCGGCTTTGAATCCAGGCCAGCCGATTCAGCAAACTGTTGCCTTTGCGGAGCCACAATGGGAGAACGCATGGCCGGAGAAGAGCATGATCGCAACAGCTCAGCCGGAGAGCGCTTCTGGGTCACAACTGCCCGCTGCGCCCGGAAAGAACGATCTGGCTAGCGCGTGGACGCCGTCGAAACTGGGAGCGCAGAACGAAGACTCCAAAGCGCCAGGGGCTTCGGCCGGCGCAGAGATCTCGCCGCCACGAAGTTCGGACGATGGCGCCGGCGGGCCAGCACCGTTGAGGGAGAAAGTTTCGGAAGACATCAAGATCGCACAGCCGCAAGGGTTGAAGGAGAGCGCCAATGTGCCGGCAGTATTGAAGGACAGAGTCGCGGCCGGTGCGGAGATTCCGCCAGCCCAAGACCTGAGCTATAGGGTCGACGGACCAGTACCGTTGAGAGAGCGCGCGACGGCCGACCCAGAGATTTCACAGCCGCAAGGGTTGAAGGAGAGCGCCAATGTGCCGGCAGTATTGAAGGACAGAGTCGCGGCCGGTGCGGAGATTCCGCCGGCCCAAGACCTTAGCTATAGGGTCGACGGACCGGTACCGTTGAGAGAGCGCGCGACGGCCGACCCAGAGATTTCACAGCCGCAAGGGTTGAAGAACAGCGTCACGGCACCGGCAGTGTTGAAAGATGAATCCACGGCCGGCAGACAAGCCGTCGCTCACCAGGTCGTCTCTGCCGAACTGCAAAGACACCCAGTTTTCCCTCAAATCGGCGCGGCCATGGAGAGGGATTCGAAGCCGGTATCTGAAGCACCGGCCTCCGTGCCCTTGTCGCCGCTGAAATCCCCAGTTGAAACCGGCACCATTCCGGCGGACTCGATTCGCACCTTCAGGGTGCGGGGGGCGCAAGGGATCTCGACGGCAACCGAAGCCGGCAACCGAAACGCGGATCCTAAATCAGATGCAACGACAAAGAGCAGGGAGTTGAATGTCTCTCCGCGCAAACCGGTTCAGGGCAGCAGTATCCAGCTCGCAGCACCAGCTTCCACTGCGGGAGATCATCCCATTCACGAGGATCGCGCTTCTGCCGTTGTGGATGAAGTTGCGCCGGCACATGCGCACGGCTCGGCAGGCGCGACCGAGGCAAGCGGCCAGGTGATTCAGTCCAACGGCGGCCCCCGCAGTCCAGGGGCCGACCCGGTTGTTCCGGCAGGAACGAGCGGATCTCCAATTTTGACCCTCGCGAGCACAGAAGTGCCGAATGCAACCCCCGGGAGCGGCGGCCGGTCAGGGCCTGACGAAGCATTCAGTGCGCTGGATGCAGTGGGGGCGAATCGCGTCACCTGGGTGCACGCAGGAAAGCAACAGGCGGAGGCCGGCTTTGAGGATCCACGGCTGGGATGGGTCTCGGTGCGCGCGGATGTAAGCGGAGGGGCGATCCACGCGGCTCTTGTTCCTGCCACCGCCGACGCAGCCCAGGTAATGGGCGGGCACCTTGATGGTTTGAACTCTTACCTGAGCGAACACCATGCGGCGGTAGAGACGATCACCCTGGCCGCACCCGGGGGGAGTGCTCATGAATCCGGAGAGCCTGGTTCGCAAGGTCAGGGGATGCAGCAAAGGGATGGGTCCGGTCAGGGATCGAGCCAACAGCAAGGACTGGAGGCCGGTAGTGGCTTTTCTGAGAACCGGCAGTTCAGCGCGGATTCGGAAGAACACGGGGTTTCTGCAATTTCGTCCGCGACGGAGGCCGCTCAGCAAGACACATTGGAGCAGGCATCGAGTTTGGGCGGCAGAATTTCGGTGATGGCATGAGGCAGAGAACAGAGCAGGAGGGAAGATGGCAGCGGCAGCAGGATTCTGGAATCACCATGCGGCGGCGGGAGCGGCTTTGAGCGGAACAACGTCCGCCTTGAGTGGCTCCGCAGGCGGAGCCACAGCGGCAGGAAGCACGGCGGGAACCAGCGGAACAGGCGGGACAAGCGGGACAAGCGACTCGTCAACGATTTCGGCCAACGACTTTCTGACTCTGCTGGTGACCGAGATGAAGAACCAGGACCCAACCGCGGACCAGGATCCGAACGAATATATCAATCAGCTGGTCCAGGTAAACAGCCTGGAGCAACTCATCGATATCAACCAGACCCTGACCACGGGGTTGAGTGGGACGAGCGGGGGGACCGGCAGCGGGGCAGCAGATGTGACTGGCAGTCCAGCGGCCGGAGCGACTCCCGGCGTGGCGGGCCTGACGGCTCAGAATACGCTTTCGCAGATTCAAGGGGTGGCGCGCGCGAAGGCAAACGCGCTGGCCGGTGCTCCACAGGCGGAATCGGGTGCGGCCGGATCGAATCCAGCCGCGACCTTCGCCGCGCGACTGCGGCACGCACCGGGGAATCTCGCTGTGCCGGAAACCAATTCCGCGGCAAACCATGTGGCACACGCTCTTGATGGCCGGTCCCGGAAACAATCGACCGGGGCCAGGCTCCCCGGGGTCCAATGAATCCTGTTCACTCGCCGGCCTTGATGGCTGGCGCCAACCATCGATGACACGCAGAGGAGAATCACCATGGCAAGTTTCTACATCCCGCTTTCCGGCCTCAACGCGGATTCAACCGCGCTCAACACCATCGCAAACGATCTGTCGAACATGAGCACCACGGGCTTCAAGACACAGACGACCAACTTTTCCAACCTCTTCTCTCAGCAACTCGGATCGAGCGGCTCCGGCGATGCAATTCAGCTTGGCGAGGGTGTGCAGGTGGCATCCAACGAGACAAACTTCACCCAGGGTTCGAGCGATACAACCGGCAACTCCACGGACATGGAGTTGAATGGCAACGGCTTCTTCGTTTTGAACGATGGGAGCAGCAACGTGCTGACTCGGGCCGGGGATTTCTCGCTGTCAGAAAACGGCAATCTGATCTCATCCGACGGTTTGAACGTGATGGGCTACCCGGCTGTCAGTGGAGTGGTGAATACGAACGGTGCATTGACGCCGATCAATATTCCGGTGGGGCAGGTCGAGGCGCCTTCGGCTACAACGACATTTGGGATGACAGCGACGCTGGACTCGGCGGCTGCGGTGAACACAAGCGTTCCCGGGCAGGTACAGGTGTACGATTCCATGGGCAAGAGCTACGAGGCGACGGTGACCTACACCAAGACGGGGACGAACGAATGGTCGTACAGCGTCTCGTTGCCGGACAGCCTTACGGCGGGTCCAGCAGCCGCATCGACTGTAACCGACACCGTAACGCCGACAAGTTCAGTCTCCGGGACAAACACGATCAGCACCTACGACTTCAGCTCGAGCAATGGTTCTGTGGCCACGGTAAGTCCGGCAACGACCTTATCCATTGGCGGAACGGCGGTGGCAGTGCCTGCCGCCGGGGAATCGCTCACCGCATTCCAAGGTCAGATCAACGCAATTGTGCCAGGAGCTGCGATCCTGAGCGGGGGCGTGTTGACCGTGACGTTGCCGACGGCAACGGTCACCACCGGGGCTGTGAGCCAGAACCTGGCTGGCTCGACCATCAATTACAACTTCGGATCGAGCGGTGGATCGGTGGGAACGGTCGATCCTGGGACGAATCTGGCGATTACGGGAGAGACCGCAAGCGGGGCCACGGCAACCATCGCCGTTCCGGACATTTCCACCATGAGTCCGCAACCGGTGACGTTAGGAGCTTACGTCACCGCGCTGAATACGGCACTGGGGAACGCGGGCATTCAGAACGTGCAGGTCAATTCGACGGCGGGAGGCCAGTTGTCCATCACCGGCGCCAATATGTCCACTACCGGCAGCGTGATTCAGGATCCGGTGGCCTCGTCCAATTCAACCGGATCTCTGACCTTCGATGCCAATGGCAACCTGGTGAGCCCGGCAGCCGACGTGAGCGGGATCTCTTTTGCCGGGCTCTCCGATGGGGCGAAGACGTTGAACATGACCTGGAACATTCTGGGCACTGGCGGTGCTCCGACCATCAGCCAGGTGGACACGCCGTCCGCCGTTTCCTCGACCACGCAGAACGGATATGGGAGCGGCACTTATCAGAGCTTTACAGTGGGCACGAACGGAACGGTCACGGCGACCTATTCCAATGGGCAGCAGCAGAGCGTGGGGCAACTGGCGCTGGCCAATGTTTCGAATCTGCAGGGATTGCAGGATGTGGGCAACAGTGAGTACGCCTCGACACTGGCCAGCGGCACGGCCACCGTAGGCACCTCCGGCTCCGCCGGTTTGGGAACGGTGACCGATGGAGCGCTCGAGGAGTCCAATGTCAACATCTCGTCAGAGTTCTCCAACTTGATCATCGCCCAGCGCGCATTTGAGGCAAGCTCCAAAGCGGTGACCACATTCGATACGATCACCCAGGAAACCATCAACATGATTCATTAGAACGTTGATTCTAAACATGTTACATGATTTGCTGAACAACTTAAGACGAATAAAACGAAGATGGAGGCTAAAACGACGGTCTGTTCTGCAAATTTTCTGCAAAAACGGAACGCCTCCACCGGGGATTGCGGTGGAGGCGTGGAAGGGAATCGACATGAGCTATTTTGTGGCGTGGAGCAGGTAGATTTTCTCGGCAATGGAGGCGGGTACACGGATGGATGTGTAGCTGCGTTTGTTCATCTTTTCTGGATGGGCGACCACCTGAAGTCCAGGTACCCCATCGAACCATGGACGGACGGTGTCAACGTCCCAGCCCCAGAGTTCGGCGAGGTGCCCAATCGTAAAGTGTTGTTCTAAAAAGGTACTCACAAGGGGTAATACCGCCGCCGGAGGCATTTCAAAGAGATTCTTCAATATTTATTTTTGGGTGGCAAATGTGACAGTGCCCTCCAAGAGCAGCACGAAGCCGGCCGCCTTAACCCATAGATGAAATGCGCTCTGCGCCCACTCGTAGACACTGATCGCGCTGTACGCCAACCCGCCCAAAATCATGATCCAAAAAAGCGGGTGTTGTGCTACTTCGAAGTGGACACCCTATATATGACGTTGGAGTCTGTACTGTTCCCTTCCATGTGCTGGACCGGTCTGTTTTCACCCGCGCTGTTGCAAGTCTCCTCTCCCACCTTGCTCCGAATACGACCCGAGTGTGGTGGGAGGAAGATGACGGCTCATTGATCGACGGCACCGGAAAAGTGAGTTCAAGCCAAATTTCTTTTCGCAAATGTCCTCAAAAACCCTTTTCCAGCGGTATTACCCCCTAGCGACATTTAAGGAACATCAACTATGAGCAACCTCGGGACAAGGTGGAACAGCGAGAGCGCAACGAATGCGCTCCTCGATCAACTGGAACGTTCAGGTCCAGACCTTTGAAGCCGGTTAGTAAGGAGACGGTTGAGGCCCTCCGCCTGCACGCGACCAGCAATCCTGAGGATTCCTACGCGCGAATGGCTGCCACATTCGCCATAAGCGAAATCTCAGTGAAAAGATTTTGCGTTGGACTGGGGCGCGGGAAGGGCTGGCGGAAGGGGAGGAAGTTGGCTTCACCTAACGCCGACAAGTTCTGGGCATCGATTGATCGCACTTCCGATGATTGCTGGCTGTGGAAAGGATGTCGAAATAGTTCCGGCTATGGCACTGTCTTCTTTGACGGGAAAAGCCAGGGGGCCCATCGGGTTGCCTACACTCTGAAGCATGGGTCGATTCCGGACGGCACCGAGATCGACCATCTGTGCCGCAACCGAGCGTGCTGCAATCCAGCACATCTGGAGGCCATTTCCCACGCTGAGAACATGGAACGCGTCCGCCGGGTGCAAGCCGAAAAGTCAACGAAAAGTCCGTCCTCTTCGCCGAGATCAATTGATACTGCTCCTGGCATTGATACTCGTCCAACACACCCAACAGAAGACTGTAATCCCGTTGTCTCCAGGTTCATCAATCATACCTGTATCAACACTAAGCCTGCGCCGGTGACACCAGTATCAGTATCAGTCGCCCCCAGGTTCTCTGAATGGAGTACCTGCGAGCCGGACCCAGTGGCGAGCTGGCAGTGGAGTCGTGCCAGTGACATCTGGGGCCAAGCTCGGGGTTCTTGGGGGCGGGCAGAGGACGGGACCACAACCTTCAAGTACTACATCGTCAAGATCGATGGGGTCGAATTCAGGATGATTGCGAGGTCTCCATTCGATGCTAGGTTAATCGTCGAAAAGTATTGGACGATCACTCGAAGAATGTCCGTGGACGAAGACGGCAAGCCGGACGCGGACTCGATCGACGATTGGCTCGATAACTGGTTTAGATATCTGAGCCCCCGTTTTGATAGCTGGAAGGAGACCGAACCTGGGGAGAAATGGGTCGAAGGGGAAGAACAGAAGAGACGCGATGAGCGGCAGCGAAGACTCGATAAAGAGACCGACTGGCGGGACAAATGTGAAGAGTCGGGGGAACGGCGGGCGAAATTCGCGTCACGCAAGATCGGAGCAAGCGTACGCAAGGTGCATCGGCCGACCGCTGAAGACATCGCGTTAGCGGAAGCCTACGAACTAGATGACTATGACTCCGACTGAGCGTCGGGATCGACGTTAGGCAAACTTGGAGTTTGCCGTGGGAAAACTGTTTCTTGAACAGAAGTTGAAGGAGGACAACATGAAGAATGGTGGCGGTGACTCAGTGGTGAACGCTTGGTTGGCAACCCGGCGCTGGGCGATTACCGGTTCAGGCAACAGACGCCGCGTTGTGGAAACTCCGGGGCACGCATTCATCGTCGTTGAGAAGCCAGAGAAGGTTCTTGCGCTCTATAAGTCGGATGACGACGTGAACTGGATAACTGTTGCCCAAAAGAAGACTGTAGCTGAAGCCCAAGTAGCTCTCCTTCAATGCGCTACTGAAGCAAGGGTTCAATGGAGCTAGAAAGCGCCTTGATCGCCCCGGCTGCATGAGCCCGGCCCACAGTGAAGTACACCTTCCAGAGTTCGGAGGGGTACTCGATGGAGATCGCGTTCATCAACAAGTCGGACGGCAAGTACATCTTCTGCGTACCCATGCCCGAACCTTCTGCAGGCGCTTGTACCCCCCTTAGAATTCTTCCACTTAATCGGAATTGCCCCGGAATCAGAGCGTTTTAGCCACTAACGCTGGAAGCAGCGGGTTTCCAGTTCCGGTCACTGTCATAGAGAACTCCGACATAAAACAACCCCGAAGCCGTTGGCTTGGATGGCCGGAGGGCTTCGTTGTGCTCGCTGGGCCCGCGATGGGAGCCATCGCCAGTAGTCCGTCCATTGCCTCACCGGAACCGGTACCCCGCGGAGAACTCCGGTGATACTTACGCCTGCGTTGTCGGCTTGATTGGCCAAAGCCGTTCCGTAGGCTCTGGCGGCCAACACTCCTCCCCACCATTGAACTGGTCCACTGCCGCCTTTGTCCGGCAACCAACTGACCAATCGGCAGCGATTGAAGTCGCTGGGTAGGGCACGCCACCGCAGTGAAATTGCAGGATTAATATACCTATATAAGGTGGGGGTCAGGCTATGCCAAACACACTTGGACCTGCGGCGATCAAACTCGTAAATCAGGCACTGGAGGTTTTGAAGGGCAAGGTAAAGAACGACAGATGTCCACGTTGCGAGGTATTTGACTGGTCGGTCGATCCTATTGGGATTGATGTTATCCCGATCGAGGGGGTACCGGCTCACATGCCCCTCTCCTATTTCCCCGGCCGGATCCTGTTACTACAAATTGTCTGCAAGAACTGCGGCTATACCATGTTTCATAACCTTTACGCGCTCGGACTAGCCATCCCAGAGGAAAGATGAGCCATCCGAACAATTCCGGGAGCGGTGACGCCGATTTATCTACGAACGCCGTAAGTGGCGCCGGCCTTCAAGTCGTCGGCGGGCTCGGTACCGTCGGGCCATCTGAGTCGTACACCCCAAATGCGAACACCACAGTGGTAGGCTCGTCATTTGTTAGTCACCGACCCCTTGAGGAGCTTGCCGTTCTCAGTAAAATGGAGCTCCAGGTGCTTCTGGATGGGGACATTGCTGGCGCAAGAGCGGGTCGCGATCTGTGTTTAGGGATCTCAGCAAGCGGAGTAATCGGACTGATTGGCCTGCTGGCGACGACCGACTGGGGTGATGTGTTCACCAAGGGCAAATGGGGGCCGGCCGTCTGGGCAGGTCTGATGTTCGCGATTGTTCTTGCCTCAGCCGTCGGGGCGGCTATCTACGGAGTCAGACAGCACAAAGTCGCTCACGACTCCGCATATTCGAGCCTGATCTCTAGGTTGCAAAAACATTTCGGTATCAACCCTAAATAGGCTGGGGCGTCGGCTGCGTAACGGTCGGAATCTGCAATACAGATGTGTGGAGAGAGAACAATGTACACAGGACATTACATCCGCGACAACGGCTACATCTGCGGCCCGGCGGGGCACACGCAGTTCCGGGTTCGCAATGGAGTGCGTGTATATGGCCTCAGCCCGACCTTGCCGTGGGCATCTTAAGCGGACATCGGCGGGTGGGGTTAACTCCCGAAGACGCAACTGAACCTGGTCGTTAAGCAGGGCATTCACTCGGTTCACATGGAACCGACTACTGGGCGGCAACCAAGTTGTAGACTGTCTGCCTCGTGATGCCATACTCCCGTGCCAACGTCACAGCCGACTCGCCAGCCGCCTTGCGGTCCCGCACCGCCTGCATTTGGGAAGCATCCAGCTTCGACTTCCCGCCCTTGTAAGCTCCGGCCTCCTTCGCCTTGGCAATCCCCTCCCGTTGCCGTTCCAGCATCAACTCCCGTTCAAACTGGGCAATGGAACCCATGACTCCGAGGAGCATCTTGCTCATGGCGTTGTCATCGCCATTGAACGTCAAGTTCTCCTTCATGAACTCGACTGTGACGCCGCGCCTCGTCAAATCCTCCACCAGCTTCAGCAGATCAGGCAGCGACCTCGACAGGCGGTCCATTGAGTGGCACACCAGGACATCGCCCTCGCGGACATAATCCAGAGCGGCTTTGAGACCTTCGCGGCTGGTGGACTTGCCGCTCATCTTGTCCTCAAACACCTTATCGACCGCCACGCCGTCCAACTGCCGCAGGGTCTTTTGGTCTACCGTGCTCACCCTCTTGTATCCGACTCGCTGTCCGTTCCGTTTCGCTGCTGTCATCGCTCGCGGTCTCCAATATGTATAATCTATATCTTAGATACTGCTTTGTCAAGAGTAAAATGAAAGAAACCCATCCTGTTTTGACATGCAAGTTATTGATTTCTGGTGGAACCTCCTTTGTCTAAACAGATAGGGGCCTGATTTTACTCCCATCCTCTCCAATAGGGGAGCTGACGACTTGTCGGGTCCCCCAGCGGTACCCCCAAAGATACCCTCGCCAGAAATTGCTCCCAGTGCGGCGAGGCGGCGGCGGCGATGCGACTGACCGTTTTCGGTTGCGGTGAAGGCCGGCTCCAGCAGCGGTTTGGGGATAACCGTCTGATCGTCGCCAATCTCGACGGGAACTTCGGCGGCACAGGCGACCCCTCTCCTTTTGGGTTGGGATTACCTTTATGGAAATGACTAGTTCTGCAGGGGTAGCGAAATGCGCTTGAATCGTCTGCTCCCCATGAACTCAAATTTCCGCTGAAACAATGCCGCTAGCCGAATGTCGGCGGTCGCGAAGAAAACCTGCTTGTGGCTGCGAAGAACAATTTCCCGAAGGTAGTCCAGGAACGA
>Ga0182030_10025298_pt1 | contig 10830 bp, 12 predicted proteins | sample 812S3MmetaG_FD_121299 | JGI IMG/M metagenome (GOLD analysis project Ga0182030, IMG submission 121299) | Permafrost microbial communities from Stordalen Mire, Sweden - 812S3M metaG (Illumina Assembly) | ecosystem: Environmental > Terrestrial > Soil > Wetlands > Permafrost | place: Sweden... | reverse complement strand
CGCTTGCGGGACGAGTGCGGCTGATGACTCCTACATTTGAAGCCGAGGGGAGCTCCGAGTCTTGCTTGCCTATCTGTGGATTTCAATCGGCGCCATCATCGGCGCCAGCGCACGCTACTTTGTGAGCCGTACCGTTACCAGGGCCGTGATGGCCTCGTTTCCGTATGGCACGCTGCTGATCAATATTACGGGGAGCTTCCTGCTTGGACTCTTCCTGGTATGGGCGACGGAGCGCGCGCTGCCTGACCCACGCTGGCGGTTGCTGATCGCCATCGGCTTCTGCGGTTCCTACACAACATTTTCCAGTTACGCCTTTGAGAGCTTCACGCTCTTCGAGCAGGGACACTACATGATGTTTGCCTCCAATGTGCTGGCGAACAACGTACTGTGTCTCTCCGGAGTGGTGGCCGGGGCGATGATCGCGCGCAGCATATAATGGCGGGCGAAGCGGGGTGGCGGGAAGAAAACCAGGGAGAGACAACGATGGCTGTACAAGTCACCATGTATCTGCACGAGGAAGATCAGTGGCAGCACGGCTCCTTGCATCTGGAAGTATTGAAATACCTGCGCGAGGAAAACGTTGCCGGAGCGGTAGCCTACCATGCGGTGGCGGGCTTCATGGGGCGGATGAGGCTGAAGACGGCGACCCTGGTTGAAGGCGGAGGGAAGCTTCCGGTGGTGGTCACCTTTGTCGATACCGATGAACACATTCAGCGGGTGCTGCCGAAGCTGAAGGAGATGGCGGCGCATCGCCTCATCGTGCGCGAAAACGTGGTGGTGGAGCAGGGAAGCCTGGAGTGATCAGGCGGTTTCGGCTTCGGGCCGGAGCCGGCTGACTCGACAACCCCAGGCAATGATAGCGCGGACGGCCTGAGCCTCGCGCCGAAGGCGGGCGCGGATTCGCAGTAGAGCAATCTTGATCAGACCAGCCGCTCCCGAGCAGCTAGGCTTGCTGCTGTAAGATGGCGGCTCATCGCGGAAGGGTTGCGGAGCCGATCCCAAGGAGATGCTATGTCGTTCGGCCTTTACTCGGTTGGATTCGCGATCGTGATTGCTGGCCTGATTTATGCGGCGCACCTGATGCATGTGCCCGCCCAATGGATTGCGGTGGGCGCAATCGTTCTGATCGGAGTCGGGATACTGAAGGGCGTGAAGGCGACCCGGCAAAAGGATCCGATGGGACAGTAGCGGCGCAGGCCAAACGGCGATGCACAAAATACTCAGGGCGCTGGGGTCAGCGCCCTGTTCCGCGGTTGGTCGGGATGCGGCAATTCAAAGTGCAGCTTACGATGCCACTTTCATCACCACGGGCGGTTTCACCTGCATGAGTTCCTCGTACAGAGCACGGTAGTGAATCATCGCCGCGCGCAGGTCATCGGTGGTGGCTTCAAACTTGCCAACATGCATGGTTGTCTCATGCGCCAAGCGGTAGTTCTCGACGACCTTGGGATAGCCGACGGAGATGTCGGCGGCGCGCTGATCGAAATCGGCGACGGGATAGCCGCGGGTGCTCATCAGAGTGGAGACCAGGTCATCGGCTTCCATGACGGCTCCCTTGGGAGAGTCGACGAAGCGAGCCTGCACATCCTCCCACTGTTTTGCGAAGCGCGCGTGTTCGAAGGTATCGAGATCGCGGATGGTGAGCTTCTCAACCCGCTTCTCGCGATCGGCCAGCTTGGCTTCCGCTTTCCGTTCCGAGCCATGCACCAACACGGCCCGGTTGTATTCGGAGCCGAATTTCTGGCGCAGCGCCGCGGTCCTGCGTCTTCGCACGACCATCCAGGAGAGTCCCGCGATGACCAGGACTATCACGACACCTATCACAAGCACCTCAATCTCCAACGGGGTTAAATACATTGCAACCTCTTCTTCACGGTTTCCCTTTCCTCGGAAACCTCGTGAAGGATGAGTATTGCCCGTCCGGCGCGTAAAAGCTGGTCAGAATTGATCGCAAAATGGAGATGTCAGAGCGGATTTTTTTCAGCCTTGAGCGGCAAAGACGGGGATGACGTAGGGGCCCTCGGGAATGACCGCAATCGCCGGATCACTATGCTCTTCGATGCTCTGGCGGAGGGCTTCCTCAACCGATTCGATCATGTCCACGCCGGTGATGCGCCGCTCCTCTCGATTGAGGCCGGTGGTATAGAGCTTGATTTTTCCCAGGCGCATGGGCTTGAGCTGCATCTCGGTCTGCCATTCGTCGATTTCAGCAAAGATCTTCGCGTTCAATGTGGCGAGGAAGCGCTCGGGTCCAAGCTCGATCAGCTTCTCCTGGGCGCTCCGGAACTCCGGCGAACCGAAGCCCTCGGAACATTCCGAGGCAATGATCAGGGTACCGCCCGGCTTGAGGATGTCCATTGGTGTGACCATGCCCTTGACGGTCTGATAGTAGGTCTTGTCCAACGGGTATCCGGCGGAAGAGGTAAGCACGGTATTGAACCGGCGCGAGACCGGAATGGCGGTGGCGGCGGTAATGAACTCGACGGCGGCCAGATGACTGGCGGTGATTTCGCCGAAGTTTACATAGACGAGGTCGCGCTCTTCGTCGAGGATGGTGTTCAACGAGTAGGTCTCGCCGATCATGCGAATGATTTCAATTTGCTCTTCGTGGAGCGGGTTGCCGATCAAGTTGCACTGCACGGCCAGCGGATGCTCCATGAAGCGCGCGGCGTGGAAGGTGCGGATGGTTTCATGATGGGCGACGCCGGGGGCAACAACCTTGCGTCCGCCCGACCAGCCGGCCATGAAGTGCGGTTCAACCAATCCGGTGGCGACGCGCAGATCGGCGCTGAGGAAGCGGCGGTCAATCTTCACCGGCGTTCCGCGCGCGGTGCGGCCAAGGTCGGCATGATCGGCATCGTTGCGGGCGTAGTGGTTTTCAACGCGCACGGTCTTGAATACCCACGGGTCGCCAACCAGCTCTTCCAGCTCGGCTCCTTCATTGGGACGATGCAGGCCGGTCGCCACCAGCACGGAGATGTTCGTGGCAGACATGCCTCCCTTGATCAGCTCCTCGATCATCGGACGCAGGAAAAGCTTGTTTGGCACAGGCCGGGTGATATCGCAAATCAAGATGCATGCGCTCTTCCGTCCGGCGGCCAGCGCCGCGAAGGGTTTGGCCGAGATGGGGTGATCGAGAGCCTGACGGATGGCCTGGCTTGGATTGGACAGCTTTGGCAGCGAAACCTTGCGAATGATCGTCGGCTGCGCGCCATGCGGCAGAGAGACCGTCAACTGTTGGCGCCCGAATAAGACTTCGACCCTGCTGTCCATAGCTCCTCCAACCTGCGGCCAGCACTGTCCCGGCATCCGCAGAGGCCGGGAAATGCGCGTGACCGGGGATAGTTTACATGCGAAAGCGGGCCTCGAAAGCCGTATCTGGCGGAGAAGTCAATTCGGATCTCCGGTGCAGCTTCCGATAGTTCCAGAATTGTCTGCCTGCTACGGTGCCTGGAGGCTTTATACTTACGGGAATTGATATTCAACGAGGGAGAGGCAGGAAGATGGCGAAGAGCGTAAATAAAGTCATTCTGATTGGAAATCTGGGCAAAGATCCGGAGCTGAAGCACACCAGCGGCGGCACGGCGGTGGCGAAATTCACCCTGGCGACCAATGAGCGCTTTAAGGACAAGGATGGCAACTGGCAGGACCGCACCGAGTGGCACAATATCACCTGCTGGGCGCGCCTGGCCGAGATCGCCAGCGAGTACCTGAAGAAGGGCCGCACCGTTTACATCGAGGGCAGCCTGCGCACCGATAGCTGGGACGACAAGCAGAGCGGTCAGAAGCGCTATCAGACTTACGTAAACGCCAGCGACCTGGTTCTGCTCGGCGGCGGACGCAGCGGTGAAGAAGGCGGCGGACGCTCCTCACGCGGCGGCGAATTCGATCAGAGCAGCCACGGCACGGAGTTCGACTCCGCCTCCGCTCCCGCCCGCGCCACCGAAATTACGGATGACGATATACCGTTCTAGGATCGACCAGCTAATGATTTGTAAGCGAGACCTGCGTAGTACCTTGAAACGGCATCCAGCCATGTCAGTCATTCGAGACGCCCACTGTGGCACGCCACTGTGGGCGTCTCGCTCGGCCAGCCTAAATCAGACTGGCCACTGAACGTGGCTACGAATCGCAGCTTCAGGGCTTGTTCGCGCGGAACGGGGCAGTAGCAAGCTCCGCGTGCGGCGCCCAGAGTTCCCAGGCCCGAATCACGACCTCCTCGTTCACTTTGTTCACATTGGCGGCTTCGGCCGCGTTCAGGAATTTGGGATTCCCGAGAGCCAGCGCCTGGGCCTCGACTTGCGCGTCTAATTGCGTGTAGATCGCGCGAAAGACGGCCGTTCTGACGTCGGGCCCCGCAACCGCCATACCATGACCACGCATCAGTGCGACCGGACCGCTGCCAAGAACCTTCGCCAGCGCCGCACCTGCTATGGTGTCGTGAATCAAGATCCCATTGTCGTCTCCCTTGACTTCGCGAATTTCAAATACAGGAACCTGCTGGGGAAGAAAACCGGCCATGTGCATGATGGGACGCAGTGGCACATTGACTGTGCCAAATGGAACCACTGCAATGGAGTGGCTGTGGACAACCGCCTGCACGTCGGGACGCGCGCGATAGATTTCACCATGGATGAAGCGCTCGCCATACATTCTTTTGCCGTGCGGGTCGATCGGCTGGCTATTTTCGTCGAATTCGAAAATTTCCTCTTTGGTTACAAGGGCCGGAGCGAGCGAGCGCGCCATGTAGAAGTGCTTAGGATTCTTTACCGAGCGAACGCTGACGTGTCCAAAGCCATCTAAAACCCCCTGGTCAAAGAGGATATGATTAGCAACCACCAGATCCGCGATGCGCTGCTCGTCGGTCTCTGCCGACGACTGCGCGGCGGTTGCAGGCGACGCCGGCGAATTTGTGTGCTGGGCGAAAACGAAAACAACGGCAACTAGCAATACCATTGCTACGACAACGGCAAACCACAAAGAATGAAGGCGATGGGCAAATCGCCGCGGTCTCACTTCGGGCATGGAGATCCTCCTGGGAGTGTTTGACACCAATTTGTCTGGGTTCCGGCAGTGCGGCTTGCACGAGCCGGGTCACGGCCCGGTACAGCTGGTCGCCGATGGCCCACGAACTGTAGCACACGAGTCCACAAAATTCGCCCTATTCTTCAAGTGAACGCGGCTCGGCGTGGATGATCTCCGGTGAGCGGAAAAGCGCGAGGATTTAGTAAAGTAGAGAAATATGCCGCAGACGAGCTATCGAACCAGCAGCTTTGCCGAATCTGTCATCCGCCGCATGACGCGGGTGGCGCAGCAGACCGGGGCAATCAATCTCTCCCAGGGCTTTCCGGATTTCGATCCGCCGGAGGCCTTGCTGAAGGCGGCAGTGCGTACGGCGCGCGAGGGGCCGCATCAGTATGCGGTCACCTGGGGTGCGCCGGATTTCCGCCGTGCGCTGGCGAAAAAACAATCGCGCTACATGGGCCTGCCGCTGGATGCCGACGTGCACTTTGTAGTCACCTGCGGCAGCACGGAAGCCATGATGGTGGCCATGATGACGGCCTGCAATCCGGGCGACAAGGTCATTGTGTTTTCGCCTCTCTATGAAAACTACGCCGCCGACGCGATTCTCTCCGGCGCGCTGCCGATCTATGTTCCGCTGCACCCGCCGGAGTTCAGCTTCGATCCGGCGGAGTTGCGCCGCGCCTTTGAGCAGCGGCCCAAAGCGCTGGTGCTGTGCAATCCGTCGAATCCCTCGGGCAAGGTCTTCAGCCGGGAAGAGCTGCTGTATATCGCCGCGCTGGCCGAGGAGTTCGACACCTTTGTTCTGACCGATGAGGTTTACGAGCACATTGTGTACGCGCCGCATCGGCACACGTATTTTGCCGCGCTGCCGGGAATGTTCGAGCGCACCATTTCGTGCAGCTCGCTCTCCAAAACGTACTCGATTACGGGCTGGCGGCTGGGCTACGTGATTGCCGCTCCCGCGATTGTGAACGAAGCGCGCAAGGTTCATGACTTCCTCACCGTGGGCGCAGCGGCTCCCTTGCAGGCCGCGGCCGTCACTGCGCTGGAGTTGCCCGATAGTTATTACGGCGAGCTGCTTGCCCTGTACACGGAAAAGCGCGACCTGTTCCTGGGCTATCTCGACCGAGCGGGGCTGAGCTATAGCCGTCCGCAGGGCGCTTACTACGTGATGGCCGATATCTCCGAGTTCGGCTGGAAGGACGACGTTGAATTCTGCGAGTGGCTGGCGCGCGAGGTTGGAGTGGCCGCCGTTCCGGGATCGAGCTTCTTTCATGAGCCGGTCAGCCACCTGATTCGCTTCCATTTTGCCAAGCGCTCAGAGACCCTGATTGCTGCCGGTGAGCGCCTGCTCAAGCTGCGGGAGAAAGCGCAAGGCCAGCATGGTTGAGGGCAGTGAGCGCTGAGAATTGAGAAGACGCTCCGCGAAGGGCTGCGGGAGCATGGGGAAGAGAGTTATCCGCACTCCCCATATTATGATGGAGAACATGCAGACATTGGACGAACGTTATTCCCGGCAGATTTTGTTTCCCGGCATAGGAGTGGAGGGTCAGCGCAAGCTGGCCGAGTCGCGCGTGGTCATCGTCGGCTGCGGCGCTACCGGATCGGTGCTCAGCTCGCTGCTGGTGCGTGCCGGAGTGGGCTACGTCCGCATCATTGACCGCGATTACATCGAGCCCAGCAACCTCCAGCGCCAGGTTCTCTTCGACGAGCGCGATGCCGCCGAAGCCCTGCCCAAGGCCATTGCCGCCAGCCGCAAGCTGCAGCAGGTCAACTCCAGCGTAACCGTGGAGCCGCAGGTGGAAGACCTTACGCCGGACAACTGCGACGATCTGCTGGAAGAGACCTCGCTCATTCTTGACGGCACCGACAACTTTGAAACCCGCTATCTGCTGAACGACTACGCTACCCGCGAACGGCGGCCATGGATTTACACCGCAGCCGTGGGCAGCTATGGCCTGACCATGAACATCCTGCCCGGTCAGACTGCCTGCCTGGCCTGCGTCTTTCCGCAGGCGCCGGCGGGTGCCACGGAAACCTGCGACACCGGGGGGATTCTGAACTCGGCCGTCAACCTGATTGCGTCGGTCGCCGTCACCGAGGCGATGAAGTTCCTGGTGGGCGCCGAGTCCCAGATGCGGCGGACGCTGCTCTCCTTTGACGCCTGGCACAACGACCACTCGGAGATTCGCGCCGATCATCCGCGCAGCGATTGCACGGTCTGCCAGGAGCGCAAGTTTCTCTATCTCGACGGACGCGCCCACCCTCACATCTCGCTCTGCGGACGCAATTCGGTGCAGATTCACGAGCGCCACCGGCCTATCAATTTTGCCGAGTTGGAAGCGCGGCTTGCGCCCCACGGCGAAGTCCGTTACACCGAGTATGTTTTGAAATTTGTACGCCCGCCCTTCGAGCTGACCCTGTTTCCCGATGGCCGGGCGATCATCAAGGGCACCACCGACACCGGAGTGGCGCGCAGCTTTTACGCGCGATTTATCGGGTCATAAGGAAGTGGCGTTGTCGTAGAGGCGACTACGAGGAGCGCATACCCATCGGCTCCGGAGCGGACTGAAGATGCCGCGACTGCGTCTCCGTGGGCTGACCTTGCGCCGGAACCAGGCTCATCAGCACCTTGACGGCCGTCGTCGCCGAGTAGGATTCCTCGTCAGCGGAGAGGAAGCGAAGCACAACGTCCAGATCGTCTCCGGTGGTCACCATGCCGGGTTCCACGCTGCCATCGCGTTGCAATTGTGCCAGGCCGATGTCTGCCAGCAGGCAGTTGCAGAGGCATTTGCGTCCGACCGTCTCCTCAAAGACGCCGCCCTTGGCGACGTAGACATTTTGCGGCTCGGAGGGACAGCGGTAGGCGATGGCGCCGCTCGCGGTGCGATAGGCTTCGCGCAGGATTCCAATGTCGCAGACGCGTTTGCGGCCGCGGTAAACCTCCGGCTCGGAGGTCGTGCCTTCAAGCTGCGCCGCCTTGAACGGAAATCCCGTGGGCGAGGAGTTCGGATCGGTGAATACGGAAGCTTCGCCGCGCTTGATCTTGCGCAGCAACGCGATCTTATAATCCTGGCGCAGGCCGGACTCATCGCAGAAGGCGAATGCCGTGCCTATCTGCACGCCCGTCGCGCCCAACTCCAGGGCCTGCACAATTTTTTCCGGTGTGCCATAACTTCCGGCGAGCCAGAAAGGCACGCCGGTCTGGCGAATCTTCTCGAGATCGACGTGGTCGCGTTCGCCATAGACGCATTCGCCCTTCGCGTTCAGGACCATCTGGCCGCGCGGCGGCGCGTTGTGTCCACCGGCCGTCGGGCCTTCAATCACAAATCCGTCCACCTTGCCGTTGGAGCGGCGAATCATGGTGGTGGCCAGCGTGTTCGAGGAGATGATGGCCAGGAAATAAGGACGCTCCAGCGTAGGCACGGGCTGGCCAAAGCACTCCATCGGATCGAAGCGCATCAGGCAATCGTCCTCGGGCTGCGCCCCGGTCACCGAGAGCGGATAGCTGGCGGGCTGACCGGCGGCAAATGCGTCCAGCACGCCGGGAACCTTCAGCGGAATTCCCGCTCCCATCAAAACGTAGCCGACTCCGGCCAGCATGCATCCGTAGAGCGAAGCCAGGAGGGGTAATTGCAGCTTCTCCATGCAGTTGACGCCCACGGGATTGGTATGACCCTCGCGCGCCAGCGCCACCTCGACGAAGTTGGAGACGATGAGCAGCTCCGTCGCTTCCTGCGAGTTGACCCGCGCCAGCATCGGCAGCAGGCGATAAGGCGCGCCCGCGGGACGGCCTCCGGCAATGTAATATTTGTCCAGAACGCGCCCGGCCATCGCCGGGAAGGGAAACATCGCCAGGCCGCGCCGCATGTGGCCGCCGGGATCGCCATCCTGCAGGCGACGCGCAAAAATTGTGTCGAGTGCCGTGCTGGAAATAACCCCGAGCTGCCCGGTAAGGGAAACCGCCCTCGCCAGCCGCCAATCAGAAACGCCCGCGCCCATGCCGCCTTGGATAAGTATCGGATGCTGACTCATGGTGCAATTGTGGCAAACATTCCGGCTGGGTTAGGTCATAGTTTTGTATTACCTGTAGAGTAACCGAGGTAGTACGCCTGGGAGGGCGTGGGGCCATCCGGCGGCTTGTTCCAACGAAAAAAAGCAGAGGACAAGGCCTCTGCTCCAGCTCGGTAGGTTGGTTGGATTGCTAAATAAACATCTCGTCGGTCGGTTCCGCCTTGGAGCGGCGACTTTTGCGTCCAGCCGTCAGCTCGCCGAATCCCGCCGCAACGCCTTCCAGGAGCGCCGAAAACTGCCGCATTGGCGTGGCTACCGTATGTTGCAGTGTCTCGGCGGTGCGGTCCACTCGCCGCATAGTGCGGGCTGCCAGCTCCCCGGCGTTGCCCGCCTGGGTCCGGGCGATGCCCACGATCTCGGTAATGGCCTCGTCGATCTGGCCCGCCTGCTGGCGCACCAGGGTTGAGGTTTCCGTCAGATTGGCAATCACCGTCTGAATCTGCGGCGCGCTCGTATCCACAATGGCGCGCACCTTCTCCACCAGCGGCAGCACCTGCTCATTCACCCGGATGGAGAGGGCATCGATGCGCCGGCTTGCCTTGCGGGTAGTAGAGTACATTCCCGCCAGGATCAGCATCTGCAGCACCACCGCAACCGCGGTCACCGCGATAAAGGCGATGAGTAAGGTTGTCTCATTCATGACGATCCGTCCATTCGTCGCCGGCAAGTGAACCAATGGAGCCTGCACCGGCGAAGTCTTGCGAGTTTACAGGTTGGGAGCGTCGGGGTCGAGAATCGGGTCTTCCTGGCTTGCGTCGCGATAGGCCTGACGGCCCGCTTCAAAGGCTGAGCGGATGTTTTCCTTCTGCTGCGAGATCGCATCCTTGCCGCGATCGGCCCACTCCTGCGCCTGTTCCTTGTACTTGCGCGCGCGCTCCTGCACCACCTCGCGGCCCTCTTCCGCCGCGTTCAGAATTGACTCGCGGGTCTCGCGGCCTGGCTTGGGCGCATAAAGCACGCCGACCGCCGCACCGATGCCGAGCCCTGCCAGAAACCATAAAATGCCGCCACCACTGCAGCCGCAGCTTTCGTCAGCCATGAAATGCCTCCTCAAAACACCTTAGAAGCCGAATGTTAGCATCCGGGTTGGGTAATTACAAACCTGTGTTATTAGATCCTTGCGGCCCCGGCTGCGGCAGCCCCGAGTTTATTTCAGCGGAGCTTTCCGCGTCTCCGGTGCCATATTGGGTGGGCCTAGCCACGCAGGGCACGGTCATTCTATGATTGTGACAAGAATCACGGCCCATCGTGACAGTTGAACTTAGGACGCCAGCGCCGCTTTGTATAATCAATGTAGTCCTTGCCGGGTATTCAGAATGGTTTGAGAGGTTCGGGAAGGGTTCGTTCATAATCTATGCCATTGCTTTGGCTTCGAGTTGCGACCGTTCTGTACGGAGTGGGTCTGATTCACGCGATCCTGATGCTCCGGCAGCGGGGAGAGCGTTCGGGAAGGATTGCCGCGCCCGCCGTGGGCCTGGGGATGGTCTTTCACTTCGTCTCCCTGGTAGAGACCGCCTCGTTTTACGGCTACGCCGCGTTGCTGACCATTCGCCATGCGGAGTCTGCCCTGGCGCTGATCATCGCTCTCATCTTCACCGGCCTGTATCTGCGCTATAAGACGGCGTCTCCGGCAGCTTTCATTTTTCCGCTCATCTTCATGCTGACGTTTGCCTCGGCCATTGCGCAGCATTCGGTGACGATTTCCTCCTCCTCGATCTTCGGCGGCTGGAT
>Ga0182030_10025297_pt1 | contig 10830 bp, 10 predicted proteins | sample 812S3MmetaG_FD_121299 | JGI IMG/M metagenome (GOLD analysis project Ga0182030, IMG submission 121299) | Permafrost microbial communities from Stordalen Mire, Sweden - 812S3M metaG (Illumina Assembly) | ecosystem: Environmental > Terrestrial > Soil > Wetlands > Permafrost | place: Sweden... | reverse complement strand
TGTAATAGGGCACGACCTGAAGGGTACGGGCTTCAGCCCGTACATTGAAGCCCAGAAAACGGGCGGGGCTTTAGCCCCTGCGGAATCCCAGCCCACCCGCACCCCCCACTCCAAGCTCGACTACGCCTGCACCACCGCCGTTGCCCTGGCCCAGCTCGCCCTCTTCTCCGGCGACCGCGTCGGCCTGCTCGCTTATGGCGCAGGCATCCAGCAGCGACTGCTCCCCGGCCGCGGCGCTGCCCACCTCCGCCAGCTCATCGAGGCCCTCGCCCTGGTCCGCGCCGAGTCCGGCGAGGCCGACCATCTTCGCGCGACCGCCATGCTCAACCGTCTCCAGCCCCGCCGCGCCCTCATCCTCTGGATCACCGACCTGGCCGAGACCGCCATGCGCCCGGAAGTCATCGACGGCGCCGTGCAGCTTCTGCGCCGCCATGTTCTGTTGTTTGTCGCCATGGCCCAGCCTGAAGTCGAATCCATCGCCAAAGGCCGGCCTGGCTCGATAGACCAGATGTTCCGCGCCGCCGCTGCGCAGGAGATGGCGGCCCGCCGGGAGCTGCTCCTCGCCCGCCTCCACGAGCACGGCGCGCTCACCCTCGACCTCAACCCCGAAGCGCTCACCTCTTCCGTTCTCAACCAGTACCTGGCGGTCAAAGAGCGAGCCATGGTTTAGCGTCCGTTCCCCCCTGCTGCCCTTGCGGAGCGCTTGAACGGCTTGCTGGCAAACTCTTAGGAAATGGCGCGAAGTGCCAGGGCATGACTTCACACGTTGCCGCAAAAATCCTTCGGGCATTGTGCCGGGGATGAATCCCCGGCACAATGCTTTCAATATGCGTTTTGAACGCTCCGCCAATCTGATCTCCCGCCCTCGCCGCATAGGCAGGTAACTTACTAAGTCGTGATTCATTCAAGACATAAGTGCTATAGGGTCCAGTTAGCGAGTGGGTCTACCATGATTCCCAAAGAGGGAAACAATGGAAAGCCACGACCACGCGCTCAAAGGCACGGCGGCAACCCCTGAGCTGTGGGGCGCCGTCTACATGATGCTCGTGTTCGCCGTCCTCTCGCGCTCGCTCCACGCCTGGGAGCGGCTCTCCGGAAAATCGATCGGCTGGCAGGAAGCGCTGGAAGTTGCCGTCGACGTCCTGGTCTGCCCGGCGGCCCTCTGGATCGGCCTCTCCTTCCAGACGATGCTCAAGAACGAGCTCAATCGCAACAACCTGAGTCAGCGCACGTTTAAAATCTGCAACTTCTGGATCGCACGCGTTCTCATCCTCGCCTACATCACCATCGTTCTCTAGTGCCCTGAGTCTGAAATACGTAATACAAAATCAGCTGTCATTCTGAGCGAACGGGGCCCCGAACGTCTTTCAGTTCGGGGGGGTGAGTCGAAGAATCTGCTTCTCCGCTTTCCGTCATTCGAGCTGCCCCGCATTCCAAAACCCTCAACGACCTGCTGGCCACCGCGCCGGCAAGCCGCCATCCCGTTTTGGACCTCCCACCGACCGATTTACCGGCCTAAATACGCCCGGAAACCCGATCGGCAGAAGGAATGTCCGCCGCAACCCCGTTACACTTAGTGCGAGCATGAGTGAAGACCTCAATCCGGGCGCAACTGCCGGCGGCAATCAGGCGCCTCCTGCGCCTATGCTCCCTGAGACGCTTGAACGCTCGGCCCTGGAGCGATTAATCGCAGGCCGCTCGGCCAACCCTGCGGCGATCGCAGCCCGCGAGCCTCTGCGCAGCTTCGAAAATTCCACCGCCGATCCCGAAGCCTGCCCCCAGCCCAGCGCATGGGCACTGCTGCTGAGCGATCAGCTGGACGCGGCCACACAGCCATCCGTGAGCAAATTGCTGGCCCACGCAGCCTCCTGCGCCGCCTGCGCCCAGCGATTGCGCCACTTCTCCTCCGCTCCCTCCCCCGAGGAAGTGGACCTCGTTTCGCGCTTCGCCTCGGCCGCACCCGCGAGGCAAGACCGGCTCGCTGCAGCCCTCGCTCGAACTCCGCACCAGGCCGCCCACAAACCAGCCATGCGCGTTTACCTCTGGATGGGCGCCGGCCTGGCAGCGTCGCTGCTCATCGCCCTTGGCCTCACCACCTGGTGGCTGCTGGCCAACAACCCCGAACGCCTGCTGGCTCAGGCCTACAGCCGCTCGCGCACCTTCGACCTGCGGATGCCCGGCGCCGGCTTTGCTGAGATTGCGCCGCCTCTGCATCTGCGCGGTGGCCCTGCCGCCCGCGCACCGTCCAAACTGTTGGAGGCTCGCGCCGGCATCCAGAAGCGCCTGGAAGCCGCGCCGCAGGACGCGCACTGGCTTCAACTCCAGGCCCGCTCCGATGTCCTCGAAGAACAGTTCGATCCGGCCATCCAAATTCTCGAGCGCCTGGTTGCAGCCGGACCTGTGACCTCCACGCTGCTGCTCGATGATGCGTCTGCCTACTTCGAACGCGGCCAGTTCACCGGCAGCGACAGCGACCGCGCCACCTCTGTCGATTATTTTCGCCGCGCCGACGAGATGGCCCCCGGCGACCCGGTGGTGCTGTTCAACGAAGCCCTGGCCATGGAAGACCGCGGCCAGCTCATGAACGCCGTCGAGACCTGGAACCGCTACCTGCGCTTTGAGCGTGACCCTCAGTGGCTCGCCGAAGGCCGCACCCGCCTGGCAGCCCTCGAAAAGAAGCTCAACGAGTTAAAAACCCACCAGAGCCGCACGGACCAGCACACGGATGCGCCGCAAGCAATGGCGGCCCGAGAAGAGCCCGGCCCCTGGAAGCGCCATCAGCGCTCAGTATCAGGAAGCGCCATCAAGGCTCCGTGCCCCGTCCATTCGCTGTTCTCTGGCGAATGGGCGGGAAACCTCAACCCTCGACCTACCGTTGATCCGAAGCAGAGCACCGTTCTTTGGGAGCGAAGCGTAGTCGAAGAGCCTGCTTCTCGCAGAGAGCTGGCGCAAGGGCGGGAAGCCTCCAGGCCCATTGCGGCGCAAGCCGCGTCTGCCCCACCGCAGGTGACTTGCGCAACGGGCGAGGCCTGGAACCCATTGGCGCGCAAGCGCCGACTGCCCCACCGCAGGTGGTTAGGCGAACTGATCCATGCTGAACCCGAGCTGGTAGCTCTCTCCATGCGCCAGCAGTTCCTCCCAGGTTACTTCGCGGCCCGTCAGCCCAGCCATGCGTCCCAGCATGCAGCTCAGCGCCGTCTCCACGCCCGCGGCAATCTGGTTGTGACACTGGCCAGAGGCGATGCTCTCTATGAAGGTCCGCTCCTTGTCGCGATCGGCGAACGCCAGGTTGTCATTGAAAGCCCCATTGGCAGCAAACTTTCCTGAAGCTGCCGTGCCTTCCGGACCCGCCGAGCCCGAAGCCGCGGCTCCCGGTTCCTGCCAGGCCCACGCTTCCTTGCCGGTAATCGCCACCGCGCCCGAGTAGGGAACTGTCGCCATCCCATTTGACCCGAAGAGCTTCAGCCCTGCGTCAAAGGCCCCGTCCTTACCGAACTGCGTGGACGAGAACGACAGGTGCACATTGTCGGGGTAGGTATAGTCCACCTGGTAGTTGTCCCAGCAATCGCCGAAATGAGTCAGGACGTTGCGCCCGCCGGTAGCCGCCGCCTTCAGCGGACGCGCGCCCAGCAACCAGTTGCACAAATCGATGATGTGAATGTTCTGCTCCACCAGAATGTCGCCCGAGAGCGCCCGATCCCAGAGCCAATTGCGCAGCCGGTACTCGTCCTTTCCTTCGCCGGCTCTAACCTTCTCCGTCGACGCCGGCGCGTCGTAGTTGGCGGTCACGGCCGCGATCTTGCCCAGCGCCCCGGCATGGATGCGTTCAGCCGCAGCAGCCAGCGGCGGCGCGCTGCGGCACTGGAAGCCCACGTCCACGCTCTGCGTCGGCGTCACCCGCCTGCCGATCTCGAGCGCATGCTTCGCCTGCTTCACATCAATGCCCACCGGCTTCTCGCAATACACATGCTTGCCCGCCGCGACCGCTGCGCCCAGATGCTCCACATGGAAAAACGGCGGCGTCGAAATCTGGATCAGGTCAATCTCCGTCGAGCCAGCCAGTTGCTCAAACGCGTGCGGCCCATGAAACAGCAGCTTCTCGTCGATGGCCGCGCGTCCCAGGCCGGTGTTGATCTTGTCGAAGCGAGCTCTGCCGGCCGCAAGATTGTCCGGGAACAGGTCGGCGATGGCCACAATTTGCGCGCTGGTGTTCTTTGAGAACGACTCGGCCACCGACGAGCCGCGGTTGCCGCACCCCAGCAGCCCGTGCCGAATGGCAGAGTTGGCCGCGTAGCCGAACGCCGTGAGCGGCTTGAGCAGAGTAAATCCGGCAGCGGCAACCGCCCCGGTCTGAATCAGTTCACGACGATCCATAGTTCTCGTTTTCTCTTGAATGGAGGTTTACTCCTTGAACGGCACGTAGACTTCCGCATAGCTGCCGGGTTGCGCAGCATTGACCGCTGCAGCGATGTTTTCCGCGACCAGCTTCACCATGGGCCATTGTGAATGCTCAAGGACCACCAGCGCAATTTTGCGACTCTTCAAGTTCTGTTGATAGCGGATATTCTTGTCGGTTGTCACCACGACCTCAAAGCCGGCATGCTCGGCCGCGTCGATCAACTCGCCATTTTCGATTTCCTCCCAGCCGTGCGATCGGGCTTCCTCGACGGAATGGCCAACGAGGAATCGCGCAAGGCCGCGCGGAGTGCCGTTATCGAAAAGGATCAGCATCCGAGCCCCGGGCTATGCGTACGCCGGATCCTTTTCAAGGGAGCGCGCCACGAATGCCATCAAGCTGTCGATCTGCTCTCGCGTGACCGGAAATTGCTCAATCACTTCTTCAATGCTCATGCCGGATTCGAGGTTTTCAAAAAGCACTTTGACGGGCGTTCTAGTTCCGCGCAGCACCCATGCGCCACTGACTCGGCCAGGTATGCTTTCAACCGCAGGGCATTGGGACCAATCTAGAGCTGCCATGTTTTCACCCCCCTCTTTATCGTAACGCTATCACGAGTTTCGATACCAGCATCGCCAAGGGAAAACGCATACCGATGGGCGGCCTGTTGCGGTTAGGCGAGCACTTCGCGGAGGATTCTTTCCAAATAGACTTTCTCGTTGCGCACGTCCTCAATCTGCTGTGCCCCGCTGGTCTCCCGCTCGATGGTGATCGCCCCCGTGTAGCCCAGCTTGTGCAGCTTGGTGAACACGGTCTTGAAGTCCACCAGCCCCTTGCCGATCAGCACCTCTTCGCCCAACTGGCTGGGGTCCGTTGGCCAGCGCCCGTCCTTGGCGTGCACGCTGCGCACATGGGCGCCGATAATGTCCACCGCATCCACCGGGTTGGCTTTCCCATAGAGAATCAGGTTGGCCGTATCCAGACCCACGCACAGGTTGGGCATCGCCACATCGCGGATCATCCGCGACATCGTCGTCGGCGTCTCCTGGCCGGTCTCCATCAGGAAGCGCTGGCCGTTCCCCTGGCAGTGCTGGGCCACGGCTTTGATCGCCTCAACCGCGCCCGGATAAAGCGGGTCGGCCGGGTCTTCCGGGATAAACCCGCAGTGCGTCTGCACCTGGGGAATGCCCAGCAGCTTGGCGAAATCCGAGGCCTGCCGCAACGCGTCAGTACGGGCTGCCCGCGTCTTGGGCGGCACCAGGCCGATCGTCGACGGCCCGCGCAGGAAGTTCCACTCCAACGGCTCGGGCCGCACGACTTCGACTGTCGTCGCCACCAGCGAGTACTTCGCCAGCAGGTCGCCGAACTGGTCGGCAATCTGCGGCGTGAACCCGTTGATGTAGCCATCCAGCGAAAGAAAACAGTTGTTGAACCCGATCTCATGCACTCGGCGGAAGGTAGCCTCGGGCGAGCCGAATGGGTTAATCAGCAGCCCCAAGTCCATCGATTTGAGTTCCATCGGCTTCAGCGCAGCCGCCGCCGGAGCGGCGAATGCCGCGCCCGGCCGCAGCGCCTCACCCACCACAACAGCCGAAGCCGCGCCCAGAAACGTTCTGCGGTCCATCTTTTGCTCAGAGATGCGGTCCATGGAAGTGTCCTTCATCGGCGCAAGGGGATTAAACGCAATCCCCATTTCTAGCACAGAAGGCTCGATCGACGCAGAGCGATACTTCTGCCGCTATGCCTTCTGTACCCACTTACTCCTGATTCACGATCTTGGCTCCATCCGGAGGCTTCAGCACGAACGTCTCATCGGCGATGGGAAGATTCTCATGCAGATCCTCCACCGTCAGAACCATCTCGATCTCCTCGATCGGCCGCTTGATGGTAATGGCCGAGGGATACTGGGTCCCTTCAAAGTCGTGGTAGCCCGCGTAGTACACCTGGGTTTCCAGGTTGCCCTCGTCGTCGTAGATGTCCTGCTGGTAGGGCAGCAGATCGTCGCGATGGAAATGCACGTCGCGCACCGTCAACTCCTGCTGCACGCCGGGCTTCGATCGGGTGATATGCAGAATGTATTCCGGCACCGAGAACAGGTGCTTCTTGGCCGCATCTTCCACCATGTAGGTTTCCGAAGTGCGAGAATAGTGATCGTTTGGATCTACGCCGCGCACCATCATTGCGTCGAAGAAGAAGTCAGGCCGCAGGTTCTCCCAGGTGTTTGCCGACTTTTTCTTTGCCGACCCGCAACCCTTGATGACCTCGCTGTAGTGCGGAATGGAAAGGCTGAAGCACTTGCCCTGGCTGGCCATGTCAAACACGCGTACGAACGTCAGTTGTCCCAGTACGCGCAGCAGGTCCGGTTTGCGCATCCACAGGTGCCCGTCCACGGTGGGATAATCCGTCGCCGCGCCTTCTTTGGTCTTGTATTTGCTGGCGTGAAACTCCACCTTGGCGGTAAGCGTTGTGATTCCGTCCCAGCTTTTGTTCAGTCGCGCCACCAGGTCTTCCGGGGAGATGGACTGCTCAACGGCGGGGGCCTTGGGCACCGGCAGCTTGCGTGTGGTGGGCAGCAGGCTGCAGCCGGTAAACAACAGCGGCAGCATCAGGACTGCCAGCCCGCCTGTGCGGCGCAACCCATTGTGACAGTTAGATTTCAGGCTGCAGGCGCTCATCGGCCCCCCGCCTTCTTCATGGCGCTGCGATAGCCGGCCACGGCGCGGTTCTGGTCTTCCAGCGTGCGCGAGAAAACCGAGTGTCCCTGCGGATTGGCTCCCGCCGCCACAAAGTAGAGGTAGTCCGTCGTCGCCGGAGCCATGGCCGCATGCAGGGCCTTCGCCCCCGGGTTGGCGATCGGCCCGGGCGGCAGCCCCTTGTGCATGTAGGTGTTGTACGGTGTGTCGCGGGTCAGGTCGCTCTGGTAGATGGTTCCCCGCCAGCGGTTCTCTTTCTGCAAGCCATAGATCACGGCCGGGTCGGTCATGAGCGGCATACCCGCTGCCAGGCGATTCTCGAACACGCTCGCCACCAGCGGCCGTTCTCCCTCCACAGCCGTCTCGCGCTCCACCACAGAGGCCAGCGTCACCACCTCATGCACGTTCTGCTTCAGGCCCAACTGCTCCGCCTCGGCGCGAAAGCGATGCACCATGATGGCGGCGATCTGCGGCGCCTTGGCCTTGGGCGAAATGTGGTACGTGTCGGGGAACAGATAGCCCTCCAGGGTCTTTGCTGCCGGGTCAAGGTCCGCCACCAGCGCGCCCTGGCTCATCGCTGCGTCCACAAACTCTTGGCGCGGGCCCAGCCCGGCCTGCTCCAGCCGCGCCGCTATGTCGTAAATGGTTGAGCCCTCAGGAATGGTCACCGCCCTGGTATATACGTCGCCGCGCGCAATTCGTTCATACACTTCCACCGCTGAGGCCGGGTGGTCGAACCGGTAGTCGCCCGCCCGCAGTGTGCCCCGCTTCCAGAAGCGCAGCAGCTCAAAGGCGTAATGGTTGCGGACCACCCCCGAGGCCTGCAATTCCTTGCCGATACGCGCCGTCGACCAGCCCGGTGTAACTTCGACGAACGTCTCCACCGAGGGCCCAAACGGCGCAAACACCAGCCACGCAGCCGCGCCCGCCGCCAGCATCAGAAGCAGGAAACACGCCAGCAGAAACCCACCCGCGCCCGAGCTTTTCTTCTTCCTGCTGTTGCGCTTGCGCACTGGCATTCTTCGGATGTTCACCCTTCATTCACTTAAGACGCGGGAAGTCCCCACCGGGATTCTCTACCTTTGATTGTATCGGGAGGGCTTCGGCCCAGACGTATCCGGAAGATTTCGGGCCCCAGCTTCCTGAGAAGGACCGAACGCATTAGGATCAGCGAAGAGTCTTTTTGGGTCATTCAAGGCCAAACAGTTCCCTGCCCCGTCCATTCGCGCACTTTGCGAATGGGCGGGAAACCTCCAACCCTAACCAGGATGATTCTTCAGGCAGTTCGGGAGCACGATCTGGAACCCAAACCCCGCTATCTCGCCCTCGACATCGGCGACCGCCGCATCGGCGTCGCCGTCTCTGACGAACTCGGCCTCACCGCCCAGCCGGTGCTCACGCTCGAGCGCAAACGCGGCCCCGGCGGCATCGCCCGCGAAGACCTCCGCTCGCTCGCCCGCCTTGCCCGCCGCTTCAGCGTCGTGGGCATCGTCGTCGGCAACCCCATCTACCTCTCCGGCAACCTCAGCCCGCAAGCCGAAAAGACCCAGGCCTTTGCCGCCGCCCTCGGCGAGCTTACCGGCCTGCCCATCCACCTGTGGGACGAGCGTCTTACATCCCGCGAAGCCCACCAGATCCTCTATGAAGCCGGCCACGCCCGCCAGCAACACCGCAGAGTCGTGGACCAGGTAGCCGCCACGCTGATTCTGCAGTCGTTTCTGGAGCAGGGGTCAGGGGTCAGGGATCAGGGGTCAGGGCGGCAAGGTCAGGGCGAATCGGACAGCCAAGGCTAAGATAGAACTTGCGGCTCAGCCTTTTTCAGACACCTGCGTCTGGCGACACACAATCTGGCGCCACACAAGTAAGGATGGCCGCCGGCCGGTTTCTGACCCCTGAGCCCTGAGCCCTTACCCCTGAGCCAATTCACTGGCTCTATAATGGAAAGTCAAGCTTGTCTATCTCACGCGGACTGGTGCGCGGCCTCCGCGCTACGGAAACTTCAATGCCCGAACACATCAAGAAAAGGCTGCTCGAAGAGATCCAGGTGCTGGAGCACGAGCTGGCGCACGAACTGCCCGCGGAGATCAAGAAGGCCGCCTCTCTGGGGGACCTCTCCGAGAACGCGGAATACCACATGGCCAAGCAGCGGCAGGTGTTCGTCAATGCCCGCCTGGGCCAGCTCAAAAAGCGCATGGCGGAACTCTCGCTGGTCAATCTCACCAACATTCCGCATGACAAGGCCGGCTTCGGCTCAACCGTCGTTGTCTTCGACTCCACCAAGGACGAACAGATCGTCTATCGCCTGGTGACCAGCGAAGAGTCCGACGTGACCAAGGGGCTCATCTCCACCACCTCTCCCATCGGCCGCGGCATCGTGGGCCGCAAGGTTGGCGATGTGGCCACCATCGTCACCCCCAACGGCAAGCGCGAGCTTGAAATTCTGAAACTGACCACCATTCACGACGAAGCGGCCGCGGCCGAGCTGGCAGCCGGTAAGGCCGGCGCCGAGCAGTAAAAACGCGTAAGGACTAAAGGAATGACTTGGACTAGCGCCTTTGGCCGCGGTTGCGGCTGGCTTCTCGATCGCATTGTGTACGGCCTGGCGCTCACCCGCATCTCCCCCAATGTGCTCACCTTCATCGGCCTGATCATCAACATCGTGGCCGCCTTCCTGTTCGGCCACGCCAACGCCTCCAACTCCGGCCGCATGTTCTTCTACGCCGGAATGGTTATCTTCGGCGCCGGCATCTTTGACATGGTCGACGGCCGCGTCGCCCGCCGCAACAACCAGGTCACCGTCTTCGGCTCCTTTTTCGATTCCGTGATCGACCGCTACTCCGACGTAGTGCTGTTCTTCGGCCTGCTGGTCTACTACGGCCGCATCAACCGCTTCAGGTATGTCGTGCTGGTGGCCTTCGTCATGGTCACGTCGCTGATGGTCAGTTACACGCGCGCCCGCGCTGAAGCCCTGATCGGCAGTTGCAAGGTCGGCTTCATGGAGCGGCCAGAACGCATTGTTCTGATCCTTCTGGGCTCGCTCTTCAACTGGGCCGGCGTCATGGCCCCGGTGCTTTGGATACTTGCCGTGCTCTCCACCATCACCGTGATCCACCGCGTCCAGTACACCTACTCCAAAACCAAGCACCTAGCGCCAATCGCCTGAGGCGTCTCTTGCAAAGAGCTTCGAGCTAAAGCGAACTGTCATCCTGACCTAAGGGAGCCAAGCGAGGGGAGTCGAAAGCCTGCCCTGGGCTTGCCGAAAGGGCCCCGCAGCTGTTTTGAGGCCAAGACAGCCGCCAAACTTCCGTGCCCCGTCCATTCGCGTTCTTTGCGAATGGGCCGGAAACCTCCGCACCCTCCTGCGGCGCAAGCCGCGTCTGACCCACCGCAGGTGGCGAATCACCCTTCGGCATCGGCTAAGCTCAAAACACCACTTCATGCTCGAACCCTCCCAAACCGATCCGAACCGCCGCAGTTGGATCGACTCCGCCAACATCCCTGGCAACGGCTTCCCCTTGCAGAGTCTTCCGTTTTGCATCTTCGTTACGGACGACTTCAGACCACGACCACGCCCCGGCGTCGGCATCGGCGATCAGGTCCTGGACCTTCACATCCTGGTTCGCTCCGGCCTCCTCGGAACCCAGCTGCCAGCGTTTGTCGCCGGCTGCTCTGCCCGCAGTTTGAATCTCCTGATGTCGTGCCCGCCCTCAGCGCACGCCGCCCTGCGCGCCCGCCTTACCG
>Ga0182030_10025295_pt1 | contig 10831 bp, 15 predicted proteins | sample 812S3MmetaG_FD_121299 | JGI IMG/M metagenome (GOLD analysis project Ga0182030, IMG submission 121299) | Permafrost microbial communities from Stordalen Mire, Sweden - 812S3M metaG (Illumina Assembly) | ecosystem: Environmental > Terrestrial > Soil > Wetlands > Permafrost | place: Sweden... | reverse complement strand
TTTAGTTATATTAAAGAGGATTATTAGATATTAGAAAAGAAGTTTCTGAATTTGTTTATTCTGTTTCTAAAATAATATCTTTTGTAAATAAACAGAGTTCAAAGTTAAGGTTAGATAATAGCTAATAATATTAAAAAAAAAACTTAAGGTTTTTTAAGAATTTTTAATAAGATTTTTCTAATTAAATTGTTCTTAAGTTATAAAGTTTTAGTAAAGTATAAAGCTATATACTAAATAAAGTAAAATAAATATAAAATCTAGATAATAAATATACATAAGTATATAATTAAGTTAAGTAATACAGTAATTTCCTAATGTACTACAATAAATATAGTATAATATAATAGACTTAGTAGACTTTGATAAGCACTCTTAGAACCAAGGTTTATCATAGCTTAGTATATTTCTATATAGATTACCAGAAAATAGATAAATTACGATAGGAGAATACGAATGTGGATTTGTATAGTAACTGTCTAACTATAAATAGTCCGTCGCTGACTAAGGACGGCCTAAGGCCGTCGCACACGTGATAATAATGCCCGTCCAATTGTCACCATCAAGTAGACTGAGCCATTTCACGTTGTCCATTCCAGCCTAATCTGGAGACTGGCCTATCCGATACAAAATCAGTGTTCGAGCTACTCCATTCACAGCCGGCTCGGGTGTCACCGGCGCAACTGCAGCAGCGAACGCAACCGGAACCTCAGGACTAAATATTCTACTCCATGGCGATGGTGGACAATTGCTCTTCAACTTCCCCAACCAAGCCGTGCAGAAAGCCGTGCAGAACAATCTCATGGGAGTTGTCATTCTCGCACCTAACAATAATCGTTTCTAGGAGGTGGATCAGGCCTTCAAAGAACGGATGGTGTAGCGCATGCCGCAGCAATCAACATTCTCATTCAACAGCAGCTCCCAGATGATGTTGCATTCGGACCTACAAATGTGGTTTTTTTTTACCGGCGCATCAGGCAGGTCGCTCCTTCTTTCTGGCTTCTTTGTCCCTGCTTTCGGGGCATCGTATAAGACAAGGGTGGCATTGAATTATGAGGCTTTGGCCCCGCAAGCCGATGTTGTCGATGCCAATATGCCCGCCACAAGTATGAAGTCCATCTCCAAAGCACGAAAGACGAGTTACCGTTATTACATCCGGCTATCTCAGACTCCATCAAAGCATACAAAAACTTGGCAACCGCGGCAGAACCATCAGCCGCGCAGATTGGGGCTTTACAGACGGTCAATAATTCACCGAATAGAGATCATTGTGGGTTTGGCGGAACAGGTTCTGTAAAGGGTGTGCTGTTGATCTTAGATAACTTCGCGAATATTATGGGCCAGAAGACTACGGCGAAGGTTACGGGTATTTCTAGTAGCGTTTTGCAGGAATATGTGCCCCTATTAGTTTCGGGAATTTTAATAATTGATACTTAATTTGTGGTCGGGAACGAGGCTGTTGTTTTTAGCAGCGCGGTCTAGGCTCAGAAACATAAGTAAATAAAATATTGATGCCATACGGAGTAGGTTTAACTGTTTAAAAATTCGGGGGAAGCGAGGAGCCGTGTAACATCAGACGGCGAATCGTGGAGCCGAGCAGCCTAAAAACTTTGCATGAAAAACCTCGGACATGTTTCATCTCCCTAATTCCCCCCTTTGATCATTTATTTTTGCTCTCTCGGAATTTTATTCACCCAAGAAGTGAAGTTCTCGCAAAACCACGATGCTCTTCTCTCTCGCACAAGAGAAGGTCATGCCAAAACTTACCCCCATTCTAGTCCCCGTGATGCTCTTTACAAGTATCGGCGGTGGTCTACTCCCTCGTAGCGGATTCCGTACCCTATCCGTCACAGGCGCACTTCTTTACTTTACGACTCTAGTGTTCAAATTTCCAACAGGAGAAAAGGCACAAGATTATTTTCTCCCTATCCAGGCAGCTATTATTTTAACGCGATGGGTAGACTTCTATATTCTTCATAACCCCGAAAAGGAATTTTCTCGCTTGAAGGATCGCAGTGTGCGCCCCACAACTTGGCGGGGAAAGTTGGGATGGGTCTGGGATTTGAACACGACGTTTAGGGGAATCGGCTGGAATTGGAAGGTTAAAAACATTCCTGTTGAAATGCCGCAATCAAACCCGTACTACGCCTGAGTTCATCAATATCTTTCAATCTGACATGTGGTAGGAACTTTATCCGCAATCAGCTTTTTAAGGGGTTCATTTTTTACCTCTGCTTCGATGCCATCTGGTATAGTCTCCAGTCATCATCATATGGCTCCCTAAACCCACCATCTCTAATGTCGGACACTATCATGCGACAAGCTATCTTCGGCTGGGTGGCTGGTTTACAAAGTTATTACTCCATGAACATGCAATATCCGATTCTCGCAGCTCTCACAGTTGCAACTGGTCTCTATCAATCTCAAGACTGGCCACCCTTTATGGGGAAACTACGGGATGTGTTCACAGTACGTGACCTGTGGGGGAAATTCTGGCATCAGTGTTGGCGAAGGGTAATTGTGACATCTGACTTCCCAAGACTGAGCTCATATCTAGTCATAGCCACTCAATCTTCCTTTTGAAGTCTTGACTCGTGTCGCTCCACTCAGGAAGGGATCCTACATCTCACGATATACGCAATTATATCTCGCCTTCGGAGCTTCAGCACTTTTGCATCATTTACCGTTCATTAGCACAGAGTCGAACACAACCCCAGGGCATTATTACACGCTCTTTTATTTCCTTATGCAGCCGCTTGCGATTAATTTAGAAGACCATGTGATTGATCTCGGGAAAAGACTAGGAATACAGCGGTCTTGTGGGTTGGCCTATATCTTACGGTTCTTTTCTCATGTGCAATATTCAATTTAGACTATGACTAACTCGAAGTGATGACGGTAGGGAAGACTAAAGTCCTCGGTAGGGTGTGGACGTTTGCTTGGTTTACCTTCAGTCTTAGATACGCTGCGTCACCACAGTATGAAAGGGGGCTTCACGCAGAACAAATTCCAAGTCTATGCAGATTCTTGGGTGCTGTCTCAAACTCGGTTTTTGAAGGGAAAGGTAGACTACATTATGGATAATTGGAAATCGCAAGATTTGGTTCCTAACAGGCTACTTATGACTTGCTCAACAGTTCGCGGGAATGTCGTATAGTAATATAGTAGCCAAAGGGTATCTTCAAGATCATTTAGCTGATCACTTAAGCCCGTACTTATCTCCTCTACTCGGATAATGCTTTTGCTCTCAAACTACAGTAGCCTTTGGCATTAGACCCTCATCGTGACTTGTCACATGAGATTCAGTTTTATTTGGACAAGGATAAATTGCATTTTCTACCTTTTCCCCCCAAACGCCAATATTGAAATATAATCGACAAAATCCCCTTTTTAAAATATCAAAACTGCCTAAATGCAAGAAACAAGGAACGCCACAACTCCTAAACAGCATAACTCCTTTTCTTCAAAACTCCTAAACTCCATAAATCCGAAACACCTCTGAAGCTGGCTAACATCGTAACTGTCTAACGCGTATGGGCAGAATAAAAGCTTGCTCTATTTTTCAATTGAATATTAGTAAGTGATCAATGTAACTCGCTAGACACGCAGATGAAGCAAGAAAGGACCGTAGAACACATACCCATCGTCTGACTCAGTGTGCGCCGCTGCTGGCACGGCTACCAAAGCAATACCTCCTGCGGCTGTGATCGCTGCTTCCAATGCTGCTTCACTGGTGATTGTTCCAGAACCCTGACCGTGGTTGAAGTAGTGACTATGCCAGATATCCCTTGCTGCATTCGCCACTATATTTGGATAGGAAGTTAGTATATACTTGATCCATTTATGGACGGCTTTTTTTGACTTGGAAAAACTTACCGTCACCAGGAAACTCTTTTAGCCCTTGGCCCGTCGCCAGAGCAGCGGATACTGCATGCTTGTAAACCCACTTTGCTGATTTTATTCCGGGTTCTGAGAACCCAATTGTAGCAATAATTCCGGTACCGCCTGTAAAAAAAAACCTGAAGTCAGCTGATGATTTCTTATCAAACCCAGAGGAATTTACCAAGGGCAATGCCAGCAGCACCCAATGCATCCACCCGAGCTACAAGGACACCTCTTTGAACAAGGTCAGTTTGTTGGTCAGCAGCACTTGTAGAAACATCTCCAGCTCCTGTGGTCTTGATCTCTCTAACCTGAATATCGTTAGGTATATCGCTGCTGCTGAGTCGCTCAGATCGAGTGTTGTATTTGCCTTGAGGCAGCGCAGAAGCAACATTTCCTTGAGAAAGGAAAGCAGCAAACACTGCAAGGATGATTTGGTGTGCGAGCATCTTGAATGAGGAAGGTAGTGCTAGTGTTGAGATTGAGATCTGTAGAAGTTGACTGAGTTGAGAAAAAGATATCGGTATGGAAAGCTAAACTGTTTTTATGATGATGAATGTAATGAAGATTGTATGATGATGATGATGATGATGATGATGATGAGAATGAAGAAACATATTGAAAACTTCTCTCTATATATGGTAATTTGGGCTTCATTCTAGAGTTCTGGATACGTATGAGTTTGTGTCGATTCTAGAACACCCAAAATTTCTTTGAGCTATTTTTGCAACTCGAAGTTATTTTTAGAAATATAGGATTGAGGAATAGAGGGAGCAGGATAAGAAGAAGGGGCTGAGGATATCAGATTTAGATTGATGCTCAAGAAGAACAATGAGGCTGTACTCGCAAACTTGATCAGAAGCAGCTTGGAGCAAGTGGCAGGGCTCACCTAGAAGGAAGAAAGGATTGCGAGCTGGCCTAAATCTGGATACGCGTCTATCACTTAATATCCAGAGAGAGAGAAAAATCTATAATCTATACCCATACAGTGGAACCTGTCCTCTTGCGTGAACGCTACTTGCGAAGTTTGGAGCTGGGCTATGGTAGCGCAAAAATAGAATTCATGGTAGGAGCTCAGATATGACCCAGGACTAGCTGTCTATGACTTGGATCCTTCCTCTAGGTAGTGCTATTGGTGCGAGAACTCGAGCTGCCCTATGGCAGTTCATGAATAACTTTATTGTGGGGAGATTAGCGGCTCATGGATATGGCTGACAGCTGCGCCTAACTTTCCGCAGGATCCTAGCTTGTGAATCCCCTTTCAGGAAGACCCTGCGTAATAATTAAATTAAAATAGTCAAGCATCCTAGCAGACGGCACAGTTCCCCTTTGCGGCGGGACACGCCCACGACCATCTGGAAATATCAAGGAGGACCTAGCACGGTCGACCCTGAATACCAAGTTATTTTGGTTCCTATTGTCAAGCTCGAAATTAATTATGAGGAAAACTATCAAGGTTAGTATACACCGGAACCATGGAGAGTACTTGAGGATGTGAATGGGAGCCCTGTAAATACGCTATAAGTTTGTGTAAAGTGCCAAGACTTTTTGCCGGAAAATGAAACATCACCTCATCCTTCAAGGTTAAACAGCCCATTCTTCAAGTTTAAACAGCCCATTCTTCTTCACCTTCCTTACCTGCTAAGAAGTTCGGATCCTTCCACGCGTCATATCTGTTCAATCCATTTTTATTGAGAACTGCGCATTATTTTGGACCCCGGCTTTCCCGCAGTAAAAAGCCTCGATCCTTCCACCTCTTGCGCCTTCAATCAATCTATCGAGCACTGCCCATGCCGCCCATGTTTCTGACCCAGGACTACGAGTAATAAAATCCTCTGGAGTATAAAAAGCTGGATCATTGGTGTTCAAAAGAAAATTTTGATTATTTCTATCACGCTACATCGGCTTTCTATCCGCTAAATTCACCGCTACTCTTCACTCAATTCGTCAGTTCTGCCACTAGATTTTCAAATTCCCGTCCACAATGAAATGCTCATTTCCCCTTGTTTTTAGGCTTCTGTTCTTTGCGGTATTTGCTTCAGGAATACCACTCTCACCACTCTTTACTGAAGATGCATCTGGTGTCATGACGGACAACCAGCCGGCCGCAATTCAATCACGAGCCACGCCAAGGGGAACCGCCACATACGATACGGACAAAGTTGACTGCCTTGTATATGATTCGGAAGAGCTCCAATTGTTTGAATTTCCTCGCCAGAACGCTTTGAACCCTGACTATGGATCGATGATCAAGTATGCCAGACAGCGACAGGAAAAGCAAAGAGAATCGCTCAATATCTTGATTTTCCCTTTCGGATCCAGCGGGGAGATTGATACTATGGTATACAAAATGGAAAGTGAAGTCCGTTACTATTTCAAATCCTTTGGTTATACTATCAAGACCTTCAATAGGCTACCGAGTATGGCAACGGAACACCACCTAAAACACGGTGATCAGATTCCTATATCAGTGAAGATCTCGAAAAAGGAACCGGTTGTTCAATTTGTTGTTGGCGACACTCCGTACAACTTGAATTCACCTTAATCAACAATTTAGCAGAGGTCTTTGTAAGAGTGGGTAACATGGGGATTTGTAGAAGCTAGGTTGCATATCCTCCTTATATATAACCAGGAATTTACCTGCTGACCATGTGTTGTAATATTAGTTCTTTCGTCTCCTCTCCACACTACCATTACACCCTCCACATACGAAAATGAGCAAAGGTAAATCGAAAGGGCTGTCTCTCTCTTTATTATATCAAGCCACCCTGTGAAAGCGGAATGTCAGTAAGGGCAAAAAAATTTGGGATTGGGGTGTTTTGATTTTCATATGGCGTTTGTTTTCTGGGCTTTGTTTTCCTTGGTTTCTTGATGCTACAGTCTTAGTTGAAAAAAAAGGACAGTTTCTGCAATTTTTGTGAATGTTATATTATATATGAACCTTTTTTTGCGACTGCCGGAAGAAAATGGCTGGATAATTGAAAAAATTGCAAAGCAAGGTTTTAATTGATAGAACGAAGATATTCCAAATCACAATAACGCGTCTAGGCCAATTATACAACTTGTAAGTTGCCAACATCAAGCCGTGAATGACGATCAATCCCATCGCGGTAGTGCTCGGGCGTTTATTTTGGTACCTGCTCGCTAATCTAGGGTGAGACTACTAATGTTTAAGGGTCCAGGCACTAATTTTAAAGCCACCCGTGGCCCCACCATTGATACCCTTAAAAGCTTGATCAAAACCCAATACGCTGACTAGTCAATATCCACATTGTCGCTGACAATCGGTCAAGCAGCCAATTGGAGAGACCGTGAGAATGGTTTTGATTGATCTGAGGTGGATTTACATCCTCCTGTTACCCAAGGCGTCCGCTATGCAAGACGAAAATACGGCTAAAGCCCCGTGGCTAGGGTAAGCGCCAACGGTAGCAGATTGCGCAAAATTACGTTATTTGCGTACTTCTGTGCACAGTGCCACTGTAGGGATGTATCCCGGATATAAGAAAAGGTGCAAAGTCGTTGACACTCGTTCAGACAACCAATTAGATATCTTAATATCTTGAGCCGAAGGTTAAGTACTTAGTCCATTTTCGGAATCCTTGTAAGACCCTGGATTTTCCACATCTGCATTAAAGCCGCCGAATCTCGGTCAAAATTCTTATATAGACCTAACACTTCCTTAATTCTTCCTGTTTAATCCAGAACACTTCTCTTTGACGTTATGCTCAATGTCACACTCAAAGGCTCATCTTCCACTAGCTTTTGGCGTTGGATTCTGGTCCAATGACCTATCGGAACTTTCTAATCAGCTGGAGATCGCTGAAGTTCTTCGAGAAAAGAATATCAAGATTCTGGATACTGCGCGTCATTATGTGTGTATTGTCCTTACTCTATTCAATATCCCTGTTTGTTAAGAGAGTTTAAGAACCATGGAAAATCCGAGGAATATTTGGGTGCTTCGGGCCTGTCTTCCGAGTTTGAAATCATTACCAAAGCTAGTATGGTACTAACACCCGGAGGGGCTACAAAGGAGGGGATTCTGAAGGACTGGGGGCTCAGTACTGCGGCTTTGAATACCGACCACGTCTGTCTCCTTTCATTTCGTGAAATAATTTACTAACCTTGTGAAAGATTGCATTTCTCCTTCTACACCAACCCGAAGAAAGAACCCTGATTTCCGAGACTATGGAAGGTATTCAAGAACTTTATCTAGCAGGGAAATTTGACCAGGCACGTTATGGCTCTGCTTTGGCCCCTGCTACATCAATAACTGTTCCATAGTTTGGACTCTCGAATTTCTCTAAAACCCAAGTAGAAGAATGCTACCACTATGCTAATTCGAAAGGTTATGTCCTTCCTACGGTATACCAATCCATCTATTCGACTATAACCCGCAAGAACGAAAAGTCCCTTTTTCCAACTCTGCGCCGTCTTGGAATATCCATTCAAGCCTATTCTACTCTTGGCTCGGGATTCCTTGTCAAAACTCCCGCAGAAGTCAAGAGCGGCATTGGCAATTTCAATCCTGATACTGTGCTTGGCAAGATATTGTATGACATGTACGGGAAGGAAAGTTACCTGAATTATCTTACCGAGTATAGTAAACTATGCGAAGAAAGTGGCATCTCAAAGGCAGGCCTGGCGACCAGATGGGTGGTATGGAATAGTGATCTAGATCCGACGAAAGGTGATCTTGTGGTCTTGGGAGCAAAGAATGCGAAACAACTGAGAAAGACGGTGGAGGAAATTGAGCGGGGACCGTTGGAGGAGTGGGTTGTGGAGAGGTTGGATGGTTTATGGAAGAGCGTTGAGAAAGATGCTCCGCAGGATAATTTCGCGACGTTCAAGAAATTATCGGCTGCCGGGCTGCTGTGATGTAGCGGTCTACCTTAGTAGATTAGGGAAATGATCAACCAATCTATCAATGTCATATAAGAATCCTGGCTCGTATCATCCACTAGATGTTTTGCGATTGGGTATGCATCGCATAAACGAGCGATCAACAATGCTTATTTGGCAGACAGTTCGGGGGTTATTTCACAAGTGATCATTGACGTCATACTCCCATCAACACGGCACAGACTCTATTCAAACCTTCAAACCCTGCTTTAAGTCAAGTTGGTTCCTTTATGAGGGATTTCCTCCTCTCTCCACTCGTTCTCTTTCTCATTCATTCAACAAGCAACTGAAGTCGGCAATCTTGACCACCAGAATATACCATCTTACTTTCAAATTAAACCACCACTGAACCATTCACTAGTCGCCAAAATGCCAATATTCGGCCGCACCCGCGATCCAGTGGAGACTGAACCCGTTGAACCCAACCGATGCCCCAAAACGACACAGTACCCTCTTTCGTTCCCATCGCTCCTCTTCCCCCGCCACAACCACCACTTCCCACACGACACAAAATACCTCACCCCGACGCGGCGTCCTCCATCGCGATCACGAAGACGCATCGATTACAAATGCTAGAGAAAGGGTACTGTCTGCTGAGGCAGCTGAAAAGGAAGCGGATAAGGCTTTATTAAATGCGAGAGCTGCGGTGAAGGAGGCGAGGGAGCATGTCAAGAGGTTAGAGAAGGAGGCTGCTGAGGAGTGAGTTTATGATTATATGCGGGTTGCGATAAAAGAGACTGACAGTTTGTGTTTAGAGCGCGATTGGCAAAGATTAAACAGAAACAAGCAATGTCTATTTCGAAGAGGGGGCAGGCACTAGGTCGTAAGTAGTAATATTTTTCATTTGGGAAGAATAATGCTAACTGTGAGGTTGTAGGTCATGACCGTGTTTGAGGATGTGGAAGATGCCTGTCCAAAGGCTGGGTATTCGAACTCGATTTTTTTGCAATCACTTTCTACACCACCCATATGTATTATATTGGCGATAAATACCTCGAAGCGTTTTATTATGATGTAGGTACTGTAGAGTACCCTAGTGACTTAGCGAAAGAACATTATTCACCACAAGATAAATTCCGGGGCCTTGTTGGTGTGAAGACTTTTATTATATTCTAAAAATGGCCTTGAAATTCGGGATAAATTCGAACCTAGCATAACTCTGTTAGATCTGTCTTGGTAAACATGGTAAGTGAATGATCGATGGAGTAGGTTGCTATGCAGCTTACTCTTTCCGAGCCTCGTTCTCCCCAACGCCCAGATGTGACCCCGTTCACCACAAAATTGACCAGCAGTTGCGATGGATCCCGTATCAATATTAGGAGCGACCAGCTCAATCTTTAGCATTGCTGAGGTGCTCTCCAAAGCCATCGGTACCCTGCATGAGATGCATACTCGATGGCAGGAGGCTGGTTTCACGTTCCTCGGCCTTATTTCCCAGATCACCGCATTCAAAGTAGCCCTAGGCAAGATATAAGAATGGATAGATTATGATCTTGCTGATCTACACCACCAACTCTTCATGGACTCAGGGGTTTCAATCACTTGCTGCAGACTCTTGGTTGGGAAAATGGGCAGTCAGGTATCGAAAGTTGCATTGAAGCACAACATTGACCTTTGACATAGAAAGCAAGATCAGACTTGTATTCCAGAGTGGCACAATAAAAGAACTTCGGGAGATAGTCGAGTAAGCATTCCGGAGAAAGACCATCCAAATATGACGACTTACAGAAAACTCAATTGAAGAATCACTGTCTCATAAAATCGATCATACACTTCATCAGGGCGAAAAGAAAGGGCCACACGAATACAGGATTCTGCTACTCGGGGATACAATAGAATCAAAGGACGGGAGTAATAACCATTCTCAGTGATACCAACCCCAGCTCAATGAGAGTGAAATAAAAGTCTGATCATTTCTCATTCAATGCGTATCGCCTCTAGGATCCCTATCACGGGGGGGGGGGGGAAAAGGGGGTTTTTTGGGGGTTTTGAAATTTCTTTTTTGGGGCCATCCGCGTGGGCTAAACCCCCCCCCCCAAAACATCCCCACAAC
>Ga0182030_10025294_pt1 | contig 10831 bp, 6 predicted proteins | sample 812S3MmetaG_FD_121299 | JGI IMG/M metagenome (GOLD analysis project Ga0182030, IMG submission 121299) | Permafrost microbial communities from Stordalen Mire, Sweden - 812S3M metaG (Illumina Assembly) | ecosystem: Environmental > Terrestrial > Soil > Wetlands > Permafrost | place: Sweden... | reverse complement strand
TAGTTCGCATCACATAACTCGGGCTCGGATCTTTCAGCAGCGGAGTGCCGGGTGGGAGCTTGCCACGTTCCGGTCCCGTCAGATCGGAATCGCGCTTTTCCGGCCACAGAAGTTGCTCGATCGAATCGTCAAAGCTACGCATACGAGCGTCGACCGTGGGGAGTTCCTCAAAGTGGCCAACGGTGTTATTCAGCAGAAAGGGCGCGGTCGACCAGAGGCTGATGAGGCTGGCAGGACGCGTGTAGCCCCGCCCTCCGGCTGGCATCTGGTACTCGCTCTTCGCGCCGGTGTAAGGGTCCTCGACGGTGATGCTTCCAACCGATGGCAGATCTTTGTAGGTGCGCGACGAGAAGTTATCCCAGATGTTGTCTTCAAGAGCATTGGTTGCCAGGGTGCTGCACGCATTGGTTTGCAGCAGAGTCACCGGAATGCGGGCATCGGTGGAGAGGTAGTTATCTTTGAGGAAATCGTCCTTCAAAACTATCGCCCGCATCTTCGCCTTGAAGTCTTCGGTTTGGGTCAGACGCCAGTACTTTTTGAAGCAATTCAGGTAGTCTTTTCCATCGCAGTTGGCCAGACCTTCTCCGGGCCCCATCTCCGGCAGTTTGCTGGAGTGGCACCGGGCGCAGCGCTCCGCGAAGACGACCTTGCCGCGCGTCAGCGTTGCCTGGTCGCCTGTTAGATAGCCCGCGCCGCCTGGAGCCTTGGCCAGATAGTGGGCATCGGTAGCTTTCAGCATGAAGCGGGCAAGGTCGGGCGTCTGGCTTTCATTTGCCTGCCAATAACTTGAGTTTTTCTCCGCCACGGCAATCTCTATCGGCGTAACCTTCTTGCCGCCGATCAGCGCGTTGAAGTGCTCAAGCCACTCCTCGCTGAAGAGACCGATGTTGAGGTAAACGCGGTTGAGTGCGCCAAGCGCTCCGACCGAATCCGAACCATCTTTGAGGACATGTGGCGTCAAGACTTTATCCGGCGCGACGAAATACTGGGCCAGGGGATCCGAAGCTGGAACATAGTCGTTGAACTGCTTGTTGTTGAGGTTGCCCCCGGCGAGATGCTCCTGGCCCCACTGCTTGGCCATGGCGAGCCGCGCCTTGAGGTCGTAAACCGCGTTCATGGTGCGCGGATTATTGATGTTGTCCGTCGAAACCAGCGAGGTATCCAAAGCCCCAGGCCGCGAAGTATGAAAGAGCTGAAAGACAAAACTGCTCTGATCGCCATCCCAGGAGAAAATGCGGTCGATCCAGAAGTATTGCGCGCCCACCATGGAACTGAGATTCTCCCACTTGGGGTTGTTGGGATCAGCCGGCGGATTCAGGGGATTCGGGCCCACATGGCAGAAGCCGCAGGACATCCCAACGCGATACGGCTTCACCAGCTTGGCGTCATTGTAGAAACTGGGGTCGGTGTAATACCTCGATCCGTCGCCCCAATGATCTTTCGCTTTCCGATCAAATGCCGGGTTCGGAAAGAGACGCAAGCCGACGATTCCAGTGCCTTCGCCATAATACGAGCCTACGGGGACAGTGTCGCCACGCGCGCCTATCTTGACCCCCGGATACTTATGCTCGTTCGCGAAGGGATCAGGCCCGCACTCCGGCTTCCGCTTGTCAAGCCACAACCCGAACCGCTGCGGATCGGGCCCGGTGGCTTTTTCATAGCATGGCTCGTTTACCAGTCCTAGATACTTCCAGCGGTTGTCCCGCGTGGCCGGAAGGCCGGGGTAGTAGGAGGAAATGGTCTTGAGAAAGTCGAGTGTTCCGGCGCTCTTGGCCGAGATCAAGTCCCAGAATCGATCGTTTCCGGCCGTCCAGGCGATCCAGTTATTGCGTCCCTTCACTTCATCTTGAGTGAGTGTTATGCCGCCGTCCATGTCGTGAAAGTAGTCTTCGTCGGCAGCCGGCATGCTTTCCGCGGTTCGTCCCGCGAGCATCGCCTCATCTTTGACCTTGCCGGACTTGGACAATGGAAAAATGATCAGCACCAGCAGCAAGATGAAGATGGCCACGGCAAATACGCCCACCAGCAGGAGCAGGGCGCGCACAACACGACAGATGATTCCTGGTTTGCCTGCGATTCGAGTCATGCAACACCTCCAGATCTCTTGTTAGCTCGAGCATCCTCGAGGATGACGTCACTGGCCTTTTCGGCAATCATGTAGACCGCGCTGACGATGAAGTAACCAGGGATGCGCGGGAATACCGAAGCATCGACAACGCGGAGACCGGTCGTGCCGTGGACGCGGAAGCGGCTGTCGAGGACAGCATTGGGATCGGAGGCCGGTCCGATCGGATTAGTGCAGGAAGCGTGATGCCCCCAAGCCTCGCGCTGGATAAAATCGGCGATATCCGCGTCAGTCTGGACGGCAGGGCCCGGCCAGACCTCTTCTGTACCTACCGCGCCGGCGATTTCCCGGTTCATCTCGCGGACAAACTTGACTCCGGCGACGACCGCATCGAGATCCTCTCCCGCTGTGTCATTGCCTTCAGAGAAATAGTGGAAATCGATGAGTGGGGTATCGCGTGGATCCGCACTTTGAAGCCTCACCGTGCCTGCGGTGTTGTTGGTATGGGCCTTCAGGATTGCCCAGGTAAACTTGTCCTGATAATGAGCCAGGCCCTTCGAGTATCCGGGATAGTAGCCCTTGAAGTAAGACGGCAGCCCGAAGATTAACAAGTCAGGATCGACCTTGTCGGGACTGGAACGCTTGGTGATGGCGATTGTCGCCCCATTGGTGGTGTAAACGCCCATACCTTTCTCCCATTCCTGAAAGACCGGGTCGGGTGGATCGCCGGGTGAGGGAGCTTCGAAGGTCGCGCCTTTGAGCAGCGCCAATGGATGCGCCAACTGCGAGATGATCCCAACCTCGTAGCGATCCTGAAGGTTCTTGCCGACGCCGGGCCGATTGACTACCGGTTTGATTCCGAACTTTGCCAGTTCGTCCGGATCTCCGATGCCGGATAGCATGAGCAGTTGCGGGCTGTTGAACGCTCCACCTGAGAGGATGATTTCGTACCGGGCGCGAACGATGGCCTTCGGTGCTTCACCGTCAGGCGCCGGGACCGGCGAGGCTCGGTAGAGTTTCTCGCCAGTTAGATACTCCACGGCATACGCGTGCGTTCCCTCGAAGAGGACGCGCGAGGCGAGAGCTCCTGTGCGGATCACCAGCTTGTCCTTGGTAGCTTTGACCGTCTCCAGCAGGCGCTCCCGCACGCCGTTACGACAGCCCAGATGAGTGGCCAGAGGAGTTACGTTGACCCCCTCGCGGTCGGCGCTGCAGATGGTGCGCCAGTCGTTGGGGTCGAACAAGTCGGAAAGCGAGATGCCGAGATCATCGCGATTCGCGGCCAGGGTCCGCAATGCGGCAACGGCTACAAGGGTCAAGAGTTCTTCGTCCTTGAGGATCAGCAGAGGATTGGCGGTTTGGGTATGAAGCCATCCGCTGAATCCATGTTCGCTCGGGTTGATGCCCTTGCAGGTCAGCAGTCCGGCGATGGCTTGCTTGAGTCGCTCCAGGCCCTTCACGTAATCGCAATGCTCAAGCCGCTTGAAGTAGTTGTGCATCGGCTCCGGCCCCCACGAGGCATCGCCGGTGAGCGTCTCAAGATATCGCCAGTCGTTGTTTTGCGGGTAGACGGTGATCATCGCGTTATGCGCGGTGCATCCGCCCAGCGTCCCGGCCCGCGGGTAAAAGATGCCCTTCTTAGCGGCCACATACTTGGAGTCCTGCTGCTGCCTGGCTTGATCCGCATAATGCTGGACGAAAAACTGCCAGCTCATCTCAGCGTCCTCGCTGGCGATGGGGTGGAAGCAAGGCACCCGGTAACTGTAGTCGCAGGAGTCTTTGCCGGCCTCAAGCACCAGGACCGAATAGCCGGCGCGCGCCAGGTTTGCCGCAACTGGACCGCCGCCGGCTCCGGATCCCACGACTACAAAATCGAAAATCTCCTCAGACATAAATTAGCGCTGCCTTTCAATCTGAATGGCCGAACCTGAATGGCCAAACGGTCCCGACCAAGGGGGGGAGCGCAAGACCGGAGCGGATAGCGTTTTTCAGGAATCAACATCCAAACATGGAATGTTAATTTTTGTAAAGAAAAAATCGAAGCGCCGTGCCGATTACCTAGCGCTCGATGCCGCAGCGTAGGCAAGCCCGGTCCATGCTCGCTCAGATTGTGGAAGCCGGTGGACGACCGTTACACCGCCGCGGCAAATTCTCACCTGGTGCCGATGAATAGGCACTCATTCCGGTAGAAAATGTTGAGTCGGAACGGTTCAAGGCCGATGGCGGATACCTTGTGGAATCAGCGACTTGGGAGTCGGGAAAATCGACTGTCGGTTTGTGCCCGGAGCTTCTCAATCGCTGGGATGAACCCGGCCAGGCGAGCCCTTCAATCAGAGTTCAAATTCATTTTTTGCCGCTCAGGTTTAAGATTGTCGCGTTCAAAAGCCTCTGCGGGCAATTGGGAGCAGCGGTCTGTATATTGGACTTAGAGAGCGCTTTTAACAGGACACATAATGCCGGAAAAATCCCGACCAATAGCGTTTGTCGTTGACGATGAGACGGTCATCGCATCCACCCTTGCGGCAATTTTGAAAGTTTCCGGCTTTTCGTCCTTCGCTTTTTCAGATCCCAGGGAAGCTTTGAAATCCGCGGAATCGCATCCACCCTCGGTGGTGATTTCAGACGTGATTATGCCCGGAATGAACGGAATTGAGCTTGCAGTAGAACTGAAATCCAAGTGTCCGAGCTGCAAGATTCTATTGTTCTCCGGGCAGGCCGCTACGGCCGATCTTCTGGCATCTGCCAGAAATGCAGGTCACGATTTTGTCTTGCTGGAGAAGCCTATCCATCCCAGCGACCTCCTGGCGGCGATCAAGAAGCTATAAGACAAGCAAGATGGAAGGCTGCCCGCGAGGCAGCCAGTTCACGAAGCGCCGGCATCCCCGGCCTCTGCATTTTTATTTTTTGCACGGTCAAAGTATCACCGATAACTCTTGCTCTCCTGTTCGCCCTGCTGCTGTACTATAGGTGTCTCTAAGCATGAGAGCCTTGGAATGTGTCAGCTCCCGCGCACGGTGATTGTTTGGCAGACTGCGTGTTTCCGGGGTCAGATTCGAGTGTGCTGCATTGCGGGGCTGATACCCTTAGTTTTGCGATCAAGCTCTCCTAACTGTGCTTTGCATCTGCCTCCTCCGACTTTGTCCTTGAACCGGCTCCTCCAACCAGGCCAAGCCCCCTAAGAAAGGCTCCAGGAAACCGATTATGTCCTCGTTGCGATTTCTCTCCAACTCCCTCCTCTACCTGCTTTTCTTATCGCTTGGTTGCTCCGTTGTGGCGGCTCAAAGTTCGACGGCTCAAAGTTCGGCGGTCGCGCCACGCATCACGGCTCCGGTAGACGAGACAAAGCTGAGCAAACTGGCTGGCAATGTGCCCAGGCTGGCGCGGATCGCAGCGGATGAAGGCGAAGCCGGGTCCTCGATGCAGTTGACGCACGTTCGCCTCGTCCTCTCGCGCAGCGCAGCGCAACAGGCCGCGCTCGACGCGTACATGTCCGAACAGTTAAGCAAATCCTCGGCGAATTATCACAAGTGGCTCACGCCTTCGCAGTTCGGCAGTCTCTATGGACCAGCCGATTCCGACATCGCGGCAATCGTGGCCTGGGCCGAATCCCATGGCCTCAAGCTGGAACAGGTTTCCACAGGCCGGACGAATATCGCCTTTTCCGGCACGGTGGGCCAGTTCGAAGAAGCGTTCCACACCCAGATTCACTCTTTCACGGCAACTCGCCGGGGGAAGGCGATCCAGTTTTACTCGAACACGAGCGACCCCAGCATTCCCGCAGCGCTGGCGTCGGTCGTCAGCGGCGTGGCTCACCTGGACACGATCGCCCCGCTGCCCCAGAACATCGCGGGTCCTTCAGGCTTTCGCGACCCGGCGACCAAGCGCCTCAAGCCTGTCAGTTCAGTCGAGGCGAAGGGGCTGCGGCCCAATCTCACCTCCGGCTCGGGTACTACCAAAGACCCATATTTCCTGTATATCGTTCCCGGCGACGCGGCCACCATCTACGACACTCCAAACACCACTTTCAACGCCAACTACACCACGGGTACCAGCTACACCGGCTCCGGCATCAACATTGGCGTTGGCGGCGACGCAACTATTCAGGCCACGACCGTCGAAGCCTATCGATCCAACTTCCTTGGCGATTCCAGTGCACCGGTGATCAAGAACGTAGATGGCGTCACCAGCACCGACGATACAGATGAGGCCTACATCGACACCGAACTCTCCGGTGGTCTGGCCCCCGGTGCCACGATCTACTTTTACACCTCCAAGGACCTCACATCCGGCATTGATCAGGCGATTACCGACAACATCGTGGATATTTTCAGTCTCAGTTTCGGCGAATGCGAACTGGACCTTACAACGGCTGAAAATGCAGTACTCCTCGGGTATTGGCAGCAAGCGGCCAGCCAAGGCATCACGGTTACCGTTTCGGCCGGCGATAACGGGTCGGCGGGTTGCGACGCCACCACTGACAGCAACGGCAACAATATCACCGAGGCGGAAGATGGCTTGGCGGTCAGCGGCTTTGCCTCCACGATCTACAATATCGCCGTCGGCGGAACCGATTTGAATGGGTTGAACAGCTCCTACTCCGAGTACGCGAGCACTTCGTCAGGCGACTCGGCCACCTATTACCGCACTGCCCTTAGCTATATTCCGGAATCGACCTGGAACGACTCGACGGAGACCGATACCACCATCAGCGCCAACATTCCATGGACTGCTGTTTCCGGTGACTCCAAAGACGCCAACATCGTGGCCGGCAGCGGCGGCAAGAGCAGTTGCTCGACCAATACCAGCACCGATAACGCGACGGGAACCTGCACCAGCGGCTACGTCAAGCCTTTTTGGCAGACTGGGACCGGGGTTCCTGCGGACAGCGTGCGTGATATTCCCGACGTCTCGTTCATGGCGGGGAACGGCGTCGACCCCGCAACCTGGCTGGTCTGTACCGATGACACGGGGCAGAACAGCAGCGGAGTTACCGTCACGGCGGACTGCGAGACTCAGTCGGACGGATACTTCTACTTTGCAGGTTTCGGCGGCACTTCAACCGCATCGCCGGCCTTTGCCGGCATGTTGGCCCTGGTGGAGCAGAAGGTCGGCGGGCGCCTGGGTACCGATGCCAATGCCACGCTGTACGCGCTTTTCAACGGTAGCCATGCCAGTTCGATTTTTCACGACACAACGGTTGGCAATAATTCCGTCCCCTGCGCGAGCGGCACTTCGGACTGCACCGACAATTCTGCTGGATATTACTACGAATCGGGGTACGACACCACCGCTGGATACGATCTCGCGACAGGCTTGGGGAGTATCGATATCAACGAGCTGCTGACGTATTGGAGCAGCGCCATTGGTACGGACACGGCGACGGTGACGGTTACTCCTTCGGCGACCACGATAGCGAGCTCGGCGAGCTTTACGGTTACGGTTGTGGTTAGCGGTAGTGATGGCACTCCCACCGGCAACGTGACGCTGGCCAGCGGCAGCTACACCACGACGGCGGAGGCGTTTTCGGGCGGGACCTATACCTTTACGGTGGCGGCAGGCGCGCTTGCTGTCGGCGCTCATACGCTGACCGTAACCTATGGCGGCAGCTCGACCTATGCCATTGCGACGGGAACCGCGAGCGTCACCATTATGGCGCCTGTCGCGACGCTTTCTCCAACTTCATTGACCTTTGGCTCGACTCTGGTGGGTTCGTCCGCTGCGACGCAGACTGTCACTCTCAAGAACAGCGGCAACGCCACCCTGACCCTGGCGGGCACTTCGCTGACTGGGGCCGACGCCACTTCCTTCTCCACCAGCACCACCTGCCTGACCACGCTGGCGGCTGGCGACTCGTGCAGCTACATCGTGACGTTCACCCCCGCCGCGGCCGGTACGCTCACCGCGAAGCTCAGCATCAGCGATAACGATTCGAGTTCACCGCAAACGGTAGGATTGACCGGAACTGGAGCGGAAGTTGGTACTTACTCGCTTTCGGCGACCGCTGTAACCATCGCAACGGCCGGTTCCTCGGGCACTTCAACTGTAACGGCGACGGCGGCTGGTGGCTATACCGGAACCATCACCCTTACCTGCTCGGTGGCGGCGATCACTGGCGGCATCGACACGCCGACTTGCTCCGGGTCCACCATCACCGTTGCTACTGGGGCGACTACCGCGACGGGGACCATCACGCTAGGAACGACGGCTGCGAGCAGCTCCTACCGTCCAGCCAGTTTGAAGGCCGATTCGACAGGAACGCAGTGGAAGCCTTGGATAGGGTTCGGCGGGGCGTCGCTTGCTTGCGGCCTGTTGCTGGCTATCCCGGCGCGGCGGCGCGCTTGGAAATCGTTGCTCGGTCTTGCAGCTTTTGCGGCGGTCCTGGGTACGCTATCCGGCTGCGGGGGCGGTGGTTCCGGCACCACTAAGACCGTCTCCGGCACGACCGCCGGCAGCTACACGGTCACCGTGACCGGAACCGATACCAATTCGGTTACCCAAACGACAACGTTCACTCTGACCGTGCAATAGGCGTTTCTCCATCCCTCGGGGTCGCGCAAAAGGGGTCCATCTCGATACAAATCGGGGTGGACCCTTTGCTTTGCCCGTATGGGAGTTGGCGAATATTGCGTTGGATGATTATTCGTCTAGCTCAGGCGGAGAGTATGACGCAGGCGCAGGATGCGTCTCGAAACGATCGAATTCCCTCAGGGGCTGAACAGGCTGCGGAAAAACTCACAGAATTGGCAGAAATCTCGTCTGGAGCTTCTCTCAGGGGCTAAAGCCCTGTTGATTTGATTGGCTTTATCGGCACGACTGAAGTCGTGCCCTGTTACAAAGCCTTGCTAAATGGGGTTTTTCCGCAGCCTGTGAAGCCCCGCCTATTTTTGTTGCAGTTGCGGCACGACTGAAGTCGTGCCCTTTCACAAAGCCAAGATATTTCATTGCGTTTTGCAACGTGCCTGAGCAAATTTGGATAGTCATTTTGCGTTGAATGCGGCGCAAGCTGGGGCAGGTTCTTACACTTGCGCTTGAGATTCGGCGGAATCGTTCCAGCCTTCCGCCATGAAGCGGTATCCGACCCACGGCTCAGTTTGGATGTACTGTTTTCCGGTCTCGGCTTCGAGTTTTTTGCGCAATTGGCCGACGAAGACGCGCAGATACTCCGGCTGATGCGCTGATTGAGCGCCCCAGACGGCTGTCAGCAGGGCGCGATGGGTCATGACCTTTCCGGCATTGCGAGCCAGGAAGAGCAGCAGGTCAAACTCTTTGGGCGTGAGATGGATCATCTTGCCCAGCACGGTGACCGAGTGCGCGGGCGCGTCCACCACGAAGTCTCCCGCCTCGATGGCGTGGGTTTCCCGCTCGGGAGCGCGTCGGAGATGGGCCCGGACCCGCGCCAGGAGTTCCTGAATATTGAAGGGCTTGGTCACGTAATCGTCGGCCCCGGCGTCGAGCGCCTCCACCTTCGAGCGCTCGTGATCCCGCACAGAGAGCACCAGCACCGGCGTCGAAGCCATCAGCCGGATCGCCCGGCAGACGTCCACGCCGGTCATCGTGGGCATCATCAGGTCGGTAATCACCAGATCCGGAGCCCACTCACGATAGACCTGCAGACCCTCTTCCGGATCGTTCGCCGTTCTCACCTGGTAGCCCTGCGCCGTCAGAGAAGCGCGCAGCACCCGCGTGATCTGCGCTTCGTCGTCAATCACCAAAATCCGTTCCTGCATGATCCTCGTATCCGATTTGCCGTCTAGCGTTCCGCGCGGCCGGCCTCAGTGCGCTTATCCTGAACGATACAGCATCGGAGGGGCCCGGTCGCTCGCGATGCGGCAATGGAGATTGGGGCAATCCGCGTTCGGCGCGGCGGAAGCGGCTATCATCTATAGCTGATGCCTCAGTTCGAGCTTCTCTATCGGTTGCGAACGGCGCTGCGCTGGATGCTGAGCACCGGCATCGCTGTGCTGGTCACCTATGTGCTGGTTCATCTCAAGGCGGACGCCGCAACCGCAGGCATCCTGTTTCTGGTTCTGGTGGTGTGGGATGCCACGCTGGTTGGACGCGCGCTTTCCATCTATCTTGCGGTCATTGCGTCGCTTCTCTTCGACTATTTTTTCCTTCCTCCGCTGCATACGTTTGGGCTTTCCGGTTTTCAAGCCTGGCTGGCGATGATCGCGTTTGTCGTTGCGTGTGTCATCGTCAGCCGTGTCGCCGAGCGCGCTCGCCGGCAAACTCAGCAGGCCGAGCAGCGCCGGGGAGACGTGGAACGCCTCTACGCCCTGAGCCAGGAGATGATGCTGCACGACGATGCCGCCGGCCTGATCCGCGAGATTCCCCGCCTGGTCGAGCAGAATTTTGCCCTGGATGCCGTGCTTTTGTATGTACGCGGCGAGGATCACCTCTATTCTTCGGTTCCGGCCTCGCCAGCCAGGCGAGCTTCGCGGGTTCACGGCGACACCTGGGCATCTACGCCTATCGAGTGGCCGCACTGCAGCGCATGGCGGCGCTGCCGCCGAGCGCGCTGGAGCGGCTCGAGCAGCTCGAGCAGCTGCGCGCGCTCGAGCACGGCATGGATATCCGGGTCGCCGACGCCGTCGTGGCGCCGGGACCCGACGTCAATACCGCCGCCGACCTGGCCGCAGCCGAGGCGCTGCTGGGAACGGCGCTCGGCTGACGACGCGGCTACTCCTCGTGTGCCGGAGTGTCGGTGCCGGAGTGCGAGGGGACGGCAGGGGACGCTGCGGGCGGCGCGGAAGACCACGCCACCTG
>Ga0182030_10025293_pt1 | contig 10831 bp, 7 predicted proteins | sample 812S3MmetaG_FD_121299 | JGI IMG/M metagenome (GOLD analysis project Ga0182030, IMG submission 121299) | Permafrost microbial communities from Stordalen Mire, Sweden - 812S3M metaG (Illumina Assembly) | ecosystem: Environmental > Terrestrial > Soil > Wetlands > Permafrost | place: Sweden... | reverse complement strand
TTTCTTCGTGGGTGGGCAATATTTCTGGAAGGTTTTCGTTGGTCATGATGTTTACCCTTCCATTCTCCCACGATTCACCGGGAGCATGTTTTCAGATACGCTTGAATCATGAATGTTTTCGACGAAAAGCGAGCCGAACTCGATCGCTTCGAGTTCATGATGGGCGCCGAGCGGGGCCGTTTGGCGGTAGCGCTGGACCTGCTGACCGACGCGCTGGTTCTGGTCGGCCAGCACGGGGTCTACTGCGCCTCCGCGCGCAACCCCAACCAGCCGGCGCTCGATCTGCAGTCGGTTCTCGAAGGCATCGAGGGCGCCAAGGCGCTGATTCAGTCGGTGATGGAAGAAATGCGAATGCAACGGGAGGCCGGAACGCCGAAAAACAGTCCGGCAAAAAGCCGCTCGGCAAACTGAATCCATCCCAGTCAATGCAAAGTGCGATATGCTGGTAGTGCGCGCCCGTAGCTCAGCTGGATAGAGCGAACGCCTCCGGAGCGTTAGGTCGGGAGTTCGAATCTCTCCGGGCGCACCATACAATCCCACCTTGCGCACCCCATATTCTTACATTTTGCCTGCATCGGCAGTTGTGTCCGGCCGGTTGCAGGCAAATCAAAGTGGCGAGTACCGGCCCGCGCGGCTCCTCCGATGAATTGCCGTTGGCCTATTTCTGGATCTTTGTTACGTCACGCACTGCGCCGCGAGAGGCGCTGGTGGTCATTGCGGCATAGGCTTGCAGCGCCTGCGAGACCTTGCGATCGCGGGCTGCGGGCTTCCACGCGGCAGAACCTTTGGCCTCCATGGCCTTGCGCCTTTTCGCCAGTTCCTCGTCCGAAAGACCGACGCGAAGCACGCGCTTGGGAATATCGATTTCGATCTCGTCGCCCTCGACGACCAGAGCCAGGGAACCTCTGTCGGCAGCCTCGGGCGAGATGTGACCGAGGCAAAGACCGGAGCTGCCGCCCGAGAAGCGTCCATCCGTAATCAGCGCGCAAACCTTGCCCAATCCCTTGGACTTGAGATAGCTGGTCGGATAAAGCATCTCCTGCATCCCTGGACCGCCCTTGGGTCCTTCGTAGCGAATCAGCACCACATCGCCGGGAAGGACTTTGTCTCCCAGGATGGCCTCAACGGCTGCGTCCTGGCTCTCGAAGATGCGCGCCGGACCTTTGAAAGTCAGATGGGCCGGATCGACTCCCGCCGTCTTGACGATGCAACCGTCCTCGGCAATATTTCCATAGAGAACGGCCAATCCGCCATCGGCGCTGAAGGCGTGCGCCCGATCGCGAATGATTCCGCTCTCGCGATTCAATTCCAGTTCCGGGTAGCGAGCGCTCTGGCTGAAGGCTTCAGTCGTGCGAACTCCACCCGGTGCGGCGCGGAAGAACTCCTTCACAGCAGGAGCAACAGAACGCTTCACGTCCAGCTTGTCGATGGCTTCGCCCAGCGTAGCCGAATGCACGGTAGGCACATGGCGATGGATCAGCCCGCAGCGATCGAGCTCGCCAAGGATGGCGAAGATTCCACCGGCGCGGTGCACGTCCTCAAGATGAACCAGTTGCGAAGAGGGCGCTACTTTGCACAGGTTCGGTACGCGGCGCGAGAGGCGATCGATATCGGCCATGGTGAAAGGTACTTCGGCCTCCTGCGCGGCGGCCAGCAGATGCAAAACGGTATTGGTCGATCCGCCCATCGCAATATCCAGCGTCATCGCATTTTCAAAGGCCGCCATGGTGCAAATGCCGCGCGGAAGAACCGAGGCGTCGTCGTGCTCGTAGTAGCGCTTGGCCAGATCGACGATCGTCCTTCCCGCCTGCAGGAAGAGTTCCTTGCGATCGGCATGGGTGGCCACCAGGGTTCCATTGCCGGGAAGCGCGAATCCCAAAGCCTCGGTCAGGCAGTTCATCGAATTGGCGGTAAACATACCCGAGCAGGAGCCGCAGGTGGGGCAGGCCGAGCGCTCATAGGCTTCCACCTCGGCGTCCGTGACCTTGGGGTCCCCGGCCACGATCATGGCATCGATCAGGTCCACGGCCTTGACGATCCCGCCATGCACGACCTTGCCCGCTTCCATCGGCCCGCCGGAGACAAAGACCGCGGGAATATTGAGGCGCAAGGCAGCCATCATCATGCCGGGTGTGATCTTGTCGCAGTTCGAGATGCAGACCAGCGCGTCGGCGCGATGGGCATTCACCATGTACTCGACCGAATCGGCGATCAGATCGCGTGAGGGAAGGCTATAGAGCATGCCATCATGGCCCATCGCGATTCCGTCGTCGATGGCAATGGTATTGAATTCCTTCGCAACCCCTCCGGCGCGGGCGATCTCTGCCGCGACCAGTTGCCCCATGTCTTTGAGATGAACGTGACCGGGAACAAACTGCGTGAAGGAGTTGGCAACGGCGATGATCGGCTTGCCAAAATCGCCGTCCTGCATTCCGGTAGCGCGCCAAAGGCTGCGTGCTCCAGCCATATTGCGCCCGTGCGTCGAGGTTCGTGACCGATAAGCTGGCATGAGGAATATTTTACCGCTTTGGGCAACAATCTTGCGGCAAGCCACGAGGGATCAAAACCAAAGTCAACTGCCAGAATGAGCGCCTGAAGGGACGGGGAATGAAACCCAAGGGGATTGAATCTATCTCTGACAGAGACTAGAACGGAAAAAGCAAGCCTGAAGGATTAGGCGCTACGACCAGCCGGGCGCGCCTGCGGGCAGGCGGCGGGTTCGGCGCAGCCAGTTGCTGGGCGATCTCTCGCAGCTCGGCGCGCGCATGGCCGATGGCCGCGGCAATCGCATCCTGCCGCTCGGCGGAGTCGCCGTTCGGAGGGGACAGCGAAGGTTGAGGATCGCGGCGGCTGCGGCTCTGCTCCAGGACCTGCCGCGCGCCCGCAAGCGTAAAGCCCTCGCCGTGGACCAAGCGCTTGATATCGACGGCCAATTCGACGTCGCGCCGCCGGTAGAGCCGTTGGCCGGTACCGCTCTTGTTGGGCTTCAGCTGGGGGAACTGCGTCTCCCAAAAGCGCAGCACATAGGTTTCGACTTTGCAGATGCGGGCCACATCCCCGATCTTGAAGTAGAGGCGATCGGGAATGGCGGTCGAGCCGAGCGCGAACTTTGGGGCGCGTTGCGTAGCCATAGTTTGCATGAGCAGGGTTCGCACTGCCGGCTAAACCCGCTCTGAGGGAAGTATAGGCCACATTCTGCACAATATGTGAAGCAAATTCGTAGAATTCGCGGCGATTTCTTCGGCCCGCTCAGGATGATATAGCGTGAAGACGCTTTCGCTGCCCTCCGACGCTCGGAAAGCAAGAAACCGTCGATTGACTTCTTTCCGTCAAACGCGGTCTCTAATTGCCGCTACAGTACAGGCACACGTATCGTCAAGTTTCCCACATTTGACGTCCGACTTAATTAATTCAATAACTTAACAAAAAACATAGGGGTATTGTTCGGGGTGTCCAGAGTCAACTTTGCGATTCTGAGATCGCCCCGGGCCGCCGAATTCCCCCGCCCGTGTTTCAACTGGTTCGATTATGCGACGGGGCGGGGAGATAATCTGCAAAAACAGGCATTCACTGAAAACCCCGTCACTGCTTCTTGAGCACGGCGGTTCCCTTTTCGTCGAAGAGGATTGCCCCTTCGAGCTTGCGGAAATCGGCAGCCCTGGCCGCCGGAATTTCCACTTGGCGCACCACGTATTCGCGCTCATAGTGCAGCAGGCCGGACTTGGCCGTCACCGTCGAGTGGTAGCTGGCGAAATCCATATCCACATTCACCGGATCGGGCGTCTCATCCACCGCGTAGCCCTCGGGCAGCTTGATGTCGAAGCTGTCGCGCCAGCGGCCGGGATGGCCGAGTTCGATCAGGTAGAGTCTCGGCTTGCCTTCCATCACCTCGGGGATCAATTGAGCGTGGCTACCCAGCACCCGCGGCCGCACCAGCAGCAACGGGCCGGAGGAGTGGGCGTAGTTCGTCGCGCTCAGATGCAGATCGAGGTCCAGCGGCTGGTCCAAATCGACCGCATGGTGGAATTCAAACCCCTTGAAGGTCAGGTCCGGCAGATCGGAACCGAGGCGCTTTTCAATCCGTTCGCGGGTCTTCTTATCGTCGTTGTCCTTGATGAAGCTGCGCTCATTGCTCCCGTTGGCGCCGGAATAGGTCTCGGTCATATCGCCACTGAGCCCGCCATCGGCGGCAAGGGTAAAAGAGCCTTTGCGGCTCACCCCTGCCGACTCCGGCGGAAGCACCGGCATTTGCAGTATCTGACTCTCAGCTCCATGAATGAGGTTGGCATAAGCTCCTTGCAGCTCATTGTGAATCAGGCCTACGGGAGTTTCTTCGTCGGTGGGGTCAAAGATCAACAAAATCTTGCCATTCGCCGCCTTGACGCGGGCCAGCAAGCGAGGATCGCTTTCCCCTTCCGGCATTTCGATAGCGGTAATCATGTGATTGCCGGCCAACGAGGGAGTATCTGGATCAATGGTCCCACGGCTGCTGTCCACATGCAGGTAATAGGCGCGGACGCCGATCGCCTGAAGCATGGAAATCGTAAGCGTGGCCTTGTCCTTGCAGTCGCCGTAGCCGTTGCGATAGATGTCGCCCGCATAGTGCGCTTGCCAACCGCCAATTCCGCGCTCAACCACAAAATAGCGGATGTTTTTCTGAATATATTCGGTAATGCGGTTCAGCTTGGTATAAAAATCCGGTGCTCCGGCAGTCAATTCCTGCGCCTTGGCGGTAATCTCCGGGGTGGGGTCGGGACGATGCTCCTCCAGCGTCGTCGTCCATTGCCCGATAGCGCGCCATTGGTTATCTTTGTCTTGTGCGGCTAGATCACCCCATTTGACAGACATCCGCGCGGCCAGCGCTCTCCACGACGGCGTGGCGTGCAGATTTTCTAGATCCAGCGCCGGCATATCCTTGATCTCCCAGCGCAGATGGTGGGGCGCGATCTCAACCGGTTTGACCGGGGCAAATCTGCTCCACGCCTCCGCGTAATGACCGCCTGCAGGAAGGTCCAATTCCATCGCCTCAAAAACGTAGGGGATCGTGCCCTGAATCTCCCAACCCTCTTCGCTCATGTAGGGCCTGAGACGCTCTTCGGTTTCGCAAACCACCACCGAACCAGGATCGCCAGCCGGAGGATTCACCGAGCGGATGCGCTCGGTGAACTGCAATACCGGACCGGCATATGCTCCTCCATCCGTGAAGTTCGCCTCCATCGCTTGGAATTGATGACCGTCTGCCGCAATGGTCCAGGAGCGGAAGTAGTTCAGTTTCTCGTCTACGTCGTAACTTATCCTGCATTGTCCGTAGTGGCGCCCTTGCGGTTTGAGGATGCGCACCGCCCAGCGCTTCCGCTCCACGGCGTGATTCCGTTCATCGACAGTAATCAAATACTCGTCGAAGAGCACCACTGCGGCGGCATCCTTGGCGTTGGCCGGGGTTGCGGTCTTGGCCGCGTCCAAGGCCCAATCCGGAGCGGGCTCGTGCTTCTCCGCCAAGGCCGGGATCGAGCATGCCAATCCCCAGCCCAGAATCGCAACCGCCGCAATCATCGAAGTGCCACGACGCGCCATCGTCAATTTCCTTTCACTGCCGGAGCCGTAGTGAGAATCAGTTGCTGCTGATCGGAAGAGGCCACCTTTTGATAGAAGCCGCGCAGATCCTGGTATTCATCCGCCTTGGCGAAGGTGAAGTTGTGCGCGAATATGCGGGCTATGGTCACCTGGCTGGGAGCGCTCACCGTCTTGGCGACAAGAACGGCGTGGTCCGGCCAGGAAATGTTGCCGTCCTGCGGCGCGCCTTCCACGGTTAGGCCAGCGGGCAGGTGATAGGTCACCTGGTCGGTCACCTTGTCGCCATAGTGCATGTCCACCAACTCCTGCCGCTTCTCCTCATCCACAAACGGATGCCTGCCGCGGCTCTCGAAGAAGAAGCCGGGAATCATCAGCCGTTTCGCGGTTGCCGTTCCCAGAGCACCCTGCACCTTGATGACGGCGATCAACTGCGCATCTGGATTGTCGATTGCGACAAAGTGATCGACGTGCGCCTCGATGCCCTCGGGGACCAGGGTCTCCAGGTCGCGGTCGAAGCGCTTCTTGACCTCGTCCAGGTCGTTCCGCAGCGCTTCCTGACGCCAGTAGAGCGCGCTCTGTCCGGTCATGCCAAAGCGGATGTTCCCGGTGGCGCCGCCGTGATCGTCGAGTGTAACGTCGCCGATGCGCACGAGAGTGTTGTCAGCGTAGGTCTGAAGCGGCGTGGAGGCAACCGGGCGCCCTTGAGCGCTTTGCCGGACACCGCTGGCTCCCGTATGCCTCCAGTGCATGGTCTGAAAGGGGCACATCTTTTCGCCGGGGTCGAGGTAGATATCCTTGCCGCCGGTGCTCAGAATGATGACGTCGTCGTCGAGTTGGCCAAAATTGAGGTAACCGGGATTGAAGATGCCCCGTGAGCGATCGACCACCTTCATATCGTAGGCGGTGAGTCCGGCGGCGCGCAGCATCGCTAGATAGAGCCGCGTAATGTCTTTGGCGGAGCCGCTCTTCTGCGCCCAGGTATCCTCGGCGCGCTTGGCTTGTTTCTCCCCTAGTTCCTTGAGTTCGGACTTCTCCTTCTGGCGAGAAAAGTTCGTGTTATCCAGCGCCTGCACTGCTGTGTAGAGCTTTTTCGCCTTATCCAGATCGCTGTCGCCGGGGGCGATCAAGCCCTTCACTGCTTCGCGGATCGGACCGGTGGCTTCGGCGAAATGATCCACATCCTTGGACCAATCCTTGGCTTCGGAGGTCCAATAATCGCCGCTGTCATTCGCGTAGGAGTAGTAAAAACTCAGATGCCAAAGGAAACTTTTCATCGGTGGCATCCACGCTTCCTGCGGCGTGGCCGGAATGTCGGTCAGATCGAGGGTGTAACTTCCTGATGCCTCGGTCTTGACGGCGACGCCTGGTGGAAGAATCGATTCCCAGATGAGCGCATTGATCGCGCGTCCCTTGGAATCGATCAGGTAACGTCGGGACCCGTAACTCTTGTTCGGCTGGTAATTTTCAAACGGCGTGAAGGCATAATGCGCCTTGTGGACGAAATAATCCTTTTGAATCCTCCAGTTCGGCGAAGAATACGATTTGTCGTCGTTTTGCACCTGATAGCGGTACTCGATGATGCTGCCCACCTCGACGCTGGGCAAGGTGAATGTCACGCGGTCCCTCTCGAACTCGCCTTTCTTCGAAATCAATTGATCTTCCGGCTTGTATTCGAGCGGAACGATCGTTCCGTCGGAGTGAATCGTGCGCCCTGTGATGTCAGTGACGCTGTTGAAGAACTCGCGGTCGGTCGGATTGAAGTGGCTTTTGCGCACGAAAGGTACATCTACCGTCGCCAAAGTCTTGCCTTTCTCCGTGAGCACTTTGATGCGCGCATAGACGATGGCGTAGTGCCGCGGATCGTTGGTGACTTCCTCGACGTTGAGATAGACGGCGGCCGCCCCCGGAGCCTTGGGGTCGGCGGTCATCTTGAGTTCTTCGGGCGTGGGCGTCTGGAACTGCCCCTCGTACTGCGCATGGAGGAGGGCTGGAGTAACGGCGGCCATAATCAAGAGCACACTGCGAGCAAAGACGGAATTCCGCATAAATCATTCTTTCCTTGGATTGCGATTTGCTGGAAGTCTACCGCAAGAGGGCGGTGCCGCGGCGGAAAATATTTCCGCGTCGCCACGCAGTCAGGCTCCGCCTGTCAAATGACGAACCGCCGCCTAGGTCTCTGACCGCGTGATTTCGTATGTTGTGTCATGCTTTCCCAGGTCCCAAAATCGGGACCTGGGGCACCCAGCAAAATCTCTCATCGAACGAGTTTTTCCGCAGCCTGTTTAGCCGTGCCCTTTCAAAACCAGACTTTTACCACAGGCTGCTAGCGCAGCCAGCGCCGGAGCAGATCGAGCGCCTGCTGGGTCGTCCACTCGCGCATGCGCTCGCGGTCGCCCATGAAGTTTCGCTGGATGGTCTCGGTCTTTTTTCCATCGGAGAGAGCGATGTAAACCAGCCCCACGGGCTTGGCTTCGCTGCCGCCGGTGGGTCCGGCAATGCCGGTGATGCCCAGCCCCAGAGTGGCTCGGCTGCTGATCCGAATGCCCTGGGCCAGGGCCGCGGCCACTTCGGCGGAGACCGCTCCATACTTTGCGATCAGCTCCGGCGCGACCCCGGCAAAGATGGTCTTCAACGCATCCGAATAGACCACCGCGCCGCCCACAAACGAGCGCGAACTGCCGCTGATATTGGTGAGCCGCGCGGCAACCATGCCCCCGGTGCAGCTTTCAGCCACGGCCAGCGTGGCCTGGCGCAGGCCCAGATAAAAGAGGACGATCTGTTCCAGCGGTTCGCCGTCCGACGAGTAGAGCCAGTCTTCAAGAGCCTCTTCCATCTTTCCGGCCAGTTCGCCGACACGCTGCTCGGCTGCCTCCCGGGTGGGCTTGGCGCAAAGCAAGGTGAGCTGAATATCGCCGACATGAGCCAGAATCGTGGTCTCCACGTCCTTGTATTCGGTATAAATAGGCGCCAGCAACTGATCGGCCTGCGACTCGGGAATCATCGCCGCCTTCAGCGTTCGTATGGCGATGTGCCGCAGCGGAATCGCGGCGCGCAAACGGGGCAGGCACTCCGCGTCGAAGAGCGGCTTGCACTCGCTGGGCGGCCCAGGAAGCAGCATCATCAGCTTGCGATAGCCTTCGAAGGTCGTATCCAGCCACTGGCCGGGCGCGCTCCCGTTGGGGTTGGGCAGAACCGTGGCCCCTTCGAGTACGTCGGCCTGCTTCTGATTGTTCTCGGTCATCGGCCGGCGCCAGGTTGCGGCGCGGGCGTGCAGAGCGGCCAGTTGCGCGTTATCCCGGCGCAGCCAGAGCCCCAGCGTCTCAGCCACGGCCTCGCGCGTCAGGTCGTCTTCGGTGGGCCCCAGACCGCCCATGACGGCCACAATGTCTGTGCGGCCCAGCGCCGTCTTCAGGGCGCTTGCCAGATCCTTCAGCCGGTCGCCGACGATGGTCTTGAAGGCTACCGTAACGCCGATCTCGTTGAATTTTTCCGTCAGGTAGAGAGAGTTCGTATCCTGACGGAAGGGCGTAAGCATCTCGGAGCCAATGGCGATGATTTCAGCTTTCATTGAATAGTTTCCAGCTCCCGGCTTCCCACCGTTGATTCCCGATCACGATTCTCAATTCTCGAGTCCGTTAGTCTCTATGTCTCTGACAGCATAATTTCGTACCTTGGGTTCGTGCTTTCCCAGGTCCCAAAATCGGGACCTGGGGCACCCATCGCAGGTACAACTTCAAGCTGTTAGAGACCGAGTCCCTATAATGTCAGCCCATGCACTCCCAAATCCACATCGTAAATGGCTTCGTTGGTGGCTAGAACCACGGTGCCCAGCGGAGAAAACGCCACCCCGACGAGATTGGTGCCGGCCAATACCAGATCGGCATCGCCAGCCGGCGTCACTCGCACCAGCCCGCGGCGGCCGTGCAGGCAGGCAGCCACAAAGACATTGCCCTCCCAATCCAGCGCAAGGCCCTGCGGACGGCCCAATCCCCGGTACCAGACCCGTGCCTGGCCGTCGCTATCGATCGCCCAGATAGCGTCGTTCGAACTCAGGGAGGGCCCGCTGACAAAGAGCGTTCCGCCGGCATTCACTGCCAGGTGGTAGGCGGCCACGCTCGGTTCCAGCGTGGCATAAACAAAGATCTGCCGCTGGGGATCGATCTTGAAGATGGTGCCGCTACGATCGCCCACAAAGAGGTTGCCCGCGCTGTCGAAGACCGCCCCGGTGGCCACGCCCATCCCCTCGGCGTAGACGGTGGCCTCGCCGGCCGCATCCACGCGGTAGACGTTGCCCTCGGCACGCGAGGTCACAAAGAGATCGCCAACGGGATTGAAGGCCAGCCCGGTCGCGTTCAGGATGCCGCTCACAAAAGGCGTCCCCCGTCCATCCGGACTCACCCGCACCACGGAGACCGGCATCTCCTTGCCCATCTGCCCGGAGATGGTGGCGTAGATCATCCCCGAGCGGCTGATCGCCGGACTGGTGACCGGGTGCAATCCATCGCTAAGCTGGCGGGCCACGCGCAGCTGCGCCGAGCAACTCTCGCCAGCCGAGTTACGCACCTCGACCACCCCCGTGCCCGCTTCCTCGGGGACCCGCAGCACAAGGCGCGTGGGGCGGCTCATCAGCACGTGGGCCGGCTCCCCATCCACCAGCACCACCGGCGGACCGGATTCATCCGGCCCCAGATGCGCGCCTTTCAGTTCGATCTCGCCCCAGGGCAGCGCAGCGGCCGGCGCAACTTCGTCGATCCGCGGATCGGGATGCGCTTCGGCGGCGGATTGTGTGCGTATGCGCGTCATATTGAGTCCATCGAATCCATTTTCAAATCCAGCCAATCCATTGCCGTAGCAACCACATTACACCCCAAGCATACAATCCCGCGGCCACATCGTCGAAGACAATCCCCCAGCCCTCGGGAAGTCGCTCCAGATGCCGCACCGGGAAAGGCTTGAAGATATCGAAGAGCCGGAAGAGCAGCAGAGCGAGCAGCGCGTGCTGCCAAGTTGCGCGGCCGCCCAGCAAAGCGATCCACTGCCCGACAACCTCGTCGATCACCGCAAACCCAGGGTCGTGGATGCCGGACTCGCGGGCGACGATGGTGGAGGCGGGGATGCCGAAGAGGAGCGTGAGGGCAATGCCGGCGAGCAGGGCGAGAAGCAGCGTTTGCGGCGTGGGATGAACGTCCCAGACGAAGGCGGCCCAGAGCAGCACTGCGGCCACCGAGCCCCAGGTTCCCGGCCCCGGCTTGCCCAG
>Ga0182030_10025292_pt1 | contig 10831 bp, 10 predicted proteins | sample 812S3MmetaG_FD_121299 | JGI IMG/M metagenome (GOLD analysis project Ga0182030, IMG submission 121299) | Permafrost microbial communities from Stordalen Mire, Sweden - 812S3M metaG (Illumina Assembly) | ecosystem: Environmental > Terrestrial > Soil > Wetlands > Permafrost | place: Sweden... | reverse complement strand
TAGGCCGCCTTCTCCAGAAGCCCCAGCACGCGTCCCATGTCCGTCGGTTCGCCCTTCTTCGCCACGTGCACCTCCGCTTTGAAATGCACATTGGTGGCGTATGGCGCGCACATCTCGATCTGCCGGTATCCATCGTCCGGAAAATTGCCGATATCGAGATTGATCCCTACCCACGGCGAGTCCGCCTTCTTGACGATCTCCACCGTGCGATCCGCATTGGTCGTGATTCCGCCGTCGTCCTCCACGCCGAGTATGATTCCCTTCTTGCCTGCCTCCCCGGCGGCGCGCTTGAGTGTCTCCACGGCCCACGCCACCGCCTGGTCCTCGGTCGCGCCCTTGGGAACCGCGCCTCCGAAGATCCGCATGTGGCTCGCCCCCAGTTTCTCCGCCACATCCAGCCATTTGCGGACCGTCTCCACTTCGGCCGCCTGTAGTTCCGCCGTAGGCTGCGCCATTCGCGCCCGAATCCCGATGGTATACAACGCAACTCCCGAGCGGTAAGCCAGCCTCTTTAGCCCGAACAGTGTCTGGTCGGATGTGTCCGGCAACCAGTAAGTGGTCAAATCGATTCCGTCTATACCCAAATCCGCCGCCATGCGGATGAGATCTTCATAAGTGAACGACTTATCCTGGAGTCCCTTCCGAAAGGAGTAAGCACAGACCGCCGCCCGGAACCGTCCCGCCGGCGCCCACCCATACACACCCCGCGCCGCGACCGCAGCCGCGCCCATCGCCATCAGCCATTGCCTTCGATCCATACCTCCCCAGTATGCCCGCATTGTGCGACAGGTGGGGCATGCCGCGACATCCACCCCGAGACTTCTTGAACTGCCCGATGAGATAGCGGCCGCGGCTCCCGTTCCGACGATGCCAGCCCAGGCGCGGAGAAGCAGCGTCTCCGATATAATGACCGGAACTATGGACACACCCATCCGCTGGAGCGATGCGCAGTTGGACGCCATGCGTCAGACCCAGGATTCCGTGGCCGACCCCGTCGTCGCCGCCCTCTTTGCCGCCGGCCAGGTCGATGCCGTCAACAGCCTCATGAAGACGCTGGTGGAAAATGACGGCCTCCCGCCCGCCGCGCTGCCCGCTTCCGTGACTGCCTACCTTGCCGCCACCGGTGCCTTGCCGGAATGGGCGGACCCCGCCAGGATCGCTGCCGGCGAGCGCGTCTTCTGGCGCTACGGCCCGGCCATGATTGCCATCCTGCACTGTTACGCGCTCCCCTTCTGCTACGCCGGCCGCAAGGGCGTGCAAGTGCTCGCGCTTACCGCGCGCCTCACCAACAACCCCACGCGCCGCATCGTCGAGACCGCCCAGATGGTGGTCGATTGTATGCGCCCCGGCGGCCTCGGCGCGGTTGGCAGCGGCATCCGCACCGCGCAGAAGGTGCGCCTGATGCACGCCGGCGTACGCTGCCTGATTGGCCAATACCCGGGCTGGAAACCTGAATTCGATCTGCCTATCAATCAGGAGGACTTGGCGGGCACGCTGCTCTCGTTTTCCTCCATCACTATCGACGGCCTGCTGCGTCTCGGCTACGAGCTTTCCAACGACGAAATCGAGGGCTACCTGCACGCCTGGAAAGTGGTGGGCCATATCCTCGGAATCCGTCCGGAGATGCTGCCCGTCGACTATGCCGATGCCTCGGCCCTCTCCGCCCGCATCGCCGCGCGCCAATTCGCCGCCTGCGAGGAGGGCCAGTACATGACGCGCGCCCTGGTCGAGATGCTGCGGCACATTGTCCCGGGCGACCTTTTCGATGCCGTCCCCGAAACGCTCATGCGCCATTTCCTCGGCGACCGGACGGCGGACATTCTGGCCGTCGCTCCCGGCCGGGAGGCGGAGATTCTGCTGGGCCCGTTGCAGTCGCTCGCCCACGCCGCCGGCACCTTGATCCATTCTTCCAATGAACTCGCGCGCGTCCACGAACTCTTCGGCCGCGCGCTCATCGAGGGCATCGTGTTGGTGGATCGCGGCGGCAAGCGCATCCCCTTCACCGTCCCCACGGAATTGCTGCAGGCGTGGGGCGTCAACTGGGTGGCGTAGGCAGGAGGAGGGCTACTCTTCCTGTTCCCACATCCGGAAGCGGTGCTGATGTTCCACCATGTCCACCCGCTTCCCCCGGAAACGCACGCCTTCCATTTCCAGGCGCGTGCGCTGCTCCAGGCCCGCTTCGAACCTCAGCTTGATCGCGCCGCCCGCGCCCACGACGCGCTGCCAGGGCAGCGTCCCGCCGCTCCTCTGCAGCAACTGGGCCACGTGCCGGTGATACAAAGGATATCCGGCCGCCGCCGCCACCTGCCCGTAGGTTGCCACCTTCCCCTTCGGAATCGACCGGATCGCCTTCCTGAACGCGGTGTCGCGCGGCTCGCTCCTGGGCGCCCGCCGCAGCCGCCGCTCCACCTCATGCCGCATCATGACAACTCCGCGTGGCGGAAGCAGCCCGTCAGGTGATCGTTCACCATCCCCGACGCCTGCATAAACGCATAGCAGATGGTCGACCCGACAAATCTGAACCCGCGCTTCTTCAGGTCCTTGCTCATGGCGTCACTCTCCGCCGTGCGCGCCGGGACTTCCTTCAATTCGCCCCACGCATTCCGCACCACGCGGCCGCCCACGAAGCTCCAGATGTACCCATCGAACGTGCCGAACTCCTTCCGCACCGCCAGAAACGCCTTGGCATTGGCCACCGCCGCGTTCACCTTCAGACGATTGCGCACGATTCCCGCGTCCTCCAGCAGCGCCGCCACTTTACGCTCGCCGTAGCGCGCCACCTTGCGCGCGTCGAAGCCGTCGAAAACCTCGCGATAACGATCGCGCTTGTTCAGGATGGTGGACCAACTCAGCCCCGCCTGCGCCCCCTCCAGAATCAGCAACTCGAATAGCGCGCCGTCGTCGTGCAGCGGCACACCCCATTCCGCATCGTGATATGCGATGTACTTGTCGCCGCGCGCCCACCCGCAACGCTGCATCACTTGCACTTCTCCGCGTGCAGCAGATCCTTCTCGACCGCCAGCATCCAACAGCCCGCCTCCTGCAGATTCTCCAGCGTCAGCCCATTCCACAAGAGCGTCGCCGGCACCCATTCCGGAGCCACCGTCACACGCATCTCCGTGACCGTGCGGCTGACAATCTGAATCTCTTTCTCCGCCGGAAGGTACTGCGCCTCCACACGCGACGTGACTCCCGTCTCGCGCCGCGGCAGCACGATCCGCGTCTCCACCCGGATGCGCTCCTTGCCGCGCTGCACCGTGACTACGGCCGCCTTCTCGTCCGTCACCTTCTCCATGAATTCCAGATACTGCCGCGCATCGGCCAGCGGCTTGCCATCCAATGCCATCAACCGGTCGCCGCCCTTGAGCGGGCCGCCGTATTTTTCCGGCAGCGAGGTCACCAGCACGCCGGGTCCCGGGTCGTCCGTCTTGAAGCCGAAACCGCCCAGGTCGAGCGCCGCGCCGGTGCCGCCGGGAATGCGCGTCGATGTCAGCACGTCGTTGCGCTCGCTGGCGGCGAACTTCGTCGGCTGGATCCAGTAGCAGCGCGCAAACGCAGGCGAGTTGGTCTCGCAATCGATGGAGAGCGGGAACGCGTCGCGCTGGTGGCGCGCCAGCCACTCCATGAGCCCCGCCGCGCTGGTGCCGCCCGACACCGGCCGCCACTCCAGGTTGAGCTTGGCCGCCGTCAGTTTCTCCACCATCGGCTTGCTGTCGTCGCCGGAGATCCACAGCACCGGGACCAGAGTGAAATTCGCCGCGAAGATGCGGTTGCTATCCAGTGCCGCGTTGGGCGAACCGCCCAGCGCGACGCCCGCGGCCCACAGATCCGGCATCCGCGAGATGGCATAGAACACCGCCGCTGCCGCATCGCCGCGGCCCGCGATGTACACGCGAGCCGGGTCCACCGAGCCGTTCCGGATCGAGCTCTCCACGGCCGCGGCCAGCGCCCGCACGCGCGCATCAATGTCCGGCGCCGGCCCTCCGGCCGCGGCGATCACCTGCCAGCCGGCCTCGCGCGTCCAGTTCTGCCACTGCGCGGTGTCGTTGGCATCGAGCAGCGCGATCGCCGGCGGCTTCGTCTGGGTCCGGGTCTGCCCCGCCAGCGGCCCGCACACCAGCAGGCTAACTATGGCGCAGGCGCGCCCGAATTCGTTTGGCCAGTTTCTCGATTTCATCTGTCTTTTTGATCGTCGCCATGGAAACGATGTAGCGATCGTCCTTTTCCAGCTCGATCTTCAGTTGTTCGGCCAACTCCGCCAAATCGGCGGCATCCTTCAGGTTCTGCTGGTGCTCGGCCTTGAGGATTTCCTCTTTCTGCGACTTGCCGTTGGGCAGCATGACATCTTCCTCATCGTCGGCGCCGCGCCGGCCGCCGCGCCCGCCGCTACCCTGCTGTAACGCGTAGACACTGACGCCGGTCAGCAGAACCAGAGCCACCACGCCGCGCCGAATCCCGAGTTTCATGTGAAAACCTGCTGCTATCATATCGGAAATGCCCCTCGCCTTCGCCCCGCTGCCGGCCGCGTTCGCGCTCCCAGCCAACTTCCGTGTGGACCGCGCGCAGTGAGGCGCCCGTGAAAAAATGGACCACCCTCGACCAGGCGCTGACACCCGGCGGCGGGACCGTCTCGCTCCATGAGCACGATGGCAGCTACGCCATTCGCGTCGATGGCATCCCCCTCATGTCCACCCGCCAGCACGGTTCCGAGGAAAGGCTCGCCGAGTTGGCCTGCGCGCACCTGCGCCGGAACCCGTGCGCACGGGTCCTGATCGGCGGGCTGGGCTTTGGGTTCACCTTGCGCGCGGCGCTGGCGGCAATGCCCGCCGGCGCCACCGTGGTGGTGGCCGAGATCCTCGGCGCCGTCATCGCCTGGAATCGCAACCCGGCCTTCCCCCTGGCGGCGGATTGCATGGCCGATCCCCGCGTGACCATCCTGCAACAGGATGCCGGCGAGACGATCCGCGAGGCGCGCGCAGCTTTCGACGCCATCGTCCTCGACGTGGATAATGGGCCCGCCGCCTTGAGCGCCGCCGGCAACGCGCGCCTCTACGATTCCGCCGGCCTGCGCCGCGCCCGTGCCGCCTTGCGCCCCGGCGGTTGTCTGGCCGTCTGGTCGGTTGCGCCCGACCCCGCATTCGCCAAGCTCATGACGCAAACCGGCTTCGCCGTCGACGTCCACCGCGCCCGTTCGCGCCTGGGCTCCGGCAGATGGCACACGCTCTTCCTGGGAAGGAGCGTAGCGTAGCCTTTCAGGCCAATGCCACTTAGTTTCGAATGCAGCACTCTGCATTAATTGTGGGGCGGGCAATCTTGCCCTGGGGTCCCCTCCGGGGACGCCTTTCAGGCGGCCTTTTCGGGCGGTTCGCACCCGTCGGACGCCGGCTGAAAGCCGGCGGCAGCCAGAATTGGCTGCCCCACAATTTGTGCAGATGCCCGCCGATAGGAAAAACTAAGTGGCATAAGTGGCATTGGCCTTTTCAGGCCGCCACACCAGCGTCCTTGCCGGTGTTCTGCAAAGAAATGCCGGTACGATCAGCGGCATGGCGGGCGGGACGCCCGCGCTACAACGAGTAAGTGTGGAACACGTACAGGTAAGTCGGCCCCACCCCCGGCGTCGCCTTCTGAATGAACTCTCCCGGAAACACGTGACCGTAGCCGGCGCCGAACGTGAAGTGCCCGTACTTGTAAGTGCCGAAAACATCCGTCTCCTGGCCCACATGGCGCCCCGCGGCGCCCGTGGCCGAGCGCACGATCTGCTTCCCTGAGCCGTTATACAGGCCGTCTTTCACGTTTGCCAGCCAGTAATTGTCGTACATGAAGTGGATCGCCAGGTTCCTGGTCAATCCCAGGTCCGTCAGGGAGCGGGCATTGTGTATATTCCGCCACCCGAACAGATCCTCATGGCCGAACTTATCGTGGTTGGCCGCATAAAGCTGGTCGAAAGTGGCGGAGCGCGTGGGGTCGGCCGGGTTCGCCGTGCCCGAAGCGTATTTATACTCGCCTTCCACATCGAGCGGCTTGTGCGCCACCGTCCAGCGGCGGCTGAGGGAGGCGTACCAGGCGTCCGCGTTCAGGTCCGCGGGACCGACCTTACCCTTCTCTAACACCGCCTCCAGGCTATACTTGACTCCCTCCGCCACCGGTCCCGCCAGGCGGAAGCCCAGCGCATTCAGACCCAGCTTGTCGGTGCCGTTCGCACTGGAGCCACCGGTGAAACCACCCGGACGGTTCTGCTCGTGCCGCAGCAGGTACGCTTCCAGCAGGTGCTTCTTGTAGAAATTGGGAAACACGTTGTAGGTGCCCAAAATGCGGTCTCCCGGTTCCGGGCGGTTGAACTGTCCAATGAGCACTTTCACCTGCGAAACGGCCAGAACTTCGAACTGCGCCCAGGCCGAACGCCAGTACATGCGTGCCTGATCGTAGGTGCGCGAAGTGTTGCTCCATTGCGAAATTCCGATCAACCGGCCCTCGCCATAGTTGAGCAGCATCAGCCGGCCCACGAGCATGCCGAATCCCTCCTTGTACGAAGGGAAGAGCTCGATGTAGCCTTCGTGCCAATCGGCCTGATCGCGCAGGTTGTTGGGAGCGCCGGGGCCGTACCAGGGCGCGCGGCAATCCTGAACCATGCCTGAAAACTTCAGCCACCGCACGGGTATGTAAGTCAAACCCAGCCTCGTCCGGACCAGGCCCGTCTCCACATCCACGTCCTTGCCGAACGTGTTGCCGGTACGGTCTTCGTAGCGCACCCGAAGATCGAAGCTCAACGTGAGCTTCTGCGCGGTGGCGCCGGAGATCGCCGCCGCCGCCCGCGCCCCAACGTCCCAGTCCTGGGCGCCGCCGCGCGCCAGCGGGAGCAGACACCACACCACCAGCCGGAGTTTCAGAATGTAGGCAGTCTATCACCCGGCGCCGCCCAACGGAAGCGTTGTAGGACAGGCCTCCTGGCCTGTCCGCCCGGCCTGTCCTCGTGCCGTCGACACTCCGTGACCGATTCCCCCGTCACTCCGTCGCTTTCCCTGATTCCACGTTCGTCAACGTAACGATCGCGCCTGGAGCCACCAGCACTTCCACACCCGTGCCCGCCGCCCGCGGACTCGCCTCCGCCGAGTTCTCCTGCTGCGCGCTGACCGTCTCCAGATACCGAAACCTCGCTCCCCGCCACACCGCGGCGTCTTGCCGGAATACCTTCGCCGCCGCCACGCCGCCCGGGGACATCCGTCGCCCGACATTTACCTCCAGAGCGGCGCTCACTCATTGCGGAGTGCGGCGGCGGGATCGATCCGCGAAGCTCTCCATGCCGGCAAATATCCGGCGGCCAAAGCGGCGGCCAGCAGAATGCCGATCGCCGCGGCGATCGCCACGAAATCGTTCGGTCTCATGCCAAACAGAAACGATTCCACGAAGCGCATGGTAACGCGCGCGGCGGCATACCCCAGCAGCAACCCCACTGCCGTCGTGGTCAGCACCTCCCGCATCACCAGATAAATGATACCCGGCCTTTGCGCGCCAAGTGCCATGCGGATGCCGATCTCGCCGGTGCGCCGCGCCACCGTGTACGCCATGGCGCCATATAGTCCCACGCAGGCGATCACGAGCGCCAGCGCCGCGAAACAACTGCCCAGTTCCGCGAACGTGCGTTGCTGCGAAATGGTCTGATCCATGCGCTGCGCCTGCGTGGTGATCTCGCGGATCGAGACGCTCGAATTGGCCTCATGTACAATGCGGCGGACGGTCGCCGCGGCGCTCAGCGGCGGCCCAGCCGTGCGAATCTCGAAGAAGAATTGGCCCAGCCCTCCCAGATCCTGCGTATAAGGAAGGTAAGCCACGGGCTGGCTCTCCTCCTGCAACGAATTGTAGTGCGCCGCCCTGGCAACTCCGACGATCTCCAATAGCGGGCCGGTCGGTTCGCCGATCGCAAACTGGCGGCCGATGGGGCTCTCGCCGCCGAAGTAAGTCGATACAAATTTCTGGTTGACCACGGCTACGGTGGGCGAGGCCAGATCGGCCGGTTTTAGGTTGCGTCCCAGCAGTACGGGAATTTCCATAGTCTCGAGAAAGGCCGGGTCCACATGCAGCAGGTTGGTGCCGGGATCGCCGGGCTGTGACGCGCGGCCCGGGATGAACACCGAGTTACTGTTGGTGTACTGCGCCACCAGTGGCATGTTGGATGCGCTGGCGGCGCGCACGCCTGGAATCTCGCGGAAACGATCCAGCAGTCCCGAGTAGAAACGCGCAAGCGCCGCGCCCCGGTAGCCGGCTTGCTGGCCGTTGACGTTGACCAGCAGGACATTTTCCCGGTTAAAGCCGACGTCGATCGCATACAGGTTTGAAAGTGTTCGTACAAACAGCCCCGCGCCAATCACCAGGAGCAGCGAGACCGCAATCTGCAACGCGATCAGCGCCTGGCCCAGCCGTGGACGGAAGCGGCGGCCCGAGGCATTCGAACCCTGTAACGGACTCTCCTTGAGCGCCGGAGTGAAATCGAGATTGGTGGCCTGGATGGCCGGAGCCAGACCGAAAAGCACACCCGCCAGTAGCGCCAGGGCGAAGGTGAAGCCTAGTACCGTCCAGTTCAGCTCCGCGCGAAGTGTGAACTGTTCCCGCCCATTCGCCAGCAGCCAGGTGATGAAGCGTATACCCGCGAGCGCCACGCTCAAACCGAGCGCTCCACCCGCCACCGAAAGCAGCACGCTTTCCGTCAGCATCTGCCGCACAATTCTGCCGCGGCTGGCGCCCAGGCTCAAACGGACAGCGATTTCCCGCCGTCGCGCTGCGGCCCGCGCCAGCAGCAGGTTGGCCAGATTGGCGCAGGCGATGGCCAGAATGAGCCCCACCATGGTCATCAGGACGTAGAGTGGCTTCGAGTATTCCCGGCGCAGGGAATCCAGGCCCGAAGCCCCTTCGGCCAGCGACAGCTCGGGCAGCCCTTCAGCATCTTTAGGGGTGGACGCCGTGCCCGCGGCAAAGGCGCGAAACCGTGCTCGCATCAGGGCCTGGGCCTGCCCCAGGCCAATGCCCGGACGCAACCGGCCCATCATCTCAATCCAGTAGAAATGGTCATCGAGGAAGCGCGCGCGTTCCTCTTCGGCGGGCCTTGCTGCCAAAGTGGGGATGGCGTGGATCGGCAGGAAGAATGCGGGATTAGTTTGCGGATCCACCCCAAAAAAGCCCGAAGCGCCCACACCTACCACCGTGAAAGGCAGCTTGTTGACCAGAATCGACCGGCCAATCACGGACGGGCTGCCGTTGAAGCGCCGCTGCCAATACGCGTAAGCCAACACCACCACCGGCGGAGCACCCGAGCGGTCATCGGCATCGCCCAGCAAGCGCCCCACGGCGGCTGGCACACCCAGTCCGCCGAAGTAGTTGCCGGAAACGTACCCGCCCTGAATCGACTCGGCCTCGTCCCCGATAATCACGTTGAAGGGCTGCGCAAACGAGTAGCCAAACAACGTGGAGAAGGTGTCCTTTTCCGCACGCAGCGTCTCATAGGCGGCGAAGGGGAAGTTGGGGCTCAGCGAACCGCCCTTGCCATAGCGGTGAAAGGTTCCGTTGATCCCTCTGATTACTCCTGGTCGGCCCGGCGAGTGCCATTCGGCGATCGCCAGTTCCTCGGGATGGGGCACCGGCAGTCCGCGCAGCAGAATCGCATCCATGAAGCTGTAGATGGCAGTGTTGGCGCCGATGCCCAATGCCAGCGAGAGCACCGCTGTGGCGGTGAACAGCGGGTTCGCCGCCATGGCGCGCAGCGCATCGCGAAGATCCTGCACCAATTGTTCGAGAAATGCGAAGGTCCACATGGAACGGCTTTCTTCCTTGATTGACGTGACATTGCCGAACTGCCGCCGCGCCGCGGCGTCGGGTCTTCCGTCCTCTTCGAGCAGCGCCAGATGATGGCGCAGTTCCTCCTCCAGATCGCGCTCATAATCGGCGCGATGAAACAGAAACCGGATGCGGCGTAAAAGTTCGTGCATGGCTTTAGACCGGCTCGATGAGGCGCGCAATCGCCGCCATAACGCGTCCGAACTCGCCTACCTCCCGGATCAACTGTTTGCGGCCCGCGGGCGTCAGGCGGTAATAGCGCGCCCGGCGGTTGTTCTCCGATTGTTTCCATTCCGCCGCTACCCAGTCTTTGATCAGCATGCGCTGCAAGGCTGGATAGAGCGAGCCCTCCTCCACCTGCAGCACATCCTCGGAAATCTGTTGAATGTACTGCGCGATGCCATATCCGTGCATCGGCCCGATCCGGGCGAGCGACTTCAAAATCAGCATATAGAGGGTGCCGGGAGGAATCTCGGGTCCGCTTCTCATAGGTAAACTATACAACAGTTAGACTAGGGAAAGCCACGGACGGTTGGGAGAACGGGAAGTTCTTGCGCGGGAACAGCCCTTCGGTCCAAGAGCCGGATGGATCCCGCGAAACGCCGCTCACAAAACCACGGGGCAGGTCTGTCGTCTCTTAGGCACGGGAGCGGCGGCGTCACAACCTGTCGAACAGCAAATGCAATCCGTCGTGCACGGCGTCGGCCGCGTCGCCACTTAACTTTCCGGTGCACTCCACTAACTCTGCCTTATCGACCGTGAGGATCTGGGATACGTTCACCACGCTTGCCTTCCGAAGGTTGGCTTCGCCTTTCTTCAGAAGTACGTTGCCCGGCGCGTTCGCCCTGCTCAGGTTCGAGGTAATCAGGCACACGACGCTGGTTGCAATCGCGCTCCGGTTGAAAATATCGTTCTGGACAACCACACAGGGATGCCGGTCCGCCGGCGCCGAACCGGCCGCGAGTCCAAAGTAAAGCCAGTACACTTGTCCCTGCCGAATCTCACT
>Ga0182030_10025291_pt1 | contig 10831 bp, 10 predicted proteins | sample 812S3MmetaG_FD_121299 | JGI IMG/M metagenome (GOLD analysis project Ga0182030, IMG submission 121299) | Permafrost microbial communities from Stordalen Mire, Sweden - 812S3M metaG (Illumina Assembly) | ecosystem: Environmental > Terrestrial > Soil > Wetlands > Permafrost | place: Sweden... | reverse complement strand
GCAAAAACGGTGGCCGCACCGGGTCCGACGGCAGCCCGTTCACGACGGCGAACAAGGGCAAGGAACCGAAGGGTCATAAGACCGGCGGCCCCGACAAGGAACTGGAGGGGATGGATTCGGGCAACGATTGAGCCCTCCCCGCGACCGTTACGCGAGAACGGAGGCGCAAATGCCTCCGTTTTTGTTTGAGGAGTAGAGAATGCGACCAATCACGATTTCCGTCGGACCCCTGGTGGCCGCGAGCGCCAACAACATCGCGCTCTCCCAAACGCCAGCGGCAGCGTTTACTCTGAATGGCTCGACTGCCGTTGCCGGCGTCGCGACGCTCGACAATCCCCGTCGGGTTCTGTTCACGAGCGCCGACTCGACCCACACCGCAACCATCGTCGGGACCAACTGGTCAGGAAATACCGCGACTGAAGTCGTCGCCATGACGGGCACCACAGCGGTGTCGCTCCTCGATTACAAGACCATCACGTCCATTACGGCGAGCGGCCTGTTTACGGCGGCCGTCACCGTCGGCACCAACGGCGTCGCAGGCAGCCCGTGGGCGCGCCTGGATGAGTGGGCCATGCCCGGCGTCTCGATCCAGTGCGACGTCTCGGGCACGGTCAACTACACCGTGCAGGCGACCAACGATGACCCGAATGACCCCACGTTCCCGGTTCTGCCAGCGGCGGTCACCTGGATTCCGACCAACGACCCAGCGGGCGTTGCGGCGACGGCGGCGATCCTCACCAACTACATCAACGCGCCGACTTACGTCCGACTGCTCCTCAATAGCGGCACCGGAACTGTGACAATGAAGGTCATCCAGTACAACGTGGCGAGTTATTGATCATGAGAATCTTTTCGATATCGGTCGCGTTTATCCTTGTCAGCTTGAGCGCATATGGTCAAGCGGTTCCTGGGGCAGGCGCATATGTTCCAGGGGCGGCGTCTTCGCCTATACCTCCTGGCACCGTGCTGAGCAATTGCACAATAGGAAGCGCTGCGCCGTCAGCCAACACCTATATCTGCATCGCATTAGTTCCAAGCACAGCGACCTATACAGTTTCAGGGACGGGAGCTTGTCTCACCCAAAGCGCAAAAGCCGGAGGGGCGGTTACCGGGCCAGGGCTAGCAGCAGGAAAACTCACAGCCACCGGTACCTCGGGCTCGTGCGTCATCACTCTCACACTGCCGACCGTCAACAATGACTGGACCTGCGGAGGAAGCGACGTAACGCAAGGAATCTCGCTGGTACAGCTCTCCCCAATCTCGGCGACAGCGTGTGTGCTTTCAGGTGCCGCGACGAATGGCGATGTCATCACCTTCTGGGCTGTAGGGTTTTAACATGGCACAAGCTCCACATCTAGGCTCGTTTGCCACGGTCTCAGCCCTTACAACGGCATTCCCGACAGCCCCCTTGGGCGCGACCGCCTATGTTGGAACCGGGGTTGCATCGGATCCGGGTGTCTTTATCTGGAACGGATTGTCTTTTTCTCCTTCAGGAACATTTTCTTTCGGTCAAGTCGATCTGCGTGACTGGAATGGCTACGATCCGACCGGTACCAACGCGATGGATTCCATCGTCAACCAAGCGCTGCAACAATCGCTGCCTTTGAAGTACGCCGTCTTTGCCCCAGCGGGCACCTATGCGATGGCGAATCCGATCAGTTGCCAGTATCAGCCAAACGCTAATTTTATCCTGGTAGGCGCGGGCGGCGGCCTAACACAGAAACAAGGTAGTTTTCCCAATTATACTCGCGTGCTGGGGTCTCCCCCGCAGACCACCTTTACCTTTTCGGATGGCACCTCTTGCGGGTTGTCGATTACGGGTGCGATCAATTCGCTTTTTCGTGGCTTTGCGCTCGTCGGGCCAAATCTCGCTCCAAACTCCATCCCGACTAATATGGATGTGGAGGCGTGCTTTATAGGCGCAGGTATCCGCAACACGCAGTATTCCCCCAATGCGGGTATTGCGATTGACGCATTCAATGGAACTGCTGTGCCAGGCGATGGCGGGTACACCACGCAGGCAAGTATCACCGTCTCATCGGCGGTATTTACCAATGGCTCACCTAACATCACGGTTAGTAATCCCACCGGAGCCTTGGTCGTCGGCGCTTCCATTATTTTCAATGCAACCGTTGGTACGGGCAGCGGCGGTATAGTGTCGGGTACGACGTACTGGATTTCTGCCGTCAACACGAATTACACGGCGATACCGACTTCGATCCAGGTGTGCTCCGCTCTCTACGGTGCGTCCATCATATTCAACGCGGGCGGTAGCACGACCGCGACCGCGAGTTGGTATAACCCGGTAGGAGGTGTCGCTGGTAGTTCATTCTTGAAATTCGAGGACGTTGGTGTCCTTCAATGGGCGGTTGGTATCGGCGTCAACTTTTCTGGTAACGGCTCCCTCTCCGATTCGATCACATTCAAAAAGTGCAGCGTCATTAGTACCGACATTGCGCTTGCCGTGTGCAACGGTCAGAACAAGATCATGCACTACGAGGACGGCATCCTCTCCGGCCGCGTCAATTTGGACACGTTGACTTACGGTTCTCAGAATGGAACCTGTCCGACTATCACGCGATGCAATATGGGCGGCTATCGTTTGTTCCAATGCGGTGGAGCTTACGGGGCTTTGAATCTCATGAGTTGCTACACGGAAGGCACTGCGACAATCGGTGATTGGGGTGTCACCGTCAGTGATGGAGGCTATCCATGCAACATTGTCGGGGGTGAATATTATCTGACGGGCGACGAATCGCCTGTTCAATCTCGCACCAATCCTTACGTGATTAATTCTCCTCTCGGCAACGTCAAGTTTGATGGGACTTATATTCAAACCCTGGTTGGTGTAGCGATGAACATGGGGGTCTCTTCATACGCGACCCCGATCCAATTTTCGTCGTGTAATTTGCAGGGCGGTTCTGTAGCAGGGCAATTGCCGCTGATAGGGTATGTAATTAACGGCCCTCAATATGCCCGTTTGGATAACTGCCTGTTCAACACTTCGACCTATGGTGCTGGACTTACCTATTCGGACAGCGGCGCGACCATCGCAGAGATGACTTATGCAAATAACGCAGGACGCATCAAAGCAATGGCGCGCACGGCGTTCATCGACGGCGGTACAACTAAGTATCTGTATCAACCGAGCGCTTATCAAGGCGTGAGCCAGTTTAATTGGGGAAACATCAGCGCTCTTACGATGACTTCGCAGGCGATCACGTTTACTGCGGGCCTGGCGAATGGAGCGATCAATTCAACGCTCACAGCTGCATGGACGAATCCCACGGACTTCTATCCGGTGACGTTCAGCAATGCTCAAGTTAAGCAAGTGTTGTTTACCAATGGTTCGACGGCAGTGGCCTGGGATTGGGGCGGCACGAATGGCTTGACGAGTACCGCGAACACGAGTGCGACGGTCAACAATATCTCGGTAACTTTTACCGCTGCGGCACCGCTGTATATGCAAGTGGGCGATATATTCTTCTGGATAATGTTGGCGCAGGGTAAAACGAGTTACAAATTCTCGGTACCCGCGATTCAAGCCACCAGCGTCAATACCGGCACGGGGGCCGTGGTCTGTAAGTTGCTGTATTCCCCGGTGTGCTATGACACGGTAGCTAATCAAGTGAGTTCAGCGCAGGCGTATACGATTCCACAGCAGTGGGCTCCGTCGCAGGCGCTTCTTTGCACGGTAAGCGGCACGACATTGAGCAATGTCACACCGACCACCATATTGATAAACAGCGATTACATTACGGGTTCAGCATTGGGAGCAACTACACTATCGACCAACTCCCGTGTTGTGTCGGGTGCTGGAACAGCCACGGTCACGCTCAATGCCTCAGGCACCACGTCGCCTACTGTCTCGACGGTAGTCTGTGCAGGGGCCGCCGGTCAGTTCACTTGCGCATCGGGTGGCCCCGTTGTCGGGGATTACATTCTCATTAGCGGCACGAATAGCGGCAATACCGTCTTTACCCCCGCTTACTCGAATCCGACGTACTACAAAGTCACGGCGGCGAGCGGCGGTACATCATTCACGCTCGCTCAGCAGAGCGGAGCAGCATTGACCACAAGCGGCACGACGACGACTGGACTTACGTTTACGGTAGCGACGAGTCTGTATTTTGGTCGTCTGGGTACGCTATCGACCACGGTGCCGTTCTAATGATCTGCCCCTGCAAACACATGAGAGCAAAAAAATGAGTGGTTTCTCATTTGAATCACCGGGGCTCGCCCTGGAAGACGGAAGTAGTCTGCAGATGGAGGAACGGATTCCGAACATTCTGCTCGAAAGCGGCGAATACCTGCTCCTGAACGACGGGGCGTTGATGGAACTTGAGGGCACGTAATGGCGAACGAAAAAATCAGCGAACTTCCCGCAGGCGGCCCGGCGCTCACCAACGACATTTTTCCGATCGCGCGCACCTCGAACAGCAGCAACTACGCGCTCGGGGTATCCGACATCCTGAATCTCGTCACGGCGGTCCCCTACGGGATCGGCATATCGGCGGGCGTCAGTTCCCAGACGAGCGGTGCGGTGACCTTCGGAAACTCGAACGGCATCTCCTTCGGACTCTCGGCGGGCGTCATGACCGCGACCGTGATCCCTGGAGCCGCCGCCGGCATCGCGGCCATGGGCGCGGGCGCCTCGACCATAACCAACGGCACCGTGATCCTCTCGAACTCCAATGGAATGTCCTTCGGCGCGGCCGGGGGCGTGATCACCGGGTCTTACACGGTACCCAATGTCGCGAGTTTCATCTCGAATCTGGGGTTGAGCGCGAGCAATACTTCCGGCCGCTTCACGGGGATCACCTTCTCGAACTCGAACAATATCTCCTTCGGCATGAGCAACGGCACCATCACGGCGTCGGTGGTGCCTGGCGGCGGCGGGGTAGGGACTGCCTCGATCTACGCGATCGGCAACTCGACGGGCCTGAGCTACAGCGGATCGATGCCCCTCACCAGCTTCAACATCTCGGGCGCCGGCATCATCTCGGTGGGATTTTCCTCGAACACCATGATCATCTCGGCGCCGGGCTCGACCGGACTCTCCCAATCCATTCAGATCATCGGCAACACCGCCCTTGCCGCCTCCGGCACCCAATCGATCGGCAGCCTGCTGATCTCGGCAGCGGGTGCCGTGACCTGCGGCGTGACCAACGGTTCGCTCTTCATCTCTGGCGCCACGGTCGCCGGAGCGCCGATCAACTTCAGCGCCGGAACCACGAGCGGCAACCTGGGCTCGGTCGTTTTCTCGAACGCCAACGGCGTCTCCTGGGGACTGCAGGGCTCGACACTGACCGGTTCCGTGCCCGCCATATCGAGTTTGGTGGGCGCAGGCGGCATGTCGGTCTCGACGGTAGGCTCGACCATCAGCGTATTCGAGCAACCCCTCACCCGTCTCATCTGGCCGCCGGAGAGCCTCACAGGCGTCTCGGCACCCGCGAACGGGCAGGCTACCTTCCAGTACGTGCCGATCGCGTGGCCGGTCACGGCGTCGCGCCTGGACGCCCTGGTCGAGTGGTCGGCGGGGTCCTCGGCAACGAACGCGACGGCGGCGATTGCGCTCTCTGCCTGGGCCGCGATCTACACCCGGAACGGATCAACGCTGTCGTCCCTGTCCTCCGGATCCACGCAGACGACGTACACGTATGCCTCGAACTCGGCGGGCCAGACCCAACTTCAGGCCCCGGCGATCCGCCCGATCTCGGTCCCCATGAACATGTCGGTGACGCCTGGCGAGTATTTCGTCGGCTTCAACTTCTCGACCACCGCATCAAGCATCGGCCTGACCACGACGAACATCGGCCAGACGATCTCGATGATAGGGGGGAACAACATCCAGAGCGCGCTCAATTACGCCGAGTTCACGGCGGCGACCAACAACACGACCAACCTTTACGGAGGCATGGGCGTGCTGACGGCGGCCTCGGCGGGCCTCGGCGCGAGCGTCGCGCTCTCAAACATCTCCCAGGGAGGTGCATCCCTCAGCCAGGCGAACGTCGCCATCGTCTTCAGGAACGCATAAATGGCAGCACTCGCAATGAGCGGCGGGATGATCCTGGAAGCCGGCGCGACGCTGATCTCGCCCGATGCTGGTGGCGGGCCGCCGCCATCGGGCACGTTCGCCTTCAATCCGCCCTCTCCGGTTCTAGCCGGCGGACGCATATCGTATTTCGTTGCAAACGGGCAAGCAATCGGCTCGGCGTTTTGGAACTGGTCGCAGTACATTGCCGTCAACGTCGTTACGAACTCCTACCCCGGCGCCTACAACAACCTCGATAGCGCGGGAGTCGATCCATGGCTCGCGGCGTATTTTCCGGCGACCAAGGTCCCGCTGGGTCCGGGATCGACGATCGCGACGACGATGTTCAATTACCATGATTCGTGCCAGGCATCCCCGACGATTGATCTGCCTGGATTTTGGAACTACGTCAACACGCTGCAGAACTGGATCACCTACAACAGCGGCGTCACTCCGCCAGCATCAAATCCTGCCGTGACCGGGTCCACGACGAATGCGCCCAATAACGGCTCGTATTTTATTCCGAATATCTCGACCTACTGCCCGACCGACTCTAACGGGTGGAATGACTCGCAATGGGATGTCCAGTATTTCCTGCAAAACACGCTGTTGAACTCCGGCACCTATGCGAGCGGATCGTATAACTGGGGAACCGGCGGCAAGGATGCGAGCAAGCGGTGGAGCGGAATCAATTTCGATGACCGCTGGTACACTCCGCTGCAAGGCGGGGATATCGCGCGAACCGGAAGTCCAGACAGCAACCTGTATAGGTGCATCACCTATAACTGGAATTCTCCCACCTCGACGGAGGCGCTCGCCAATACCTGGCGCGCTGGCATCGCACAAGCCTTCGCGATGCAGGATTCCGTCTACGCCTCTGCGGGCTTATCTCCTCCATTTCGCAATGGCAACTTCAATGCCATGAGCAACATGATGGAGTACAACAGCGGCCAGGTCACTTCGACCGATCCGCGTGTTTTCGGCGCCCTCAATCAAGTCTTCGACATGATGGAGATCCAGCTTTTCTTTGGATCTCCTTACGGTCCTGAGTTCTTCGGGCAGAGCCCGACTGGCGTGCAACACATGCTCGCGGCGGCGGCGCTCGCGAAAGCGGGGTGCCGTACGACGCTCTGCCCTGGGCTCGTGCAACTCGATGCCATCAACCTGTCGGCCACGGGCCAGATTCCGGCGAACAATACGACCTGGAGCGGCACGACCCCGGCATCGGTGACCCCCGCTTTCGGTTCCGGCGCGACCGGCGGCAACGGTTTCCGCTATTGGGTTGCGTTTGCCAATATTGCGAATGGCATGTTCTCTTGGGACACGGATGGCTCTGAACGAGTCACCGCAAACCTGACCACCTACGATGAATTGGGCAACAACGGTTGCGCTGACTGTCCTCCTGGCTATTTAGGATATGTTGTACCGAACTCGACGAAGACTTATGCCAACGGCATCATCGAGGAGACCTATCAAAACCCCCAGACCGGGCGCACCTGGCTCGTCGCGATGAACCCTCGTGGAAACGGCACCAAGACCTATGTTCCCCAGGTCGGGGGCGTGAACGTCGCAGTCCATCGAATCAACGGAGCGCAGAACCCGACCTATAATACCGGGGCGACGGTCGCGGCGGGCGCCGGGATCGCGATGGCGGATCCTGACGGAGTATTCGTGTACCTATGACCACCCTCGCCTCAGACTCCTTTGCCTATACCGGCACCCTGAATGCCAGCAACTGGACGGTTGAATACTTAATCGCGAACATGCCTTCGGCGGCGTCGGGGTTTGTGCAAGGGACGACCCTGTCTGCCACCAATTCTGCCTACTGGACCGGTTTTTCGGGAGGCACGTTCCCGAACGATCAGTGGGCGCAGTTGACGCTCGACACCCTGACAACGGCGGGCGAATATCTCGGCGTGCTGCTGCGCGGCTCGACCACCACGGCAAACAACCTGAGAATCTATGTATCGGCGCCCTTCTCCGCCGCGACCACGGTCACCATCGGCAAAATCGTCTCCGGCACCTTCACCAGCCTGACTTCCGGAACCTTCAATATCGCCACCGGAGCGGTGCTTTACGCCCAGGTCATCGGCAACGTGATCACGGTGAACTTGAACGGATCGCAGATTCTCACCTACAACAACTCGGCGGGGGATGTGCTTTCCGGCCTTCCAGGGCTAGTATTGCACACCGATGCCACCTCGGTTGCCGATGTTCAGGGAGACTCTTGGTCGGCAGGGAACTTCGGCGGCGGTGCCGCCATCGCATGGGTTGTTTGATATGAAGCCACAGTTGGTCGTCTCGGACTTCGGCGGCGCGCACAACAAGGATCTCTCCAAGACCGTTGCGCGCCTGGATCGCGGCAAGTCCTGGAAGAAACAGCGCATGGTCGTCATCCTGCCAGCGGCGGATCTGGTTTCGGCGAAGTGCGTGTTGTCCTGGTGGAACTTGGCGTTCCCGCCAAATAACGGGGTCGCCAAGATCATCGCTCAAGGGTATGAGGTCGGGGACGCCTACTCGACCGCGATCGAGCAGATCCTCGCGCACCCGGAGTTGTCTCAATGGGAATACATCCTCACCCTGGAGCACGACAACGCGCCGCCGGGCGACGGTGTCATCCGCCTGGTTGAGCAGATGGAGCTTCACCCGGAGTTTGCCTGCATCGGCGGCCTGTATTTCACCAAGGGAGAGGGCGGCGTCGCGCAGATCTGGGGAGACCCGCGCGATCCGGTGATCAATTTCCGCCCGCAACTTCCCGACCCCAACGGGGGCCTCGTGGAGTGCTGCGGCACCGGCATGGGGTTCAACCTGTGGCGGATGAGCCTGTTCAAGGATCCCAAATTGCGCAAGCCCTGGTTCGTCACCCAGACGAAGGACGGCGTGAGCACCCAGGATCTTTATGCGTGGAACGATTTCAGAAAGCACGGATACCGTTGCGCGATCGATTGCTCCGTTAAGGTGGGCCATTACGATCTTTCAGGCGCATTTGGCATCCCCGACATGATGTGGTAGAGGAGAAAACGATGACGGCAAACGCGGAAGTGGTGACGGAGGCGGCAAAGCCGCTCAAGCTGAACCTGGGCGCCGGGAAATCCCGGATCGACGGATTTCTGTCGGTGGACTCGATCCCGTTCGAGGGGCTCGACGTCGTCGCAGATCTCACCAAAAGGTGGCCCTGGCCCGACAGCGAGGTCGAAGAGATCCTGATGTCGCACGTCCTCGAACACTTCGACGGTCAGGAACGCGTCCACATCTTCAACGAAGCCTATCGGGTGCTGATCCCTGGCGGCACGATGAAGATCATCACCCCGCACTGGGCCTCGCAGCGCGCGTATGGCGACTTCACCCACAAGTGGCCGCCCGTGAGCGAGTTCCTGTACTTCTACCTGTGGAAGGAATGGCGCGTCGCCAACGCCCCGCACAACGACATTGAGTTCAACCCCAGAGGGTACTACTGCGACTTCAGTTTCGCGGGCGGCTATGGTCTCTCCCAGGACATCCTCGGCTGGAACGTCGAGCGTCAGCAGTACGCGCAGAAGTGGTACAAAGAGGCGTGCTGTGACACACATATGTCGATTACGAGCAACAAGAAGAAGCCGCCACCGTGACAGTCTGCTGCCCCAACGTCTATAACCTCTGCATCTACCAGGGCGGCACCTTCACGAGAGTGTTTGTGTGGAACGCCGGGACGAGCGTCGGTTACGGACCTGCCGGGGCGTCTCCGAGTCCGGTGGACCTGACCGGCTATACAGCGACCATGCAATTCCGCCAGGCGCAGTCCACGACGGCGAACCTGCTATACGATGCAAGTTCAAACATCGTCCTGGGTGGCACTGCCGGCACCATCACGCTGACGATCCCCGCAAGCTCTACGGAACTCTTCACTTGGTGGATGGGCTACTACGACCTGCTGCTCACTGATTCGAGCGGCAATGTCACCCCACTACTGACTGGACAGGTGAACGTACAGCCTGCGGTGAGTACGTGATCACCACCGCACCAAACGGCAACATCATCGTCATCCAGCAGACCGCCCTTGAGGTGGTCTCTGCGTTCACGCCAGGCCCCCAAGGCCCAACCGGGCCGCAAGGAAACCTAGGGCCGACAGGCCCCTTCGGCACCCAGACCCTGCAGAGCGTGCCAGCCGGCGGAATCGCCGGCATCGGGTTCACCGGAACCAACGCCACCGGCAACCTGGGGACCGCCGGCCTCGTGATCTCGGTTGCGGCCCCTGGCGCTGGCGCCGGGTTCACCGCCGGCATTTCGGGTGGCAACACCTTGGGCGTGAGCGGCACGGTCACCAACCAGTTGGTGCTTGCGGGCGGCAACAACATCACGCTCTCCGGCGCGACCAACGCTGCCGGCATGACCATCACTCTGTCGGGGCCAAACGCCGGAGGCGCCCAGACCGGTATCTCCGGGGTCGGGGTCTCGAACGCGACCTACACCTCGGGCACGATCGTCCTCTCGAATTCGAACGGCATCAGCTTCGGCTCGGTCGCCGGCCAGGGCATTACGGCGAGCTACACTGTCCCGATCCAGTCGAACCAGACGATCGCCTCCGGGAATATCGCGGGCACTGGACTGACCACGACCACGACGGCGGGGCTGTCGATCGTCGGGACGAATTCGACCAACGGGCTCTCGCTCGCGATCCCGAACTACCTGACGACCTATGTCGCCCAGACCACCCAGACTCAGCCGGCCGGCGCCATCGCAGGCACCTCGACGGGTGCCGTCAACATCAGCGTGACCTTGAACAGCGGCGGGATCTCACTCTCCGCCCCGGCGGTCGGG
>Ga0182030_10025290_pt1 | contig 10832 bp, 11 predicted proteins | sample 812S3MmetaG_FD_121299 | JGI IMG/M metagenome (GOLD analysis project Ga0182030, IMG submission 121299) | Permafrost microbial communities from Stordalen Mire, Sweden - 812S3M metaG (Illumina Assembly) | ecosystem: Environmental > Terrestrial > Soil > Wetlands > Permafrost | place: Sweden... | reverse complement strand
GCGTGCTGCTGGTCACCGGCATGAGCCTCGCCCAGACCATCACCGGCGGCGAGCACACCTATTTCGACTCCGCCGTCACGCTGCTGTTCTTCCTGCTGATCGGCCGCGTGCTGGACCACCGCGCGCGTGGCCAGGCCCGAGCGACCGCGGAACAGCTTCTGACCCTGCGCAATACCGACGTCGCGGTGATCGGCGCCGATGGCAGCGTCACGCGCCGCCCCCAGCACGCAGTGGCCGCAGGCGACCGCGTCCTGGTCGGCATGGGCGAGCGCATCGGCATCGACGGCGTGGTGGAGACCGGCGAGTCCTCCCTCGACGCCAGCCTGGTAACGGGCGAGAGCCTGCCGGTCGCAGCGCGTGCCGGCACCCGGGTCTTCGCCGGTACAATGAACCTCGGCGCCGCGCTGACGATCCGCGTCGCCGCCGCCGGCGAGGCGACGCTGCTGGCCGACTGCGTCCGCCTGATCGAGGCCGCCGAAACCCGCCGAGGCCGCTTCGTCGTCCTGGCCGACCGCGTCGCCCGCCGCTACGCCCCGATGGTGCACCTGACCGCGCTGGCGACCTTCGCGTGGTGGTTCTTCGCCATGGGCGTCGGTGCGACGCAGGCGCTGCTGACCGCCAGCGCGGTGCTGATCGTGACCTGCCCCTGCGCCCTGGCCCTGGCGGTCCCTGCGGTCCAGGTGATCGCCACCTCGCGCCTGTTCCGCGCCGGCGTGCTGCTGAAATCCCCCACCGCCCTGGAGCGCCTCGCCGCCGTTGACACCGTCGTCTTCGACAAGACCGGCACCCTGACCGAGCCCCTGCTCGGGCTGTCGTCGGTCGTGGAGCGAGATGCGCTGCTGCTGGCCGCCTCGCTCGCCACCAACAGCCGGCATCCGCTGGCCCGCGCTCTGGTCGCCGCCGCCGGCCCGGTCACCCCGACCGACGGCGTGACCGAACACGCCGGGGAGGGCTTGGCCGCCGGGGATGTGCGGCTGGGCAGCCGGGCGTTCTGCCATGTCACGCAGAAAGAGCATGATGTCGCGCAGGAAGAGCAAGAAGAGCAGTCTCCGCCTCCCCTTGAGGGAGGGGGAAGGGGGGAGGGGTGCGCGCGCCCGGTTGTTCGGGGCGCGCGCACCCCTCCCCCCTTCCCCCTCCCACAAGGGGAGGCGGAGACGGCTGCCTCTCACCTTGCCCCAACCTCGCCCGAACTTTGGCTGACCCGCCCCAACTACCCCCCGGTCCGCTTCGCCTTCGACGAAGTGCTCCGCGCCGACGCCGCGGCCACCGTGACGCGCCTGCGCGCCCTCGGCCTGGACGTGCGCTTGCTTTCCGGCGACCACACCGCCTCGGTGGAACGCGTGGCGGCCACGCTCGGCATCGCTATCTGGCAGGCCGCGCAAACGCCGGTGCAAAAGGTGGCCGCGATCGAGGCCCTGCGCGCCGCCGGCCACAGCGTCCTGATGGTGGGCGACGGCCTGAACGACAGCCCCTCGCTCGCCGCCGCCAGCGTATCGGCATCCCCGGCGAGCGCCGCCGATATCAGCCAGACGGTCGCCGACGTGGTGTTCCAGGGCAAGCACCTGGCTCCGGTCGCGCTGCTGATCACCATCGCCCGACGCTCCCAACGCGTGATGCGTGGCAACCTGGCCCTGGCGATCGGCTACAACGCCCTGATGGTGCCGCTGGCGGTGGCCGGCTACGTCACGCCCTGGCTGGCCGCCGCCGCGATGTCGAGTTCGTCACTGCTGGTGATGGCGAACAGCTTCCGCTTACGCAGGGAAAGCCCGCAATGACCGTCATCCTGTACCTGCTCGCGGCAAGCCTGCTGCTGGGAGGCGGAGGCCTGGCGCTGTTCCTCTGGTCGCTGCGCAGCGGCCAATACGAGGACCTCGACGGCGCCGCCAACCGCATCCTGTTCGACGACGAGGAATGATAGGCTGGGGCTCCCCGCTCGGATGGGAACCAAAGAGCCTGACTTTCCCCAGTGTCCTTGCGAGCGAAGCGAAGCAATCCCCCGCGTGCATTGCAGTACCATCGCGAACGAGGGTACTGCGGAGCACGCGCGATGACTCGTTGCCGGCTGGACCTAAACCCAAGATTGGAACTGTGGGAGATACCCTACCCGTGACGGACGGCATCCTGCATCGCATTCAAGCGGTCGAACCGAGAGCCGGCTATCGCCTCTGCGTGACGTGGTCCACCGGGGAGCAATCGGACATCGACTTTTCGTACGATGTGCAGCGAGGTGGCGTTTGGACCGAACTGCGCGCTGCGGTGCTATTCGATCGGGCACGGATTGCCTACGACGGAACGGTATTGGAATGGCCGGAACCGCTTCGTGCAAATGGCGAGCCCAAGATCGACATCGATGCCGATGGCCTTTGGGCGATGGCGGAAGAACAGAGCGAGACTGCCCAACTACTCATGCAGTCCGCACAGAAGTAATACCAACCACCCTTGAAACCCACCCACAGCGTCTCGGGCCGCCTCAATTGTGTCTTGGCCGGCGAAGGCCGGCCACCCACGACTTTCTTCTGTCCTGCACAGCAAAGTCGTGGGTGGCCGGCCTCCGCCGGCCATGACACAGGGGCGAACGATCCAGGTCGCTGAAGAGTCAAAGTCTCGGGCGTTCGGTATAACGCCCGACAGAGACGGGACGGCTTGGCGTTATCCTTCGCGCCGAAATCTCACGCGACAGCCTCCATCCGCGCCACCGGCCGACCATCCTCCAGCCTCACCCTGATCGCGAAGTCATAGCGGTCGATCTCCAGCGCGATCTCCAGGTCGCCCGGATGCGAGTCCGGACGCGACGGATCGCCGAACCGAGCCACGTCCGCACCCGCCAGGATCACCCCCCGCACCGCCGCCGCGTTACCGCTCCTGCCCTCCAGCAAATTGCGCAGGTGCAACGCGCACAACTCGTCCTCATCCGCCCGCTCGGTCGCGTTGTTGCCCATCGCCACCAGCGTGATCCCGCCGGCCCCGCCCGACCGCAACGCCCGCGCCGTGGCGCGCGCCGTCACCAAAGCCGAGGCGTACAGCCGTTCGGCGCCGGTCGCCGCCACGATACCCTGCGTGCCGGCGCTGGTCCGCTGGATGATCGACCGTCCACGAAAATCGACCCCCGACACCTCGAACGGCGAGTTCCCAAAGTCGAAGCCGGCCGGCATCCGGCCGCCCACCTCACCCATGCAGACATCGCCGCCGCCGCTGTCGCGCAGCGCCAACGCCTCCTCCACCGAGCCCACCATCGTGATCCTCGACGCCCCGTTCGCCAGCACGACCGCCGCCGTCGTGAAGGCCCGAAACACGTCGATGATCGCCACCGCGCCCCGAGCCTGTGTCGCACCCTCCAGCAGGCTGCCGATCCTGACTTCCAATGCCCCCTCCCCCGGACCGCCTAACCCGCCGGCGCCGGCAGCCGCGCCAAATACGCCTCCAGCGCCGTCGTCTCCGCCGCGCCGAACCGCAGCCCGAGCTTGCTGCGCCGCCACAGCACATCGTCCGCGGTCTGTGCCCATTCCGTGCGCGCCAGCCAGTCCACCTCGCGCTCGCTCAGATCGGCACCGATCACCCGGCCCAGATCGCCGCCCCCCCGCGCGTCCCCCAGCATCTCCACCGCCAGCGTGCCATACGACCGCACCAGCCGACGCGCGGTCGCCTCCGCCACGAACGGATACCGGCGCTGCAAATCCGCCTGCACGGCGCCGACGCCGTCATAGGGAAAATCACCCCCCGGCAACGCCGCGCCGGCGGTCCACGCGCCACGCATCCCCGGAAAGAACGGCGCCAGCTTTGCCATCGCCGCCTCCGCAAGCCGCCGATACGTCGTCAGCTTGCCGCCGAACACCGACAACACCGGAGCCTCGCCGGCGCCCTGCTGCAATTCCAGCACGTAATCCCGCGTCGCCTCCTGCGCCTTGCTCGCGCCGTCGTCGCGCAGCGGGCGCACCCCGGCATAGCGCCAGACGATCGACGCCGGATCGACCGGCGCGCGGAAATATTCGCTGACCGCAGCGCAGAGATAGCGCTCCTCCGCCGCGGATGCCGTCACCGCGGCAGGATCGCCGGTGTAGTCCTCGTCGGTGGTGCCGATCAGCGTGAAGTCGTCGTGGTATGGAATGGCGAAGCAGACCCGCCCGTCGGCATTCTGAAAGATGTAGCAGCGGTCATGCGCATACAGTTTCGGCACGACGATATGGCTGCCCTTCACCAGCCTGATCCGCGTCACCGTATTGTGCCGCAGCACCGAGGACAGGATCTGCGCCACGAACGGCCCGCCGGCATTCACCAAAACCCGAGCCTGCGCCTCGCTGCCGTCCTCCAACCCCAACCGCCAGACCCCGCCATCGCCGCGCGCCGCCACGCACCGCGTCCGCGTGCGAACATCCGCCCCGTGCCCCGTCGCATCGCGCGCGTTCAGCACCACCAGCCGAGCGTCATCTACCCAGCAGTCGGAATACTCGAAGCCGGTGGTGAACTGCGGACGCAACGGCGCCCCGGCCGGGTCGCGCCGCAAATCCAGCGTGCGGGTCGGGGGAAGAATCTTCCGCCCGCCCAGATGGTCGTACAGGAACAGCCCGGCACGGATCATCCAGCGCGGCCGCAGCCCCGGATGATGCGGCAGCACGAACCGCATCGGCCCCACAATATGCGGCGCGGCACGCCACAGCACCTCGCGCTCCTCCAGCGACTCCCGCACCAGGCGAAACGCGTAATACTCCAGATAGCGCAGCCCGCCATGGATCAGCTTGGTGGACGCCGACGACGTCGCCCCCGCCAGATCGCCTTGCTCCAGCACCAGCACCGACAGCCCGCGCCCCGCCGCATCCCGAGCGATACCGATGCCGTTGATGCCACCGCCAATGACGGCGAGGTCGAAGGTGCGGGTCATGCGGGTTGAGGGAAATCAGCCTCACGCATCCCGGCCACCCGCGTCACACCCGGTCCGCCGGCCCGTCGATCACCGTGCCGGAATACGGCTCGACGAACACCAGATGGTCGTTCACCTGCTGCACCCCCGGCGTGTTCTCGGCAATCACGCAGATCGCCCGCCGCTCGTCCTCGTTGGTGATGGTGCCCCAGATATCGACCACCCGATCGGCCACCGTCACGTTCAGCGTGGTCAGCGGAGCCCAGGACTGCTTGTCCAGCGCATCCAGAATCGCCGCACGGATCGAGCGGTTGTCGGTCGCCATCGGCGGCTCCCGCCGCTCGGCGACGACCAGCGCGCGCAGCAGGTCGGAACGCGACACCACGCCGATCACGCGGTTGCCCTCGGTCACCGGCACGCGCTTGATGCGATGCCGCTCCATCGCCTCGACCACCTGTTCCAGCGCCTCCTCCATCGCCACGGTGACCACATCGACGGTCATCACGTCGCGCACCCGGCGGCCATGGGTGCGGGTGAAATCCGCCGCCTGCCGGCCCGGCGAGACCAGCAGGCGCAGCCACCACGGCCGATGCCGCTCGGTGCCGAGTTCGTCGCGCCGCAGCAGGTCGCCCTCGGTCACCACGCCAGCCAACTCACCCTTGTCGTCCACCACCATCAGGCCGGAAATGCCACGCTCCAGCATCTGCTTGGCGGCCGCCTCCACCGTAGCGTCGGGCGATATCGAGATCACATGTCGGGTCATCACGTCGGCGACGTTCATGGGTCTGGTCCTTCAGCCTCTACCGGTCAGCCGGTCGATGCGCAGGCGTTGCCGGTCATCGGTCAGCCGCATGGCGGCAAGATACACCACGATCACGGCCGCGAGACCAGCACCGCCGGACAACAGGAAAATAAGTAGGATCTGGTATTTCGCCGCCTCCAGCGGGTCCATCCCGGCGAGGATCTGGCCGGTCATGATGCCGGGCAGCGTGATGATGCCGGCAGCCGACATCTGGTTGATGATCGGCAGCAGCCCGCGCCGCACCGACGCGCGTAACAAGCCGCGGATCGCCCGGTAGAACGGCACGCCCAGCACCAGTTGCGCCTCGATCGCCGCTCGCTCCCGCACCACGCCGGACAGCATCGAATCCAGCGCCAGGCTGGCACCGTTCAGCACGCTGCCCAGCACGATGCCGGCCAGCGGGATGGCGTAATGCGGGTCGTACCACGGCTGCGGCCGGATCGCCGTGGTCAGCGCCAGGATCGCGGTCAGGAACGTGGCCAGCGCCACGGCGGTGCCGCCCACCGCGTAGTTGCCGAACCGCCCCAGCCGTTGCTCCGGACGCGCAGCGACTTCTCGACCCGCAATCGCCACCATCACCACAACGACAGCCAGCGTCACCAGCGGCGAGGCCAGCGCGAACACCGCGCGCAGCACGAAGCCGACCAGCACAAGCTGCACCACCATCCGCACCGCCGCCCAGGCGAGTTGCCGGTGCAGGCCCAGCCGCAACGCCAGCGACAGCCCCGCGTCCACCACGATCAGCACGGCGGCAATCGCGATGTCGCCCGGGGTCAACAGGATCGGGTTCATCGGCTCCCCTCATCGCGGTGCTGCCATCGGCCAGGGCCCGGTGGTCGGGCCCGGTCGATGTCAGGCCCGGTCGATCTCAGCCAGGGTAAATGCGATCGATCAGCATGCCGATGCCGACGCCGGCCAACGCGGCGGTAATGCCGATCGAGACCGTCTCCGTCACCGTCCGCGCCACGCCACGCCCGCCGATCCGAGCGCGTCCGACGCCAAGCGCCACCAGCAGGCTCACGGTGATGACGGCCGACACGATCCTGGCCTGCGAGATCGGCAGCAGCCCGAACGGCAGGATCGGGATGGCCGCGGACAGGAAATCGGCGAGCAACGTCCACAGCGCTTGCTCGCGCGGGTTCACGGTGACCTCGGCCTCCTGCGCCTGCAGCGCGACCAGCAACCCCTTGCACGCGTCGCGGTCCTGCCGCACCGCGCCGATCAGCGCGGCCGAAAGCCCGGGCAGCACGCCCGCCGTCTGCAGCCGCTGCGACACGGTCGCCACCATGGCCGCCGGGTCGCCCGCAAGGTCCGCATCCAGCCGCGCATTGCTCGCCGCCGTCTCGTCGCGGTTGGTCTCGGCGTCGAGATAGGCCCCGGCCATCATCGACACGGCCGCCGCCGCGGCACCCGACGCGCCGGCGATCAGCACCGCACTGTTATTCGTCGTGGTCGCCGCCACGCCGAACACCAGGCCGAAGATCGACACCGTGCCGTCTTCCATGCCGAACACGATGGTGCCGGATGATTCGACCAGCGAGCGCTTCAGCCGTGCCATGGCCGTCGCAAGTGACATCGAGGGTTCCTTCTTGCTGGAGCACTACCCGGGGAAATCGCGTCGGGGGAAATCAAGGCCGGGAAATCGTGCCAGGGGAAATCGTGCCACGGGAAATCGTGCCAGGGGAAATCGCGCCAGGGGAAATCGCGCCAGGGGAAATCGCGTCGGGGGAAATCAAGGCCGGGAAATCGTGCCAGGGGAAATCGCGGCACGGAAATCGCGCCGCCGGGGGGAAAAAGTATGACGCAGGTGCCACGCGCTCGCCACGCGACGTCACGCCGCCACCAGCCGCCGTTCGTGCATGCGGAATTGCTGATGGCCGAGCCGGCCGGCTTGCTCCGGGCTGTGCGTCACGAGCAAGATCGCGGTGCCCGCTTCCAGCCGTTCCCGCAATAACGTCTCCACCTGCGCCGTGCTGTCCTGATCGAGCGCGCCGGTCGGCTCATCGAGCAACAGGACCGGCGGATCGAGGACCAGAGCGCGGATCAACGCCAGGCGTTGGCGTTCACCGGTGGACAGCCGCACCACCAGGCTGTCGAATAATGCCGCTTGCAACCCAAGCCGCGGCATCAGCGCCCGGGCGAGGTCGCGGTTCGGTCCGGGGGCAAAATGCGGCGCGACGGTATCGTGCCACCAGCCCGGCTCCGCGGCGCAATAGAGGACGCGGTGGCGCCAGGCCGGGGCGTTGAACGTGCCGCGGTCGCGCCCGTCGAGCGCCACGGTGCCGTCGTTCGGGTCCAGGTCGGCGATCATGCGCAGCAGCAGGCTCTTGCCCGAGCCCGACGGTCCGGCGACAGCGATGCACTGGCCCGCCGCCACGGCAAAATCGAACGGGCCGGCCAGGGCACTGCGGAGCCCGGCAAGGCGAAGGCGCGGCGGCTGGTCCGGCAAGGGTTCCGTCATCCCCTCGAGTCTAGGGCGCTATCACCCCGAGTGGAAAACCCAGCCAACCCTGTCATTGCGAGGCGCTCGCGCCGAAGCAATCTCCTCCCTGACGAACTGCCGGCGGCTCGTCAGGCAGGAGATTGCTTCGTCGCTGCGCGCCTCGCAATGACAGGTTGTTGCGGCGATTCCACTCACGGTGAAAACACTCTAACGGTGTCACGCGCCTGCCGACGAGGCCCCGGCGTCGCCACACTGCACGCCCCGCGCTACACTTCGCGGCGACAGGAGCAAGCCGCATGACACAGGACAACCGCCCACAGGACACCGGCCCAAAGGACGCCCGTGTCGTGCATGTGGGCACGATCGCGATCGGCAACCGTCTGCCGTTCGTGCTGATTGCCGGTCCATGCCAGATCGAATCCCGCGCCCACGCGCTGGACGTGGCGGCGGCATTGCGCGACCTGTCCGACTCCACCGGCGTGCCCCTGATCTACAAATCCAGCTACGACAAGGCGAACCGTACCAGCGCCGCGGCGGCGCGCGGCGTCGGCATGACGCAGGGCCTGGCGATCCTGGCCGAGGTCCGCGAACGCACCGGCCTGCCGACGCTCACCGATGTCCACGCGCCGGACCAATGCGCTCCGGCCGCCGAGGCGGTGGACGTGCTGCAAATCCCCGCCTTCCTCTGCCGTCAGACCGACCTGCTGCTGGCCGCCGGCGCCACGGGGAGTGCCATCAACGTGAAGAAGGGCCAGTTCCTGGCGCCGTGGGACATGGCGCATGTCGCGGCGAAGATCGCCAGCACCGGGAATGAACGCATCCTGCTGTGCGAGCGCGGCGCCAGCTTCGGCTACAACACGCTGGTCAGCGACATGCGCGCGCTGCCGATCATGGCGCGTACCGGCTACCCGGTGGTGTTCGACGCGACGCATTCGGTGCAGCAGCCTGGCGGCCAGGGCGGGTCATCCGGCGGCGAGCGCGAATTCGCCCCGGTGCTGGCGCGCGCCGCGCTGGCGGTTGGCGTGGCAGCCGTATTCATCGAGACCCACCCCGATCCCGATCGCGCCCCCAGCGACGGCCCGAACATGATCCCGCTGCGCGAGATGCCGGCGCTGGTGCGGCGGCTGAAGGCGTTCGACGCGCTGGCGAAAAGCGGCGGGTGACGCGATGCCGCGATCGTTGGACGCAGGGCGGGAATGAGCAAGCGGCGCGCGCGCGCCGTCGATCCGCTGGCACGGCTGCGCAAGATCTGCCTGGCGCTGCCCGAGGCAGAGGAGCGCGAAACCTGGGAAACCCCGACATTCCGCGTGCGTAGCAAGATCTTCGCGATGGTCGCCACGCGGGACGGTGCTCCGGCGGTGTGGTGCAAAGCACCGCCAGGAGCCCAGGCGATCCTGACCGGTGCGGACGCGCGCCGGTTCTTCCGGCCGCCGTATGTGGGCCACAAGGGTTGGATCGGCATACGCCTGGATATCGACATGGATTGGGACGAGTTGGACAACCTGGTCCGCCGAAGCTGGCGCCTGACAGCGCCGAAACGTTTGGCGGGCGCTTTGGGATGACCCCGCGCACCGTAAGCCTGGCAAGCGCGTCGCGCGAGTTCGCCAGCTTCCTGCGACCATCGCGGCCGATTGCGCTCGACGCATTGATCGCGGCGGCACCGCGTGGCGACGGTCACACGGTCCTCGTGCTGCCCGCCAGCTTGCGCGGCGATCCTTACACTTTGGAATTGCGCCGTTTCCTGTCGGCCGTCGGCTACGTCCCGTATGGCTGGGAATTGGGCGTCAATCGCGGACCGACGGCGCATCTGCTGCGCGGCGCCGAGGACCGGCTTGCGGCGCTGTCGCAGCGTCACGGGCAGGTCAGCGTCGTCGGGTTCAGCATGGGCGGCTTGTTCGCCCGCTGGCTCGGCCAACGCACACCCACACAAGTGAGACGCGTGATCACGGTCTGCAGCCCGTTCAGCGATCCAGCCGGGAGCCTGTTCGTGCCGGTGGACCGGTTGCTTCACCTATGGCCCGGCGTCGATCTGCGTGCACTGGCCCAGGACGTCGCACGCCCGTTAGCCGTCCCCGGCAGCTTTCTGTTCAGTCGCGATGACGGCGTCGTCGGCTGGGCACATTGCTGCGATGCGTCTGCGAACGCGGAGAACATCGAGATCACCGGCCCGCACGTACTGATCGCGCAGAACCCTCGAGTGCTGGCTATCGTGGCGGAGATTCTCGCGCGGCCCGTGAGCTGACAGACTGCATCTCAGTTTTTCTCGCGGTCGTAGTAATCGACCGTGGTCTCGGACCGGAACATCTTCCGTAGCGTCCGACGTCCTCGTTTCCCCGCGAGAACCAGAAGCTTGCCCGAATCCGGGTACTCGCAGGCTTCGACCTCGACCAGCGTCGAGAGCGCGAGATAGCGCATCGTCGTCGTGCCGGTATTGATGATCTGGTGCGCCACCTCCGGCCCGCCTGGCGGGCAGGCGATCACGTCGTGCCGCCGGATCGGAAAGCGCTTCTCGCCGAACCGAAGCTCACCCTCACCCTCGAGGATGAAGAACATTTCCTCCTCGCCATGGTGGCAATGGAAAGGACATTGCACCTTGCCGGGCGGCAATACCGTCAGATTGTAACCCAGGTTTCTCGCGCCGATATGGTCGCTGATCCTGGCGCGGCTCGACGTGTAAACACCGTTCTCCTCGACGTCGTCGAACGTAACCTCGTCCAGGTTCATGACTGGCT
>Ga0182030_10025289_pt1 | contig 10832 bp, 10 predicted proteins | sample 812S3MmetaG_FD_121299 | JGI IMG/M metagenome (GOLD analysis project Ga0182030, IMG submission 121299) | Permafrost microbial communities from Stordalen Mire, Sweden - 812S3M metaG (Illumina Assembly) | ecosystem: Environmental > Terrestrial > Soil > Wetlands > Permafrost | place: Sweden... | reverse complement strand
GGCAACGATCAGGCAAAGAGGGATGGCCAGGAGGATTAGATTGGCAAATATCGGCAGGCCGAACTGATCCGGGGTAAACGCGCGCGGGATGGCCTGGCGAAGCTCCCAGAGGGAGATTTCTCCCGCGGGGCCGTGGTACAGCGTGCCGGCAGCCTCCTTGAGACTGTAAATGGCAAGGACCACCAAGATGGCGCACACGGCGAATCCCCAACGCCGCACCTTTTGATAATGCGTGGCGGTATAGGCCGCCAGCAACGCCAGGCCGTAGCCAATCATCATGGCAAACAGCCCGTGGGACGCAGTGAAGAAAACTTTGTTGAGATCGGTGGAGGCGCGTTCCGGCGAGACATCAATCAGAATGATCAACAACACCGAGAGACAAAAATAAATGGCGACCAAGCCAATGATCCAGGAACGCTCCCGCTTGTGCATTTTCAGCAGGAAGGCAAAGGGCAGCAAGCCGATGAAGATGTAAACCCAGCTAAACGATTCGGCGAGTCCCGTGGCAATATACCCGAGTTGGAAGATGAAGCGGCCGGGATCCTGGAAGATGTTGGTTCCGTGGACGCTCTCATATTGTCCGCGGCTCAAGGCATGGAAGAAGCCCTCGACGGTGCGAGGATAACCCCATTGCATCGGCGGATCAGTCATGCCGGAAATGGGCTCGTAAAAATAGACGCAGATGCCGGCCACCCACGCCAAGCCCATGAACACCACCGGCAACCATTCCGAGGCGATGCCCTTGGTCTCCAAAGCCAGCCAGATGCCGGCAATGAGGGAGCAGATCCCCACGACATGGAACAGGACAACTTCGATGGAGCTCATGTTGTGCAGCGCCGGCACCGTGTTCATCAGCGCGAGGCACGCGAGGTAGATGACACTGTTGCACAAGAACAAGTCGCGTCCGAGACGGGGCGAAGCCAGCGCGATGGCCACCTCGATGCCCATGGCGCTCAACAGGAGCGTCTGGTGAATGGTGGCGCACAAGCCGTAAAGGAACATGGCCAGATAGAGGTAACGTCGCTGTTGTGGTGCGTACATCCAGCGCATAAGACAAGCGATGACGGCAATCAGCCAAGGCACGCCGAACAGGGAAATGCGGTTGATGACGACGGACTCGCTCCACATGAAAATATCCAATCCCAGCAAGGTTCCCGCCACGAAGCCGGAGACCGAACAGATGGCGTTTTCCCACTGGCGGGGAACGTCTTTGATCGCTTCGATACCTTCAATCAGCATGCTGCTGCCGCGCGAGACCATCAGCGCCAGGAGTCCGCAGCCCATGGCTGCGGCAAAGGATTCGCCGACCTCGACGCGCCAGGCGACATTGCCAATGGGCAAGATCGCGGTCCAGAACCAGGCGTAAACGGACCAGAACGGATAGCCCGGGGGGTGGGGTATGCCGGCGTAAAACGCCCCGGTACACAATTCGCCGGAATCCTCGAGTGTCTGCTCGGGGGCGAGGGTGAAGAGATAAATGATCCAGATGACGCCAAAGGTGATGGCCAGGGTCAGCCAGTCAGTTGGCCGGAACATCGGTGCCACTTTTACCTTCGCCGGGGGCGTTGCCGGGCCGCCGGTTTTGGCGGCAGTCGCGGCAGATTTTGGAGCGGTTTTCGGGTCTTTAGGCGAATTGGATTTCGGTTTTTCCATTTTTCAACGTCAGTTGGTCAAATTCGTTGTCTGTGTAAAGGGGATACTAGAAGGGGAAGAGGCGCCGTTTGTCCACCCAAAAGTGACGGCGGCGAGGTGGTTTTGTTCGGTCTGCCCGCCCCCGGAGGCGAAGGATGCATTGCTTTGGTTGCTGAGAATCAAGGCCATCGGCAGATTTGACTTCAATCCGTTCGGGTCTTGTTCCAGCGCCATGAGGGTCAATAAGGCGCAAGCCATGGTGGGCATGAGGCAGCTCCAGAGCCACCGGGCGGTGGGGATTTCAGCTAGGTTGGCGAATGGGAAGAGACGGCGCTTAAGTCCCGCTGACGGTTGGCGCGGCCGCCAGGAGAGCAATGGGTTCTCGTTCATCTCTTTCATAAGCGAATCCTTCCAGTTTGGCTTTGATTTTCTGCAGGCCATAGCGGTAACGGCCCGCGACGGTGTTGGGTGAAACTTCAAGCAAGCCGCCGATTTCGTCGAAAGTGCAGCCGTGCCACAATTTCAGGACGATGGCCTCACGTTGTTCCACAGGAAGTTCCGCCAGGCAACCCATGGCAGCGTGTTCAGCCGGGGTTTCATCGGGGGATTTTTCAAACCAACGCAAAGACTCCCACTCCCGGGTGAGGCGGCGCCAAAGGGACCGGCGGTAGTTCAACGCGCGGTTGCGGAAGGCCCGCACGCAGTAATGCCGCGCCTTGGCCGGAGGGGATTCCAATTTCATCAAGGCGAGAAAAGTCTCTTGGAGAACGTCTTCTGACTCGCCGTGGCTCAGTCCGAGCGCGCGCCCATAGAGAATCAATTGCGCCGCCTGCTCGTCAAAGAGGCGGCCGCACCAATGTTCTGCGTCATTTTCGTTCACGATTTCAATTGATAGACACCTTGGTTACCGGATTTGTATAAATAATTCTCGGCGTGCCAGAGCCGGGGTTCAGGCCATGACCTGGGCAATGGCGGTGCTCAATTCTTCCAGAGAGAAGGGTTTGGAGAGGACCCAGTCCACCCCGCCGTGCGTCCGGTGGGAAGCGAGGAAGTCTTCGGCAAAGGCAGTGACCATGATAATCCGCTGGCCAGGTCGGCCCCGCTTAATGTGGGTGACAAGCTGGTCACCTTTCATTTCCGGCATGAGATAATCGGTGATGATGAGGTCAAACTGTCCAAGTTCCAACAGGGCCAAAGCTCCCGCACCATTACTGACTGTCTGGACATCATGCCCATAATACCTGAGCATCATTTGAATGGCCTTGCAAACAGTCGGTTCATCATCTACGACCAAAATCTGGTACCTGACTTTTGCTGACTCCGCCATGCGAACACTCACGATAGGCCATTCCTCCGCGAAGGCAATCCAAACTTCAACCTCAAATTCATCCTTCAAGTGACGGTTTACGTTAACGCCCGGGAGAGAATTTTTTGGTTTGATCAGGTTTGATTGGGCTGGAGGACGGTTGGGGGCAAAGCAGAGGATTGAGGATCGAGGATTGAGGATCCAGGGTCGGAAGCGGCAGCCAGGGCGGTGCGGACGGCGGGGATGGCGGCCCGTTGGGCAAATTGGAGAGGTTTTGGGGGCTGATGGGGCGGGCAGCGAAATGGTCGGCGAGAATCTGGCGGACGTCGGGGAGGTCGTTGAGCCAAGGCAAGATTTGGGCGGCGGGCTGGCCGTCGGCGAGGCGGCGGTTGAGCTGGTCGCGGAGGGGTTGAGGGAGGCGGGCGATTTTTCCGGTGCGCATATGTTTTAAAGGCTAAAGGCTGAATGCTAAAGGCTAAAAAGAGGCAAGGGCATTGAGCGGGCGTGGGACGATGCGGGGGGCATCGTGCCGGCGGAGGCCCGGGAGGGGCGGCTGAGTTGTGGTGGCAGTCTCACGCTCGGAGCATGACACGGATTGGGGTGGGGGTGTTAGTTAGCGGCTAACGCAAAACGCGTAAATGCTTGGGCGAGAAGTGAATTCAGATCAAAAAAATGAGGTTTGACACGAATTGCCAATTCTCGTTCACACGAAGGCACGAAGGACACGAAGAAACATGAACCGCAGAGACGCAGAGACGCAGAGACACGAATTGCAGATAAAAGTGACTGAAAGAAACATTCAACATTCGACAATCAACGCCCAACATCGAGTGGAAACTAACAATGTCTCCCCCCGTGGAAGCTGCGCGGACGGCCACGGACTTGCACGGACTTGCACCTCTCCGCGCTCACTGCGAAGGTATTCAGGCGAGGTCAGCCACCGCCCATGAATACCCGGCTCGGCGCGGCTGAGTGGGTGACCGACGCCGCGCACAAACTGGCTCAGTTTATTTACCGCCTGATTAAACATGCGAGGCTTACGTCCGCCTAGGGCTGAAAGACCGGGAGAAGAATTTCAAGACCAGAAAGATAAAAGCACTGCAAAAACCGCCAAAGCCATGGGCCTTGCACTCGTTCAAAAACAGCCACTTCCATCGGGCGTTTCTTGCGAGGCTGGAATCAGGATTTTTCAGCCGCTTTTCAGCCCTCCGTCCATGGGCTTTAGCATTTTCCGCAAACGGGTGTAAATTGGCCCGTTATGATGATTGCAAAAAAGTACCAGGGACGGCGGGCGGCGGAACTGCTGCCGGTGCTGGACCGGGCCGATTCAATCCGGACCGCGGATAGCGCGCAGTTGCCGGCGGAGGATGACGCGTTGCTGGATGCCTATTCCCAAACCGTCAGCGGCATGGTGGTAGCCGTGCGCGACGCGGTGGTGAACATCCGCGTGCGCCAGGCTGGTCCCAATGGCCACCAGCCCCACGGAGAAGGCAGCGGGTCGGGCTTCATCATCACGCCGGACGGATATATCGTCACCAACAGCCATGTCGTGCACGGCGCGGCGAGCGTGCGCGTGACGCTGGCCGACGGGCGCACGTATCCGGCGACGGTTTCGGGCGATGACCCGGATTCCGACCTGGCGGTCATCCGCATCAGCGCGCCCGAATTGCAGCACATCCGCTTTGGCGATTCGAACCGGTTGCGCGCGGGGCAAATTGCGGTGGCCATCGGCAATCCGCTGGGCTTTCAGCAGACGGTGACGGCGGGGGTGATCAGCGCGCTGGGCCGGAGCATGCGGGCGCAATCCGGGCGGATGATGGACAACATCGTGCAGACGGACGCGGCGTTGAACCCGGGGAATTCCGGCGGCCCGCTGCTGAATTCGCGCGGGGAAGTGATCGGGGTGAACACAGCGATCATCGCCTCGGCGCAGGGGATCTGTTTTGCGATTGCCAGCAACACGGCAGAATTCGTGGCGGCGTGGCTCATCAAGGAAGGACGCATCCGGCGGGCGTGGCTGGGCATTCACGGCCAGACGGCGCCGGTGCATCCGCGGATTGCGCGGCACTTGGGCCTGAAGACGCCGCAGGGCGTGCTGGTTTTGGACGTGGAAACGGACAGTCCGGCCGCTCGGGCGGGCCTGCGCGAAGGCGATTTGCTGATCGGCTTCAAGGGCCGGCCGGTGACAAGCCTGGACGATCTGCAACGGCTGCTGGTGGGGTCGGAGATTGGTGTGACGTCAACCCTGGCTGTTGTTCGGCACACGTTCCGGCTGGAACTGGAAGGGGTGCCCGCGGAAATGCCCGGGTGAGGAGCTTCTCGAGGGCCGCGCAACAGGGCGACACGCGTTGAGCGGGACCGGAGCGCGGCGTTCACGCCGCTTCAACTCGCGACAACCAGAGCGCGTAAAATCGTTCAATGCCTGCGTCGATGCGGACGCTGAAGCGGGCTGAAGCCCGCGGGCCGGCTCCGGGCCGCGATTGGCGCGCGGTTCACGCCATTTCAGCGTGCAATGGCTCAAGCGCGTGGGCAGGTGATGGGCCTCGTGCTTTTGGGTATTGAAGCGGGCTGAAGCCCGCGGGCCGTCACTGTATTGTGCCAGCGTCAATCATTGGGTGACCGGGCCGGCGAGAGGATCCTTGCGTTTGAGGATTTTGATTCCGAACAGGCCGTTGCGCAACGGTTCGCTGCCGAACAGGGCTGCGGGCGTGTAATGCTGCGAAATCCAAGCCATCGTGTCGGCGGCGTAGTTTTTGGAGCCGAAGGGCGTCGTATTGAATTCGTAGGCCTGCCATTCCACCAGCGCGATGTAGTCCGGCGGGTGCGCGGCCAGCGCGGACTGCATGTTGGTGGCGCCAAAGACGGCGAGCATGGCAGGGTTCCAATCCAGGCACGGGGCGGAATTGGGGTGTCGCGAAAGATAATTCAGCAGGCAGCCCTGCGGGATGGCGGCAAGCGAGGCGGCAGGCGGGAGGTTGGTTTGGATCCAGCCGAGGGCTTGATTCATCGTGCGCGCCTCGACGGCATTCCCCATCGGTCCGGAGGCGATGATCACATCCGTTCCACGGCCCACCGGCAGGTGCTTGGACTGATAATGGCGCAGGGAGTTGTGAACGAGGCTGGCGAGGGCGACGGACAGAACCAGCAGAGTGAACCCGCGCAAGGGCAGGGCGGGCACGGCAAATCGCGCCTGCAAAAATCGCGGCAGCTCCCAGCCCAGCAAAAAAATGGCGCAAACGAAAGCCGGCATGGCCAGGGTGAAACCGGTTTGCCACAGGCGCGGGAATAGTCCCTGTTTGGCCAGCAGGAACAGGGCAAACACGGTCCACAGCAGCGGGAAGAAAACGGTTTCATCGGCGGGTTGATCCAGCCGGCGCCGCCACAGCAAAGCCAGCAACCCGACGCAAAGGACCGGCAGGGCGCCGCCGGCATCGGCCCAGGGCACCCGCCACGCCGCGGCGAGCAAGAGCAGGGCGACGGCTGCGATCAGGAAGCGGCGCGGGCGCGAGGGCAGGGGGTCCACCCGTCGGACGGACCAGGCGCAGACGGCGACGACAGCGGCGAGAATCAGCGTTTGGAACGCAATGGTCCGGAGGTGTCCAAACGGGTCATCAAGTCCAAGGCACCATTGGTAAAACGGGCTGGAGACGACGGCGCTGATGAACACGGGCCGCCAGCCGAAGAATTCCAGGCGCAAGGCGTCCCGCCCGCCGGCGGTGGCGACAAACAGCAGGAAAAAGGCGAGCAGGGACAGGGCGGTCCCGGCGAGCAGCGCGCCGACGGAGCGGAGCAGAAACGACCGGCCCAGCTTCCACGAGAAACCGAACGCCGCCAAGACGGCCACGGCGAGCGCGACAAAAATATCCGGTTTCGTGAGCGCCACCAACCCGAGACAAACGCCCGCCGTGGCCATGGGGAGGCCGCGGCGTCGCTCCCGCCAGGCGGAGAGGCAGGCGAGCGCGGCGATGGAGAGGCAGAGGCCGTGGAGCATTTCATGCGAATAGGGCGCGGCGTAGTTGTAATTGCCCACCCCGGTGAACTGGCCGAAGCAAAAAACGCACACGACCGCCAGGGTGGTGACGAAACCGCAAAGGTTACCCGCGGCCCGGCTGAAGCTGCGGCAGGCGATGAACAGCATCAGCGCCGTTATGGCCAGATTGGAAAGGATGATGACGAGGAACGACGGGCCGAAGAGCTTGAAAAGCAGCGCGTGCCAGTATTGCGAAAGGGGCCCGCCGGCCATGTAGAAAAGGTCCCGATAGAGCACCGCGCCGCCGGACAATTGCCACGGGATGTAAAGTTGCAATCCAAAATCGACGATGAGATCCGGCCATTTCCGCCAAGTCAGCGCCGCGCCGGCCGCGAAGACGAGCGCAATGATGGCGAACCCGGCCCAGAAGCCGAGGTCGCCGGAAAGAAGTGGTTGGCGCCAGCGGCCGTTTTGAGGCGACGATGGACGGTCGCCTTTCAAGCGACGGCGAGCAGTTCCACCTCGAAGATCAGAGTGGCGTTCGGCGGAATGGCGCCCGGATAGCCTTCGCGCCCGTAGGCCAGTTCCGGGGGAATGGTCAAGCGTACTTTGTCGCCCACCTTCATTTGGGCCACGCCCTGGTCCCAGCCGGCGATGACTTCGCCGACGCCCAGGTGGAAACTGAAGGGCTCGTTGCGGTCCACGGAGCTGTCGAACTTGGTGCCATCGGGCAACGTGCCGGTGTAATGGACGGTCACGGAGTTGCCCGCCTTGGGGCTTGCGCCGTTGCCGGAGGCGAGTTTTTCGATTTTCAATTGGGCCGGTGCCATGCGGGAGTTTCGCCGGAGCGACGGCGGACGTCAAAAGGATTTTCCGGGTGGGCGATAAACGGTTGGCATTTTCAGGTCGGGGGATTAAACTGTTTTACATACGAACGGGCGCTGGTACTGAATCAGAAAGAATCGCTTATTATGGAAATCCTCGCTTTCCTCGCTGCCAGTTTATTTTTTTCAAACTTCGCGTTTTCCGCGACGGCGGCGACCTTGGCGGTTATGCTATTTCGACAGTCCCGCCATTGTGGGTGGCTGTTGCTCGCCGTTGCATTCTTATCTCCGTTTGGATTTTTGCTGTTGCGCATGCTGCATGGCAGGCCATTGCTGACGTACCGCAGTTACGGGCCCGTAGTACATGGCGTAGGGCAGTTGACGTATCGCTTGGAGATTCCTGGATTTTATATGGTGGTTGTGGCCGCACTGCTATTATTGATACGAGATGCAAGACGCAACAAATAGGCCTGACCAATTCTTTAAGCAATCGCTGATTTCCCCAGTCCGTTTGCTTTGGCGGTTGACAGCATCAGCCCGGCGCGCCTGCACTTTGGCAGCGTTGAGACGCAATGAAAAAGTTCCCATACACTTTAATCGAGTTGTGGTTTGTAGCCACCGCCGATTAAGCGCGTCTGTCCGCTCAGCCGTCCCTGCGGGACTTTGACAATGCCGAATCGCACCCGGCGCTGAAGCGCCGGGCTAGTGTCATGTTGTCGCTTTGCGGCTCCGAGAAACAGCCCTAGTCGGTCGCGGAGAAGGTGTGAAAAAATCGATTGCACACGACGCATTGTCAAGGGCCCGACGTCAATCTTACGCCCAGGCCAGTCCGCTTCACTTCCCCGACGGGCAATAATCGTGCCACAGCCATTCCAGCGCCTCTGGCAGGGTTTGCTGTTTCGTCTTGCCGTCCACGTGCCCGGCGTTGCGGGCGAAAATGAACTGGTAATGATAGCCCTTGGCGGCGAGGACTTTCGCCATGTTCTCATTGGCAAGCACCCAGTCGTGCATTCCGTCGCGCAGGGCATTGGGGTTCAGAAGATCGCGGTCGCCGACTTCCAGCCAGAGGCGGACGGGTTTGACGGGGCTGTCCGGGATCAGGTGCTCATGAAACTCCCATGCGCCGTGCGGCGTTCGGGGATTGGAGGGCCACTGCTGGTTCACATAAGTGCCGGAGTAAGTCAGCACGCGGTGATAAAGTTCGGGATGATACCACGCCATGATCAGCGCACAGGAGCCGCCGGAACTGCAGCCCATCGTCGCGCGGGCGTCCGGGTCTTTGGCCAGCGTCACGTGGCATCTGCTTTCCACGAATGGCAAAACCTCTTGTTCGACGAATTCGGCATAGCGGCCGGACAGGGTGTCGTATTCCAAACCGCGTTCGCTCCCCTGGGCGTCGCCGCCACCGTTGCCGATGGAGATGGCGATCATCACCGGCACCTTCTTTTCCGCAATCAGGTTGTTCAACGCCGTGAACAATTGCCGGTCCGGCCCGTCGGCGCCGACGATGAACGGCGCCGCGGTGCCAGGGACATACTGCCGGGGAACATAGACTGCCAGCCTGCGCGTGTAAGGCGCCGGATGGCTGGTCGGGACGAGGAGTCGGGCAGGGTCGGCGGGATCCGGCGTGCCGAAGGTGTTCGGTTCGCGCGCGATACCAGGATAGAGCCGGCTCTCCGCCGAACTCAGGGTGAAGTCATACACGGTTCCCTGCGGAACGTTTGGGTTCACGGTCATCTCCGGCGCGGGGTTGTGGAGGGAGCCGATGATGAAATTCCCTTCCGCCGCGGCGGAGGGAACGGTGCCGTCGGGCAGTTCCGTAGCCGTGACATAGCCCGGCGTATGCGGATCGCGGGCCGGTGGCATTGGTCGCGGCGGGCGGGGAACCGCGGTCGGCAGCTGGCCAGGTGTCTGGGCCGGTGCCGGACTTAAGGCCCCCATGAAAGCCATCATCCCGCCGAGGCGCACGATCCTGCGGAAGGTTTGAGCCGTGTTCATTTTTGTCCGGGATTTTCCATTTGTTTTCTGCCTACGAACCGGGCGGACGTTTTTCTTCCCGTGATTCTCTTCCGGCTTCAAAGGTTTGCAATCCTTTTTTCCGCGGTCAAAAACTGGTTTTTCACTGGTACGGTCTGCGCAATTCGTCGAGCAAGAATTGGAGATAACCTACATCCGTTACTCGCCGGAACAGTCCAGGCTAATTTATGATCACGTTTTTAGTGCAACTTGCATCTCGCCAATGTGCAATGCGCCTGTTTTCAGTGGATCTGCCAAAAGTTCCACCATGCTCCGCCGTGGCACGGGATAAGCTAAAATTTACTTATTAAATTATCGACAGCGCCGAAAAGGCTCCCCTGTCCAGAAGGCTTTTAAACGCCGAGGAGAAGGGGGATTTGGTTGACCGTCAGCGAGGGATTGTGGATATTGCGCACCCAATAGTCCCCGGCCTGCTCCGGCTCGTTGCGGCGTTCCTCAAAACCGGGCGCGCCTTGTTCCCAAAGCGGCATGACCTGCGGCCCGCCGGCCCAAAGCTTCAGGGAGGTGGCAGCCAGCGCGACCAGCACCAGCGGGCGCAGTGAAATACGCTTTATGGCCATGCCTCAAATATTTTCCAGCGGCATCAAGCCGGCGCGCAAATTTTTCAGGACGCGCAACCACAACTCGCGGTTGGCGGGCAGGTCTGCGTCGTTTTTGAATTCATCCAACGCCACTTTGCCCTTGTTCATGCCGTCGGCGTGGCAATCGAAACAATACTCTTCGAGAATCGGCTGGATGTCTTTGTGAAATTCAGGTGGGGCGGGAGGCGCCAGTGCTGAAGTGATAACAGCCGCGGCCCCAAGCAAGGCAGGCAAGAATTTGCGGCTTAAAATCATTAGGACGGCCGGATTGAATTGACGGTTTCAATCTTCGCCGAAACAACGCCGGGTTTCAAGACCCGCGCTCGTCGCTTGAGGCCGGCCATTCCGCGCGCTGATGGCCCCAGGGCGGCTGACAAGCTGAGGGGTAAGGGCGTGAAACTGCGAGGGTTGAGACAATTTGCTGGCGCTTTCGGTCCGGCTTTGCTGAACTGGGTGCATGTCAGTTCATCTATTCGATGGTT
>Ga0182030_10025288_pt1 | contig 10832 bp, 10 predicted proteins | sample 812S3MmetaG_FD_121299 | JGI IMG/M metagenome (GOLD analysis project Ga0182030, IMG submission 121299) | Permafrost microbial communities from Stordalen Mire, Sweden - 812S3M metaG (Illumina Assembly) | ecosystem: Environmental > Terrestrial > Soil > Wetlands > Permafrost | place: Sweden... | reverse complement strand
GAACTACAGTCTCTTGTTACCGATGAAAAAGAACGTGCAAAGAGCCCCCAGTGCCGTGACGATTGCTACCTGGATGGCGACAGGTATTCGGGCTGCCGAATTTTTCGCGAGCGTACCCTCTAACAAAAGTTCAGACCGGGAAATGGGACGGGCGTTGATGCATTTCCCCTCGCGCGTCAGGCTCTGGTGAAAGCATCCGGTTTTGAATGAACCCAGCTATTGCCCTTTCCCTCGTCTCCCATACGATGCGATCGCTTCTAACGGGGTAGTAGCGCCCTGCTCGAACCGGTCGGCAGTCCGCAGCGACGGAAACGCCCAGGCGCAGACTGCCGCAACGGCGAGCGTCGCGACACCGCCGGCGACGACTGAGGGCACGGTACCCAAAAACGCAGCAGCCGTTCCGGACTCGAACGCCCCCAATTCGTTGGATGTGGTTGTGAAGACGGATTGCACCGCAGTGACGCGCCCGCGCATCGCGTCCGGTGTGTTGAGTTGGACGAAACCGTTGCGGATCACGCCGCCGACAACGTCGAACGCCCCCAAGAGCACAAGCGCGAGTAGCGAGAACCATAATTGGGTCGAGACCGCGAAGGCGATCGTCGCGATGCCGAACCCGATGACCGAGGTGAAGGCCAGCGGTCCGACCCGCGTACGCGGCGGGCGGCGTGAGAGCACGGCGGCGACGAATGCTGCGCCCACCGCCGGCGCGCTGCGCAAATAACCCAAGCCGACCGGGCCCACGTGGAGGATCGTTGCGGCGTAGACGGGCATCAGCGCGGTTGCACCGCCAAAGAGCACGGCGAACAGATCGAGCGTGATCGCACCCAAGATCACGGGCCGCGAGCGCATGAACGCGAGACCGGCGAGCGCCGTGGATAACGTTTGCGGTTCTGGTGCTCGTACGTCTCGCTGCACGCGCAAGAGCAGGAACGCAATGCACGAGACGACGGCCATGACGGCCGCAATCGCGAACGCGGCGGTAGTCGAAAACGCGAGTAGCATGCCGCCGACCGACGGAGCGGCGATGACGACGATCTCGCGGCCCGAGGCGTACGTTGCCTGTGCCTTAACGTAGCGCTCGGCATCGACGATGCTGCGTAAGAATGCCTTCTCCGCCGGCCGGCAGAGCGCGCGTTCGGAACCCAGCAGCGCGACGACCGCGAGGAATGGCACGACCGACGTTGCGCCGGCCAGCACCAATCCGAGCAGCGCTAACGCGCACAGGATCTCCACGGCCCGGCCAATCGTCACAACCAGCCGCCGATCGTAGCGGTCGGCGATGACGCCCGAGGGGATCGCGAAGGTCAACGCGGGCACGAACATCACAAAGCCGATCAGCCCAAGATCGAAGGCCAGATGCGTGAGGATGAAGACATGCCAACTGATCGCGATAAACGCAATCTGCGTACCGGCGTCTCCGCAGAGAACCGCAACGAGGTACTCGCGAAAATTGCGGTTACCGCCGTGCCGCGCGCGCATCGATGATTTCTTGCGCCGGAAAGCTCGCTTTGAGGCCGCCGTACCGCGCCGTGGCGTCGATCGTTGGTTGAATCAGCGCCGGCAACAGCACGGAACCGTTGACCACGCGTTGCATTGCGGAGATGATCGCCGGATCGACGTTGCCGGCTTCCGCCATGATCGATACCGTCTCGGCATGATGCGCGTTGACGTAGACGGCCGAATCGGCAATGACGCGCGCGAACGTCCGGGCCGCGTCGGCATGCTCATCCGACCAGCCTTTCGTCGTAAACCACGTCGTCAAAACGAAGCGCGGAGAAATCGTTTGATACGTCGGCAGCGTCCGAAACGTTCCGGTTGCGATAGCGGTCGCAAGCATCGGTTGCGCGGTCTCCGACGCGACGACGCGTTTTTGCTCGACGGCCGCCGCGGCTTGCGTGAGCGGGATTTCGACGAATTTCACGGCGCGCCAATCGCCGCCGGTCGACTCAACCCAACTGCAGACCGCCGGCCGGCCGATCGAACTGAGCGAGCTGACGCCGACGATCTGATTTTCCAAATCTTTCCCGGTACGGATCGGGGAGTCTTTAAGAACCAACGTTCCCGCGAACGGCGTGGCCGGCTCTTGGATCGACGCCGGCGCAATGATGGTGAACGGGATGCCCTTTTCATGCGCCTCGAAAATCGACGTCACGCTCGATTTTCCGATGTCGTAGCTTCCACCGATAACCGCAGCAGCGACCTGCGCGCCGCTCGTTCCCGTATCGATATGGACGTCGATTCCCGCTCGGCGAAACATACCACTCCGCAGCGCATAGTAAAGCGAGGTCGAGTCGTCATTCGGGTTGCCGAGGACGCGCACGACCTTCAAGTCTTGGGCGCTAGCGGGACGGGAAGCACCAACGACGGCAGCCGAGCCGGTAAGCGCGAGAAAGCGCGAGCGCGCGATGGATTGCATCGAAATTCTCCTGGAGGTCAAGATGGGATGATCGGAAGCAAAACGAACGCCGGCTGCGCGGGTCCCGTATGCAGCGTGCATTCACCCGCAAAGATCTGTGCGTCGCGATCGCGCGGGTCGGTATGGATGAAGACGCCACTGCCGCGCAACGTGTTACCGCTGTTGGAGATCTCCGCTCCCCCGCCTTCGTCATAATCTTTGCCTTGCACCGTCAAGCCGATGCGGTAGCCCGCGGGCAGGACGATGCACGTCGGCCAGATCTCAATGTCCAGCTCGACGGCGGCACCCGGCACCAGCGGCCATTTCTCGTCGTGGGCGTGCACCGGACGATGGGGTTCGCTGCGGGCAGGGTCGAGCTTCCGATGCGATGCGCGCAACCAGCCTTGCCCGATCGGCGTGTGCGGATCGGTTGCACCCGAGAAGAGCACTTCCTTACCGTCCGGATCGAACGCGCGCAGGATGACGAACACGTCGGCATCGGCCGTCGACGACGCGAGAAAGAGTTTCGCTGCGGCGGGGCCCGTGATCTCGGTTTCGGCTTCGAGCGGCGCCGACATAAACGTGACGCCCGGAGCGAACCCCGTGTACGATGCCATCGCCTCGGCGGCCGGCGGATCGAGTCGCAGGCTTAGGTCGCGCGGATGAAGGTAGAATTTCGTCCAGCGCGTGCGCGCCAGCGGCCATTCGCTTTCGCCGCGCAATGTGAAGCCGTCGGGCCGGCGCACTTGCAGTTGGACGCGCGGTTCGCGATCCCAACCGTTCTCTGCGCCCTTGAGGAAGTGATCGAAGAAGCGCTGCTGCAGCGCTACTCCATAATCGGTGTAAAACTCGGTCCAGTGCTCGAGACCGTGAATTTCAAGCCACTTCTGCTTTGACGCAGCGCCGGTGAAGTTTTCGATATTGCCGCGCAAGTGCAGGCCCTGCCCGCCCCAATTGCCCGCCGAGAGCAACGGAACTTCGATCTGCGATGGGTCGGCAGATCTTTCGCGATAAAACGCGCCGTCGAATTCCTGTTCGATTAACGCTGATTCGAATGACGAACGATTGCATTCCAATTCCGCGGCGGACAGTTCATCATCGCCCGTCACCCACTTGCCGGTATGCGCGTTCTTGCCGCTGCGCGAACCGAGGCCGTGTTGCATCTTTGCGGCTTGCTTCTTGATCCAAAAGAGCCAGAAGTCACACAAGATTCCGCCGTGGCGCGCGGCATCACGATAGAAGTCGGCCATGCCTTCCCAAATGCAGATCGCTGCAAGGTGCGGCGGCTTCAAGGTTGCCACCATCCATTGATTTGCAGCGTGATACGAGACGCCGGCCAGCCCGACTTTGCCGTTGCTCCACGGTTGCACGCCGGCCCATTCGATCGCCGCATAGTAATCGCGCCGCTCTTGCATCGACCACGGATCCATGAAGCCGGGTGAGCGGCCGGTGCCGCGCGCGTCGACGCGCACAACGGCGTAACCGCGAGCGACCCACTTTTCCGGATCGGCGGTTTCCCACTGCGCGTAGGCGTTGGTCGTTCCGCGGGCGACATCCGGATGTTCCCCGATCAGTTGCTGCCACTGAATCGGCGCGTACTCTTGGAAGGCATAGCCCTTGCAATACGGCCCCAGGTTGAGGATGACGGGATCCGGACCGCCGGCTGCCGGACGAAAGACGTCGGCGTACAACACTGCGCCATCGTCCATCGCGATCGGAACGTCCCAGTCGATGCGCATCAAGTCTACTACACCTCAGACGACCCTGAGGGTCGCGACAAGCAAGCCGATATCGCCTTTGCCCTTGGGCCCAGCCTTGCCTCGGCCCCGACACAAGAAAAGACGCGCGCCGCTTGCACGACGCGCGTCCGGACTGGTGGGCAGGGTTGGATTCGAACCAACGTACCGCGTTACGCGGGTCAGGTTTACAGCCTGATGCCTTTAACCACTCGACCACCTACCCTCGCAGTCGACCGTCTACAGTACGAGCCGGGCCTGACGAGGTCCTACCAGGGCCGAGGGCTTCAGCGATTCCGGTTGAAATATGTGCCAGCAGGCCGACGTCGCATAGCGGCGATTGCCCAGGTTTTGTAAACCTGTATACAAACACCGTGGGTTCGAGTCCCACCGTCGGCTTTTATCTCCCTCTTGCGTACAGTTCGTGTCCACATCGCACGCATTGCGAACGGCTGCGGAATGTTACTAAAACTTTTGTCATCCCGAGCTTGTCGAGGGACCGCCCCTCAGTGGCGATGATTGCGGCTGTCCCTCGACAAGCTCGGGATGACAAATAAAACGGCTGCAGTGATAAAACGCCCTAGCGTTGCTGTAAAAGAAAAACGAGGCCCTCGGGTGAGAGCCTCGTGATCGGTGCGTTCGCTACGCGTTAGGGAAGTTCGATTTCCGCGAGGTTCTTTTCGATCTTGCGCTTCACACGCTGAAGCGCGTTATCGATCGATTTCACGTGCCGGTTGAGGTCGCGTGCCATCTCTTGATAGCTCTTGCCCTCGAGATACGAGAGCAGTACCTGCGACTCGAGATCCGAGAGGTTCTCTTGAATGCGTGACTTGATATCTTCCGAGACTTCTTGGTTGATCACCAAGTCTTCCGGATCCGACGTCTTGTTCGACGGCATCACGTCGAGCAGCGTGCGCTCGCTATCCTCGTCGTAAATCGGCTTGTTGAGCGAGATGTATTGGTTGAGCGGAATGTGCTTCTGACGGGTCGCCGTCTTGATCGCGGTGATGATCTGCCGCGTGATGCACAGTTCGGCGAAGGCGCGAAAGCTCGAGAGCTTGTCTGCCTTGAAGTCGCGAACGGCCTTATAGAGCCCGATCATCCCTTCTTGGATGATATCTTCGCGATCGGCGCCGATGAGAAAATAGCTTTTGGCTTTGATGCGAACGAAGTTCTTGTATTTGTTCAACAAGAATTCCATCGCCAAGCTCTCGCCGGCTTTCGCTGCGGCGACGAGGTCCTCGTCGGGGCGCTCGCTGTAGTCGAGCGTCGCCGGCATCGGTTGCGTGAGCGCCATCGATCCCTACCTTTTTACCCTGGAGTGGACACGCGAGAAGACGCAGGCCGAAGCCCATCGAACCGCGCGCATCCGGACTAGTATAGGAGGGTCCTGCAAGAAAATCAAGGACAAACCGCGCCTTTACCCTGCTTTGCGCTGCCGGACCGCCTCGTAAAGCAGGATTGCGGCCGCCACGGAGGCGTTCAAGGACTGGGTTTTGCCGTACATCGGGATCGCGACCCGGTAATCGCACTCCCGGCCGACCAAGGGGGCGATGCCTTCGCCCTCGGCCCCGATGACGATCGCCAGGTCGCGGGCGAAGTCGGCCTCGCCCAGTGGAACGGTGTCGTCGCCTAGGGCCGCCCCGGCGACCCAGATGCCGGCCTTCTTGAGCGTCCGGATGGCCTGGGAGATGTTCGAGACCCTCGCGATCGGCAGATGGGCGGTCGCGCCGGCCGACGCCTTGCGGACCGTGGCGTTGACCCCGGCCGAGCGGCGCTCGGGCAAGACCAGCGCCGTCCCGCCGGCGGCTTCCGTCGTCCGGATGATCGCGCCGACGTTGTGGGGGTCGGTCACGTGGTCGAGCACCACGAACAGCGCGGGGCCCTTGCGGGGCAGAGCGATCGCCTCTTCGAGCGTGATGTAATCGAACGGCGCGCCGTACGCCACCACGCTCTGGTGCGCCTTATACGGGAAGTTCGCGAAGAACGTGCGGTTCTCGAAGCGCACCTGAACCTCGCCCGAGCGCGCGCGCTCGAGCAAGTTACGCAACGCCGGATCGCTCTTGCGTTCGTCGCCGACGTGGATGCGCCGCAGCGGCTCGCCGGCAACGAGCGCTTCGTTCACGGCATGGATGCCATAGATGACGTCGTCGAGGTCGACGCGCGGCGCCGGCGGGCGGTGGCCGCGTTGCGGGACTATGCGCCGGCGATTGTCCACGTCGTCGATCCGTCCTTGCCGTCGGTAAGCACGATGCCTTCGGCAGAAAGCGCGTTGCGCAAGCGGTCGCCGAGGGCGAAGTCGCGCGACTTGCGCGCGGCGTTGCGCGCGTCGATGACGAGCGCGATGATTTCGGCTGGGCTTTCGCCGTTGACCGCGATCGCGTCGGCCAGCGCGGATCGCAAGCGCTCGATCTTCGCCGGATCGACCTCGACTGACGCAACGACGGCCGCGCGCGTCAGGATGCCCCCCACGCCCAATACACCGAGTGCCTCTTCGAACAACGCGCGCGCTGCCGTCGCCGCTGCGCCGGCGTTCGCGGCCACGATCTTCGGCGTCGCATTTGCCACGTCGAAAAGCACACCGACGGCGCCGGCCGTATTCATGTCTTCATCGAGTGCGTCGAAAAAACGGCTCGACGCCGTCGTCATCGCGTTCGTCAATTCGTCGTTCGCAGCCGTGCCGCCGGCGCTTGCCAATGCATCGTAGGCGCGGCGTAATTTCTCCACGCCGCTGTTCGCTGCGGCAATCGCATCTTCAGTGAAGTTCATCGGCTTGCGATAGCCGGTCTGCAGGAAGAGCAACCGGATCGCCAGCGGATCGTGACGGGCGAGCAACTCATTGAGCGGCTCGAAGTTCCCGAGCGACTTCGACATCTTGCGGCCATCGAAGTTCAGCAAGCCGCCGTGCATCCATACGTTCGCCAACTGCGAGTGCGGGGGCATCAGCGCTTCGCTCTGCGCGATCTCGTTCTCGTGATGCGGGAAGATCAAATCGTAGCCGCCGCCGTGAATATCGAAGGGCACGCCCAACAGTTCGCGCGACATCGCGCTGCACTCGATGTGCCAGCCCGGCCGGCCTAGACCCCACGGCGACGGCCACGACGGCTCGTCGGGCTTTGCCAGCTTCCACAGCGCAAAATCGAGCGGGTCGTTCTTGTGCTCGTTTTCCGCAATGCGCGCGCCGATCAGCAATTCGTCGACATCGCGGTGCGAGAGTTCGCCGTACCTCGGAAACGATTTCACCGCGTAGTACACACCGTCATCGGTCGCATAGGCATGCCCCGTTGCGATCAGTTCGGCGATCATGTCGACGATGGCGTCGATGTGTTGCGTCGCGGCCGGCTCGATGTCGGGCTCGCGGACGCCGAGCGTGCGCATTCCCGCCTTGAAGCGGCCGTAGAATTTTCCGACGATCGCCTCGACGCTCACGCCTTCGGCCTTTGATGCGGCGATCGAACGGTCGTCGATGTCGGTGATGTTCTGCACGTAGGTCACGTGGAAACCGTTGCGCGGGTGCGCGAGATAGCGCCGCAGGACGTCGAAAAACAAAAAAGACCGGGCGTGGCCGAGATGCGCTTCGGCTGACGGCGTGAGACCGCAGACGTACATGCGTACCTCGCCGGCAGTTATTGGCACGAACGGGGCGACCGCGTGGGTGAGTGTGTTATAAAGGCGCAGAGACATCGTTGCGATCTGCAAGTTCGGCGATGCGCGCCTCAAGCGCTGCAATGCGGGCGCGCAATTCGGCAACCTCGGTAGCGCCGGGATCAGGCAGGTCGACCTGCGGGCGGGGTGACGGCACTGCGATCGGCCGGCCGTCCTGCAGGACCACGCGGCCTGGAATGCCGACGACGGTCGAGTTTGCGGGCACATCTTTCACGACGACCGAGTTCGCCCCGATCTTCACGTTCTCGCCGATCGTGATATCACCGAGCACGGCGGCGCCCGAACCGACGACGACGTTGTCGCAAATCGTGGGGTGACGCTTCTTCCGCTGCAGCGACGTTCCACCGAGCGTGACGCCCTGATAGATCGTTACATCTTTGCCGACGATGGCGGTCCCGCCGATCACGACGCCCGTACCGTGATCGATGAAGAATCCCGGCCCGATCGTCGCGCCCGGATGAATGTCGATCCCCGTCAAGCGGTGGACGACCTCGCTCAGTAGCCGCGGCAGCAATGGCACATGCCACTTCCACATCGCATGAATCATCCGATGCGACGTGATGGCGTGAAAGCCGGGATACGAGAGGAAGACGTCGAGCCAGCCTTCGGCCGCCGGGTCGCGCTCGACCGGCGCGCGCAGGTCGGCGAGAAACGTCGAATATGCGGAGCCCATGGGATCGCCTCTTACGAACCCCGCTAAGCTTCCGGTGGTTTCTGCGGCTGAATCGTCTGGAACGGCACGCCGCCGGGACCATGTGCGATGGGCTCGAGGCCGCGGCCGTGCAGCAGCCGTGAGCTGACCGCACCGATGCGGATCATAATGCGCTCGTGACCGATCAGCGGGAAGAGCAGTTCCAGGGGCGGCCCCTCTGCCCGGCCGGTGAGGGCCATGCGCACGGAAGCGAGCGCGTCAGCGTGCCCGACCCCGAACTCATCGGCGATGGCCGGGATGTCGCTCGCGAGCGGCAGATCGCGCAGTTCGGCCTGGGCATCGACGTACTGCGAAACGGCATCGAGAAAGAACACGACCTGGCGATTGCGCAGCCGCTCGAGTTCCAGCGCCGGCATCATCGTCGCCTCGGCGCGAAGCAGTTCGATCTCGCGCACTGCCTCATCGATGGTCGTGCAGCGCGTGCCGAAGGCCTCGAGGAACGTCGCGATCCAGCGTTCGGCCGCCGGCGGCACCGGGTCTTCGAGCAATCCGGCGCGCTGCATCGCGCCCGCAAGTTCGCCCGCAATCACGTCAGCGACGTCAGCAGGGCGACGGCATACGCGGCGATCCCGCTGCCGTCGCCGGTATAGCCCATCCCCTCGCTCGTCTTCGCTTTGACGCTGATCTTGCCGATGTCGAGCGTTAGCGTTTCAGCCAGCGCGTCGCGCATCGCCGCAACGTGCGGCGAAAGTCGCGGCGCTTGGACGACGACCGTCGCATCGATGTTCGCGATCGTCCAGCCATGCCGGACCAGCTGTTCGTGCACTGCGGCAAGCAGCGTGAGCGAATCGGCACCTTCCCACTGCGGATCGGTGTCGGGGAAGTGCGCGCCTAAGTCGCCGAGCGCAGCGGCGCCGAGCAAGGCATCGCAGATTGCGTGCGTGAGCGCGTCGCCGTCGGAGTGCCCCAGCGGGCCGCGTTCGAAGGGGATCGTCACGCCGCCGAGCACGAACGGACGGCCCTCGACGAGACGATGCGCGTCGAAACCGTGCCCGACACGCATCACGTACGCGCTACCACATGGGAGAGGTGCGTCGTGAACAGCGCGTCTTCACCGGCCAGCGCGTGCAATTGGCGGCCGAAGCCGCGCAGCGAGTCGGACCCCGCGTAGGCCCGGATCGCGACCGCGTTCGGCAGATCGCGTTCGACGCCGTCAATCCGCGCCGAGCGCGATTCCAATTCGGCCAGCACGGCATCGACCGCGCGCGGTTCGACGAAGCACTCGATCAAGAAAACATCCTCTTCGGCGATGACGACCGGATCGCGTTCGTTGGCGATGCTCTCGGCGCGCACAAAATCGCCCGGATGGGTGACCTTGATGTTGTCCACCGGAGCCTCGACGACGAGGACGTCGTTGCCGTTGCGCTCGAGTAGCGCGGCGTCATCGGTCGCCCGCGGCCAGTCGTGACGCACCGCATTGGCATGCGCCTCGCGCATGTCGCGCGCGGTCGCGAATTGCGGCGTTTGCGCCGACCAGAGCGTTGCGCGGTCCAGCGTGCGCGTGACCTTGAGCCGGTCGTCGACGATCTTGATCGTATCGACGACCGGGGCGGCCAGCAATGCGGCAACGCCGGGCTTTACCGCGCGCATCCCCGCCCGGACATCCACGGCCCGCACGAACGGCCGCGCGCCGTCATGGACGAAGATTCCCGCGCAATGTCCGGGCAACGCCGCGATGCCGTTCGCAGCGCTGGCCTGCCGGTCGGCCCCGCCGGCGACGACCACCAGTGATGCGGACCGGACGAGCGCCAACGCTACATCCTGAACGTCCTCGATGAACTCGCTCTCGGTCACAATGGCGATATCCGAGATCTCCGGCATCGAGGCAAAGACCGCGATCGACCACGCCAGCATCGGCTTCCCGCCCAACTCGATCAACTGCTTCGGCCGCCCAAACCGCGTCCCGCGCCCGGCAGCAACAATTACAGCGCCCCAAATCATTTGAAAGGCACTCCGCCCCAGGCTAGGGTGCAAAGCACCCCGCACTTCGTGCGCGCGGCGTACGCCGCGGAGTTCGGCCAATGGCCGAACTCTTGCCCCCCACTCGCTGCGCGAGCGGGTCCCCCGGACCGTAGCTCCCTTACGATTTTCATAGAAGCACCATCCCCCGTGGGGTCGCTTAACAGCATTATCTTTTCATCCGGGCAAAAATCATGCGACCCGCGGCTGTTTGCAGTGCGCTCGTCACCGCGACGTCCACGGTTTCGCCGACTTGGCGGCGGCCGTTCTCGACCACGATCATCGTGCCGTCGTCCAGATAGCCGACCCCTTGATGAGGCTCTTTCCCTTCCTTGATCAAGGCGACACGCAATTCTTCGCCTGG
>Ga0182030_10025287_pt1 | contig 10833 bp, 6 predicted proteins | sample 812S3MmetaG_FD_121299 | JGI IMG/M metagenome (GOLD analysis project Ga0182030, IMG submission 121299) | Permafrost microbial communities from Stordalen Mire, Sweden - 812S3M metaG (Illumina Assembly) | ecosystem: Environmental > Terrestrial > Soil > Wetlands > Permafrost | place: Sweden... | reverse complement strand
TGGAACCACGCACACTACCATCCCTGATGGCGGCCATCGGCCAAGCGCTGAAGGCGGTCACACCCCAGGATGCCGTTAATTGGTTTGCCTCTTGTGGCTATAACTTTATTTAAAACGCTCTAGTTTTTTGCTCTGGAATAGCATCACCGGAGAAGCCTGCGAAGGATATGGGGTGTAACCCGACCGGGCATTGTGAGCCGGGGCTGGTGCAAGCCGGGGTCTGGCCCGCAGCGCGTGGTCAGACCCGCCAACCAGCCTTTGCCGGCAGCCACCCGATTGATTTTGTAGGAGACGAGGTGACGAGGCTGATCATTTTAACTCCGAATTCAAAATTCCGAATTCCGAATTTGAAATGAGCCTCCTCACGTCGTCACCTACGGTTAAACTCCGATGGGTAAAACACCCCATGGAGAATTGAGGCTGCGCGTGAGATTATTCATTGTCCGGTGACATCATGCTTCTTCAGCGGGTTCCTCCGCCCATCTCCAGATAGCGCGGTTGCCGCCGGACACTGTTCTAATCGGTTTCGAGGATGGTTAGCATCGGGATTCGAGCCATTCCCCAGTTCCTTGCATCTGCCCCCATGCTCCGCCGGGTTTTTATAATCAATTCGCGTCATCCTGCAAAACTTTTCAGAACCTTCAACGCTACTAAACTCGCCTTTTCCGCAAGACAAACAAACCTAGTCCCACGGTAACCAAGCCATAAGCCGACGGTTCCGGCGCCGGCATCGGCGTGATGTTCATATCGTTGAAATAGACCTCTTCCGTCGTGGTCTGACCGTTGTCCTCGAACATGGCATAACCCACCAACGAGGTTGCGCCCGCAGGCGCGGTGCCGGAAACACTTCCCGAATACCAAATATTTTTGACCGGCGCGGAAAAATTGAAACTGCCGTTGTCATAGCCGTATCCATTTTCCACCGTGCCGATGTTGACCCAGGAGGAATTTTCAAAAGTAATCAGCAGGGCCACAGAATCACTGGACAGGGTGATGCCCGTGTCGGTCAGGTATTGCAGGCTGAAGGTGTAAAGCGAACCGGGATTTACCCCGGTCACAATTTCATAGCCGCCGCTGGGATTCCAATCCGAGTTCGGGGCGTTCCGCGCCACAAATGTGTTGCTCCCAACCCAGGCTGAATTCCCAAACAACGTCCAGCCTTCGCCGGGGCCAACACTCGCCGTGGATGTTTGCGCTGGAAGGTTTGACGCACCGAACAAGATTGTGGCGGCCAATACCGCACCGCAGCCAGGAGTCTGGAGAAATATTTTCATAACCGGTTGAAATATTTGCCGGCGAGCATCCACCAGCAGGAATTAATGTAACATTTTATACTACGCAGCAGGTTTTAAGTCAACCTAAAAAAATCGGCCTGGTTTTGAGCAAACATGACGCGGCCTTAGGCTGAACAGAAATGGTATGGACAAACCGGTCTTGTCCCACCTGATGTATTTGATCCTCGGTTCGAACCATTGCCCCAGACCCGCACCTTGCGGCGGGCCCACCATTCCTTGCGGAGTGCCAGCCTTTGCCGCCGGCAAGCCTTTGCTCAAGGCGGATTTCTCATCCTGAAATACTCGGTGACGTTTGTGGCGGGGATATTTGTAAAGACAACTGGAGCAGCAACCGCATAATTTGTTGCGATGATCACCCAGTTTGGAGAAGTCAGGTTGGTGGACGATTGCAGGACATAATTATAGGGATCACCAGCAATCACTGTGATAGTGACACTGTTCGATGTTATCTGACTGATGGAAAGCACAGGAGGAATTGGGGGTGCTGGCAATCGCATTGCCAGCATTGCCGCCGCCAGGGTTAAAATCAGCATTTTCATATTTGTTTTTTCATCCGGTTCACCAAATTAAAAGCCGATCAAATCTGACAAGGAACCTGCCACGGCGGGAAAAGATGTCAATGGGTGATCAGATTTATGTGAATGAATTCAGTTTCCGTTAAAAAAGCTTCGGGGACTGGCCAACCTCGGCCAGAGAATCCAATCCTGGCCGCCGAGCACGCTCGGAACGAAATAAAACAGAAGCGCCACGTTGGTTTTAGACTGCGTCCCCAGCAGGTCATGGGTTGATGAAACATACAACCGGGCCGTTTGATGCCCCACTCCGGCACCCAGGTTTCCTGATGAGCCGTGGTAGCCTGAAAAGGGTCCATATAAGGCAAGGGCGTTGTCGGACAGATCAAAGTCGGAACCACGATGCAGGTCGGTTGCCGCGATTTCCAATCCGTGCCCATCCAAAAGGCGAACATGCAATGTGCTTCCATCTTTGGCTGCGCGTATCTCCACCTGGCTCCCTTGCACCCCGTTCGTGGTCCTTCGACCGGTGATGAAGTCAAACAGGTCGGTGACGGGGACACCGGACCGGTAGTTGGTAACCTTGACATTTTGGTTGGTATAAACGCCGTCAAACTGTTTAGGATCAGTTACGGAAACGGGCTTCGGCCAAGACGCAGGCTCGCTGGCATCGTTGTAATGGACGCAGCCGTTTACTGCGAGCATTGTCATCACGACGGGCAGGAGCAGGATCCGTTTGGCCACCTCTCCACGCCGCCTGCCGGGAGCGACCCTGATCAAGGACATGGATTTTGAAGTTTTCATGTTGCCACCCTAGATCCCGCCGGTCCCGAACACAAATTGATAAAAAGATAGCCGGCATCGGATCTCTCGATGTTGGAGTCTTGGACGTGTTTGTCTGGATGGCGCAAGGGATTCGAGCCATTCCCCAGGCCCGCAACTTGCGGCGGGCCACCATTCCTTGCAGAGTGCCAGCCTTTGCCGCCAGCCACCAGTCTTGCGAAGCTATTGTGGTCAGTTTTTCATTGTGTTTCCCGAAAACCGGGTGCAATATCAATTCGGCGAGAGGAGAGCCGGAATCATCATGAGGACCAAACGTGACTGGATGCAACATTGCCTGCTGGCGGCGGTATCATGTTTCCTGCCGATGATGGCCCAGGCCCAGCAAGTGTTCCAATACCCCACCGGAGCCGGCACTTTATATTACACCACCAACAACGGAGCGGCGGCCATCCAGAGCTATTCCGGCACTGACACCACGCTGGCCATTCCCAACACGATCACGGGCCTGCCCGTCACGAGCATCGGCAGCGCGGCCTTCTACCAGAACTTCACCCTGACGAGCGTGGCCATCGGCACCAACGTCGCAACCCTCGCGGACGAGGCTTTCTTTTATTGCCCGGCGCTGGCCGGCGTATCGATCCCCGCCAGCGTCACCAACATCGGCGTGGCTCCGTTCGTGGATTGCAAAAGCCTGACCGTGATCGCGGTGGCCACGAACAATCCGGATTTTGTCAGCACGAACCAGGTGTTGTATAACAAGGCCCGGACCTCGCTCATCCAATTTCCGGGCGGTGTCACCGGCAGCTATAACATTGCCGCCGCCGTCACCAACGTCGGCGCGGCGTTTGTGGGCGCCACGTTGAGCGCGATCACGGTGGATGCGGCCAATGCTGATTACGCCGGCACGAACGGCGTTTTATTCGATAAGAGCCGGACCTACCTGCTCGCTTATCCGGGCGGGCTGGTTGGAGGCTATGCCATTCCCACCAATGTCACGACCATTGAGGGCGCGGCGTTTGAATACAGCATCGGCATCGCCAATGTGAGCATCGGCACCAACGTCACGAGCATCGGGCAGTATGCGTTTTATGATTGCACCAACCTGCAGGCGATCACGGTGAATCCGAACAACCAGTATTACAGCAGCCTGAACGGCGTGCTGTTTGACAAGCATCAGACGGATCTTATCCAATATCCGAGCGGGCTGGCCGGCAGCTATATTGTCCCCGGCACCGCCACCAACATCGAAGGCGGTGCGTTCGGTGACAGCGGCGGACTGGTCAGCGTGGTGATCCCGGACAGTGTCCGCAGCCTGGGTGCCCAGACGTTTTACAGTTGTCAAAGCCTGGTCGGCGTCAGCCTGGGCAATGGCCTCACCAGCATCGGGGAGGAGGCGTTCAACGAATGCACCAGCCTGGCGGACATTGCAATTCCAAACAGCGTCACCAACATCGGTTCGTATGCGTTCTATTATTGCCCCGACCTGCAAAGTGTGACGTTCGGCACCGGCCTCAAGAGTCTCGACCTGGAGTCCTTCGGTGGCTGTCAGAGCCTGTCTTATGTTTGTTTTTCCGGGAACCAACCCGTGGACGGCGGCAGCGTTTTTTACTTCGACACGGCCTTGGCCCAGATTTTATATGTCAACGGAACCACCGGCTGGGGTGGCAGCTATGATGGCATCCCGACGGCTCCCTGCCCGGTCTGCGGCAGCGTGGTAGCATCGCCGACATTGGGCATCCTCCAGGCCGGAACCAACGTGGTGGTGGGATGGCCGGTCACGGCCACTGGTTTCACGTTGCTGTCCACCACCAATCTGACGCCGCCCGTGGTTTGGAGCACCGACGCGCCCCCAACCATCTACAGCACCTACTTCGTGGTCACCAACCCCATCGCCGGCCAGAAAATGTTTTACCGGCTGAAGCAGTGAGGAAGCGCGGCATGATGGAAGATGTCTCTCCCACGAGATTGAAACCCCCGTCACGAGCTTTGTGGCTGGCCACGATCCCCGTTCCGTGCAGGAGCGCGGATTGTCCCCAAAACCAGGCCGGAGTTCGTCCCGCAGCAACGCCGCCCTACCAGGTCTTTTTCACCGATTAATCGGCTCGACAGGGCGAAATTCGAGCCATTCCCCGGTTCCATCCGGGAAAGTGAATTACAATCCCGGATGATTCGTCAGATTCATTACGGCTGGGCTGGACTCGATGTTTTTAAACCTGAATAATCATGAAGCTGCTGACACAACTGCTGATTCCAACCATTGGCCTGGCCTGGATGTGTGGCGGTTGTTCATCATTAGAGCCCCCGGCTGGCGACAAAGCGGCCTGGGAGCAGCAACAGAGAGAGGATCGGGAAGCGGCGGAAACGTCATTCACACGAAAAGATCATCCCGTGTTTTACAGTGCTGTGTATGCGGGTGTGATTGCTGCTGCCGTTACTGGTCATGGGCCAGTTTCATGGCCTGACAAATCGGCGACCGACCATTAGCCCGGCCAAAGGTGGGTCACAAAGGAACTAGGTAGCCACCATCTGCGGCTGGCCAGAGAAAAATCGCGAATAAAAAAGCTTGGCCAATCCGTGGAGCAGGCAGAGAATAACAAAAAGCCCCCACACTGATCATGGGCTACAAACTATCTGGAAAATGCCAACCAATATGAATAAAGAAAGCAACTCCAACGGAATGAACCGGCGCCAATTCTTGCAGACCAGCGCGGGATGTGCCGCCTCGGCCATGTTCCTGAGCCTCGGCAGCACGCTGTCATTTGCCGCCCCCAATACCAGCACCCAGAAAAATGTGATCCCGCTCGTGACCCTCAATAACGGCGTGCAAATGCCATGGCTGGGATTGGGCACCATGACACTTGGCGGCGACGTCGGAATCAGGTGCGTGGCCGATGCCATTGCTTTGGGCTATCGTCTGATAGATACCGCCATGGTCTACAACACTGAGACGGCCGTCGGTGCCGGGATCAAACAGAGTGGCATCAAACGTGAAGAACTCTTTATCACTTCAAAACTATGGAAGGCCGACATGGGCTACGAACAGGCCAAGAATGGATTTCAAACTTCCCTTAACAAGCTGGGAACGGATTATTTGGACCTCTACATGATTCACCGGCCTGCTGGCGATATTCAAGGTTCTTGGAAAGCGATGGAGGAACTCTATCATGCGGGCAAAATCAAGGCCATCGGCGTGAGCAATTTCGATTTCGCGCAACTGGACGACTTGATCGCGAATAACGAGGTGAAACCCGCAGTCCATCAAATCGAAACCCATGCGTTTTTCCAGGAAGGCAAGGCACTGGAATACTTGAAGCAACATGGCATACAACATGAAGCCTGGGCGCCTTTTGCGGAAGGCCGTAATGGGCTTTTCACCAAAGCCACTCTTGCAGCCATCGGCAAGAAATACAACAAGACGGTGGCGCAGGTGTGCTTGAGATGGCATTTCCAAAGGGGAATTATTGCCATCCCCCGATCCTCCAAGAAAGCGCATATCGCGGAAAACTTGAACATCTTTGATTTTAGCCTGGAAGATTCCGATCTGGCCGCTATTGCCACGTTGGATTTAAATACCACGCAATTTCCTGAGTGGAGTTAAAAGCGGAGTCGCCGGAAAAAGTCTCCGCCATTCCTCATATCCTCCCCATGAACCGCTATCTAATTCATCGTGGAAGGGACAAGGGCAAAGCCGCCCTGCCATCGGACAAATGATACGGCCCGGCGGCAGCCGCCAAGGAGGTGGGACAGGGGATGTCCGCTGAAGAAACGACCGCCACCGAGCTAAACAATTTTTCTTCCAAGTCGGAAGTTTTGTATATGGGGTGTTTTACCCATAACCACGTCCATGCTCCTCGGAAATGACGACCCGCTGCGACGGTGCGCGAGCACGGCGGGGACTCATATTTTATTTCTGCATTCCAAATTTCGAATTCCGCATTTGACGTGAGACTCCTCACGTCATCACCTGTGATTACAAATCAGTTTCTGAAGAAAATTGGGATGGCGAGGGTGGGACGTGTCTCTGCGCGCCCGCATTCCCTCGCCTTCCCCATTTATACCTCTATTGGCGGGTATTATGCCGAGCTACCAATAAGCAGCATCCGCGCCAAAAATATCCCCGCACCGCCAGCTCTTTTTCATCGGGTTTGGCCCCATTTTCCCTGGAATCATCCAAAAAACCGATTTTGACCCTTTTTACCTCTCCAAAAGCCAAAATTGATGTTTTTCAATGTTCCGACCAAGATTTTTGAGTCTTGGTCAAAGGTTTTGAATCCCTTCGTAAAAGTTGTTAACCGTCGAAAAATGGTTTTAATCAAAGGAAGGATCGGGCGGTCATCCCGATCATTGTCACTCATGGTCTGTTGCTGGGGAGGTTGACACATGCTAATTTCCGAACGGTTAAGAAAAGGTGATTTCTCAATTGGCTGGTGTGGACGTGATTGTTAGTGACGGTTAAAAAGCGGCTCAAACTCCGTGAGACCGTCGTTTAAGAAAGAAAGTCAGTAGTAGATACGCCCACGCCAGCCATCGTTTTTTTCATTAAACGTGCCGACAGAATTATTTTGACCGGCTTTTATCGGTTAGCCAGGCCAGCACTGGCGGCATCAGGTCAGCCAGATAGTATGTCACCGTTTCATGCGTGGCGTCAGGCAGCACGAGCAGTTCACTTCCTGGGGCAGCCATGTTCCGCAACTGTTCAACATCGGCTTCGGGCATGATTTTATCCTTTCCGCCGGCCACAAATAACGCGCAGATGGGATATTTGTTTAAGGCAGATGTGGTATCCAGTTCGCCGGCAGTTGTCCCCAAGACCACCGGCAATTGATTCAAGCCGGCCCGCAAAATTGTCTTCGGCATCCAATCAGCATATTCCTGACGCAGGTTCATGACGGCATTCGACAAACTCGCATAGGGTGCAATGGCCACCACCGGTCCAACGCGCGGATCAACCATCTTCCATCGCAATGCCATCACTGCGCCATAGGATTCGCCCATGGCCGCGACCGGCTTCTTCAAATTGCCGTCCCGTTCGAGTTGATCGAGCAACTGGCCGAGATCATGCACTTCTTGAAGGCCATAATAAATTTGCCTCCCCGTGGATTTACCATGTCCACGCAGATCCACCAGCACACACCGCCAGCCCTCCTCTGCCAGTCGCAGCGCCCATGGAGCCATCGAAAACTGGGCTAGCCCATAGCCATGCAGCAAGATGACCGTTCCGCGGGGTGTTGATGTCCAGAGGTTGGTCTGACCAGGAACGTCGGCATGGAAATCAAATTCTGTCCTTGTCATTCCATGTTTGAGCCAGTTCGTTGAGGAAACTTTCAAATGATAATCGGCCGGCCCGATGATGCGATAACACAGTTTGGCATCAGGCGGACCGACCTCCACGAATTGCTGGGGAAAGTTGGTAAGAAATTTGGGGCTGAATCCCAACAACACCGGCGCTTCCGGGGCAAACCAGTCAGGATATGTGTTCGGTGCCTGCACCAGACGATGAGCCATGAAGGTGCCGCAACCCGCCGTGCTCAAGGTGAGCAGGACAGGCAGGAGCAACATATACGACATTTTTCGATGCACGCCGACGGTTTAAACCAATTCGGCATCAATGACAAATCATTCGCTGGCAACTGAATGAACTTTCGGAGAGAGGACAAAGGTGAGGCGGGCGTAACCCGGAAATTAGTTTGCCGTAGCCCGGCGGATTAGCGCCGGGATTCGAGCCATTCCCCAGACTCGCCCGGACTCCCTGCGGCGGGCCTTTCTTTGCCGCCGGCCACCCATCTTGCGTAGCGCAGAGGCGCAGCAGAAAACAGCCCACGGGTGAATGCCAGTCCGGTCCGAGCCTGTGGGCTTACCGTCCGACAAAAGCTCAAGCCCCCCAGGACGCGTCGCGACAGTTACGACGCAGACGGAGTATTTAAATGGTGGAGCTGGAAGGAATTGAACCCCCATCAGATTTTTGAAAGCACTGATAACAATGGACCCAAAAACCTAGCTCTAATGTTGAGCTACAGCCCCGCGTTGCGCAAAAAAAATACAATCCCGATTCCAAAAGTCAAAATTTAGTTATTCACCAAACAAAAAGTCCGGGCGTGTGACGACGCGTTCATCGTGGACTACCAGCCAACCGGCGGGCTGCCAGCCTGTGGCATCGAAACGCAACGGCGTCGGGTTTGCGGCTTGCCGTTTTAATGAAGATGCAAAACGCAAATCACCAGGGCGATGAATCCGGCCCAAAAAAGGATGCCCACACAAACATCAATGAGCGCGTTCTTTTTCTGCCGCCTCTCAGTTGGTTCCGATTGCGGGAACAAATTTTTCCCAATATGCCAGATCATCATATTATTTGATTTGATAGGTGCGGGCTTCATTCAAATTATCGTGACAATAAATGACCATGGCCCAAACCTGTTTTTACTTATTATCGCAGTGAACAGGGCCAATTTAGGCATTACCTTCGCGATGTGCTTGCCAAATATTGCGAATTGGTGGGCATAAATTGCCGTCTCGCGTGTCTCCTGCGGTTGCAGTTTCACTTTCTGGCACTGTTAATGCTTTCGACTTGGTAATGAATCAAGACACACTTGCTTTTTTGGCTTGGATATGGGCTCATAATCCCGTGATTATCGTTCTCCTCGCCGGCATCCCCGCCCTGTTTTCACTGGTCGTAATTGACACCCATCGTCACCGCAAAAATCAACATCGGCGGCGGGACTTGGGAAACCATCATCCCTAGTCTGGCGTTCCCACGCTGGAATTCGTTGACCGTTCATTCCTCCGAACCGTCCGGTTGGTTCACCCCGTTTTCAACTCCTTCGGCACGCCATCAAACTTGTGCAGCACCACCCATAATCGAGTTTTATCCGAGCAATAGATGGTTTGTTTGTTCCAGTCGTTTTTAACTATTAGAAACGCAGATTTCACATTTACCCAATAAACACTGGGTCAGCAGGCATAACCTGTCCATTCCAGATATTTTTGGCCGGCAACACATATGCATATATTGCTGTTGCTATACCGTCCTGTGCGGTTTAGGGTTGATCCATGCCGCCGCTGGCGAACAAGCAGATCATAGAGCAGTTGTCTCGCTCGAAGATTTATCAGGATTACGAGCAGGCGTTCAACCGGGCCACTGGTCTGCCGTTGAAGCTGCGAACCGCCGACACCTGGCAACTGGTTCACCATGAGACCAAGTATGAAAACCCCTTTTGCGAAATCCTCTCCCAGCACAACCGTTCCTGCGCCGCCTGCCTGGAGGTGCAGCAAAAGATCATCGAGTCCCCGGAATCGGTGTCCAAAACCGTGACGTGCTTTGCCGGCCTGTGCGACACGGCCGTGCCGGTGAAGACCGGTGAAAAACTGATCGGCTATTTGCAAACCGGCCAGGTGCTGCTCAAGCCGCCGACCAAACGCCAGTTTGCGCGGACCACCAAGCAGCTTCTGGAGTGGGGATTGAAGGTGGATTTGAAGCAGCTCGAAGAAGCTTATTTTCACACCCGGGTGCTGACGCCCAAGCAATACAACTCCATGATCAGCCTGCTCACCATCTTCGGGCAGCACCTTTCCTTTGTGTGCCATCAGGTCCTGGTCCAACCACAGCCATCCGAACCGGTGGCCGTCAGTCATGCCCGGCAGTTCATCCAGGAACATCAAAACGATGACCTTTCCCTGACCGCGGTGGCCAAGGCGGTGAACACCAGCACGTTTTATTTCTGCAAACTGTTCAAGCGGACCACGGGATTGAATTTCACCGAATACCTCTCGCAGGTGCGGGTGGAGAAAGCGAAGGGCCTGATGCCCAACCCCAATTTGCGGATCAGCGAAATCGCCTATAATGTCGGGTTCCAGTCGCTCACCCACTTCAACCGCGTCTTCAAGCGCATCACCGGCCAGTCGCCAACGGGTTATCGCACCAAGCTGCCAAATTACAAAACGGCCTGATGTGTTGGATCAGGCGTTTATTTGACCAGGTCAGAAGTTTGTCATGAAGGTTGCCCGCCCCGTCCCGCGCCTTGCGGCAGGGCCAGTCTTTGCCGCCGAGCCACCACGCAAAAAAGAAGGCTTGGGATGAAAGTCATCACGGACCCAGCCGGACTCGGTAGAAGCGGGTTCCGCCGCCGGCTGTAATGCCCGAATCGAGATAATTGGTCACAACTTGGCCGAGGCCGGGCACGGTGATCGCCGGACTGGCGTCGGAGAAGGCTGAACTCATTACTGAATTTGTCTGCAACACATAGCTC
>Ga0182030_10025286_pt1 | contig 10833 bp, 14 predicted proteins | sample 812S3MmetaG_FD_121299 | JGI IMG/M metagenome (GOLD analysis project Ga0182030, IMG submission 121299) | Permafrost microbial communities from Stordalen Mire, Sweden - 812S3M metaG (Illumina Assembly) | ecosystem: Environmental > Terrestrial > Soil > Wetlands > Permafrost | place: Sweden... | reverse complement strand
CGACACCGAGCCAGGGCAGATACCAGTGCGGATAGGTGGGATGGACCTCATCGATCGAGTTGACCAGCGAGGACATGTCGAGCACCTTGCCCGGTGGCACAGTCTCGGCAAGTACTGAGGAGATGTCATCGTCATCGGGTTCGGTGCTCGGAGGCAGCCAAAGTGCGACCGCCGAGCAGTCATCGAGACCCCAGGCGGTTCCCGCCTCGAATGCCTTCCCCCCGAGTGCTGCAATGAACTTGGGGAAGTGTTGGCGGTACAGCTGCAAGTCCGGGTACATCCACCGCTCCACCGGATCGTCCGAGAAGGCTGATACGAGCGTGGCTACCGCTCGCTCCGCGTCGTGGTCGTCCAGGCGGGAGATCACCATCTCGCTCAGACTAGGCACGGATCCCCGATGACGACAGCAGTTCGTCGACGGCTGAATCGCCACGCCGCTGGCTGGCGCAGCTACGCCCGGTTGAGGCCACACCGGGAGCGGGGCGGTTGTTTGACTGCCCCCGGCCGGCATTTACGGGGTGCGCAGGCACTCATGGTGGCGCGACGTACGGCGTGGACGAATACCGTCTGGAGTCGCTCTCTCCTGAGTAACGGTCCCACCTTCGAGATCGCCGCTCGCACCCGCCGCCTCCGTGCCTCCTTGGTGCAAGGATGTGAGCGAGTGCCGCACCCCCTTGGCCCCAGCGACGATCGCCCTTTCAGGCGGTGCCTTACCCGCCTGGACATGCCATTGGCCCTCGCCGCCTGCGCCGTACTGGTGGCCGCGTGCTCGACTTCGCCGGGGCCGTCCGCCACCGCGCGTACCACGACGACAACGGCGGCGCCTGCGACCGCTGTCCCTGCGACGTCCCCACCGACGACTGCGCCACCACCTTTTTACGAGGTGACCACGGGTTCCGTGGCGGGATTGGGGACGGTCCTGGTCAATGGGGAAGGCATCACCTTGTACATGTTCGAGCCGGACAAGCAGTCCACTAGTTCCACCTGCTACGGCGAGTGCGAGAACTTATGGCCGCCTGTGCTGCTGGTGGACGGGGTCAAGGCCCCGCTGGCCGGGGCTGGCGTGAACGCGTCCCTTCTCGGCACCACGGTGCGCACCGGGGGCATCAAGCAGATCACCTACAACGGATGGCCCCTCTACTTGTGGCACGGCGACTCGCAGCCCGGCGAAGCAACCGGGCAAGGACTCAACGACTCCGGGGGGCTGTGGTACGTGCTGGACCCCGACGGCGTGCCAGTCAACGCTACTCCATAAGGGTGTCACCAGATCCTCGCTGCCGGGTGAGAGGCGCTTGTTGACTGTCACCGACCGTTGGTTCTGACGGCACCTAAGTCGGTAGAGAGGTGGTAGAGGGTAAGCACCGTCCTTCACGGAGTGTTGAGCACGGTGGGACCCGCTCGACCATGACGTTCGTGAAGAGATCAGACGAGTCGATCTGGTCAGTGATGTATGCGATCTGTCTCGCAGTAATCCAAGGCACGAAATCAAAATCGTCGACTCTCTACCCTAGATCCAGACTGAATCCGCTTTTATTAGTGCACGAGGCATAGTTCTCGATCGTCATTGCCATGAACCGATCGACGGCCAGCGTCACCGCCGTCCTCCACTGCAAGAATCGCCGACAGGTGCTCACCCGGCACCTGACCCTGAGATGTAGCCGGAGGGGCTCCGCTACGACAAGGTGCTGGACTCCTGAGTGAGGTTTCATGGGATGTCGCACTTGATGACGAGCAGCCCGCTAGGGCTGACACAAGCAACAAAGGGATGGCGGTAAGCCAGGCCGTTCGGCGCATAAGGCACTCTCGGTCCCATAGCCCTTCAAGGCATGTCCCGGATCGCCGGAGCGGGGCTTATCGCCTGCCCTCGACCGGCACCCATGGGATAGGGGCGGCGACGTTGCAAGCTGAATCAGGCCGGACCAAGCTGGGGTGTGCCCGAAAACCGATTCGTCGGCGAGATCGCCAGAACCTATGACCAACCTGGGACGGGGATGTTCGCCGACGGCGTGCTCGAAGCGACCGTCGACTGTCTGGTCGAGCTGACCGACGGCGGAGCGGCGATGGAGTTCGCCATTGGGACTGGCCGGGTCGCCGTCCCTATGGCTGCCCGGGGTGTTTCGGTCTCCGGGATCGAGTTGTCTGCAGACATGCTCGACGTGCTGCGGTCGAAGCCCGAGGCGAACGATATTACGGCGGTCGAAGGCGACATGGCCGTGACATTCGTGGAGGGCGAGTTCTCCCTTGTGTACCTGGTCTTCAACACGATCATGAACCTGACGACGCAGGACGAACAGGTGGCGTGTTTCGAAAACGCTGCCCGACACCTCCGCCCAGGTGGCCGCTTTGTAATCGAGACCATGGTGCCCGGTCTTCGCCAGTTGCCACCAGGCAACTCCGGTGTCGCGTTTGCATTGACAGAGGACTACATCGGAATCGACGACTTCATGGACCGCACGCATAAACAGATCTCCCGTTCTCGGCATTTCAACCGACTTCCTGATGGCAGCTTCTCCGAATTCACGGCACCGTTTCGATATGTGTGGCCGGCTGAGTTGGACCTGATGGCTCGGATCGCGGGAATGACACTGGAACATCGATGGGGCTGGTGGGATCGCTCGCCGTTCACAGGTGAGAGCCCTTTGCATGTGAGCGTGTGGCGTCTCCCGGAGGCTTAGACGCATGCAGAGTGGATCGCCGGGCTCCTGCAAGTCCTGGGGGCCAGCCTGCCCCCGAACGCTGCCGGGTCGGTGGGACACCCTCGATTCCCTGATCGCCTAGCCGTGGTGATCCTTCCGTTCTGATCTGTTGCCCCGCGATTGACTACCGTGGGCTTATGAGCAGCCAGGGACTGCCCGGAGGGGTTGTGCACAAGCTTCCTCGAGACCTGCGCGAGGCGCTGATCGGCAACCCCGCGGCACTCGGTGCCTGGACGGACATCACACCTCTGGCACGCAATGAGTCCATCTGCTGGGTTGAGGATGCCAAGCAGCGGGTCACCCGAGAGCGTCGTATTCGCCGGACGCAGGAGGAGCTGGAGGAAGGCATGCGACGACCCTGCTGCTGGCCTGGGTGTAAGCACCGGGAACGCACCGGCGGGTAGCTGGCAGAAGGATGCCCGCCGATCGCCGGGACTGGGTCGGATATTGACCGTCGCCGACCAGGCTTCGGGGCGTGAGACAAGGTGCGAGCCATTGGTGGGACGAATCTAGGATTGCCGCCTCTCGACAAGCGGAGGTGGAGTGATGCGCAAGGTAGTCGCATACGAGCTGCTGTCACTTGACGGGGTGGCGGAGGAGCCGTCTCAATTCATCGCCGAGTTCGATGGCTTGATGCGAGAAAATCTCGGGCGGGTGATCGCCTCACAGGATGTTGTCCTCCTGGGACGCCGGACCTATGACGAGTGGGCGGGATACTGGCCCTCCAGCGACAACGAGCCATTCGCCAGCTTCATCAACGGCGTGGAAAAGTACGTCGTCACCTCGACGGACCCGGAAGTCCCCTGGGCCAGCACCACCATCATCAGCGGTGGCCTTCTCGATGTTGTCGCCGAGCTGAAGCGACGGTCCGGAGGCGACATCGGAATTCACGGGAGCATCGCATTGACCCAATCTCTACTCGTCAGTGGGCTGGTCGACGAGCTGCAGCTGGTCGTCGCTCCAGCGCTGCAGGGAGGAGGCCGAAGGCTCTTCGACGAAGGGACACCGAGGCGGCTGGCACTGATGGGTAGCGTCATCTCGCCATCGGGTTCTCTGCTTCTTGACTATCGAGTCAGGGAGTGAGGTCCACGGGGGCGGCTTTCACCCGACTTACGACCTAAAGAGAGCGTCAGACAAATCTCTCGAACAAGGTGTCCCCCAACAATGGATGGTGGGGCGGTTCGGCGCCGAAATGGGCACCCTCTCGGACTCCAAACAGCCGAGGGCTACCAGAGGTGGCGGGCGAAGAAGTCCAGGGTCCGTGTCCATGCCTCGTCGGCGGCCGCCTCGTTGTACATCGACGGGGCGTCCCAGTTGCTGAACGCGTGGCCCGCGGCGTAGCGGTGGAACTCGACCCCGGGGCGACCCTGCAATGCCGCCTCGACCTGGTCGATCTTGTCGGGGGTGATGAAAGCGTCGAGCGAGCCGTAGTGGTACATGCTTGGGCATTCCAGGCCAATGACATGGTCAAGCATGTCGTTGATGGCGGAGCCGTAGTAGCAGACAGCGGCGTCGATGCCGCGCCCGTCGACCCGACTCTGGGTGGCCGCCATGAACGCCAGCGCCCCGCCCAAGCAGAACCCCACGGCACCGATCCTCCCGGTGCACTCTGGCATGTTCGCCAGATGGGCATGGGTGGCCCGAATGTCATCGGCAGCCTTCTCGAGATCGAGCCGCTGGACCATGGCGAAGGCGTCACCGAGTCCGGACTCGTCCTTGCGCTCGAAGCGTCGCTCGATGCGCCAGAACATGTCCGGCGCCAGGGTCACGTAGCCGGCGCCCGCCAGTCGGTCGGCAAGTTCCCGGATGTTGTCGTTGATGCCAAAGATCTCTTGGAACAGGAGCAATCCGGGCCCTGTAGCGGACTCTGGGACGGCGCAATAGGCGTCGAACTGGTCGCCCTCGACGGACACGGATTCGTATCGGGAAGTCACCGTCACGCAACGACCGTACTCGTCACTCCGCCAAGAGCGTGAGCGCCCCTATCACCGGGACCGGGGCGGCTATTGGCCCGTGGCCGACCGCTCCCTTTGGGGGGCGGCAGCTACGACAAGCCGAGACGCCCTGAGAGAGAAGAGATGTAGTCGATATGGGCATCGAGCGAATCCAGGCCGAGGCCCATGGTGACGACCGACACGTGCGTCCCGCCAGCATTGCGCCACGCTTCGATTTCCCTTGTGAGCTCACCCACATCGCCGCCGCTTAGCGCCACATAGTCGCCGCCGAACTCGTCGACTGACCTTCCGGCACGAGCAACCCGTTCACGCAGCTTTGTCCAGACCTCCGTTGTCTCGATGCCGCCACCGAAGAAGATGAATCCGTCAGCGAGCCGGGCAGCTCGATCGAATGCCTTCTCGCCAGATCCGCCAAGCCATATCGGAATCGAGCCGGCGGGCTTGGGCATGAGTGCCGCCCGATCAACCCGGTCAAAGCGCCCCGAGAAGTTAACGACGGGCTCGGTGAACAAGCGTCGAAGCAACTCGATCTGCTCCTCCTGCCGGGCCCCGCGGGTATGGAAGTCCTGCCCAAGGGCCTCGTACTCAACATAGTTCCAGCCGATTCCGACACCGAGTCGCAGCCGACCCCCGGACAAGAGGTCGACATCGGCAGCCTGCCGTGCCACGAGCGCAGTCTGACGCTGCGGAAGGACCAGGATTCCGGTGGTGAATCGGATCCGGTCGGTGATGCCAGCCAGGTAAGCGAACATCACAAACGGGTCATGGAACGGATCGTGCTCGGTATAGGGGCCCGGTAGTGGAGGAGACCGATCGGCATGGACGGCACCCAGTACGTGTTCGTAGGCAAGAAGGTGATCAAAGCCCAGGTCCTCGACCGCTCTGGCAAATCGACCGACTGCGGTGGGATCGCCATGAAGCTCGATCTGGGGGTACGCGACGCCAATCTCCATGAGCCTTAGCTTTTCACGGACGGATCACACGTACCCCCGATCAGTGGCTCAGTGGCGGTTATCACCATCGCTTGACGGGTCGGCTGACCTGCCCTAATCGTCCGGAAATGCCTGCGAGATTCGTACCCTGACCAAGCGCTCCACAAGGGATCTCGGCAGCGGCGAGTCGATTGGGAACTGAAGCGCCCCGGTCGATGTCTTGTACGGGGCTACTTCGTCCCACAGTGCCGGAAAAACGGAACCGCTGTGAGGCAGGTAGCTGAGATGATTCTTGAACGCCGCGAACCCGGCGACGACTTTCCCTTTCAACCTGAAGGCAGGGACTCCATATGAAATCCCCTCCTCGGCTTCAGGTATCACTTCAAGGATCATCTGGCGGACTTGCTCGAGAGTGGACTGTTTCGGTTCTTCAATATCCGCCAGGTAGTTGTCGACCTCGGCTCGAGACATGAATCGGATTCTCGACCCAGAGTCGATCTGAAGTCAACCGACAAGGCCATACCCGACCCCTATCGCTACCGGGTCTGCGGCGGTCATTGACGGCTCACCGCCGAATCGGAAATCCCCGCGTACCCCTCAGTTATTGGGTCGCGCACAACTGGTCGAGTCGCTCCAGTGTCTTGGTCATGCCAGCGAGCCACACCCTGCCGTTGTCCACGGCCTTACGGACCTCCTCGGGAGAGCCCGAACAGTCGTAGGTTTCCGTCACCACGGTTGCCTCTGGGCCCTCTGGAGTGAGGTCGAACCTCCAGCGTGACCCGTTTCGGGCCAGTTCCGCATTTCGCGGTTCCCAGCCGATGCACCGGTCCGCTTCGTACACCACAATCCAGTTGTGCATCTCGTAGTCACCCATTGCCGGGAAGTACATCTTCATGACGAAGTCGTCCCCCACGCCATCGATGACCTCATTGATGGCCCCCGGTTGCAGCATCCCTGATCCATCAAACTCGGGATGCCGGTCGGGGTCCGAGAGAAGTCTGAAGATGTCGGAGGCCGGAGCATCGATTCGTCGGGACACCGATACGGGCCTGCAGTCGTGGGTTCCCATCCTGCCGCTCCCTTGTGCGTTTGCCCCTGCCCCCGCCGGGTCAGTCCCCTCCATACTGCCTCTGACCCGACACCCTCAGGTATATCGCTCTTTCGGCCTGACGCACGACAGAGGTCCGCAGCTGACCTCGACTCGGCGTCATTTTCCATATCCACGATGCGTCTCGTGATGGCCAGGACCGCCTCAGGATCGGACCCGGTCGCTCGTGCCCAGCCATCACTGCCCGAGTGGCAGAGGGAACGGTTTTTCCCGCCGGTCTCCTGCGCACCGGAACGCGTCGATCGCTAGGGTCGTGGCACTGGGGTGATGCGGGACGACGGGTGGGTGTGATGACCGCCGGAGATGAGCGTCTGCAGCGATGGACGGCCGATGCCATGCCACTCGCTGAGTCACTGCTTGCCGTTACGCATACTGCGATGGCCGATCTCGGCACTGGTCCCGAACCACTGGCCGATACATGGATCAGATCCGTGAGACGGCTAATCATGGCGGACAATGGCTGAAAGCTCATCCTTGTCCTGACCTGAGTCGGGGAGATCAGCTCGGCAGACTGATTGACCGGTGTGAACACCTGGCGGCGACGATCTTCCAGTCCACCAACTTTCCCGCCGCGGTGAGCTTCGACGATCTGGCGACGCAGATCCGGTTACTAGGCACGGGCACAATCGAGCTCCTGGATCACGTTGATCCACAGTGATGCTGCTCCGCCCGATCAGGCTCCTGGTCGAGACCCTCGCCAATCTCGACCTCGTCGAAGTGTGATGGCAACAGCTGGGGTCGTTAGCGCAGCCAAGCGCTAGGCCCACCGGACGAGGGATGCCGGGATCGGGCCCGCTGCAGCAGCTCCTCCATGACCTGTTCGACTTCTTGGTCGAGATCGGCCAGAAGCTGGCACACGCCGAGCGATCTTCCTGGATTAGCCGTTAGCTCGTCCAGTCGTTGTCGTAGCCGGTCCCGCTTAGTCACAAGCTGCTCCTCAGTGAGCAGCGGGTAGCTCTGGTCTTCCATAATCCTTGTCGGCTCAGTTTGGCCACGCTGCGCCCATCTCTGGGCATCTCGCTGCGGGTCCATAAATTCTGTATCGGCCTGTCACCGCTCGGCCTTGACGCCAGATCGTTCACGGTGGGTGCCGACTGGATCTCGAGCCGGACCGGGAATGACGAGGCGGCGGTCCTCGCTGTCAACACCGCTCTAAAGCTGACCCCTGCCACCGGTTGAAAATTGACCCCCCCTTGGGCGGGGTGTCCGTAAACGTCCGTCTATAGGGCACTCGCCGAATCGACCTTTGCCGGGCACGACGGATCTGTCGCTTTCAAACCCTAGAAACATTGTCATACCGTTTCATTTGGCCCGGAGACTCCGGCAGGTGCCATACAAGTCGAAATGAAAATCGGACCTTTCAGTAACGCCACAGCGCCCATCACGCCCAGATCATTGACTGCCGTCAACCAGGTACTTCCGGGCGTGTGGAAAAGTCGGCCCTGTTAGACCCTCGTCATGTCGGTCCAATGACTGACCGGATGGCTCTTGGCTAGAGCAATGAGCGAATGAATCCAACAGCGAACGCCACAGGCCCGACTTCCGCCATGTCGACGGAAAGATGCACGCCTCTACGGCCGACGCAAGGGCCAGACAGCAGCTAGCCTCGGGAAAGTGGAGCCAAGCGGCCGGCTCAGGTACCACGTTGCAGACAGGGGAGCAAATGAAACGTTGGAGCGCTGTCTTCGGCGGCTCGCTGGTCATGGTGGTCACGCTTGCCGTGAGCCAACAAGCTGGTGCAACAACTCGACCCGATGCGGCCGCACCAGCCGCATCGGGCACTGGCCCCGGCTATGAACTGCAGGTCTCCAATGCCGTGTATGGATTCAACGCCCCAGAGGTGAACTCCCTGCCAGACAACCCTACCGGCGGAGCTCAGAAGTGCTTCACCCCGACATGGGGAACATGCACAAGTATCGGCATCGCATCGACGGGCGACTACATCAGTCCAGGCTTCTGGATAGGTTCAACCACCCGAGTCACGGGGGCCAATGGCCAAGTTGGGTACGGCGGAGAGGTCAGCGGTTTGGGAAATACCGGCACCTGCAACCAGGTATCAGCCGTCATCTCGGACTTCCCCGTTGTCGGTGTCGCCGCCGCTCAGTTCGGAGCCCTACTTGCTGCTGCTGACGGCGGTGTGTTCGCGTTCTGCGGAGCACCCTTCTACGGTTCCACGGGTGGGCAGCACCTAAACCAGCCGGTTGTTGGAATCGCCGCCACTCCTGACGGGAAGGGATACTGGCTGGCAGCCGCTGACGGGGGTGTCTTCAGCTTTGGCGATGCAAGCTTCTACGGTTCCATGGGTGGGCAGCGCCTGAACCAGCCGGTCGTTGGAATCGCTGCCAGTCCTGACGGGAAGGGATACTGGCTGATTGCCTCTGACGGCGGAGTCTTCAGCTTTGGCGATGCAGGCTTCCACGGCTCAATGGGCGGAAAGCACCTGAACCAGCCGATGGTGGCGATTGCTGCAAATCCCGACGGAACTGGCTACTGGACAGCCGCCGCGGATGGGGGCGTTTTCTCCTTCGGCGACGCGCCATTCCGAGGGGCGGCCACAGGCAGCGGGGTGCTGCAAGGGATCGCCGGATACGGCTGAACGTTGGCATGGCCCCCCTGGGACGGGCGCGCCTCGCCTGGCTTTCGAGGAGCGCCCACAAATCAGGATCAGTAGGCCATTCCTGCGACCAACTCGACGTGTCCCATCTCGATGCCGGATGGGTGGGGCGCCTCAGTTGGCAAGCGACGCACTGCTCGCCCTCGACCAGTTGCACTGGGCTGTCGAAGAAGTTGAGTTGGGTCGGAGTGATCACGGCACCGAAGATCGGAAACAGCCCAGGGCCGCGCTTAGGGTAGTGATAGCGAGCCACGGAGAGCCATGACCAGCGTGCAGTTGTATGACACCATCGGTGCCACCTACACCGTGACGCGGCACACCGAGCCGAGGATCGCTGCGCAGGTCTGGGCTGCACTCGGCAGCGCACGGACCGTCCTGAATGTTGGGGCTGGCACCGGAAACTACGAGCCTCCCGACCGTAAAGTTACCGCCGTGGAGCCATCAGCGGTCATGCGCGCGCAACGTGCCACGAGCGCAACGGTGTGCGTAGCTGCCACTGCGGAGTCCCTCCCGTTTGAGGACAAAAGCTTCGACGCGGCGATGGCCTTTGCCACTGTTCACCACTGGCAGGACCCGATCGCGGGTGTGCGCGAGATGCAACGTGTGGCTCGTCGCGTGGTGGTATTCACCTGCGATACGAGTGAGCGAGCCTGGAGTCGCCGGTTCTGGCTGACCCGTGACTACCTGCCCGAGGTCGCTGCCTCCCGCATCGGCCTTGCTACCGAGCTGGCCAGCGCAATGGGGGCCCGGGTTGAGCCGGTGCCTATTCCTTGGGATTGTGTTGACGGCTTCTTCGAGGCGTTCTGGCGTCGGCCCGACGCATATCTCGACGAGAGTATACGTCGCGGAATATCGGTGTGGACCAGGGTCGGGACGGACGCCGAGCAGAGGGCAGTGCGGAGCCTCCGTGATGACCTTTCATCTGGTCGGTGGGCCGAACGCAATAGCGACCTCCTTGATCTCGAAGCGGCGGACTTTGGTCTTCGACTCCTCATAGCTTGATCCCGACGTATCGCTCGTCACGAATCAAGCCACGCATAATCCCAAGCGCCCTGTCTCCGATCACCGGACCGGAGACGCCGGGTCCCCGATGAGAAACGGGTTCAGTCGGATTGCTGGCCGGGGTGGATCGGTGGCCAGTCGGCGGGCCACCAGTCTCCCTGCGGATCAATGGTTTGCCCCACCTCGATGATGTAGCCGTCGGGATCTCGGATGTAGCAACGGATCTCGTACTTATGCTGCTTCGGCGGTGTCAGGAATTGCGCGCCCCTGCCGCTCCATTCGGCGTACGCGGCGTGGATGTCTTCGACCCGAATATTGAGGAAACTACTGACCCGGTCAGGGTCGCTTGGCGTCTCCAGGGTGACCGTGGGCTTGTCGTCGGTGGGACCTCCGCCGACGTTGATGATGATCCACGTGTTGGCGAGGGCGATATTGGTTGGCTCTGGGCCGAAGACCACCGTGCCGCCGAGTACCTCGGTGTAGAAGCGCCGCGAGCGCTCGACATCATCGGAGACGATGAAGTGGG
>Ga0182030_10025285_pt1 | contig 10834 bp, 11 predicted proteins | sample 812S3MmetaG_FD_121299 | JGI IMG/M metagenome (GOLD analysis project Ga0182030, IMG submission 121299) | Permafrost microbial communities from Stordalen Mire, Sweden - 812S3M metaG (Illumina Assembly) | ecosystem: Environmental > Terrestrial > Soil > Wetlands > Permafrost | place: Sweden... | reverse complement strand
GAGAGATATGGGCCATTAAGAAAAAGCCCTTCCGTGTCGAATAGATGACGCCCGGGCACTGCACCTCGAAACCGGTGAATGAGTCGTGCCCGACGGACTCAGCGACGGTGAGGGAACTGCCCACGCGCACGTGACCGAATGCCCGGAACCGGGGATCGCCGGTCTCGAATGCCCGCAGCGTCCCATTCGTGAAGCCGAAGATGGTCCAGCAGTCAGGTCCGCAGCTGTAGAGCCAGAGCGTGCCGGTGAAAATCACCGGAGGCTCCCACGGCGGCGTTCCGAACGGGGAAGGGACGCTGTTGCTCCACTCGTTCGACGGCGCACCCGCAAATGCGCGGACCTCCCCGAGGGTCGAGCGACCGAGCTTCAGCGGTCCAACCACGCCAGCGCTGATGGCGACGGGCACCTCCCTCGTGCCCCAGTGAAAATCCGTGAGCGAGGGCATTCCGGAACGCCAGAACCCGACGCGCACGAAGCCTCGGCCGTTCCAGTGAAGCTCGTAGTGGTCATAACCGCCCGACGCGCAGCAGAAGGGGTCGCCCGGCCGGTAGACCGCGTTCGCCTCCACTACGTCGCCGTGGAGGAAGCCGATCGGGATTCGGCCCGGACCGGGTCGCCAAGCCGCGAAGCGCCAGCCGTTCGGCAGCTTTCGGTAGACGGCCCAAGCCAAGAAGCCGGCCGAACCGCCGGTGCTCACGTCGAACTCGAGGTCTGGGTCTCTACCCGTCACCTCTACGCAGCTCACTTCGGCGATTCCTCCCCCCGGATACGGTGCGTTCATGGCGATCTGCGCTCGAAGAGCTGGAGGAGTTGATGGCAGTGCGACGAGGCGTTTCGCCATGGCGACTGTGCATGAGGCGCCAACTCTCGTTGTCGTAACAAAGCGCGTGAAAACGGGGTGGATCTGCATCGAGGGCGCGAGGTTTCCAGCGACAAGGGCCCCAAGGATGAGGACTGCGCCCACCATGCTGGGGATACGTCGACGTGCACACTCTGTCGTCCGCCCCAGATTCCGTATCGGCTGTCGTCCGACATGCCGAACCCACGTCACACCGCAAGAGTAGCCCCCGCAGTTTTCGTTACCTGGGTGATAGGCAGGATGCTTCGCCGCAGCGACTGATCCGCGGTTGAAGGCATGAAACACAGTTCTTGGTAGATGGGACACGAAGATGGCGATGGGTTTCTACACCAAGGATGGAAGCTTCTCGGTAACCCAAGTGGTTCCGCCGTTCCTGGTGGCGATAACAGTCGGGGCGGGGTTGTCAGCCACGACGAAACAGTCTTTCATGGACGGGCACGAGATGGTCCCGAGACCCGCCACCCCTGACGGAACCTTCTCGGTGACCCAGGTGACACCGCCGTTCGTGGTGGCAACGACGGTCGGCGCGGAGGATCTCTTGACACCCACCGCTACACAATCCTTCGTGGACGGGCACGAGATGGTCCAGAGACCCGCCACCCCCGACGGAACTTTCTCGGTGACCCAGGAGGTACCGCCGTTCCTGGTGGCAACGAACCCCAAATCACCGGCACCACCCGCCGCGAAGACTTGTCCCACCACAACACAATCTCTCGTGGAAGGGCACGAGACGGCATTGAGCGCCCCGTCCACAGGCGAGAGAATTCTCTCGTTGGCCCATGTAGCACCGCCGTTGGTAGTGGCGCCGACTGTGCCGGGCCCAGGGTTACCCACCACGAAACAGTCCTTCGTGGACGGGCACGAGACGGCGATGGCATTCGCGACCCCCGACGGCGCGTTCCTGACAAGCCAGGTAGCACCGCCGTCGGTGGTGGTGACAGCGAGGTCATTGCCCTCATGCACGTGCATACCCACCGCCACGCAGTCCTTCGCGGACGGGCACGAGATGGCGGTTAGATATGACGCGCTCGTAAGACCTGACGGTCTCCGCTCGTTGACCCATGTGGCACCGCCGTTCCTGGTGACGATGACAGGCCCGACCCTGGACCCAGTGCCGCCCACCGCTACGCAGTCCTTCGTGGGCGAGCAGGAGATGGCGTTGAGCCCCACCGACTCCGGCGGCGACTTCCGGATCGTCCAAGTGGCGCCGCCGTTCGTCGTGACAACAATGGCACCTGCACCAGAACTTGTGTAACCCACCGCGACACAGTCTTTCGTGGATGGGCAGGAGACGGAAGTAAGGACGGGTCGCATCAAGAATGCTTGCTGGCTGGTGAAGGCGCCAGTGCCCAGTGCTGAGGACGAGGCCGGACCTGTCACGGCAATCCCAGCGAAGGCAGGTAACGCATTAATGGTGACCACAAGAGCCACAAGGCAGAAAAGTAGCGTACATCTAGCTTGTGTCGGTCTGAAAGCGATCATGATGTTCCTGTTCATAAAGATGCCAAGACCAGATGAAAGAGTGTTATGAAGCGAAATCGGGGCAGAACAATTAAGTTCGTGCGGGGATCCTCTGTGCTCGAAACCGTCGCTGCGCGCTCGTGAAGATCCCTATCAAGGGTCCATCGACCACGCGAGCTTCCGCAACCCGCTAGGGAGCATCCGTAGCACATAGGACAACTGCGGACCATGAGTCTCATTGTTCAGCGAGATCTGATCCCAAGGAACCCGAAAACGGCGAGCTGTTTCTTGGCAGATCTGTTCACCTTCCGCCTCTCCTAACGGCTACCCATATTGACTTATGAATGCGGCCACTGTGAACGTACACAGCGCGTGGTCGTCCTCGGGCAGAGCGCACGATTCCCAGTCACTCCCCGATGGCCAGGACAGTGAGAAAGAAGGAAAGAGTGTGACGGCACCTTGCGCCGCGTACCCATTCTGCCAGGGCTGCGCGCCAGCCGAACTCATGTACTCTGCGACGTGACGCCCGAACAATCGAACACGCACCGAGCGTGGAAGGACCGTCGGACATGGCCCATTCCCCGCCCACGGCGCCATGATCTTCGCGGGAAAATACGGACATGCCTGGTCGAATACGCACCCCAGGCAGCCTGGGATAAAACTCGCGGCAACGAATGGCCCCGTAGCTCGAGGTCCGAGGTTGGAAGTCTCGCCGATGTTCACACTGCTTGACGCGTCGCTGCCGACCTGCGCCATACACTTCCACCCCCGTGGCGCCACGACTGTGCCAGCACCGGGTGCAATGAACGCCTCTAGTGATGATGCCTCGCGGGCAACCGACAGTGGCACCTTGACTGACACGCTGGTGGGAACCGGCTCTATCTGGGCAGCGGGTGTCGCGTAGGTCGTCGGGCAGGCACTCGCGAGCAAGGTCACCGTCGCCACGGCCACTGGAGCAACTGGCTTCGGGCTAGATAGGCGTGACCAATCAAGACGGCGAATGACCTCGGCCGCGAGATTCCCCATGGCGTCTTCGCCCGCTTGGTTCGGATGCATGCTCCGGGTCGACAGGTGGATGGTGAGCCCATTCAGCCAAGCCTTATCGCCCTGGCTGCACAGCTCGTGACGGACTCCGGTGGCCGGCTCGAACAGGTCCGGGTTCGACCTGCTGATGCCTTCCGATGATTGGCCGGTCACGATATCAACGAAAGTGAAGTGGACGCCGTTGCGCTCGGCTGCGGGCCGTGCGTTCACAGTGTCAACGGCGCTACCGATGGCGGCGTTCAGAGCCCCGGCCCACCCGCGGATCGACTTCGACGTGTTGGTGTCGATGCCCTGACACTGGTGCGTGTCTCGGTTGATCTGGGGCCACAGACTCGGGTCCTCGATCAGCTCGGGGTATCCCATCACCATGACGTTGCCGCCGCTGACCACGACCGACCTGGCAACTCGGATCAGAAAGCCGGGGAAAGCTCGTCCGAGCGCGCTGATTCTCGAGCGCACGGTCCCGTTCGAGCACTCCGAGGTGTGCTCGTAGCAGGACTGGACGATCGAGGCGAAGCCGATGTCGTCGCCACCGAAGGAGAACGTGACGAGGTCGTAGCGACCCATCGACGGTGTCCACTCGGCGGGGCTCTTGCCCTGGGACTTGAAGAACTCTCCCGTCTTCGCCCCCGTGCAAGCCACTAGGACCGGCACCCCGAAGTGGTCCTTCGCCAAGATCTTCGAGCGCGAGGCCACGACCGCCCACGCCATTGACGGATCGGCTCGGGTACCCGGGGCTCGGGCGCAAAGCTTCGTCGTCTTCGTGAGCCCCGCCCCGGACGCGTAGGAGTCACCGGCTGCCAGCCAGCTGATCGTTGAGGGGCGAACACGCGGTGTCATCGCAGTGGTCGAAGCAGCCACCGGCGCGGTGGCACCGGGCGCATGCATCGCTCTGGTCAACGTGCCTGCCGCGGCCTTTGGCTGGGAGACGTACGTCGCGACCAGCACTACGGCTGTCCCGGCGAGCCCGAGGCCAAGTAGCGCCCTTACAGCCTTCGTAGTCGGCTTCGCGGCGGCCGAGTGGCTCATCTCGCCCGCCGCCAGCCTCGTTGGGTGCCACAAGACAGTTCAGGAATACTCATTGACTCAGAATCTACTTTCAGTCTGATCGAGATGCCTCTTGTCCAGCGACGTCTGTTGCTCATTGTTCGTTGCACAAGAACTTCCCGAATTCTTGGCTGGGTAACTCAATGCCGCGTATGATGACTGGCACCACCGGCGCTCAAGATGCGGACTTCGTCAATGCGGCGCGATGAAGAGGGCAACGATGGCTGGGGTTCAAGCCCGAGCCGGGCGACCGGCCCGCCGTTTCAGAACCGCCTGGAAGTGCCGTGTTTCACACAACGGATCGACCATCGATAGCAGGAGGTGACGCGAAATGCGTCTTCGTCGTGTATCTCGCCTCACTGGATCCAGGCGTAGGGCTCTGGCGAGCATCGGCGTGCTAAGTCTGGTCCTGACAGGAGTTCTCGTGTCGAGCGGCGTGTCAGTGGCTTCCGACCGCGCCAGCACAGGCTCCAACCTGATCACCAACGGCTGTCTTCAGGTTGCGGGCAACACATCGGGGTACGACACGTTCGAGGGAGGATCGACCCAGATCCCTGGCTGGACCGTGGGCGGTGACAGCGTGGACGTCATGACCACGGATAAGTGGGAACCTGGCCCAGGTTGCCGCCAGTCCGTCGATCTCGCCGGGAATGCCCAGGGCTCGGTCTCCCAGACGGTCAGCACCATGCCTGGGGCGAGCTACCTACTCCGGTGGGAAATGGCCGGTGACCTGGACGGAGGGCCTGTCGTGAAGGCGATACACGTGTTCTGGGAGGGCAGGCTCGTGGCCGCCCCGACCTTTGACACGGCCGGTCACAGCGACTCTTCCATGGGCTGGGTCGACATGCACGTCACGGTCGACGCAACCAGGACAAGGTCGGTGGTCACGTTCGCCGACGCGTCCGCGGGCGACACAGCATATGGTGCGACCCTTGACGATGTGTCGCTCAGAGTTCAGTCCATCATTGTGAACGGCTTCCGAGTCGCGGACTCCGGCGGGCCATACAGCCTGGCTGTGCGCCAAATGCTCGCGAAGATACCCGGCAATTCCGTCGTGCCGGCATCCGGTGTCCCAATCTGCGCCCTGCAAGCCTTTGCAGCCGAACAGGCCAAGAACGGTACGGGTCTCCTGATCATTTGGGACATCGCCCCCTCGTCCCAGTTCATAAGCGAGACATCGGTCACACAACAGGCCAAAGCGCAGCTCATCGAGCAGTACCTGACGGGCCTCTTGACCCGGAGCAGGAATCTCTACCTTGCCGTCCTCCGAGCGGATCGCTTGCCACTGCAAGGCAGCGCCGACCTCTCCAGCTGGTGGGGAGTACGTGTCGAGAGCCGGAGTACCACGGGCTTACTCATGACCTTCCAGATCGCGAAATCAGGGACAACCTCCGCCATAACGTGGAGCAATGTCGTCGGGGTCAGTTCCACGAATGCAGCCGCGGCACCGAACGCACTGGCAAGCTTGCTTTACTACACGAAGAAGATCGCCGTTCTTCCCGGTTCCACCCCCACCACCTGATCCACGGGCAACGTGCTCGCTTTGAGGGAGCAGCCTCACGCGGCTGCTCATCTGCCGGCGGTGCCTGCTATTGAAGGGCCCGGTACCCGGCCGGACCGACGGCGCCCGCCAGTTGTGCGATTGCGCCCCGCTGGAAGTGCGCCGAGCCGAGCCCCGTTGGGGAGTAGATCACAACACCTACGCTGAGCTCTGCCGCTGTCGCGGGTGTGGATGCGTCGACATGAACCGAACGCTCGCAGAGACCTCCTGAGGCGGGAGCGTGATGCACGGAGATTGCCCTTTCGTCAGCCCGCATAACAAGAGATAATGCGTACCACTTTCAGACCAAGGCGTTGACGGCCTATATGGTTGGGTCGCTAGGCTAGCTCATTCCGCTGTATGTGGCCTGCATCCGAGCCGTGGCTGCCGCAAACGCTCAGGCTCCGGCTGAAGCGAAAGTTCACCGCCGTGAAGCGGCGGAAGAGAAACGCAACGCTGAGATTAGAGAGCAAGCGGAGGCAATTGCCCAAACTGTGACACCGCAGGTGTCGGTTGCGGACGAGCTTGCAAAGCTCGCGCAGCTCAAAGAGGCGGGCGTGCTCACCGACGAGGAGTTCGCAGCACAGAAGGCAAGACTTCTCTCGTGAGGGTACGTGACGCTATCTGCTTGTGTGTGAGGCCCACGTGACGGGGGCAGGAATGCGGTTGCGCGGACCTTTCGGATGATTCAACGTAATCATAGGCATCACCGAGGACGTCTGATAGGGAGCCCGTTCCTAAAGGTGCCGACGAGCCGGCACTGACAGGACGCTATGCCCGTTAGATGACGGACCTGACAGTCCTGATAGAGCGAGGTGCCCCTTTTTGGGGCAGTGGCTGCCTGAGGAGGCGATCAGCAGTTGTCGTTGGCAGCGCTGCAACCCTTGCATCTTGAAAGGAATTGAAGAGGTGTAACACAAGAGACCTGCCAAGGCCGGGAGCCTTAATTAACGAGGCCGGAGGCGGAGGCGCGGGTTAATAGGTCCAACACCCACGTGGGAGGCAGTGGTGAGATTCAACTTGTCGTCGTACGATGGCCGCCTGGCGGCGCACCGGCAGGCGGAGGAGAGTGGGGAGCTCCTACTTGGGTCAAGCGAGAGACCGTTCGATGTGCAACTTCGCTTCGAGGGGTCGGCGATGATATTCGGTGGCGACGGACTGAAGTATCCGTTAGTGGCTTCTGCGACGGGACTAAATTCCTGTCGAATCACGATGACAGATCGAGACGACCCATCGATCGGATGCACTTTCGAACTTCCTAAGACGCATGCCTCTGATTTCAACGCCTACTATGCTGACTGGCAACGAGACTTGAAGGTGGGAAGAGATCATGCGGTGCATTTTGGAGGGCACAGAAGCACTGTTGGCATCGCAGACTCGATCGGTGCCATCGGTATCGTGGCTCTCATTGGCGGCGTGGTTCTCTTTATCATCGGCATTCAGATGGTCGTTCATAATCATCAGCTACAAGCGGAGTGCAACAGCACAGTCGGGCAGGTCGGGCAATACTTCGTTGCCAATGGTGCAGCAGCTTGCGCGCATGCCAATGGTCAATATGATCTTGGCTGGGTACTGCTCGTCCTTGGTGCGATCCTGGGACTCTTCGGAATTCGAGGGACGGGTGCTGCCTTGATGGTCGCTCATACTCGAAGCAGCGTCTCTGCTCACGCTTCAGGAGCCAGACCGAGTGGGCCAGGTCCAGCCGCTACCGACGGATCCAATCGTGCGGCGTCCCCACAGGTGAAGAGAGCGGATGAAAGCTCGGAGATCTCAGCACCCGGGAGGCACGCGGAGACTGCGCCGGTGGACCGCTTTTCGGCTGCGGCGATGTCGGTAGCCGATGAGTTGGCGAAGTTGGCAAAACTCAAGGCAGATGGTCTGCTGACCGAGGACGAGTTCGCAGTACAGAAGGCCAAGTTGCTGTCGTAAGGGATTGCGAAACTGCCAGCTCCTTGGATACGGGAGCCCTCAGGAAGCCCAGCGCGGGTTTAGCCGTCCGTACTGGAGCGCTCAGCAGACCGGTACGTTGGGGTCGTAGAACGGGGTGCCCTGCAGGCTGCCCGACGTCTGACCGTTGTTGTAGAAGGCGTCGGCCGACGCCCAGTAGTTGTTGTCCCATGGCGAGGACGCGATCTCGTACCACCAGGTGTTTCCGTCCGGAGCCTTCCAACCGCTGACCCTGCAGGTGATCTGGACCGTCTCGTGGCTGGCGATCTCAAGTCCCGGGGTGCCGCCGGCATCCGCGTAGTCGGTCCAGGTGTGCACGACGCTACCTACCGGTAACGCCGCATTATCGATAGGCTATATATTCGCGTCGACCCGAGTTCGGGGCCTCGAACGTAGGAGTGTTCGGTCAACTCCCACCGGTCGACGAGTTCCCGTCTTTGCCGCTCGGCGTGTTCGGCGTCGCCGCTCTACTTGACACCTGCTTTGGCTACCGAGATCATCGCGCCAGCCGGTCGATGTGGACGCGAGGTGGTCTCATGCTTGTGGCAACGGCCTGGTCCCTTAAGACTGGCAAGCGACAGTCGCATCCCTATGAGTCGTGCTCATCCCTACGACTCATAGGGATTCTTATAGGGATGGGCGAGCCCCGTGAACAGCGTCAGAGCCTCTTACAAGCCGTCTACCAGGACTTTACCGAGCGCGCTCGGAGGAACTCGAATTCCCAACCTTCTGATCAGTAGGTAGCTCAATACCGTCGCAGGTCGTGTCGGACCGTCCCGCACCGTCGCATTCTGGCCGGTCCGGAGAGCCGTCCAGCGAGTCGTCCGCAACGGCGTGCGACTGCGTGCGACGCTCTGGGACGGGTTTGTTGGCTCGAATGTTGGCTTTGCCGTGACCTCTGCCAGCTTCGCAACCGGGGTCTGAGCCCACGATTGGCACATTGTCACGCCTGGCGTCTGGACTACCGTGAGTCACGAGGTCGAGACACTGTCGCCACACTTCTTCACCGGACCAGTCGTGTTCTCGACCTACCTACGGAACGGGATTGGGTGATAGCGAGGCAAGAGACATCCAGTGACCAAGGCCAAGGCCGCCGGTGTTCACAGACCCATGAATTCGCCAAGGCCTGCCGGGAGAGGGCGTCGCCTTCAGCTTCGGCTTCCCGGTCACAGCCGAGATGCGGGAGGCGATCACCTCGCTCCACCCCTCGAGCTGGCGAGCGGCGATCGAGGAGGACGGCACGAGGCGTCCGGGCGCCTTCGTCGCCGAGGTGACGAAGCTGATCGACCTGAGGCGCTGGCCGGAGGGCTCGCGGGTGATCGTGCGGAAGGAGCACCCGCACCCGGGCGCCCAACTCAGCCTCTTCGACACGATCCAGGGCTTCCGCCACACAGCCTTCATCTGCGCCCCGCGTGACGCACGAGAAAAAGAGCGCCGCCCCATGGCCGTCTTGGAGCTCCGCCACCGCCAGCACGCCCGGGTCGAGGACCGCATCCGCCAATGCAAGGCGGCCGGGCTGAAGAACCTGCCCTGCGACGAGGCGGAGGAGAACGACGCCTGGACCGAGTGCGCCTTGGCGGCGGCCGACCTCGTCTGCTGGTCGAAGCTCATCTGCTTCGCCGACGACGACAGCCTGGCCCGCTGCGAGATCGCCGCCTTCAGATACAAGATCTTGCACATGGCCGCCCGAATCACACGTTCCGGGCGAGTGGTGCGGCTGCGGCCCGATCGCGCGTGGTTCTGGGCAAAGGCCCTCGCCCTCGGCTTTGCCCGCCTGCGTGCTGCGTTCGCCTGAGACGCCCATCTTCGTGCCGGCGACCGGTGCCGGTGCCGTCAGGCAGCTGCTGGCAAATCCCTCATCTCACGCGCCCTGGCAGCGAGAAGGGTTGGCGCTACACGACCCTCGGGAACTCCGGCGACGCTGGCTCGCCCGAACGACCGTGTCCGAACTCGGCGTGAAACAAGGGGGCTAGTTGGCATCTCTCCATCAAACGCAGGGCGGTTCACTCTGACATGGTCAGCTATGCTCCGGTGGTCGCGGGAGATGAAGGCAGGAAGGATGGCATGGTCGTGGGCCTGATCTTTGTAATCCTCGTCGTTGCACTCGTGTTCGGCGCAATCGGTAGCGCCATCGGTAGTGGCAAGGGTCGAGGCACGGCTGGGTTCTGGCTGGGGTTCTTCCTAGGGGCCATAGGCCTCATCATCGTGGCCGTCATGCAGCCGACGCCACAGGCGGAAGCTGAGCGTCTCGTCCAAGTGCAGGCGGCCCTCGGGGGCCAACATGTGCGAAACATGCCCCAGTCCATTGTGGGGCCGGGTACGGCACAGTCAGTTGATCGGTCCCTATCTCGATGGGTGCCGCCATTGAATAGCAAACAGTGGGCAGACGCCTTGGAGGCGGCACATAGCCAACCGGCCCCTCGGTCTCAACAACTTAGAAGGGCCATTCTGCAGGACTCTGGCCGGTCAGATACTTACGGTTGGTTGTTCGGTTCCGATTCGAAGGAACGAGCGGCTCTGATTGTCATCTACTCCAATCGTATCAAGATGACGGAATGTTATGAGACTAATCAGGGATGTCACTATGCCTATGGCGATGAGGGTCGAGTGACAGTTCGTGTTCGGCGGGAAGCCGATAGTAACGTGTCCGAAATTGCCATTCAAGGTGAGGGATTTCACGACCTTGCACCACCGGAGGCGGTTAGCTCCTTTGTGAAGGTCGCCCTGCAAACGCCGTGGATTGCCGTGACCGAGGATTCTGACGCGTCAACGCCTGTGCCCGTCGCCGCTCCGCCGCCTGTGCCCGTCGCCGCCCCGCCGCCTGTGCCCCTAGCCGCCCCGCCGCCTGTGCCCCTAGCCGCGCCGCCGCCTGTGCACACCGCCGCCCCGCCGGCTGTGCACCCGGTCGAACCGCCTGCGTCAGAGGCGGAGAAACT
>Ga0182030_10025283_pt1 | contig 10834 bp, 7 predicted proteins | sample 812S3MmetaG_FD_121299 | JGI IMG/M metagenome (GOLD analysis project Ga0182030, IMG submission 121299) | Permafrost microbial communities from Stordalen Mire, Sweden - 812S3M metaG (Illumina Assembly) | ecosystem: Environmental > Terrestrial > Soil > Wetlands > Permafrost | place: Sweden... | reverse complement strand
CCGCAAATCGGCCGCCGGCCATGCCGAGCGTCTGCATGAGGCGGGTGATATGCCCGCCCAAGTGCTCGGCTGCTGTTTGGCGCGCCTCGCTCAATCGCTGTGCGGCGGCGCGGTAGCTCCGGGTCAACGTGGACAATTGCGCGTCGAGGGCCGCCAGGCTCACCTGCGCGTTGTCGAGAGCCGCCAGTTCCTGCTCGGCGAGTGACGCTTGCGCGGGTAGTTCCAAGACACCGACTCGGTGCTTGCGGGCCAAGGCTTCGAGCGCGGCGGCATGGCGCTCGATCTCTTCCTGGCGAGCGGGATCGATGTCGAGATCGTCCAGATAGCGCCGCAGCGCGCCCGCCGCTTCCTGGGTATTGATCATGGCTTCTTCCAGCAATTTCTTGCACGCACGCCTCGTATTCCAACAGCTCTTCCAGATCTGCGAAAACTGCCTTGTTCACCGCTCGCTTGGTGAGTCCATAGGCTTTCGTCGGACCATTAGCCAACCGCATTGCGAGGGCTTCTGTTTCCTTCATCAATGCATCTGCCGGCACCACTTTGTTTACGAGTCCGAGTCTATGAGCTTCAGCAGCGTCGATTTTGTCGCCGGTGAACATCAGCTCGAGGGCCTTGGTTGCCCCGATTAATCGGGGTAAAAAGAAAGTTGATCCTGAATCTGGTACCAGACCAATTTTGCTGAAAGCTTGTATGAAAGTAGCTGTCTCAGAAGCTATGCGAATGTCGCAAGCAAAGGAGAGACTTGCACCTGCTCCGGCGGCTACTCCATTAATGGCGGCAATAATCGGTTTTTCCATGCGGCGCAGTTTGGTGATAATCGGGTTATATCGAACACGAATTGACTGCCCTAATGATGTCTGATTTTCGGTCGCATCTGCTACAGCACGGCTGGCAAGATCTTGCCCTGAGCAGAATCCGCGCCCTGCTCCGGTGATAATAATTGCTCTGACGGCATCGTCCTTTTCGCATTCCTTGAGTGCATCCTGCAATGCGAAGGTCAATTCATCGTTGAAGGCATTTAGCTTGTCTGGTCTGTTCAAGGTTATGGTTGCGACACCATCTTTCTTGTCAAAATTTAAAATCTTTTCTTCACTCATGATAATTCCTCAAAATTGCTTAAAAAAGGAGAGTTAACGACCGACGAAGTTCGCCTGGCGTTTTTCTAGAAATGCCTTCATACCTTCTTTCTGGTCTTCGGATGCGAATAGCGCATAGAAGTTCTTGCGCTCGAATTCGAGACCTTCCGAGATGCTTGTGTCGAATGTCTTCATTACCGCTTCTTTTGCAAGGCGGACTGCAATCGGTGATTTCTTCGCAATTTCTTTTGCTAGCGCCTTTGCTTCTTCCAGAAAAAGTTCTACAGGAACGACTTTATTCACCAGCCCTACCGCCAGGGCTTCTTTCGCCGTGATAGGACGTCCGGTCAAGATCATCTCCATTGCTTTGACTTTGCCAACGGCGCGCGTCAATCGTTGCGTGCCACCCGCACCAGGGATGACACCGAGGTTGATTTCCGGTTGACCAAATTGAGCGGTTTCAGAGGCGATTATCATGTCGCAGGTCATAGCAAGTTCACAACCACCACCGAAGGCGAAACCGCTTACTGCTGCAATGATGGGTTTCTTGGTGTTGCGCACTTTATCCCAGGTGGCAAATTTGTCCTGAAGCATTATGCTGATTGAAGACTCTTCGCTCATCTCTTTGATGTCTGCTCCGGCCGCGAAAGAGCGCTCACTGCCAGTAAGAACTATAGCTCTGATGTTTTCATCGGCTTCGAATGTCGCCAGAGCGCTAACAAGTTCTTCCATCAGCTCGTGATTGAGTGCGTTCAATACTTTCGGTCGATTTAAAGTGACAATGCCTACGTGTCCTTCAACGGCCGTGAGAATGTTCTGGTAAGTAGCTGTAACTGTGGTCATCTTTTTCTCCCTTATCGTTTTTGCCCACAAGCTCCACAGAATGCAAAATCTGTAGGCATTGGAGCGTTGCACGCGTTGCACGGATTTAAATCTACACCCGGACCAAACTTTGAAGCAGCAGGAGCAGCCGCGCGTTCGCGAATCTTCGCGTAAGGCATCTCTCCTTTTTTGCGGAATGATTTTAATCCGTCTATCACTTCCGGCGCGCCTGCATGAACTGATAACCAATCGCGCGCATGACCGATAGTCATGGACCACGAGAAATCCCGCCAGAAATTGAGTTGCTGCTTTGTATAGCGAGTACACTCAGGCAGCTTGTTATAGAGCTTTGCCGCCAGTTCAGCTACTGCTGTGTCGAGCATCGAATTTGGTACGACTTGATTAACGAGTCCCCAGTCGAGCGCAGTGTATGCATCTATCGGTTCGCACAGAAGCAATATTTCTCTTGCACGTCTGTCTCCTACGATTAGAGGCAGCCATTGGGTGGCGCCACCAGCGGCGACACTACCTCTAGCGGCTCCGACCTGTCTGATTGTCACATGATCTGCCGCAACAGCCAGGTCGCAAGCCATGTTTAACTCGTTTCCACCACCGACTACCATGCCATTTAGTCTGGCGATAGTTGGCTTCCCGATATTTCGCAATCTGTCATGCATCTCGATAAATGCATACATCCATTTGTAGTAATCGTTTGGCTTTTTGCTTATGTGATCTTCTTGTTCTTTGAGATCGGCCCCAGTACAAAAGGCTTTCTCCCCAGCACCGGTGACCACAACAACGGCAATTGCATCGTCTACACTCGCGTCCATGAATGCGGTTCCGAGCTCTTTTAACGTCGTGTAGTCAAAGCAGTTCAAGACCTCAGGGCGATTAACGGTTATCGTCGCAGTGTAGTTTTCTTTTCTGTAGGCGATGCGTCTAAACCCGAATGACTCGGGAGCGGCACCGTGCACGGCGCTTTCTAATGAAGGGGCTTGAGCCATGGTCGATACCTCTGCCTTTTGATTGTGCGTTCGACCTAATTTACTGCTGCGACCGGTGCGCTTTCTTCGACTTCCGCGAACATCATATAAACGATGTCTTTAGCGAAGCTCATAACATCCTTTCCGGAAGCGCGTCCTTCTGGTGAACTCATTCCGGCCTTGCAGGCTTCCATATTTTCGAAATACAACTCTGCCATCAGATGGTAATCACTTTCGCCCATTGGTGTGCCGGTGATGCGGGAAAGCTCAATCTTTTTCAGTCCTGGTATTTTGCTTGCCAGCGGCATGTGTACGTCGAAGTAGTGGTCTTCGAATGCTTTGATGTCGTTAGGCTTTTTGTACAGAGCTATAAACTTGACCATCGTGACCTCTAATTTTCTTGTGATATTTGGGGTGGACGTTATTCGTTGTGGTATTGCTGGTTTTTCGATAAAGAACTTTCTGAAGACAGGTTATTGATTATCGACATCTCTTTTACTTTCCTGTCGAGCCAGTGATTTTCAACGATAACTTGCGTGACTGAGCCTTTGGCTATCTTGCCACGTACGTTGTGTGCTTCGATTTCGCAAACGATCTTGTTTTCTCGAATCTCAGTAGCAGTAGCTTTGAGTCTGACTTTCATGCCTGTTACGGTGAGCATCAAGTGCGAAATTTCGATATAAGAGGTAACGACCTGCTCGTGTGATTCGAGAAACGGCGTCAGCAGACCGTGGCAAACCTGTTCGATATTGTGCACCAGAGCGGACGTTGCATATAAATCATTGACAGCCTGACCATCGAATTCAGCGAGCATATCTCGCGTCACGACAATTTCAATTTCAGTGCTCTGTCCATTATGCAGTCCGGCTTTCATACCCTAGCTCCATTGGTCTTGCTTTTGCAGTAGATATCTATTTGCTTTTGCCCCTGTTATCGATAATTCGCACCGCTTTACCTTCGCTGCGCGTGACCGAATTTGGTTTCATTAAGTTGATGCGTGCAGTTAGCCCCAGGCTATCCTTCAATACCCCCTGCACGCGATCTGATAGGTTTACGAAATCGATGTGTGTTTCGTCGAATGTACCCCAGCGAAATGCGATCGCTTCTGTGACCTCGATTTTGATTTCGAGCGTATCGAGGGCTTTCTCGCGCTCGAGAAAGAGCTGATAGTGTGGACCTAACTCTTCGATTTGGAGAAGTGCTTTTTCGATCTCTGAAGGGAAAACATTTACGCCACGGATAATTAACATGTCGTCGATCCGTGCTCGTACTCTCGCCATGCGGATCATAGTGCGTCCACAAACGCAGCGCTCAGTCGTTAATCGCGAAAGGTCACCAGTGCGATAGCGAATGACAGGTATCGCCTGTTTTGTCAAAGTGGTAAAAACAAGTTCGCCTTCCTCGCCTTCTGGTAGAAGCTCACCAGTTTTCCGGTCGACTATCTCAGGCAAGAAATGGTCTTCCCAGATATGCAGACCGTTCTTTCCTTCGGCGCATTCCATCGAGACGCCAGGTCCCATAACTTCGCTCAATCCGTAAATATCGAGTGCTGTTATTTTCAGGCGTTGTTCGAGCTGCGCACGCATCTCTTCAGTCCACGGCTCGGCTCCGAAGATGCCGACTTCGAGATTGATTTTATCTCTTGTCACGCCAAGCTCGTCCATCGTGAAAGCGATGTTCAGTGCGTATGATGGAGTCGAACAGAGCACGCGCGCAGCGAAGTCTTGCAGCAATAAGATTTGCTGTTGAGTGCGCCCACCAGAAGCTGGAACGACGGTCGCACCAACGGTTTCCGCGCCATAGTGCAATCCCAGTCCGCCAGTGAAAAGCCCATAGCCATAAGCGTTATGCAATACGTCTCCCGGACGCACGCCGGCAGCAGTCAATGACCTGGCGACGACTTCCGCCCACACTTGTATGTCTTCTTTCGTATAACCGACGACTGTTGGCTTGCCCTTTGTACCTGAAGAGGCGTGCAATCGAGCTATTTGCTTTTGTGGTACAGCAAAGAGACCGAATGGATAGTTCTCCCGCAAATCGGTTTTTTGAGTGAATGGAAAATTCTTCAAGTCGTCAAGAGACGTTAGCTTTTGCGGAGTTGAACCAAACTCCGAGAATAGTTTGTTGTAAAACGGTACGTTCGCGTAGACACGCTCAACTGTTTGCTTCAATCTTGCCAGTTGGAGTTCTCGAAGCTCGCCTCGAGGCGAGCATTCCACTTGGCTATTCCAGACATGTACTTCTGATTTAATCGCCATGAATGAAGCGAACGGAGAGGGAAATAATTCAACATAATAACCCCTCAAATTACGTTTTAGGTGGAAGAAAAGGTTAGGGTTTTCTGGTAGCAGGCGCTACCCGGCTAAGGCGAGTGGCTTCATTCAAGGTCAATTTCAGGCGCGGTTCTCAAGTGATTAATCGTTGAAATGCTGCTTATTCATCTGTTTATTGTTTAGAATCGGAGTGCGACAGAGTCGGTACTTGAAATCGATTCGTACAATTATGGGTGCCGAGGCCTGATTTGAATCAAGGCGACGTTACTAGTGCTGCTCCGAGCAAAATTCTCAGCGACCGCCGTATCTGGTGGCTGGCTTTCTTTGCTATTGTCGGTGCGCTTATCTATTTCCTGAAGAACAGCGAAGCCTTTCCATCGGCTTCACTCGATTTGAATATCCCTCGGCAGGAGATCGCCAACAAAGCCCGAGATTGGGCGCACCGTCTGGGCTATAACAAAACCGGCACGATCGATTCCACTACATTTTTTGAAGATGAAGGTGTAAAAACTTTTCTGGAATTTGAACTGGGCACCGAACGTGGTGGCGAGCTCATGCGCGGTGAGATTCCAGTATGGATGTGGGTATCTCGCTTCTGCAAAGAACGTGATCCCGAAGAGTGTTCTGTGATTTTAGCGCCTGACGGCACTTTCCTGAAGTTTAAGCACACGATTCCGAACGACCTGGCGTTACCTCTGATATCGCATGACGAAGCGGAAAAGGTTGCGCGTGATTTCACGGAAAAGGTTGCCGGACGGTCTTTAGAAGGATATAGGCTGGTCGGCGATGAAACTAGTACTCAACTGAAAAGAAAAGACTACCGGTTCATCTGGGAAAATCGAAAAACTGATTATAAGGGTGCGCGTCAGCGTATTAGGGTCGAGGTTGATGGGAATCGAGTTGGTGTTTTCAGCCAGCTACTCAACTTGCCCGAAGAGTGGCAAAGACGCTATGAAAAAATGCGCTCTTATAACTTGCAACTTTATGGTATCGCGGCTGTTTTCTGGAATATTCTGGTCGCCCTTGCTGGTGTGACCTTCTTGTGGTCCGTTACAACCCACAAAATTCGATGGAGAGCTGCCATCGCATTTGGTGCGGCCTTCGCGATAATTCAAATGCTGGAAGGTCTGAATGGTTTTCCAACGATCATCAGTCAATACGAGCCTCTTAAGAGCACGTATCACGCCTATATAACTGAACAACTCTTTTCGCGTGTTATAGGGCTTTTGGGTTTCTTTGTGATCGGTGTGATGTGCGCTGGCGCCGCTGAATTGATTTACCGAATGAGTTTTCCGGCGCGAATTGCTGCCGAAAACTGGTTGAGACCTCGAGCACTGTCCAGCCTCGAGCTCTCAAAGGGTCTTCTGGTGGGTAATATTTCACCAATGCTCTATCTCGGGTGGATCATTTCATACTATTTACTTGGTAAACACATTGGTTTCTACACGCCTCTTTCTGTCGAAAATTATCGTGCTGTTGCCAGCAGCTTCGTGCCTGCTTTTTCGGCTGTGGCTCTCGGCGTCTTCGCTTCCTTGCATGAGGAAATATTGTATAGGGTGATTGCTCTCAATCTTTCCCAAAAGCTCATTCTCTTAATTCCAAAAATTCCCAAAAATAAGGTCGTAATCTTCTGGATTTGCAATCTTTTTCAGGCAGCAGCCTGGGGCTTCATGCATAGCACTTATCCTCAGCAACCATGTTACGCACGTGGTCTGGAGCTTACCTTCAGTGGGCTTATGTTTGGTTGGATATTTCAAACTTTCGGATTGCTTCCGTGTATAGTCTCGCACTATCTAATTGACTGCTTTCTTGGTGCAAAGATATTTTTAGACTCGGCACAGCCAGACTTATCTATACCTGCTGCAATGGCAATCAGTCCATTCTTGTTGCTCTTGATTTACGCTCTCATCAGGCGGCGACAGGAGAAGAAAAAAGGTTCTGAGCCAGACATCTCAATACTACTGAATGAAACTGTGTCCGAGTCTATTGCTCGCAAGCCAGAGCCGGAAATCGAACAGAACAGACACGTCAAGTATGAGCCTATCGGTCGCGAAAGGCTCTCGAAGCTGGCACTGGGAACTGTTGCGATTCTAATGGTTTCCGCTTTTACCTGGCGAACGCTTTCAGTCGGACGCGATGTCAGGTTAGTTGTTGGTAGGGCTCAAGCGGAAAAAATAGCTGATCAAGCATTGAAGGCGAAAGGGGTAGATGCACGGCAGTACCGCCGAGTGACCTGGCTGACCGCGGATACCACCGGAGAAGAGCTGCAGTATTTGCAAGAGAAGGTTGGTCGAACGGAAGTAGTCAAATTAGCTAATTTGGAAGATTTTGGTTTTACCTGGGTTGTTCGTTACTTTCGACCATTGGAAATTCGAGAATATCAGGAGCTATTAGATGGGCGGGGGGTCGAGTATTCCCCTATGATCACCGAGCCGGAAGATACTCCTGGCGCCTCGCTTACCGAGAAGGAAGCAATCAAAATAGCTTCTGATTACGTACACAAAATGCATCCCGAATTTTTGCCTGTGGTTTTCGATAGTATCGAAGAGACCAGACGCGAACATCGCATTGATTTTCGGATATTTTTTGAATCGCCACTGCAAAGGGTTGCCGAGGCGCCAGCCAAATTGCAGGTGAAACTTGTCGGTGACAAAGTCGCTATGTACAAACAGGGCTGGAATTTGCCGGATACCTGGAAAGACGAGTTCGAGCGAAAAAGGCTAAGAGACGAGATCATGAACATCGTGACGATGATCTATCGAGTGGTGCTTATCGCGATGATGGTCTGGTGGATGATTGGCTTGCTCCGTTCTGGAGCTGTGCGCTGGCGGTTACCACTGATTATCAGCGGTGCTCTTTTGGGTCTGTCGCTTATTAATGAACTGAATAGTTTGCCAACCATTTTTTCGACATATTCAACTTCGACTTCTATTGATACATTTATGTCTAAGGCTGTACTCGATAGTCTGCAGAGGCTCTTGTGGTCAACGGTTTCGGTTGTCTTTCCGGCAGCACTTGCGCTCGGGGTTTTCCGATTAATCGCGCCCGACGTGAGTATTTATTCACTGCTAAGAGTGGGCTTTCATCCGACTGATGATTTTGAAAGAATGCAACAAAGACAGCTCTGGCGAGACGCAGTCGTGTGCGGATTTTCAATGGCTGTCTTGCGCTGGTCGCTCGCCAGCCTTTCGCATGGGGTTGAATGCCTGGTATCGCCACAGGTGCAATCGACCTCATTGTGGGCGGTCACGCATTTGGGCAATCTATACAGCCCTCAGCTGGACATTGTCACTGAATGCCTATCGCGAGCGGTAAAAGAGACTTTCAATGTTGCTATTTTCGTCGGTCTCTACCAGAAATTTGGTGGTTCGTTTAAAAAGAGTGTGTTGCTAATGGTTGTTCTGGTTCTCTTGCAGAACGGGCAGGACCGTTACTGGCAGGACTATCTGGTCGACGTTGTACACAGCCTGATCGACTGGACTTTCTTCTATATGTTTGTCGCTAAGTTTGGGAAGCGAAATATTTTTGTATACATGATTTATGGACTGGTCAGCGAGATTCTATCCCGGCTTCCAATACTTGCCTTCCACGCCCCGAAAGTGATGTTGAATGACATCATTAGCTGCGTCATAGTTTTGTTGCTTCCGATCGCCTGGGTTATTTGGTTATTTCGCAATAAGATTACAGCTGACCCAGACGCTGAGAGCCTCGTGCAGCCACCTTCTGTATCAACTTGAGAATTTGTTTAATCTGCCCGCAACATGACAGCGTCGGAATCGCCTAATATTGTCCAATTGTCAGGGGCTCGCGGTGTCTACCACAGGACCTTTTAAAGCATTATCGAGCTTTGCCGGAACCAAATTTGGTTGCGCGCTGGCGCTTGTTCTAATTCTGAACAGCATTTTGTCGTTTGCCTTCCCGTCGCTCAGGGTATCGGCGTCCGATTTGCCGAGTGCGCACACCTGGGAATGGTGGCGGACCAGATCGTTCCTGAAACATGAAAAGTCGCCTGACGTAGTTCTACTTGGCTCCTCTCTAATGATGATACCAGTATCGGTGCTGGACGCAGATTACCTCAATAAAGATCTCGATGCCGTTTATCATGATCATTCGGTCTATCTGGAAAATGCTCTTTCGTCCAGCAGCAGCGCACCATCATGTTTTAATTTTGCCATTCCGGGTGGCATGATTTCCGATGACTACATGATTTTCAGAGCGCTGTTACACGACAAGCATCGCCCAAAATTGATTGTCCTGGGCCTTACACTTCGCGATTTCATTGAGAGTCATGTGACTTGCGCGGCCGTGACCCCGTCATTCAAATACTTCAAACACTTCTTCAACATCGACGATATTGCAGAACTCTCCATGCCTGAATTCTGGCAACGTCTCGACTACTGGCAAAGCAAGTTGGTCTTCATGGTAGGAGAGCGCCTGGATCTGCAGGTAACGTTCGCTCAGGAACTGCAGTCAATCTGTAATGCATGGCTGGGAGCAGGGGCACTTGCAAAATCTCCTGTAATGGAGTCGACGCAGTTGACTGCAAATATAGCTCATAACTTAAAAACTGAAGCAGAGCCTGGCGATTTTATGTTGCGAGCTAATCAGGTGTACCCGTACGAAGATAATTCAATTGAATACAAAAAACGCTTCAATAATCCCAACCAGAAACTGTTTAATGCTGAAGCTTCATTTTTGCACAGATTTCTTGCAGAGGCTCGTGAACAGGGCGTCAAGGTCCTGCTCGTGAATATGCCTCTTACTCAAACTAATATGACGTTGATGCCGCAGGGTTTCTATGGCAAGTACTTTAGCATCGCGCAAAGGGAAGCGGTTCAGGCAAACGCTGATTTTCTTGATTTGAATACTGGTACCAAATTCGGTGTCAGTGATTTTCGTGACACGGCTCATATGAATTCGAGCGGAGGGCGTAAGCTTTTGGATGCCGTTGCCGCTTCGATTGAGCACTCGCCTGATTTAGCTGCTGCGCTGAGTAATTGCGGCGGCAGTGCATCCGCAAGGGCAGACCGAATAGCTGGGCGAGTTGATGCTGGATCAAGCGGCAAGGTCGAAGCCTCAGGAGCGCTTTGACTTGAACGATTCTTCGCAGTCCCAATTGTCTCGAATCAGCCGGGCTTCTTTTGCTGGCTCGATGGTTTGGCTGGTGCTTGTTAGCTGCTCGCTGGCATATCCAGCATTTGCTGCACAACAGCATCCGCAACAACAGCTAGAAACACTGTCGTCTCCAAGTCGTGCAATTGGCTCGACGCGCTCGATTGAAGCTGCTGGTTCTGATGACCGTCTCACCTATTTGAATGACGTTATGTCAGCCAACGCGACCGAACTCGCCGATTTGATTCAGATAACTCCACTTTTGAATAAATTGCAGAGAGAACAGCGGTCTGGCAAGTCTCAAGCTTCCATCGCAAAACATGCCGAGTTACAGACAGAAGCCAGATTGCTGGATGCGCCTGCGGCGGATTCTCCGGGCGCAGATACACAGGCTTTCAAACATGAAGATGTCGCGCGCATCATCAGTAATCAACGATTGATTTATCTGCGTACACAAATCAATGCTTACATTCAGACGAGCAATCTCGAGGTGGCATCTGTCATTGGTCGCTTGAATTCAGGGCTTGCCGATCTCGCTGATAGGAAAGCCATGATTTCAGATCAACGT
>Ga0182030_10025281_pt1 | contig 10835 bp, 10 predicted proteins | sample 812S3MmetaG_FD_121299 | JGI IMG/M metagenome (GOLD analysis project Ga0182030, IMG submission 121299) | Permafrost microbial communities from Stordalen Mire, Sweden - 812S3M metaG (Illumina Assembly) | ecosystem: Environmental > Terrestrial > Soil > Wetlands > Permafrost | place: Sweden... | reverse complement strand
TGCTCGATGCGATGTTTATGGAACGAAATGGCGATGTACTTAAGGTCGATATCGAAGGTCAACATCCGTCGATCCAGGGGACGACCACGATCGCGCCAGGCAACGCCGTCCGCGTGATGATCCGGCCAGAGGCAATCGCCATAGGCGCACCCGGATCGGGCCTGACCGCGACTGTCGTCAGCGGCTGCTATCTCGGTGATAAGGTGGAATATGTCGTGCGCCTCGGTACGCAAAGCCTGCAGATCGTGCGCTTCAATCCGCCTGAACACGAGCGCTTCCCGTCCGGCTCACAGGTTGCCGTGGGTTTGCCCGCAAATGGTGTGCAGCTTCTGCCCGCGAGCTGACGCGAGCAACGCCGCATGGACGCGGAACGTAGAGCGGAAGAGCGTAGCGTTATCCGCCGCTTGGTGCCGCTGTGGCGGATGACGCTTCGCTCTTCCGCCCTACCACACCACCACCGTCGGCTTCGTTACGCCGCGAGTGGCGTCAACAACTCCGCCCGGTCGTTCCGCACGTTGTTGACCTCGGTGCCGACACGCCAAACGCGGAACGCCGCCTCGGAAGGCCGCAACAGCCTGGCCGTGTCACCCTCGGTCTCGCCCAGCCACAACGGCCAGGCGTCCTCCTCCAGAACCACCGGCATCCGTTCATGCAACGGTCGCAGCGTCTCATTCGCCTGCGTGGTGACAATGGTGAACGTCCGCAGCACCGCCCCGTCGGGCCCGCGCCACCCCTCCCACAGCCCCGCGAACACCATCGGCGCGCCATCCGCCCTGGCGATCGCCCAGGGCAACTTGCCGCTCTCACTCGCCTGCCATTCATAGAACGCATCCGCCGGCACCAGGCAGCGTCGGCGTACCAGCGCATCACGAAACATCGGCGTGGTCGCCAGGGTCTCGGACCGCGCGTTGATCGGCTGCCGCGTCGCCTTCAGGTCCTTCACCCAGTGCGGCACCAGGCCCCACCGCAGCAGATCCAGATGGCGTTGTTTAGTCTCCGGATGCAACCGTACCACCGGCGCATCGCGCGTCGGCGCCATGTTCCAGGTCGGCTGCAGGTTCGGCGTCGGATTGACCGTGCGGAACAATCGATGCAGCCGATCAGCGGGAATGAACGAGGCATAACGGCCGCACATGATCAGCTCAGTCCCAGACCAGCACGTGCGACGGCGGACGAAGCAAGCGGGAACGCAAATTCGCGCAAATAATACCAAGCGGCGGAAAGATTGACTGTCTCCGACGTCATGGCCGGGCCGAAGTTCCCGGGACACACGCCCGGGGACTTCGGCCCGGTCATGACGGTGCGTGTGGACGATTGCCGCTTCAATGTCGGTGTCATTAGCCTAGTCTTCCGCCCGCCCGAGCTGCCGGCGCCCCAACGCCAGCTCGGTGACAATCCCGTGCAGGGTGCGCAGCTCCTGTTCGGTGACCTCGCCGCGCTCGAAGAAGTGGCGGATGTTGCGGACCATCCCGGGGCGCTTCGGCAGGTTGCGCAGGAAGCCGCATTCATCGAGCTGGTGGGTCAGGTGTCCGAGAAAATTCTCCAGCTCCTTCTTCGTCGCCACCCGCGTCTCGTTCGTCATCAGCTCGCGCGGTGGTGTCGTTTCGGTGGCGGTCCACCACTCATAGGCGACCACCATCACCGCCTGCGCCAGGTTCAGCGACATGAACGCCGGGTTCAGCGGGAAGCGCACCAGCGCATCGGCCTGCGCCATGTCGTCGTTGTCCAGGCCCGCGCGTTCCGGCCCGAACAGCAGCCCCGCGTTCAGGTCGCGGCCACAGATCTCGCGCAGCTCCACCGCGGCGCCGCGCGCGGTCAGCACCGGCTTGACGATGTGGCGGGGGCGCGGACAGGTGGCGAAGACGTGATGCAGATCGGCCACCGCGTCGGCCACCGTCGCGTGCACGGTTGCGGCGTCCAGGATGCGGTCGGCGCCGGAGGAATTGCGCCAGGCCTTCTCCTGCGGCCAGCCGTCACGCGGGGTGACGAGCCGCAGGTGGAACAATCCACCATTCGCCATGGCGCGCGCGCAGGCGCCGATGTTGTCTGCCAATTGCGGGCGCACCAACACGACCACCGGTGAATTGCCGATTGGTGCCAGGTCGGCGCCACCCTCACGTCCGGTCATGTGAGGCAACTGTCATTGCGAGGAGCGGAGCGACGAAGCAATCTCCCTCCACAGACGCAGGAGATTGTTTCGTCGCTCCGCTCCTCGAAATGACAGGGGCAGGCGGGCAGTCGCGGTGGCGCCTTCACGCGGTGCGCCGCCATGTGGTGCCGCTGGCGTTATCTTCCAGCACGATGCCCTGCGTCGCGAGCTCGGCGCGGATCGCATCGGCGCGGGCGAAATCGCGTGCCTTGCGGGCGGCCAGGCGCTCGGCAATCGCCGCCTCAATCGCGGCGCTGTCCTCGCCGTCCGCCCGGAACCAGTCGCCCGGCGCGGCCTGCAACAGTCCCAGCACCTCGCCCGCCGCGCGCAGCCCACACGCCGCATCGAAATCGCCGGCCAGCGCCGCGTCGGCCAGCGCGTGCATCGCCGAGATCGCCAGCGGCGTGTTCAGATCATCGCACAGCGCATCCATCACCGGTGCCGGCACATCCACCGCGGCGATATCCGGATACCGCTCCAACGCGCGATAGAACCGGTCGAGCTCGCGCCGCGCCTCGACCACGGCGGCCTCGGAGAAATCGGGTGTGGAACGATACTGCGTGCGCAACAGCAACAACCGCACCACCTCGCCCGGCACGTGCGCCAGCACATCGCGCAGCGTGGTGAAATTGCCGAGGCTCTTCGACATCTTCTCGCCGTTCACCAGCAGCATGCCGTTGTGCACCCAGTAGCGGGCGAAGCTCGCGCCGGGGAACGCGCAGCAACTTTGCGCCACCTCGTTCTCGTGGTGCGGAAAAATCAGATCGGTGCCGCCGCCATGGATGTCGAAGCTTTCGCCGAGGTGCTTCCACGCCATCGCGCTGCACTCGATATGCCAGCCCGGGCGGCCGCGGCCCCAGGGACTGTCCCAACCGGGCAGGTCGGGCGGGGAGGGCTTCCACAGCACGAAATCCCCCGGGTCGCGCTTGTATGGCGCCACGTCGATGCGCGCGCCGGCCAACAGCTCGTCGGGGCTGCGGCCGGACAGATGGCCGTAGGCTGGGTAGCTGGCGACCGCGAACAGCACATGGCCCTGGGCCGCATAGGCGTGGCCCGAGGCGATCAGCCGCTCGATGATCGCGATCATCTCGGGGATATGCGCCGTCGCCCGCGGCTCAATGTCCGGCGGCAGCGCGCCGAGGGCGGTCATGTCGGCGTGGTAATCGTCCGTGGTGCGCGCGGTCAGCTCCTCGATCGGAATGCCGAGCTCACGCGCGCGCGCGTTGATCTTGTCCTCAACGTCGGTGATGTTCCGCACATAGGTGACGTGCGGGTAGAGCTTGCGCAGCAGTCGGGCCAGCACGTCATAGACCACCACCGGGCGCGCGTTGCCGACATGGACCAGGTCATAGACCGTCGGTCCGCACACGTACATCCGGACGTGATGGGGATCGAGCGGGACGAACTGCTCTTTCCGGCGCGTCAGGCTGTTGTGCAGATAAAGCGCGTGCATGGTCGGTGGTCCGTTGGGGATGCGCTTTCTCCGCCAAACGCTGAGGCAAATCAACGCGGGCGGCCGGCGAGGTTGACAGTGTGCCCGCCGGACAGCTACCTCGGGCGCATGAATTGCGACTTATTCGCAACTTCGGCCGACCCCCGGCAGCCGGGCGGGGACCGATGAACGACCAGATGGACGGACGCCGAATGAGTGATACGCCCGCCCAGCCCGCCCGTCCGAAACGCTTGGCGCTGGCGATGGCGGTGTTTGGCCCGGGTCTGGTGGTGATGCTGGCTGACACGGATGTGGGCAGCGTGATCACCGCCGGGCAGAGCGGCGTGCAATGGGGCTACCGGCTGCTCGCGTTGCAATTCGTCCTGGTACCTATCCTCTACATGGTGCAGGAGCTGACTGTCCGCCTGGGCATCTTCACCGGCCGCGGCCACGGCGAGCTGATCCGCGACACGTTCGGGCCGTTCTGGGGTTGGGTCTCGGCGACCGGCCTGGGCATTGCCACGGTTGGCGCGCTGTTGACCGAGTTCTCCGGCGTCGCCGGGGTGGGGGAACTGTATGGCGTGCCGCGTTTCGCGACATTGCCCATCGCGGCGATCGCACTGCTGGCGGTGGTGATCACCGGGTCATACCGCCGGGTGGAGCGCGCCGCGATCATCCTGGGGCTGTTCGAGCTGGCGTTCTTCTTCGTGGCCTGGGCGGCGCACCCCGATCCCGCCGCGCTGCTTGCCGGCAGCATCGATATTCCTTATGCCAACAAGGATTATCTCTATTTGGCCGCGGCCAATATCGGCGCGGTGGTGATGCCGTGGATGATCTTCTATCAGCAATCCGCCATCGCCGATAAGCGTCTGCGACCGGAACATTACACCGCCGCACGCTGGGACACCGCGGTGGGCGCGCTGCTGACGCAGCTTGTCATGGCCGCCGTGCTGATCGCGTGTGCCGCGACAATCGGGGTTAAGCACCCCGATGCATCGCTCGCCTCTGTTGGCGACATGGCGCAGGCCCTGACGCCATTCCTCGGCACCGCGATGGGCAACCTTGTATTTGGCGCCGGCGTGCTGGGTGCGGGGATGGTGGCGGCAATCGTCTCTTCGCTCGCCTTCGCCTGGGGGCTGGGTGAGGTCACCGGCTATCGCCGCTCGCTGGAATACCGCCCGTTCGAGGCACGCTGGTTCTATGGCGTGTACACGGTCTGCGTCATCGGCGGCGCGATCGTTGTCGCCGTGTGGCCCAACCTGGTGGCGTTGAATGTCGGCGTGCAGGTGATGAACGCGCTGATGCTGCCGCTGGTGCTGGGGTTCCTGATCGCGCTGTCGGTGAAGGCATTGCCGCGCGCGCATCGGCTGCGCGGCTGGTACCTGTGGGCGGTGCTGATCGTCGCCACGCTGACCTGCGCACTGGGCGTGTTCGGCGGATTTTCCGGCGCCGGCTTGCTGGGGTAGCCGCCGCGTCCTCCTTATGGTCGCCACAGAGTGGCGACACTCCGGGCACAATTAGCTCGTTATTGGGGGATGATGCCGGTTGCCCGCAACGGGTCCGGCCCTGGAAATCGGAGCACGCCAATGACAAGGCGATTCACGCGACATGTTGCGGCGGCGTTTGTGCTGCTTGGCGGCGCGGCCCTGCTGGGAGGCTGCGTTGTTGCGCCTGCGCCCGCACCATACCCAGGCTATGCCTATGGGTACCCGGGCTACGGCTATCCCGCCTACGGTTATGGCGGCGCCGCCGTGGTGGTTGGTGGCGGCGGCTGGCATGGCGGCGACGGCGGCCACTGGGGTGGCGACCGGCACTGACGCAGTAGGCGGCGCGGGGATCGCGGCGGGCGTTACGGTGCGTTGATGAGACTCACATGGGCCGCAACGACCCGCCAGCCATCTGGTGTCCGTACCCAGGTCTGCATCTGCCGGCCGATCTTGCCTGGCACTGTGTCGCGCTCAAACAGTGTCGATGCGGTAGCGAAATCATCGCCGTAGGTGGTGACCACCGTGCGTGACAGGTGCCGCGCCAGCCCGACCGGCGATCGCGCCGTGCGGAATGCCGCGATTTCGTCGGCCCCATACAGGTTCTCGCCGATGCCGTAACGGATGGTGTGCGGGCTGCGCCAGAACAGCGCGGTCAGCGTGTCGACGTCATTGGTCACCAGCGCCGTTTCATACCGCGCGAACGCGGCTTCGACCTCGGCAACGATGCTCGGGCGATTGATTTCCATGGTGTGGTCCGGTGATTCGGGTGCGGTGGCTAGTTGGGCGGCTGCGCGACGTAGACGACGCCACGGCTTTCCAGGTCGTGGGCGATGCGCAACGCGACGTCCTCCCGCCAGGGCGCGGTGATGATCTGCACGCCGATCGGCAGCGAATTGCCCAGGGCCACCGGGACCGCAACGACCGGCAGGCCGATGAACGAGATCGGCTGGGTATAGATCCCGATATTTGGCCGCAACGGCATCTCGGTGCCGTCCAGCACGAAAGTCTTCTGACCGATCAGTGGCGCGGTGCATGGCGTCGCGGGCGCCAGGATCGCGTCCACGCCATCAAAGAGTTTAAGAATTTCGTTGCGATACCAGCGGCGAAACTTCTGCGCCTGCTGCACGAACACGGCCGGCACCAGGGCACCAGCGATCAGCCGGTCGCGCACGTCGGGATCGAAGTCGGCGGCGCGGGTGCGCAGCCGGTCCAGGTGCAGCGCCGCCCCCTCGGCGGTGGTGATCACGTACGCCGCCGCGCGCGCCCTTGCGGCTTCCGGCAGCTCGATCTGCGTCCTGGCGTTCAGCGCCACGGCGACATGATCCAGCGCGGCAAGCGCCTCGGGCTCGGCGCCAGTGCGAAAATATCCGGTGGCCACCGCGATGCGCAGGCCGGCGATGCCGGAATCCAACTGTTCGGTCACCAGTTCGATCGGTCGGTCAACGCAGACCGGATCATACGGATCGGGCCCTTGCATCGCATCATAGGCCAGTGCCAGGTCGACCACCGAGCGGGCCAGCGGGCCAAGATGGTCCAGTGACGAAACGAACGGAAAACTGCCGGCGCGCGACAGCCGTCCATAGGTCGGCTTCAGCCCGAAGATCCCGCAGAACGATGCCGGGACCCGGATTGATCCGTTGGTGTCGGAGCCCAGCGCGATCGGCACCAGCCCCCCGGCGACCGACCCGCCGGAACCCGAGGAGGATCCGCCGGTCATCCGCGTCAGGTCGTGCGGATTGTGCGCCGCACCGTCATGCGCGTTCTCGCCGGTGAAGTCGTAGGCGTATTCGCCCATATTCAGTGCGCCGACCAGGATGGCGCCCGCGCGTTCGAGCCGCACCACCAGCGTCGCATCATCCTTTGCCGGCGGGTGGTCGCGGTTGATGCGCGACCCCGCGACGGTCGGCAGGCCGGCGATGTCGATCAGGTTCTTCACCGCGAACGGCACACCGGCGAGCGGACCCACGGTTTGCCCGGCCTGCCGCGCCGCGTCGATCACAGCGGCACGGGCGCGTGCACGCTCCGCGGTGACAGCGGTGAAACTGTTCAGGGCCGGATCATGTTGCGCGATGCGATCGAGTGTCGCGTCGATCACGTCGGTGGCGGCGAGGCTGCCGTGGGTGACCTTGTGGGCGATCTCCGCGGCGGTGAGGAAAGCGACGTCGGTCATGCGCGAAACACCGGCGCGGGATCCGCCTCGTCCGGCAGGGCGAAGGCAAGAACGACCTCGGCACGCCCAAGCGTGAACTTCAGGTGCGCCCTGATTTCGGCGCGCCAGTCCGGTTGCACCGCGATACCGAGCGCAGCCGTGCCGAGGTCGATCCAGGCGTCAAGCTCGGTGTCCGTCACGCCGCCTCCTTTGCCGCCAGCCAGCGACGCCAGCCGCCAAAGCTTGTGATGTCCCGCGCGTCGGGGATGCCGGCGGGCTCGACGAGAAAACCTAAGCAGGGTCCATCCGCCAGCGCAATGGTGCCGAAGCCAAGCGGTGACGGAACCTGCGCGAGCAGCGCGCCGATCGCGGCGGTGGGCAGCGCCCAGACCTCGCCCTCGATGGCCTCGCCCTCGATGGCCTCGCCCTCGATCGCGGCACCGGTGGCGTCGCTGGCACGCAGCATCCCGGGCCGGTTGCCAAGCGCGAACAGCCGGTACGCCGGGACGGTGCGGACGGTCCGCATGAAGCGACCGCCGAGCGCGACGATCTGCTGGTTCAGGGGCAGGCCGGACATGTGGGCACCGACGCAGAACAAGGCGGTTTCCTCCGCCGCCAGTGTATCGGGAGCGGCGGCCGGCGGCAGCTTGGTGCGGCTCATTTTTCTGTGCAGGGCGTCGGCAATCGCAGCTACACGGCCCTCCGACCAGGCCGGCCCGAGCAAAGTCACGCCGACGGGCAGCCCGTTCGCATCCAGACCGGCGGGCACGGCGAACGCCGCCATGTCGCAGAGGTTGACGAAATTGGTGAATGCGCCGAGCCGGGCGTTGACCCCGATCGGGTCGGCTTCGACCTCTGCCAGCGTTGGGCGGAATGGCGCGGTGGGCAGCAGCAACGCGTCGTAGGTGGCGAACATCGTTTCGGCAGCGCGACGCGCCTGGGCAAGCTGATGGAAGGCGTCGAACGCATCGACCGTGCGCCGGGTCAGGCCGGCCTCGAGGATAGCGCGGGTTACCGGGTGCAGGATATCCGGCCGCGCGTCGATCTGCGCGCGCAGGGCCGCGCTGCGCTCCGCCACCCAGGGGCCGTCATACAGCAGCCGCGCGATCGCCAGGAACGCGCTGACATCGATCCGTTCCGCCCCCAGCGCGTCCGCGGCGCGCGCGGTGAGTGCCGCCGTTTCGGCATCGCACAGGCTGGCCACGTCGCCCACCGCAATGCGCGCGTGTGGCGATGGCGCGGAGCGGCGCAGATGCGGGTACGGTGCGCGGCGGGAATACGGATCCGCGGCGTCGTAGCCGGCGATGACACGCTGCACCCCAAGCGCGGCGTCCACCGTGCGGGCGAACACCGAGATCGTGTCGATCGAGCGGCAGGCTGGCACCATGCCGCGCGCCGACACGCTGCCAATGGTCGGCTTCAATCCGACAATGTTGCCGAATGCAGCCGGCACGCGGCCGGAGCCGGCGGTGTCGGTGCCCAGCGCGATCGGCACGATCCCCGCCGCGACCGCGACGGCGGACCCGGATGACGATCCGCCTGGCACCAGCGACGCATCGAACACATTGCGCGGGATGCCATACGGGCTGCGCGTGCCAACCAGACCGGTGGCGAACTGATCCAGGTTGGTCTTGCCGAGCAGGATCGCGCCCGCGTCGAGCATCGCCCGCACCGCCGGCGCGGTTTCCGTCGCTATTCGGCTATAGCCTGGGCAGGCGGCGGTGGTTGGTATTCCGGCGATGTCGATGTTGTCCTTGACCGCAAATGGCACGCCCCAGAGCGGGCGCCCCTGCGGCCCCTCGGCCTGCAGCGCGCGGGCGCATGCCAGCACGTCGGCATCCGCCACGCGGGTGATCCAGATCGCTGCGTCATTCTGCGCCCGGTCAGCGTCGAGCGCTGCCTCGGCGGCCTCGGTCGGCTTCATATCGGCGGTCATACAGAATGATCACCGGCATGAGTCTTGGTTTCATTCGGCAGGTTCAGCCTCCTCCCCAAACGCATCCGCGCCAATCGGCCCGGCGGCGGCTTCGGGGTGGCGGGTGAGGCCGAAGCAGATCAACCCCAGCAGCAGATAGCCCAGCGCGACGGACGACGAGTTGCCGAAGCCCAACGCGGTGCCGTTGATGAAGCCGAAGAACGACAGCACCGCGCCGATCAGCGCGTACATCGCGGCGCGGTCGAACCGGCGGTCGATGATGTAGGCGGCGATCGCGCCCAGCACCAACCCGGCCAGCGTGGCGCCGCCGCCGAACAACTGCATGCCCTGGTAGACCACCCCATGCGCGTTCAACGCCGCCATGCCGAGTTTCTCCGCCGAGGTGCCGGCGGTGGCCAGCGCATTGTCCACCTGGCCGTGCGCCCATTCCGCGACGTTGGGCAGCAGCGCCAGGATGACCGCCGGGGCATGGCGCTTCGGGGTGGCCTCGAACGCCTGGGCGCCGATCACCAGGCCGATATACAGCAGGATCGGCAGGATCGAGACCAGCGGCACCACGGCCAGCATCATCGCCACCAGGCCGAGGAAGCAGCAGATGCCGATGCAGAAGCCGGTGGCGATCGAGTAGCCGACGCGCCCGCCGACCGACTTCCAGCCGGGATGGCCGATATACACCGCCGGCGGAAACGGCGAGCCCAGCACCGCGCCGGCCAGCGCGCCGATGCCGTCGGCGATCAGCACTTTGCGCAACGAATACTCATCCCCCGCGGCCGCGGCGCTTTCGACGTTGTTCATGCCCTCGGTGAAATTGTAGATGCCGAGCGGCACGGCGGTGACCAGCAGCGGGCCGATATCGGCGAGGCCTTGCAGGAAATGCGCCGACGGGATTGGCGGGTGCAGGCCGAATTTTCCCAGCGCCAGTGCCACCGCGGCCGGGTCCATCACCGGCTCGATGCCGGCAAAGGTCACGATCCACGCCAGCACGGTGCCGACCAGCACCGCGGCGAGGCCACCCGGGATGCCGAACGGCAGCCGTACGCGCGCGGTCCAGCTCACCAGGATGATGCCGAGCGAGATGAACGACAGCCACGGCAGCTGCCAGCTCTGGAACGCCGGACGCATGGAGATGAAGGCGATGGAGATGCCGGCGAGAGCGCCGAGCATCGCCGCGCGCGGGGTATATTTGCGCACCGTCGGGCCGACGAAGGCGCCCAGCAGGATGATGCAGCCGATGACGAACGCCCAGGCGAGGCCGGCTTCCCAGGCCAGCACCGGGTCGTGCGTCTTCAGGTAGGTCGGCAGCATGACGACGAAGACGCAGATGAACATGTGCGGGACGGAGGGGCCGTAGGGCAGGGCGGTGACGTCGTCGCGGCCCTGCTTCTTGCCGAGCTGGTACGCCAGGTAGCCGTAGAACAGATTGCCGATCGGCAGCGCGATGCCGAGTGCCGGCAGGATGCGGCCAAACACGATGTCGTCGGGCAGCTTGACCACGCCGAGACACAGCCCGGTCAGCACGATGACGTTCAGCGCGACGTTGGTGAACAGACCGAAGAAGCCGTTCCAGTCGCCCGGGACCCACCAGGCCGGCGTTGCCGTACGGGCACTTGCCATCGCGTTGCTCCTGTCGGTTATGCGCCTCTACGCAAGTGCGGCCAGCAGGGCCGACGACGGCGCCACCC
>Ga0182030_10025280_pt1 | contig 10835 bp, 15 predicted proteins | sample 812S3MmetaG_FD_121299 | JGI IMG/M metagenome (GOLD analysis project Ga0182030, IMG submission 121299) | Permafrost microbial communities from Stordalen Mire, Sweden - 812S3M metaG (Illumina Assembly) | ecosystem: Environmental > Terrestrial > Soil > Wetlands > Permafrost | place: Sweden... | reverse complement strand
GCCTTCGCAGCCAAATTGGCATTATCCACCACCAAACTGGCAACCAAGGGCTTTCCTGATCTAGCGGCTTGAGTAGATGCATATTCCAAGGCCTTCTTGATCAGAGCCTTTGCAATTCCCTGACCCCTGGCTTGGGGTAGCGTGAACATCCCGTTGATTCGCCAATGTGATTGCAATTGCGTTGCACCTCCCTTTAGTTCCCATGGATTTACTTTTGGAGAAAGTTCCTCAGGGCTGAAAGGCATGGGACCTAAAATAGTGATCGTGCACACAATGCGACCTGACTGAAGAGCGACGAGCGTGACCGCATCTGGATTCGCCAGCCGATTGTACCATATGTCGTCTGAAAATGCGATTTCCCTCTCGTAACTTGAACCAAACGAATCTGGATCTGTTTGCAGCGAAAGCAGTCGAAAGGCTTTATATTGCTCCACGTGAGACCGAATGCCATCCGGGTCTTTAGGGAGTCGGAGGATCTCGAAAGCCATGGTTGCGGATTTGGTACAGTACTTCTGCAAAGAGGATAGCTACCTAATATCAGGTGCAAACTCGTATTCAAGGGCTGAAACCCCGTCGCTCGAGGGAAGATATTTGATCGACGTAACGATGTCTGGTGTACAAATCAGGTGGTCGTGAGTTACATTGAAAGGAGGAGGGTTGAAGGGGTCACAAGACAAGGTCAACATGAAAGAGAAAGGCAAAACAATAGCCAGAGATACAGGAAAGAGGAAATATTTGATCTTGTACTCGCATCTGGTGTGACTCAGAAGGAGAAGGCTCTGTGAATTTAGTGTTGAGTGACCCTGCAGGAAGCGGCACAGCATATATGACTGGTGAGGTTGACTAGTACTAGTACTCGTAGCGCTCTCTTCAGCCGCTCAGCCGCTCAGCCTTGCATGTTTGTGCTGCACGAGGCCGGCGCTTCTCGACCATCTCGGAACCGACAACAACATGTTCCTCCTTGATCAAGAGCTTCAAACTCTGCAATTTGACATTTGCTAAAGCCATGGCCGAAGTCAAAGATTTCGAAAACTTCGATGAGGGGGGTGTCTACACAAGGAGCCGGGCTCGAGCTCTGAACGAATCGACCCGCAATTTCGTTGTCGAATTTGGGAAGGACAAAGCTCACATAGCCTTTGATTTGGACGTCACGGATGTGGAAGCTCTGCTTGAGGCTGAGACCAAACCAGAGACGCCAGTTCGGTGGATGTAGGCATACAGAGCACCTCACTCCAAATATTGTGCTAACTATACTTTGTTTACAGCAACATCTGGGGCCCAAACAAACAGGTGGAATTGGTCAATCTATTAGGAACGAAATACAAATTCTCCCCAAGGCTTCTTGCCGTCATTCGAACCGTCCCACCCTTTCCCAAAAAGCTTGTCGAGGACAAGCGTGTCCATAAGTTTCGGACGAAACCTGTACACAAGGATGATGTTGAATTGGCAGAAAAGAGTCTTGACTCTCCACGAGTCGATTCTCCAACTCCGGCGTCAATATCAGATGATATGAGTCATTATGTTATTGCTAAACAAATGCTGCATTTTCAGTCTATAGATGTTGGAGCACACTGTAGGTTCTATGGAGCTATAAGTAATACATAGGATGCTGACGCCTAGTTTAGTTCTTTGCATAGGAGCTAATTGGATGCATGAGGTCTCTGAGATGACCAGTGACATTAGCATTGATGCAGAAGGCAAACAAAAACCTCTTTGGACATGGCTTGTACTATGCGATGATAGTATGGCAGATCTCCCTTGGAAAGGACCTCGTACTAATAGAACACAGACACAGTAATATCTCTTCATGAAGACACTGGGCCTATAACCAATGAGCATGATCTTAAATCTTTGCGCAGCAATACTTTGAGTGTTCTCAGTCAACTGTCTGACAAGGGACATCTCACTCCCGATCCTATCTCTATGCAAAGCGTCCGGCAAGCTCTGGAGGCAGACGCTGATCCATCAAATTCAGGACTAGAAGGCGCGAGTAACTTATTTTACTATTTATTTGATGATTGGCGTGCAGTGTATTCAACAATTGCAGCATACCGTCAGAGGCTGGAGGAACTGGTATGTTATCACTAGTCACTAAATTCCAAATTACGATCTAACTTTCAATAGCAAAAGGAGATCCTAGGAGACATGGTTAGGCTCCATTGATCCCATATCTAGCATCATTTTTTGACGTGTATAGACGAGAAAATCCTACAAACCCCCAAATATCGAAATAATTCCCCGTCTTCACGTACTCGGTGTACAAATCCGCCAAATCCAACACCTGTACGAAGGATATAAGAACCTCACAGAGCGAATTCAACGAATCCTCGATTCAAAGGCAAAACCTTTCAATAATGGCAGTATCACACCTCTGAGCTTCAGTGGTCTGACCGCTGGTGTGAGAGGGGTAGTTCTAGCACAATCTGCCAGCACACGTTTTGAGCGGCTGGGAGATCGGCTCCAATTACTGATCCTGAGTGAAGCTGCTGAGTTTCTTGCCGAAAAAGATGCTCTGATAAATACGGTATGTGTTCATGTCCCCTTTCAGATGTCCAGACGTCTAGACTAACTTATTGCTCAGTACTTCAACATCAATGCCCAGAAAGATTCCGAAGCCACGGCCCGCCTCACACGCTCAGCAACCCTGCTCGCCAAGCTCAGTGTCTTATTTTTACCTGTCAGCCTGATGACCAGCTACTTCTCAGTGCAAATACGAGACCTGAACAACTACTCTGGTAAAGATTACTGGTATGCTTTTGCTATAATAATGAGTCTCTCATTCTTAGCGCTGTTCTTTTTCAGCAGGCTATTGATGTACGTTACGGAAGCTTTAGACGGGTTGATCAAACAGATCAGTCTCGCATTTGCGAAAATGGTGTTTACAAGGCGGGCGAGAGAGGCGGATGTGGCTAAACACAAATAATGATTTTGAGAAGGTTTATAAAGCTGAGGAGTCAGAGGGTGGGGAAATTGCTATATACCATTTTGTATCATTTTCTGTATTCGTTTGAGTAGGTAAGACGCAAGATCTACGTTCGATATTTCCAAATCGCTTCGGTTTTTGTTCCTCGGGAGTTTATCATCTCTATACTTATAGAAGACGTGTAGCGCCGCGGCTTTGCAGAATAGGAGTGAATATCAAACCAACCTCCCAAAAAGCAAATTTGCCTTAAAAAACCCAAGAAAATCAAAATCAAATTTTTTAAAATAAATAGAAAAAGGGTTCAGCCTGACATGGAGTCCCTTTATCCTGTAGTAACCAGACGATTTTTCTCCGTCCGCCTCTTATAGTAACTTTGATCTGAAGTAAACTACCTCCTTGGCTCGCCAGTTGGGTTTAAGTGATTGTGATTAGCGTATTAGTTATTGAAGTATTAGTGATTTGTGTTGTATAAGATTCTGGTGACTAGTCCTATACCCTTACGCCAAACCACCGTTTGACTTGAAGCAAACTCTTGCTTTGCCCGCCTTGGTGCTTGTTGGGTACATACCCCTATTAGTAGATGTGGGTTCGATTTTGTATCATAAGATGATCCTTTATTAATAAACAATCTGATAATATATTCTTCGATCATGAAATCAATCTGCGTTCTAGCAACACCACGCCAATATCGAATCAGATCTATCTGACTTCCCTCTCAGTCACTCTCCTCCTCCTTCTTCTTCCTCTTAAACGGCATCTTCATCACCCCCACCAGGTTCCCCAACCCCCCAAACAGCGGCCCAAACCCAAACGTCCACCCCCTAATCCTAACTGTATAGATAAAGAAATACACCAACGCCCAATTACTAATACAGAACGCCAGAAAAATACCAAAATATCTCCATTTGTCCTTAGGTTCAATATTCAGGGTACGCATGTAGTCGACGCCGGAGCTGTATTGGCAGTAGCCGCAGTTTGAGGTTGCGCCGGGGTTTGTCAAGTAGCCGCCGGATTGGTTGACGAAGTCTTGGGCGTAGGTGGAACAGGTCATTCCTGGAGGGGGGTTGAAATAGGCGGCTTCGTTGGGGGCGCACTGGACAGGGGTGTGGTTGAGGGTTGCGGAGAGGACGCCGCCGATCCTGGATGTGGGTTAGTAATGAGATCATCGAGGTTGTATGGGATTTTTGGGCTACGTACCAGTAAGTCGAGGGATTCACGTAGTACATCCAGTATCGCCAGAAGACTGACAGTTGGCTATATGGACGGACGACACCGTTGAACAGAGAGAACATGACGAAGAAGAATGGGAGAACGTTTGCAATGACAGTAAAGGATGGAGCGAAAGCGCAAATCCATTGACCCCAACTGGCTTGGAAAAAGAACTACTTCTGTTAGCGATAATCATCATTGAGGGGGAATCTCTAAGAGGCTCACGAAAAGCATAGTCATCAGGAAGACATATCCAGAGGTTGATGAATCCGTAGGGAGTCCCGAAGCCCAATACCAAAGAACCCAATAAACTACTGCACCAAGGACGGCAATTGGGATTTCCGTTACGATTTGTGCTGTACAAAATGCAAACCAACCGTAAATTCTCGACGGAAGTTCTCTTGCTTCCCAGAGTGCTCGGTTCTGGTAAAACTTAGGCACAACGGCATTGACAATGGTGGGTGGGATAAGTAGAATTAAGAAAGATGTGAACATCCTATTTTATCAGAGTCAGCAGTTACTTAAAAGCTTAGCCCCATTAGATAGAGGTATCATACCTATCTTGCATATCCGCAATTGTGTATCCCAATTGCCAAAAGGTAAAACCGTTGAATATACCAACAATAACAGAGGTAAAGAGTTTTCCATAATAATAAGAAGGGTCTCTCCAATGTTGCCTGATCATTGAATTAGTATGAGTTTTGACTGATGTTTCTGGAGTAGAAGAGCCGACCAGCTCTCAAGACATGTCTTAAGAGCTCGGCTCCCTGAGTACCATGCAAAAAAAAGGGGGGATAGGACATACCTGAAGACGCGCTTGATGAGTTCTGAGGTTTGGAGAGCCACCGGCGATGCGAACTCGTACAGCTCACCGGTATTTGGAGATTCGACCTTGGATCTCTCCGACTTGATTCTTTGGATCTCATCTAGCACTTCTTTGTTTTCCTTTGAATTCAACCACTCATCGTCCCAATTTAATCTTTTCCCATCTTTTCTTTTCCCACCTTTTGCAGCGGTTTCCAGAATGAATTCGGCCACATTCTTTTCCGGTGGACATTCAACGCCTCTCTGTGCAAAATATTTGATGACGGCGGAACCATTCTGTCCAACAGGTCCAAAATAGAATGTGTTACCGCCGGGGTTAAGAGCCAAGATCATGTCAAATCCCTGGATCAAGACTGATGAAGGTTGGTGGATGGTGCAAATGATAGCCTGCCCAGCTTGCGATAATTTCTTCAAGAATCGGACAATACTGTAAGCTGATTGAGAGTCTAAGCCTGACGTCGGTTCATCAAGGAACAATAAAAGATTAGGCTTGGCAGCAAGCTCCACACCGATTGTGACCCGCTTACGTTTCTCGACTCCTAGGCATCTGACAAGAGCATCTTGCATATCGCCTAACTCTAGTAATTCGATAAGCTGGTCAACATAGGCAATTTTTTCGGCCCTAGATACTGTACGGTCCTGGCGAAGGATGGCTGAGAACTCGAGTGCTTCCCGTATAGTCGCTGTTTCATCGTGAAGATCCATTTGCTCACAAAAGCCAGTACCCCTAAATCGGCAATCAGTACTGTTAAACATTGAAGAAAGACAGCGACTGGCGTCAGAGAGGAAATCAGGGATAGGGAGGCGAGGAATACTAACCTTTGAAACTCTGTACCTAACGGTCGGCCATCGACAAGCATGTCTCCCCCAACAACGCCTATTTTTTGGCGTTGGGAAAGTGTATTTAGTAGTGTCGTCTTACCAGCACCAGATGCACCCATCAACGCAACCATAACTCCAGGCTTTGCATAGCCATTGATTCGATTCAGAAACTTACGCTCGTACGGTACTGTATATTCAACATTCTCCCAAGTAAAGATACTTTCGGATCCAGAAATTGCCTTCAGAGCCTTCTCTTCGGTGCCAGCATCAAGAGTACCACTTGAAGAGCTGCTGGCGGGCTCATTGGCAGGCCCTTTCTCTTCATCGGTAGGCTGAGCCGCCGCCTCGACGTCCTTCTTCGCGCGTCGAGAACGCTTGAACTCAAGGACTCCACCACCTCCAGAGGTAAAGTCAAACAGTTCAGTGGCAACGACTGTGATCAAAATGTAGAGGGCGGCAAAAGCAATCACGACACCAAAATTTCTCCATAGATGAGAACGAGCGTAATTGAAAGAGACCTCCAGATAGCGAGCGCCTGGAACGCTCAAAGATCCGACCTGTGCACCTGTAAACGCACAACCTTGGTAAGCAGGATTGTCGTACCCAGGCCCATTTGGCACAATCTCAGAGGGAGCACACGCAAGATTTCGATCATAGAATTCATCAGTGATGACAGCCTCAAAAGCATATCCTATAGGATTGATGTAATAAATCCAGCCAAACCAAATATAATCTGAAATAAGTTGAGGCTTTGGAATAACGTAGCCAGTGTAAATGATCAAGAGGTTGAGGGCAATCCCAGAAAACCTGACCGCATCATCGATGGCTGGTGAGAGCGCCGCGAACATCCGATACAGGGCCGTGACACAGATGGTCGTTATGTAAACGAAAAGTAGGTATATCCAGAATTTGCTGACATTGACATCGAGCTCCGTCAAGAAATACATGATGATTGAGAAAGGGATGACCTGAATGAGAAGCATTGGGAAATCTTGCAAGACTCTGGCTATAACTACTGCGGATGGGCGATAGAAAGCGTAGTCCTTGTGTCTAGCGATGATTGTCCTGCCAGAGACAGCTTTCATCAACTCCGACAGTTGTAGCCAACCCAAAAACAGAATGGAAAAGAAGAGAGAGCCTCCTCGAGAGAATGCACCAGCAGTATCTTTAGATTGTCCGTAGAAGAGGGATCCGACGATCAGTCCATTGGAAATGATGATGAAGAATTTGGTATACAGGGTAGTTTTGTCGCCGAACGTGAGCCAAAACTCACGCTTAGTGCAAGCCACTACTTGCCGAAAGAACGAGACGGTGTATGGGGAGCGATTCGAGACGGTCTTAGACTTGGTCTCCTTAACAGATTGCTTGAACTCGCGTGCATCTGCATGATTAGTCTCATGAAGAGTCTTCTCATAACACTCTACATCTCGCAAGACATTTTGGTACGATTCACTTTCCCGGAAAGCCTTTTCGAGTTCCACAGCTCCCTTCGGGATGGGGCCATCGAAGTCATCCCTGATCCTGCGCTCAATCGGATCCGTGCATGCAGTCAGGAAGTCTGCTGTCGTTTGTCTATGAGGGCAGTAGTAACCAATATTTTCGAAATATCGTTTTGCCTCACTTGCAGGGCCAGAATAAATCATTCGACCCTCGTCAATAACCAAGACTTTATCCATCAACTCGTATATTTGCTCACCAGCTTGATAAAGCGTGACCAATGTAGTTCTGTTGCTTATGTCGGTCATGACTCGTAAAGAATTGGCGTAATCAAGCGCAGTGGATGCGTCAAGTCCACGAGTTGAGTTATCCCATGCCACGACAGTACTTTTGGTAGCCAGTGTTTCTGCAATTGAGACACGCTTGCGTTCTCCACCTGAGATCCCTCGTACAAAGGCCTGTCGATCTGTCAGCCATGATCCAACTGCACAGGAGCGGAAAAACTTACGTCTCCGACGAGGGTATGACGAGTATGCGATATGCCAAACATCTTGAGCAGTGCGCCGATAATAACTGGAATATCGCCCTTTTCATGTTTCTTTGTCTTGTTCAGTAGGGAGAAATCAAGGGTCTGCTCGACAGTGAGAGTTGGGAAGTGCTGGTCATCTTCCTCATTGTAATTAACTTCTCCCCTGTAATTTTTCAGCTGCTCTCGATCGGGAATACCACCATATGAAACATCGCCATCAACACCCGCAAAAGCTCCTCTTTTGTTTGTAATAGCTTTTAGGAAGGTACTACACCCACTGCCAGGGCGGCCAAGTACGAGAAGCATCTCCCCGTCTCTGACGACCCCGGTGAAGTCATGAATAAGATCTCGCTTTTGCGCTTGCGATCCTGGCTGAGGCAGAATTGGAATGAATCTCGCAAGGATCTTGTAAAGATCTGGGCCAAAGGTCTATATCGACAGTTTAGCTTCAAAAGTCTATCAGAAATGATATGTTTGATTATCTTACCCCGATGATTGAAGACGGCAAGGTCTTAACAACTGTGGACGTTGCCCCAGCACCTTGCACGGTGAGATTCTTGTATATTACTCCAACCTTCTTTGCGGATTTCCCAGAAGCCCGTTTCTCGAAATGCCCATCTTTCAAGAATTCTCCAAGCTCGAAATCATCGTCGCCATCTTCTTCTGCCGGTTTCTCATCACCCTGTGGCTCTAAATCCTGGTCTGCTGCCTGGCCTTGTTGCGTCTGGTGGTTCCTGATCCCCTTAGAAGCTCTGGTAGCTACACTCTTCTCAGTTTTATCAGTTTTTCCGGTTCGACTTTTGGAGAGTGTCGACAATTCTCGGCGCATATCCTCGTAATCAAGCATTGCGTGTCGAAAATTGACCGGACCTCCAATATCGCGTTCACCCCAAGTTCCGTCATTGTTCTCAGCACCAGATGACGAACCCGAAGCTTCTTCTGGATCATGGTTACGTTCACCATCATTGTCTATATTGTGCATAGGAACGCGAGTTCCTTCTCCACGGGTGCGACGACCTTCAACGTTCTCAGTGAACATCCGATCCGACTGCGTGTAAAACATGGTGTGCTTTGGGGTCACCGAAGCAAAGTAAAACAGTATCGATGTAATGGGGAGCAGGAAAGTTTTATATTAGAAGCCTACTTGGGTCATAATCTTAGAGCCACCGGCGTCCAAGTCCCGACGCCAGCATTGCAGGTAGACTTTAAAATTTGCCGAATCAACGCTCTAGGGTACTGACATAATGAGGCACTTCCTCATACTCCCTTGAATAAAATGTTAGTCCCTGTTGCAAGACGACACGGAATGCCGCTTTGGCGGCTGTTGAAACCTCAGGGCGTATTAGCAGTGCGGATGACGAATAGTTTTGGGAACTTTGATGTTGTTGAGAACATCTCGATGACGAAAGGGCTCCATGGTGTAAGCACCAAGAGATAGCAAGAGCGCGGGTTCTTGCTTGCTGTAGACGACAGTCTAGCATCGACGATCCTACCCTTGTGGGCGCAAGGGGCGGCCTTTCTCCATCGACATGAACAACGAGCCGTCGGAGATAAGAGGCCCCCTATTTGAATTTCTAATTCTCTTGAGGCCCTCATCTCTTGCTACTACGTCTGTCGGTGAAGAGTGGGTAACACATCATCCGTGAAAGCCGAGTCGAGAGTGGATGTCAAAATGATTATAGCAGCACGTGACTGACGCTACCCTCGATTTTCCTCGTGGGGTTTAAAGTGCAATCGTCTGAGTCCTCGCTGCCATAAGAAGAAACATATTTGACAAAGTATAGGAAGGTTTAAGGAAAGAGAGAATAAATTTCGAACACTGAGGGCAGAGCAGGGAATTCATTGTAGTAAGATCATAATCGAGCGTCATTCAGTCAAATCATTCTTCATTCCAGCGTAGCTGGACTTAGATTCCAATTTTAGTCACGTATAGGTGTCTCAGCATCCCGAAATGTTGTTTGGAAAGTTGTGATTGATAATGATTGGCTGTCAATAAACGTAAATAAAGATATCTTTTTCTAGCGTGATCAAAAGCCTACTATACTAAGGTAGTAAGTAAAAAGTTCTTTGCAAAAGAAAAAAGGAATCTAGAGAAAGTCTTCAGAATAAATAAAACTATTTAATACTCTTGTAATACAGACCTCATAATACAGATTTGTACTTTAAATCCATATAATAAAGTAGGTATCTAGATAAGGAATATTATAGCATACCTTAGCGAGCGTTGCTGGTTCTCTTAAATGATGTGTAGCGCCTATAGCTTATTATAAATCTTTGGTATTATTAAAATGATTTAAAAAGCGCTAAATAATGAATATCTATTAATAGAAATGTTTTAATAGTATATACAGCTTAAATTAGTTGTATTGTACGCTACAGCTATAAAGTCTCTAAGACTATAGAAGGTTTAAGAATATAGGGATTTTAAGGTTGTAGAGGCTTCTACAGAACTAAATAAAAGCTTACGTGATATATAAAGGTGTTCTAAATAAGGTAGGTATAGTAGTATACCATTAGAGTACTTATATAAGTCTTATAATACTAAAATCTAGAGCGTTTTAAAAGTTGGTGGTGGTGGTACGGAATATAAGGTGAATTGGATGGCTTAGATATCTGTTCACTTCATCTATGACTTGGTCTGGATAGTTGTCAAGGTGATAAAAGCCAGGTACGCGCGCGAGGAGGGCTAGCGCAATGAGGCTTAAAAATGAGGCTCAAACTTAGTACGCATGGGCGCGCTTCCTACATCCTTAAAATCCCTACAGCCGTAGAGATCTTAGTTAAGTATGGCGCCTCACGGATCCTGACAGCTGTAGCGCGCGCTATATCGTATATACAGCCTGTAAGGGAACCGGGTAGGCCCAGTAAGGTATACTAGTTGAAAACAGCTCGCGGGGCTCGCTGGCGGATGCTATACGGGGCTACGGTGATCCGTATATGACTGTAAATTATATGCAATAATTAAAAATCTAAGTATTATAGTTGTAATAATAAGAAACTATAATAATATAATTAATTCTATTACAAAAGTAATACTATTAATGTATTATAGTATAGAATATAGTAGATAAGTTATATTTTTAGATATAT
>Ga0182030_10025279_pt1 | contig 10835 bp, 7 predicted proteins | sample 812S3MmetaG_FD_121299 | JGI IMG/M metagenome (GOLD analysis project Ga0182030, IMG submission 121299) | Permafrost microbial communities from Stordalen Mire, Sweden - 812S3M metaG (Illumina Assembly) | ecosystem: Environmental > Terrestrial > Soil > Wetlands > Permafrost | place: Sweden... | reverse complement strand
TTCATCGCCGTCTTGAAGAGCGCCGCCTTGTCCGCCGCGCGGAGGGCATCGTCGTACTTGATGGCCACCTCGTAGACGCCCGGGCCTGTCTCGGTGTGCAGGCCTTCGATGGGGATGCCGAAGCGCTCCATGTCGTCGAGGATGGCGTGGCAGAGGTCCGCGTTCTGGCTGGAGCGCACCCACGAGTAGCCGAACATCCCGGGGGAGACCGGCTCGAGGCCGCGGAAGCCCTTTGCCTGGAGCGACGCCGGAGTCTCCTTGAAGACGAAGAACTCGAACTCGCTGCCGAACGCCGGCTCGTACCCGAGCGCGTTGGCCCGCGCGATGATGCGCTTGAGCAGGCCGCGCGGGCAGGCGGGGTGCGGCGAGCCGTCGTCGTTCACGAAGTCGAGGAGGAACGCCGCGGTGTCCGGCTCCCAGGGCAGCACGCGGAACGTCGACGGGTCGATGCGCCCGCGCGTGTCGGGGTAGCCGGTGTGCCAGCCGGTGACGCGCGCGTTGTCGTAGAGGACGTCGCTCGCGTCCCAGCCGAAGACGACGTCGCAGAAGCCGATGGGCTCTTCGAGGGCGCCCCAGAACTTGTCGAGCGCGAGGTACTTGCCGCGGAGGATGCCGTCGACGTCGTACCCGCCGACCTTCACCCGCCGAACGCCGTTCTTCTCGAAGGCTTCCTTCAGCTGCTTGGCATCCATGCCCGGAGGCTAGCCCAGCTAGTTGGCAGGAACACCCAGGCTCGGGTCGAGGAGGCTTCCGATGTTCGCGACCGTCGCGTCGCGCCCCTGGAGCTGCCCAGTCTGGCCGAGCCAGTTGTATTCGATGAACTTCACGATGCTCGAGTGCTCCATCGTGACGTGCGAGATCGTCCCCACGCCCGCGAGGGGACCGATCGCCAGGAACGGGAGGCGCGTACCGTAGGGCTGGTTGTCGACGGCGCTCGTGGGCGGCGGCGCCACGTGATCGAAGAAGCCTCCGCCCTCATCCCACGTGAGCAGGATGAGCGTATTCGGCGCATAGGACGAGGCCGCGATCGCTTGCACGGCGTCATAGACGAAGGTCACCCCGGCCAGAACGGTGTCCCCGTAGCCCGGGTGCTCGCTCTTGTACCCGATGGCCTTGACGTAGCTCACCGCCGGGAGCGTCCCGCCGGCCAGGTCGGTCGCGAAGGCGGAGTAGTCCTTGAAGTGCGCCGGGTCGTCGACGAGGTCCTTGTAGTACGCGAACGGGTCGTCGCCCGGATCGTACACGCACGGGTACGACTCGATCCCGAGGGTGCAATCGGAGGGGGCGGTCGGGCAGATGCCGCTCTTCACCGCCTGCGACATCGCGGCGTAGCCCTCCGAGTACCATCCCCACGTCACGCCGGCCTTCTCGAGGAGATCGGCGATGGTCGTGTCGGTGTACTGGGTGGTCGCGCCGACGAGGGAGCACGACGACCCGATGGCCTCCGGCTCGTACATGTTGTCCGTGAACACGTACTGGGCGCGCGCGAGGTACATGTTGTTCGAGGAGCTCGCCCCGACGATGGGCTGAAAGTAGCGGTCGGCGAGAGCGCTCTGCTGCGCGAGGCCCCAGTAGGACTGCGCGGTGGTCGAGTCTGCGTACGCGAAGTTGAGCACCGATCCGCACGCGCTCGACGTGACGAAGCCGTCCATCTTGCCGCCGTCGATCTCGGTGAGCTCGCACGCCTGCAGGTGGTCCGGATCACGGGCGGCGTTGAACGCGTCGTTCAGCGTCGAGGGCGTCGTCTGCGACCCGGGGTCGAGGCCGGGACCTGCCTCGCAGCACGACGGGCCCTGCGTGCATGTCGGGTTGGAGCCGGTCGCCGCCGTGCACCACTTGCCGAAGTAGCTGTCGAAGGTGTGGTTCTCCTGGATGATGAGGACGAGGTGCTCGATCTTCTGCTTCTGGGGCGAGTCGCTGCCCGCCTCCGGCATCGGCCCGGAGTCGCTTCCCGCGTCCTCGTCGTCGCCTCCCGACGCCTTCGAGGGGGACGAGGAGCTACTGCACGCCGCCGCGACCGCGAGCGGTGCGACCAGCCAGACGAACGGGAAGAAAGGGCGCATGCCCTTCAATTTACATCCTCACGGGGCAAGCTTCACGTACGCGTCGACCATCTCTTCGTAAGCGGCCGCAAGGAAGAGCCGCGCGTCGGCCACCGACTCGGGCGGGTCGCCGGGGCCGGGGGTCGCGAAGTCCTTCTGTTCTGCGTGAAACTGCGCGCCGATGACGGGCCATGCGTGGTCCCGGGAGCGGAACGCCTCGGGGACCGTGTCGCACCAGCCGGGTCCGCTAGGATTGGGGAACACGCCGTCGCGCGCGCTGGCCGCCACGACGTCGGGGCCGCAGAAGGCGCTCGTCGCGAGCACGCTGAAGCGCGCGAGCGGCGCGGTGGAGAGGAACGCGTCGCCGCGCACGGAGTCCGCGTGCGACTCGGGGAGAGCCTGCGTCGTCGTCCGGCGCTGCGTGCCGGCGACGTCGACGAAGAGAGGGTCGGTGGGGACAAACTGGATCTTCGCGCGCGGCGGATGCGGGTCCCCGGGCCACGCCCGCTCGACGTCGATGGGCGGCGCGAAGCCCCGGATGGGTCGCCCGCTGATGCGTCGCAGGACCAGATCGATCGTGCGACGGTCCTCCTCGGGCGAGGAGCCCTCGCCTCGCCGGGCCTCCAGCAGCCCGAGGATCTGCGCGCCCCCGCAGAAGCCGAGGAACGGCGCGAGGCGCTGGCGGACCGCCGGCCCGAGCTGCCCCATGCCGCCGGCGTGCGCATCGCGCAGCGGATCCCAGTGCCAGCGCTTCGGCTTGAGCGCGTCGGGGCCCGTCTCCGCGGCGTAGTCCCAGTCGTCCGAGCCGCTGAGCACGGCGATGGGCGGCGGGCTGCTCTGCGAGAGGAGCTGACCGTCGAGCAGCGGATCGTCCCCCTCGATGGCCTCCAGCATCTCCCCCGCCTCGTCTCTCGGCGCGGCGTCGAGCGCCTCGCCGTGGTTGCCGAGCGAGCGGTCGAAGCGGTCGTCCTCGTGGAGGGCGGGCAGGAGCGTCGAGAACCGCCGCTGGAGGAACTTCGCCCAGTAGGCGTCGTTCGTGAGCTCCCCGCCCGGCGTGAGGTGCGACTCCGCCGACGGGTTCGCGTTGACGCTGAGGAGCCACGGAGCCGCCAGGATGGGGCGCGTGTCGTCGGCCCGGTACGCGGCCAGCTCGCGCACGACCGGCGCCGCGCCCGCCTCGGGCAGCCCGCTCGCGCCGGTGGCGCCCATCATCACGAGGCGGAGCGCGCGGACCGTGCGCGGCTCGGTCAGCGTGACGAGCCGGCGGCGCAGCGGCAGGATCGACCCATCCGGACGGAGCGGCTCGCTCGCGACGGGGAAGAAGCGCTTGCCGTCCTCGCTCGCCTCGAGGACGTAGCGCACCGGCGCCCACGACACCGCGTAGCTGCGGCCCGACCCCGCGCGCGGCACGCTGGTGGCGTCGAACCCCAGGACGAGACGCACGCGATCGATGGGCTGCGGCTCGGGGAGCACGACCCGGAGCGTCCACCGGGATTGCCCGGGCGCCCCCGCCCAGCGAAGACCGTACGTGCCGTCGACGGCGTCCGCGGCGCGGAAGCCGGGATACGCGCCGTCGTCGCTGGCCTCGGCGCCGCGGAGGACGTCCCGCGCGCCCTCGATGGCCTGCACCTCGCGCGCGACGGGCGGTCCCGCGTTGGTCCGGTCGATGACGAGACGCAGCCCGCACGCGTCGACGTCGACGAACCACGAGCGGTGCGTCGGCTGGGCCAGGAAGTCGCCCGCGGGGCTGGCCGATTGCTCCGTCGCGGGCAGCGCGACCCAGCCGTCGTCGCTCGTCGCGGGCACCGCGGCGCAGGACCTGGCGTCGAGCGCCGCCTGACGCGCCTCCCAGTGGAACGCCGTGGGTACGCCGCTCGTCGCCGACGTCCCGAAGTGCGCCCGCAGGAGTCCCACGTGCACCGGCCGGGCGAAGGCGGCAGACCAGGCCCAGCGCGCCTCGCCCGGGCGCCCCGTCCACGCGGTGTCATCGCGCCCGTCGACCGCGAGGCGCGCGTCGTCGCCCGAGGGATCGGCCGCGCGGACGACGAGCAGGTCCGGAGAGCGGAGCGCATCGAGGACGCTGGCGCGCTCGTGCTCGACGACGAGCGCCCCGGCCGCCGCCGGACTCGGATGAGTCAGCGCGATGGGCAGCGTGACGGCCAGCGACACGAGGGTCGCCCCCGCGAGCACACGTCCCTGTCGAGGTCTGGAGCTTCCCGAACGCAAGGCCCTATCAATCTGCCAGAATCACGTCCGGCAAGCGAAATCGACGCACGCCGTCGGAAGAACCCCGGCGCCGCGGCGCGCATTCCCGCCGCGCCGGACGCGTTACAGTGCCATCACCGGCATGAAGCGCTACATCGCGGTGGCGGGGACGATCGGCGCCGGGAAGACCTCGCTCGTGTCGTGGCTGGTGAAGCGCTACGGCGTCGTTCCCTTCTACGAGCCCAACGAGCAGAACCCGTACCTGTCGGACTTCTACGCCGACATGGCGCGCTGGGCGATGCACTCCCAGTGCTTCTTTCTCGCACACAAGCTCGAGCTTCACCAGGAGCTCGCCGCGTGCGACCGGCCCGCCGTCATCGACCGCACGATCTACGAGGACGCCGAGATCTTCGCGAGAAACCTCCACGCCCAGGGCTTTCTCTCGAAGCGCGACTGGACCGTCTATCGCAAGCTCTACGAGGGGATCTGCCGGAGCCTGCGCCCGCCGGACGTGCTCATCGCGTTGACCTGCCCGCTCTCGACGGCGAAGAAGCGAATCGCCCAGCGGGGCCGCGAGATGGAGCGGGCCATCCCCGAGGCGTACCTACGGCGTCTGCACCGGCTCTACGGGCGGTGGTTCGAGACGTACGATCTGTCGCCCATCGTGCGGATCGACACGGGGAAGGTCGACTACGTCGAGGACCTCGTGGACCTCATCGAGGTGACGCGGACGCTCGATGCGGCGCTGATGGGCTGAGCGAAGGGCGCCTCAGGGGAGATGGCTGACGTCGGCGAGACGGAGGAGCATGGCGCCCCGCTCGCCGAACTCGAAGGTCGTCAGTGACGCCGTCGGGCACGCGATGCGGTCGCGGAAGCGGCCGAGGGGGACGCCGAGGAGCGCGCAGACCATGATGCGCACCGTGGCCTTGTGGCTGACGAACATCACGTTGCCGTTGGGGTGCTCGCGCCGCGCGCGGACGAGGCACGGGAGCGCGCGGGCGGCGATGGCGAACGCGCTCTCGCCGCCCGGGGGAGACACGAGCGCCGGATCCTGCGACCAGGCGCTGTACATCTCGGGATCGGTCGCCTTGATCTCGCTCTCCTTGCGTCCCTCCCACGCGCCGTAGGCGATCTCGCGAAGGCCGTCCTCGACCACCGGCTCGAGCTTGCACGTACGGAGGATGGGCTCGGCCGTCTGGCGGGCGCGGAGCTTGGGGCTCACGTACACGGCAGCGAGATCGAGGCGCGCCGCGACCTTGCCCACCGCCTCGGCCTGCGCTCGCCCGCGGTCGGTCAGCGGCGGATCGATGTCCCCGGCGAAGTACCCCTCTGCGGCTTGCAAGGTGTCGCCGTGACGGACCAGGTGCAGCGTGAGCATGAGGGCGAGGATACGCGGGCTAGCCGACCTTCGGGAGGCTGTGGCTTGTGATTCACAAGCCCTATGCTCCGCCGCGTGAGCCCGACCTCGTTCGCCCTCTTCGAGACCGCCATCGGCCGTTGCGCGGTCGCCTGGACCGAGCGGGGCGTCGCCTGGGTGCAGCTCCCGGAAGCGGACGACGCGGCGATACGGGCCAAGGTCCACCGCCGGTACCCCGAGGCGCGCGAGGCCCCGGCGCGGGGCGACGCGAAGCGCGCCATCGGCGCGATACGGACGCACCTCGGCGGGCGCATGGACCCGATGGAGGCGGTGGAGCTCGACTACGTCGGCGTTCCGCTGTTTCACCGGCGCGTGTACGAGGCGCTGCGGCGCGTCGGGCCGGGCGAGACGGTCGGGTACGGCGAGCTGGCGGCGCGCGTGGGCTCGCCGGGCGCGGCCCGGGCGGTGGGCCAGGCCGTGGGCAAGAACCCGTTCGCCATCGTCGTGCCCTGCCATCGCGTGCTCGCGGCCGGAAAGGGCGCCGGGGGTTTCTCGGCGTACGGCGGGGTGGAGACCAAGCGCCGGATGCTCGCGATCGAGGGGGTGACGCTGGCCGCCTCGCGCGACGAGCCGAAGCTCGCCTTCGACGCCGACGCCGCGGCCGCGCACCTGACGAAGAGCGATGCCCGCCTCGCGCGGATCATCGCCCAGGTGGGCCCCCCGCGGATCCGCCTCGCCGCCACGCAGAGCACCTTCGAGGCGCTGGCCGAGTCGATCGTCTACCAGCAGCTCACGGGGAAGGCCGCGGCCACCATCCACGGGCGTCTCTGCGCCCTCTTCCCGCGAAAGCGTGTGCGCCCCGAGCCGCTCCTCGCGCACGGGGACGAGGCGCTGCGCGGCGCCGGGCTCTCGCGGGGCAAGGTGCTGGCCCTCCGCGATCTCGCGACGCGGACGCTCGACGGAACGGTGCCGGCCATCCGCGCGCTTCACCTGCTGGACGACGACGCGATCGTGGAGCGCCTCGTCCAGGTGCGCGGCATCGGGCGATGGAGCGCCGAGATGCTGCTCATCTTCCGCCTGGGTCGGCCGGACGTGCTCCCGGTGGGCGACTACGGCGTCCGCCGCGGCTTCCAGCTGACGTACGGCAAGCGCAGGATGCCCACGCCCGCGGAGCTGGAGCGCTTCGCCGAGAAGTGGCGTCCCTTCCGCACGGTGGCGAGCTGGTACCTGTGGCGCGCCGTCGACCTCTCGCGGCAGAAGGCGCCGTCGGGCCGCGCGTGACGGGCCGCGTGAGCTGCGGCAAGAAGAGCCGCGATGCTCCTTGCTCCGCCCAGCTCATCAGGTATCCCGTCGACCATGACGGCTCGGATCCCGGTGGCGCTGCGTGGGGCGGCGTGCGCCGCGGCTCTCCTTCTCGCAGCTTGCGGAGGCGTCGCGACGGGCGGCGCCCCCGCCTCCGACGCGGGCGGTGATTCGCCGGAGACCGCGGACGTCTTCGTCCCGCACGACGCCGCCTCCGAGGACGCGCCGCACGACGCGGGGCTCCACGACGCGCCGCAGGTGCCCGAGGCCGGCCCATTCGTGGAGGCGCCGCACAGCGAGCCGGTCATCACGTCGAACGGTGGCCCGGTCCTCGCCAACCCGCTGCTCGTGACGATCACCTACTCGGACGACACGAACCGCGCGACCGAGGAGGCGCTCGGCGCGTTCATGGTCAAGTCGACCTGGCTGGCCACGGTGGGCAAGGAGTACGGCGTCGGCCTCGGGACCAGCGCGAACGTCGAGCTGCCGGCCACGTCGCCGGGGACCATCGACGACACCGGCATCCAGAGCTTGATCGCGTCGCTCATCACCGCCGGCACCGCGCCCGATCCCGTCGCCGACGGCGGCGCGCAGAGCGCGGGCGCCGCCTACATGATCTACTTCCCGACGACGACCAACATCACCGTCGGCGGCTCCACCCTCTGCGAGATCAGCGGCGGCGGGTACCACTACGAGTCCGAGGTCAACGCGAACGGGCACTCGTTCGCGTACGCGGTCGTCTCCCCGTGCCCGGGCCTGCCCGCCCCGCCGCCCGAGAACATCGTGTGGGCCGCGTCGCACGAGTTCATCGAGTCGGCGACCGACCCGTACTTCATCTCCGCGCCGGGCTACGTGATCCTCGACCCGAGCCAGGCGTGGGGCTCCATTGGCGGGGAGGTCGGCGACCTCTGCACGTACGTGCTCCCGCAGTGGACCGAGGGGAGCTACACGTACCTGCAGCGCGTCTACTCCAACGCCTCGGCCGCCTCGGGCGGCGATCCGTGCATCCCGTCCCCCGCGGCGTACTTCGGGACCGACATCGAGCCGCAGACGTTCGTTCCGGTCGCCGCCGGGAAGACGGCGACGTTCCAGGTGAAGGGATGGTCGACCGCCGACGTCGGCGCGTGGTCGATCTCGACGTACGCGGCGCCGGTCCAGGGCACGGCGACGGTCAACGCCACCCTCGGCACGAACATGCTCGCCAACGGGGAGACGACGACGCTCACCGTGGAGATGCCCGCGGGGACGGCGGCGCAGACCTACGTGGACATCTACGTCACCTCGCAGGGCACGGGCACCGCGTACACGACCGCGCTCGGCGGCGTGTACGTGCCGTAGGCCTGGGCGACCTTCGGGAGCCCGTGCCGTGTGATTCACACGGCTCACGGCCGCAGGTCCTCCACCTTCGAGCCGGCCTTTCCCAGCACCACGCGCGACACGATCGCCGCGCCCACGGGGTCGTCCGGCGCGAAGGCGTGGAGATCGTCCACGGCGCGGCCGACGAGGTCGCGGTCCCCGCTCGAGGCGACATCGAGGGCCCGGGCGCGAAGGAGATACGCCGTCGCGTCGCCGAGCTCGGGGTCCTTGCTCGCCGCCCGCGCCAGCCGCTCGCGCTTCGGCGCGAAGACGTCGAGCGCCCGCTTCCGGTCGCTGGCCCCTCGCGGCTCCGGCTCGAACCGATCCAGCAGCGCGACGGGCACGAGGTGCCGCCCCAGCGCGCGGCCCCAGCGCGGCTCGAAGGCGATCGCGAGGGGGCGCACCGACGCGAGCGACGAGAGCGACGCCTCCGACGGTGAGCCCGCGAGCTCGAGGTCGCGCCAGAGCGGCACCAGCGCGGCGTCCTGCGAGAGCACCCGCGACGCGACGGCCCCTCGCGTCTGCGCCGGCACCACGGCGAGATCGCCCCGCAGCGCCCCCGTCGCCTGCGCCGCCGCCGCCCGGCGACCGAGGCGCGCGTCCGTGACGAGCACCACCGTGCGCGGCGGGAGCTCACCCCAGGCCAGATCGTCCCAGAGCGCCGCCGCGCCGTTCGCGCGCGGGAGCGTGCGGAGCAGCGCCTCGTCGGCGGAGTCCACGGGGATCGCGAGCTCCAGCACGAGGACCATCGCGGCGCTCGCGCGCGCCAGCGGCACCTTCGCCTCGGCGATGGCCCGGACGACGGCCTGCATGCTCACCCCCGCGAACGCGCACGCCGCCGCCGTCGCCGCCAGCACCGGCGCGCCGAACCGCGTCGGACCGAGCGGCGCCCCGGCCCACCCCGACGCGAAGCCGACGACGACCACCCCCAGCAGCGCCGCCCCGAGCCCCCGAGCGCGCGGCACGAGCGCCGCGAGCACCGCGCCGCCGATCCCCAGCGCCCCGAGCACCACCCCCAGCTCGGCGCGCAGAAACAGCCCCGGCGACCCCGCGTGCGACAGGCCGCGCTCGCCTGCCCACGCGTCGCCGAGCGCCGCCTCCAGCGGCACCCCCGCGAGACGCGTCCGCGCGACCGCGAGGAGGAGCGGCCCGAGCCCCGCGACGAGGCACGCGACGAGGACGCGCGCGTCCGTCCGCCACGCCAGCACCACCCCGCGCCGCGCGTTCGGCCCGACGCCCACGAGCGCCGCGCACCCGACGAGCGCGCACGCGCCGACCAGCGGCTCGTACCCGAGGGCCAGGCCCAGCGCGAAGACGCCCGCCCGCCACCGCGGCGTCGCGCCGGCTTCGTCCGCGCGCGCCATCACCGCCAGCGGCAGCAGCACCAGCAGCGCCCCCGTCGTCGACCCCGCGACGGCCCCCGCCTCCATCTGCCACGCCGGCGCGCACACCGCGGCCACCGTCGCGATCCCCGACGTCAGCGCCCCGAGGCGCGGCGCGTCGGCACACGCCGCCGCGAGCCGCCGCGCGACGACGAAGAGCGCCGCCGCCGCCACCGCGACCACCATCGCCTCCCCCAGCGCCGCCCGCGCGACGCGCGTTCCCAGGGGCAGCGCCGCGAACAGGGACGCGACGACCGCGTCGAGCGCGCGCCAGGGCTGCGCCTCCAGGCCCATGGCCCTCGCCACCCCCGCGTCGTGCGCCGCGTCCGCGACGTTTCCGACGTGCGCCGCCGTCAGGCAGGCGGCCGCCAGCCCCGCGAGCACGAGCATCGCCCCGTCGGTCCTGCTCCCGGGCGCCTCCGGCACGAGCGAGCACGTTACCGCCTGCCGGCATCGTCGGCTACATTGCGTACCCCACATGGCCCGATTCATCGACGAGCTTAAGCGCACCCACGACTGCGGAGCCCTCCGCGCCGCCCAGGAGGGGGCCACCGTCGTCCTCTTCGGCTGGGTCGCCAGCTACCGCGACCACGGCGGCTGCGTGTTCATCGACCTCCGCGACCGCGAGGGCATCACGCAGATCGTCTTCGACCCGGAGCTCTCCGGGCACGGGGACCTCCCGGTGAAGTCCCACGACCTGGCGCGCGCGCTCCGCAACGAGTGGGTCATCGGCGTGGAGGGCATCGTGAAGAGCCGGGGGACCAACAAGAACCCCAAGATGCCGACGGGGGACGTCGAAGTGCACGCCATCGAGATGGCCGTCTTCAACAAGAGCGACACCCCCCCCTTCGAGATCGCCGACGACATCGACACCGGCGAGGAGAAGCGCCTCCAGTACCGGTACCTCGACCTCCGCCGACCGCCGCTGCAGAAGGCGCTGCGCGTCCGCCACCGCATCAACCAGGTCGTGCGGCGTTACTTCGACGAGCAGGGGTTCCTCGAGCTCGAGACGCCCATCATGGTGAAGTACACGCCGGGCGGGGCGCGAAACTTCCTCGTCCCCTCGCGCATGCACGCCGGCAAGTTCTACGCGCTCGCCGAGAGCCCGCAGCTCTTCAAGCAGCTCTACATGGTGGCGGGCTTCGAGCGGTACTTCCAGATCGTGAAGTGCTTCCGGGACGAGGCCCTCCG